>Ga0255312_1000175_pt1 | contig 11259 bp, 11 predicted proteins | sample EtOH5_T0_E5_meta_FD_202081 | JGI IMG/M metagenome (GOLD analysis project Ga0255312, IMG submission 202081) | Sandy soil microbial communities from University of British Columbia, Vancouver, Canada - EtOH5_T0_E5 | ecosystem: Engineered > Artificial ecosystem > Sand microcosm > Unclassified ...
ACCGTTCAAGCTGGCCACAAGTTCGATGACCTTGCCTTTGTCGTCACGGACAAACTTGATCGTGGCGTTGACGTTGGTGACCAAAAAAGTCCCGTCGTCCTGGGGCACCAGCTCCTCTTTGGACTCACCGGGCGGCTGGCCGAACAGCTTGTCGCCTTCGTGGGTGATCGCCAGGGTAAAGGGCTCCATCTCATACGCGCCAACATAATCGTCAAAGGTCTTCGGATCAGGCTTTCCGGGTTTAGCAGCCGGCGTCGATGGGTTCTTATCATCCGTCTTCGCCGCCTCTTGCGGCTTGGCAACGTCGGCCGGCTTCTGACCCTCGACCTGGGCCGGCTTGTAGCTCGCGAGCCACTCGACATCAACCGTATCCGCCGCGCGGCGCTCTTTCTCTTTTATGAGCCATTGTCCGCGTTCGTTCCATGGCGGGCCCCCGTCGGGATCGACGTGACAGAACGTGCAATCCCTGGCGCCGAACTTCTTGGCTTTGACCAGCAGCGGCGGATAGCCGAACGTTTCACCGGCAAGCGCCGACACAAAGCCCACAATGAAAATCAGTGAGATTGCGATCTTAATTCTCTTCAACTTAGTTCTCCTTGTTTGATCACTGTTTTCGCACAAGAAGGATAGTGCCTTAAGAGCTGCTCCTATCGCAACTTCTTGATTGAGCCCACAGTCAGCTCTGAGTGGCAACAGGGAGGAGCATGAAGTTCAGGCTCTAGCCTGGCCTTTTTGTTCTACGAAGGGAAAGACACAGGCTAAAGCCTGAACTCCATGCACTGTTTACCTTGCACAAGTGAGTGCGCGCCCGCCGTCGATGCTCACAGTCGCTCCGGTGATCCAACCCGCGCGATCCGACGCCAAAAAGTGAATCAGATCCGCGACCTCTTCAGGCTGACCCACGCGCCCAAGCGGATGCGTGGTCTTGCTGTGTTCGAGAAACGCGGCGTACGCCTCGTCATTCATTCCACCCGCTCGATGCAACTCCGTCACGACCACTCCGGGGGCCACCTCGTTGACTCGTATCCCCTTCGCCGCAAGCTCGAGGGCCGCGCAGCGAGTCAACTGATCGACAGCCGCCTTGCTCACGCAATAAGCCAGCACGCCGGGAAACGAGCGCGGCCCCGTAACACTCGAGACGTTAACGATGTTCCCTCGCGAGCGCTCGAGGTGAGGCACGGCGAGCTTCATGAGATGAAACACCGATCGCAGGTTGATGTTCATCATCTCGTCCCAAAGCTCGAGCGTCGTGTCCTCGATGCGCCCGGCTTTCAGTATGCCCGCGGCATTGACCAGCACGTCGAGCCCGCCCATCGCCTCGATTGCCTTGGCCATGCAGGCTTCTGTCTGCATTTCATCCGACAAGTCAACGGCGATGACAAAAGCATTTCCGCCGCCGGCGTGACGCGAAGCTACATCCTGAAGGGCGCTCTCACGTCGCCCAACCAGTGCAACTCTGGCGCCGTCGCTGAGGAAGCGTTCTGCGGTCGCGCGCCCGATCCCGCTCGACGCGCCGGTGACGATGACCTTCTTAGCAATGCTCTTTTCACTCATATTCAAGCTCGCTTTCGTCGAGCGAGTTTACCCGATCCCCGCGAAGGATTGAAAGCGCGCACGCAGCAAGGGGTGCGCGTCAAGGTTCGCGTTCACGCCTGTGGAGCAGTCATACAGCTTCATCGGAGGGTGGGTTCCTGATGCTATGGCCTTTAGAGTGCCGCCGTCTCTCATAGCCGAGTCTCTCATTGCAGGCAGAAACATCACGAACCGGCCCTTGTCAGCGCAGGCTCGTGGTCGGGAAGGTGGGCTTGCCCCCGCTGTTGACTGAGCCCTTATTCCCTAATGACAGCGGGGGCAAGCCCACCTTCCCGACCACGAGCCTGCGCTGATGCTCCAGAGATTCGGAGCGCGAACTGCGTTCATGATCGGAGAACCTGTCGCTTAATGGGGCTCGCAGGTATGACGCAGCGGGTATGCGCTAAAATGTGACGCGCACCCCGCGGAAAGCCTACGTGTCAGCTTCCTGCGCATACCTACCTCGTCACGTGTAGGTATGCGCACGACTCTGACGCGCAAAGGGCAAGGACGGCAACTCGTTGCGTTCCATGTTTCGAGGTGCTTCAGTTGCCAACGTCCTCGATGAACATCAAAACAATCGCCGCCGCATTAGCACTGATCGCAACAAGCGCCGCTCCGAGCAAGGCTCAGCAGATCGCGATCTCCCCGCTGGCTCCTCCGGCGTTTTCTTCGCCATCTCAAGCCAAACAGTTCAGACTCGGGACGCTGAACTTCACAGGCAACACTCACACTAAACAGTTTGTGATCAGGCGAATGATTCCGCTCACCGAAGGCGACATCTTCAATCAATCGCTATGGGAGTTTGGCCTCGAACAGATCAACCGCACCGGCTTGTTCGAACCAATTCAACAGAACGACGTCGTGATGAAGCCCGATCAGACGACGGGCCTTATAGATGTCGAGCTGCGCCTGACGGAACGCGATCGCCAGCGCGTCGATATGAGCGGAGGCGGCGGCACGACCGGTGGAGCTTCGATCTCGCTTGATTACGCCAACTCAAACCTGACCGGCCGAGGCGACAGACTGGCCGGGCGATTGCGAATAGGCACTCGCGAGCGAAGCGGCGGCGCGACATTCTCCACAATGTCTTACGGCAGGCTGCCGATCAGCTTCGACCTCTCTGGTTTCTTCGAGCGGTTAGAGTTCGTCAACGCCGGCACTCTCGAACAGAGTCGAGAGCCGCTTTTTGTCGAACGAACCGCAGGCGGGAGCATCGGCGCGTTCCTTCCGCTCAACAGATCACGTTACACGATTGCGGCGACCACGCGTGTTGGCCTGGTCTACTCATTCACCTCGACCAATCTCGCGGATGCGCTTTTGATGACGACGGCGACTGTACGCTCGCTCGAGCAAGGCGGCTTGCGAACGGCGTCCCTCACGCCTTTGTTCGTGCATGACACTCTCGATCGCGAGCTTGATCCACAGCGCGGCGAGCGGCTCGTTCTGGGAGCAGAGCTTGGCGCCCGCGCGCTCGGAGGAAGCCTCAACACGTTCAAGCCGTACCTTGACTATCGACGCTTCCGGCCTTTGGGACACAACAACAACGAGTCGCGCGAGTCAACGGCTATCGGTCTTCGCATACGCGCGTCGCACATCCGCGCCTTCGGTGATGCATTTCGTCAGCAAGCCCTGTCAACCGTGAGAGGCGTGCCTGTGTTCAGGCGCGTGTTTGTCGGGGGAGAGACCGAGGTGCGCGGCTACGATGTGAACTCGATCGCACCGCTCGCTCGCGTTGACCGCTTTGTCATTAGCGAAGGAGACACCACGCCCTTTCCCTCAACGGAAGTGCGTCCGATCGGTGGGGACACCGAGGTGATGTTCAACGCAGAGTATCGAGTGCCGATCATCTGGCGGCTTTCAAGCGCCGCGTTCTTCGACATTGGGACATCGTTCAACGCACGAAGCCTGACCAAAGAAAGCTTCGAAACCACAACCACAGTCCAATCGACCGGCGCGCCGGTTCGGGTGCTGACTGTGTTGAAGCCGCTCAAACCCGGCCAGGACTTCCTTCCGCGTTACCGTGCGTCGCTCGGCGGAGAGATTCGATTTCCAATTCCTGTTCTGAACATTCCTCTGAGACTGATCTTCGCGTGGAACCCAAACGCTCAGAAGGTGGTCCCCGCCGGAGCGCTGCTAGCGCCTGAGAAACGGTTCGCGTTCAGAGTAGGTTTTTCGCGGACGTTGTGAGCGTTAAGTGGCTGTCGCTCTCAGCTAGAACTCGCCGCCAAGGTAGCTCAGGCGCGCAGTTTTGAAGGCCTAGTGCGATTGCAGCTAAAGCCTATCGAAATCTTCGGGCTGGGCATCCCGGACTTTTGATAACAGGTCTTCAAAGCGCTCGAGCTTCGCCCGCAGAAGGCATCAAGGACAATACTGCTATTGACAAGGATTCGCCGGGTCCATAACATCGGTTTTCGATGTCGATATTCGATATTGATCGGCGGTGACATGGAAGACAGGGAACTGTATGCAGGTTTCATCCGGCTGCACATCCTCCACCACGCTTGCGAGGAGCCGATACACGGTATCGGCATCATCAAGGAACTGACGCGACATGGGTACAAGCTGAGCCCTGGCACGCTGTACCCGATACTTCATGGCCTTGAAGAGAAAGGCTACCTTCGGTCGTCGAAGGAACGCAGTGGAAAAGAGCTGCGACGCTTCTACCGGGCAACGGCAAAAGGACGCAGAGCGCTGAAGACCGCAAAGATCAAAGTGCGGGAGCTGTTCGGTGAGCTACTAGAGGAAGAGTAAGGGCTGGCTTCGTTGAGGCGAGCCCGGATCCGATCAATGCTCCTGCGCTCACCCGCGTATTCTGATGTTTGTTGTGCCTTGTTGCTCCGGCTTAACCAAATGCGGCGTCGCGCAATAGCAACAACAAGGGAGCACAGAAAACATGAACAACGAATCATGCGACGCGCGGCGAAGTTTCCTCCGCGTAGTGACAGCGGTTGGAGCCGGATTGGTCCTCAATGGCTGTCGAGGCGAGGGAAAAAGCGACGAGAAGGCGGGAACACCAGAATCATCCAAGGAGCGTGAAGCAGCAAAAGGTGGTGAGGTCACCGCAACCGAGGATTTGATGCGTGAGCACGGAGTCCTCCGCCGGGCGTTGCTCGTTTACTCGGAAGCCGCCGTCAAACTCCGCAGCGGTCCCTCGGCAGTTGCACCCGACGCGCTTCAAAAAACGGCCAAGCTGTTCCGCGCCTTCGGCGAAGAATACCACGAGAGAAAACTTGAAGAGGTCTACATCTTCCCCGCCGTGAAGAAAGCCGGCGGGCCCGCGGCTCCCTATCCTGATATTCTGGTCGCCCAACATGCGCGGGGGCGTGAGATTACGGATTACATACTCGCTCTGACAAAGGGTGCCAAACTGGGAACTGCCAACGCCGCGCAACTAGCGGCAGCGCTGGACGCGCTCGTGCGTATGTATCGGGCGCACGCTTCGAGAGAAGACACAATAGTAATCCCCGCCTGGAAACAGACGTTGTCTGCTGAACAGCTCGACGAGATGAACGAAACGTTTGAGGATATCGAGCACGAACAGTTTGGAGAGGATGGTTTCGAGGACGCCGTAAAACAGATCAGCGAGATAGAGAGCGAACTCGGATTGGCCGACCTTGCAGGGTTTACGGCGCCAACACCGCCTTCGCTCTGACCGGCATCCAAGAAACTGGAGAGACGGCTCACGTCTTCAAGTCCATTAAGAGGTGCATCCATGTCGTTATTTCGAAGGATAGTCGAAACACATGCTCCGTCTGTTGTGATTCTGATTCGCCTCATGGTGGGAAGCGTTTTCCTGACGGAAGGCATTCAGAAGTTCCTATTCGCTGATGAAGTCGGAGCGGGGCGGTTCGCCAAAATCGGCATACCGTCGCCCGAGGTTATGGGTCCATTTGTCGGGGTTGTCGAAACTGTATGCGGAGCGCTGATCCTGTTTGGTCTGCTCACGCGACTGGCCGCGGTGCCTCTGATTGTTGATATGCTGGTCGCTATCTTAACAACCAAGATACCGATTCTACTCGGTCATGGTTTCTGGGGCTTCAATCTCCGCAACATCCCCTACTATGGGTTCTGGGGCACGATGCACGAATCGCGAACCGATCTCTCGATGCTTTTAGGCTCGCTTTTCCTGCTTGTGGTGGGAGCAGGCGCAATGTCTGTTGATGCGCGGCTCTCAGCCGCTCGACCAAGTCGCAATGATTGAAGCCAAACGCGAAACGCCCGAGGGTCCGGCGGAGGCAGTTCGCCGAGCCTCGCTCGGCGAGCTCGCGCTTCTGTTTCTCAAACTCGGCGTCATAGCCTTCGGCGGGCCCGCGGCTCATGTCGCAATGATGGAGGACGAGGTGGTTCGCCGTCGTCGCTGGCTATCACGCGAGGACTTTCTCGACCTGCTTGGGGCGACCAACCTCATACCCGGCCCTAACTCGACGGAGCTCGCCATCCACATAGGGCATCGACGGGCGGGATGGTTAGGCCTGCTGGTTGCCGGTAGCTGCTTCATCTTACCGGCGGCGACTATCGTTTCGATCCTGGCCTGGGTCTATGTCCGCTACGGCTCGCTGCCCCAATCACTGGCGATTCTGTACGCTGTGAAGCCGGTGATCATCGCCATCGTCCTGCAAGCCTTGTGGCGGCTTGGACGCGCAGCGCTCAAGACCAAATGGCTGGCACTTGTAGGCGTGGCCGGAATAGTACTCAGTGTTCTTGGTGTGAACGAGCTGGCTGTATTGTTCGGGGCAGGAGCAGCAGTGGGCCTCGCGAGTTGGATGTTCAAAGCGGCTGCCGGCATCGACCGAAAAGGAAAAGGAGGAACAGGTCGGGCCCTCTTTTCATTCCCCCTGGTGTTCTTTACCCAAGGGGCAGCAGCGGGCGGAGCCGTCGCTGGATTATTCGGTTTGTGGCCGCTTTTTCTTTTCTTTCTCAAGGTCGGCTCGGTGTTGTTTGGCAGCGGTTACGTACTGCTGGTTTTCTTGCGGGCGGATCTTGTCGAGCGCTGGCACTGGTTGACTGAAGCGCAACTCCTGGACGCCATCGCCGTTGGGCAGGTCACGCCCGGACCTGTGTTCACCACTGCGACGTTCATCGGTTACGTCTTGGGAGGATCTAGGGGAGCGATCGTTGCAACTGTCGGGATCTTCCTGCCCGCTTTTGTCTTTGTTGCGATGAGCGGTCCGTTGATACCGCGAATTCGGCGGTCGCCGATAGCAGGCGCGTTTCTGGACGGAGTTAACGCCGCGTCGTTGTCGCTGATGGCGGTGGTGACTTATCAGCTTGCCCGCGCTACGCTGATCGATCTTGTGACTATCGCGATGGTTGTTGCCAGCTTGATCTTGCTGGTTCGCTTTCGACTAAACTCAGCCTGGCTGGTGCTGGGCGGCGCGCTCGTTGGCTTACTGGTTTCTTTCAGGAAGTAGGACTGATGATGACGCGACGAACAAGAGTGCTTCAAACAGCGATCGTCGTCATTGTTGGAATCGGTACGTTCGCAAAAGTTGAAGTCGTCCGATCGTTGCAATCGCCGGTCATCGCCCCCCTGTCGCAAGTCGCGCCCTTTCCCGCCGACAATCCGACGACACCGGAAAAAGCAGCGCTCGGCAAACAACTGTTCTTCGATCCTCGCCTTTCGGGTGACAACAGCACAAGCTGCGCTAGCTGTCACCTCCCTGACAAAGCTTTCACGGACGGTTTGGAGCGAGCCCACGGCGTCGGAGGTAAGCAACTCGCAAGGAATACACCGACCCTGCTCAACGTTGGGCTTTACTCCGCTTATTTCTGGGACGGTCGAGCGGGCAGTTTGGAATCGCAGGCGCTTGTTCCGATTTCGTCGCCTGACGAAATGAACCAGAACCCTAGCGAGCTGGAGAAGGAACTCAACTCGATTCCAGGCTACGTGTCTCACTTTCAAGCGGTGTTCGGATCTCGTGTGACCAAAGAGAACATCGCGAGGGCGTTAGCCGCGTTCGAACGAACGCTGATCAGTCGCAACTCACCGTTTGATCGGTTTCTGGGCGGCGACAGCAATGCACTATCGGACGAGGCGAAGCGCGGATGGGAGCTCTTCAAAGGTGATGCTGGTTGTATTCGTTGCCACAACGGTCCAACTCTGAGCGACGGCAAGTTCTACAGCCTCGGGGTGGCATTCACCGATCATGGACGCGGCGCGATAACGGGACAGAGGCGAGATCTCTACGCCTTTCGCACGCCGTCGTTGCGCGATGTCGCGCGCACAGCTCCATTCATGCACGACGGCTCTCTTCACTCTCTGTCTGACGTTGTTGAGTTCTACTATCGCGGAGTCCCCAGGCAGTCGCCGGACGGATCGCCGCTCGATGTCGAGCCTTTGCTGGAACGTAGTTTCTCGGAAATCTCGGACATTGTTGCGTTCCTCGAGGCGCTCAATGGAGGGCCCGAGCGGGTTTCAGTTCCGCGACTGCCGTAGAAGAACGCTTTGAACTTGAGAGAGGTGCCGCTTGCCAGCCTGGCGTGCGATATCTATCGGCATCAGCGCTAGAGTGCGAGACAGTATCGAACTGCCTCTTCGATCTTGATCAGAGTAGCACCAGAAACCTTCCCTGCCCTGCTGCTCGGAAATCTGTTTGGATCTAACGAGCGGACCTGGAAGCATAGGAACACAGTTTCCATCGGCAGACCGCTCTCTGCGGGCGATACACGAACATTCGTTGGGTAATCACTAGCGACATTCTCGCCTTTTGTGCCCACGACAACCGTGACCACCAATGGAAGCTTGTTGATGGAGTCTATTGAGACAACCAATACGGGCCGGCTGCCAGCTTGCTCTCTGCCTTGGACGGGGTTCAGATTGACGAAGTAGATTTCACCACGTTGAATGGCCATCAGGTTGTCTCCAACCCATCGGCCTCAGCGTAAGAAAACTCCTGCTCAATTCTGCGGAGTTCGTTTTGAATCTGAGGATCAGCAGCCATGAGAGCAAGCTGTGCGTCCACATCGTTAGACGGTTTGAGCGTGGCTTCATGGACGTGATGCACAAGCCGCTCGATCAGCCACAGTTGCTCGGAGGTAGATAGTTGTTTGAAGCCATCTTCGATCTGCGTTAATACTGAGTTGCTCATAGTGTTGCTCCTTGTCTCAAGCCGTTCCGCATTCTATCACGTAGTCCGCTGGCTCGTAGAGTGATCTGTCGTCGCCGTGAATCCCGAATGCTTCAAAACTTGACGGGCCCATTAGAGTCAGAGCGTGCTTGGTTTTTGTGCCTAGAGGGTAGGCCCAATGCAGAAGAAGGGTCGGTGATGTTCACAAGCCCGAAGCTTCAGAACGAAAACACGAGGTGCTCCTGGAAGCGATATTGTCGCGGGGTGAACGCATTCAAGGGCACAAAGAAGTTCGGAAACTGTCCGCTGTTTCGAAGCTCGCGTTGCGCGAACACCAGACTTTGCAGAGTCACCTTCTTTGCCACTCCAAGTTCCCATCGGAAATAATGCGTGCGCAGGTTGACGCCCGTCCCCGTTCCAAGATCGTCGTCGGTGAGTTGCGATATGATCGAGTTCGCTCCCTTGATCGAGAAGACATATAGGAATGACATGTCTCCACGCTTTGTCGGTCTGCCAACTTGCAGCGCTGCCAGCATCGCGTCGCGCTCGTTGGAATCCGTCCCGAAGTTGCGCGAACCCTGTAAATTAAACGTTATCGGATAAGCGTGCTCGCCGAGACGGAACCCCGTGTGGCTGAGCCGGTACGTCAGCCTGCCGACATGAAAGTCTTCGGCACTGTAGATCGCGCCTCCCGGCGTAGTAGTGGCGTTTCCTGCGCCGGTCATCGGGCCAGACAGCACCAGTCCGAGCCCGGGTTGAACGAGAAACACCACGCCTGCCGCAGTCGACGCAAGCTGAATCTGGTTGGGTTCGCGAAAGACCTGGACGTCTGCTCCGAATTGCTGGCTCCACCGCTCGTTGAACTTTTGATTCCAGAGTAAGCCCTGGTGGAACAGGTTAGCCGAGCGCCCGATCGTGCCCACCTCGGCGCCCGCCGTCGCAAGCGGACTGCCCGCTGTGATGACCGCGACATTTGGATTCGAGAACCAGTACTGTCCGGCTCGCAGCTCGATGCTCGTGTTCCCTTTTCCGAACGAGAACTTTTCATTGAACCCGTTGAAGCGAACGTCATCGTCAAACAAGAACCGCGAGTTGTCGGCGAAGACTTCCTGAACACGGCCGCCTTGAAGCTGCACACTCTTTTTCGGGTGATAATCGATCCACGCTTCGTTGATGAAGAAGGGTTGATGCGCAACCGTAGATGAGAAGTCCTGGTCTTGCGTGAGCGCATTGTTTATCGGGCCGGTCGAGAGCTGTCCGTGGAAGCTGAGCACCGGATTGATGTCCGTGTCCATGTTCAGACGCAGACGGTAGCGCATGCGAGCGTTCTGGACGTGCGCGAGGGGCGGGTCTGGGGCGACGGTTGCTCTGCGAAGGATCGCGTCATACCGAAGGCGGAAGTCACCGCTGAAGCGAATTGGCCCGAGCTTGAGGACTTGCTCTTCGACCTTTTGAATTCGAGCTTCAAGGGGCGGAGCTTGTGTGGGAGCTGTATCGGTACCTGATGTCTTCGCATTGGTTGGCGGGGTCGCGCTCGCCGTCTCGCCGAGCTTCAGTGAAGCCGTGCTCAGCGTCGCGCTCTGCGGCTTGCTGTCCACACTGTTGAGCCGCTTCTCCATTTCAGCCATCGCGCGCTGCTGACGTTCAACCAGCAACACGAGCTGATCAACCTTTGCCTTCAGTTGAAGTACGTCGTCCTTCGACTCAGCGGCCTGGGGTGCGTTGCTACGCTTCTTCTCCGTCTGCTCGCTCGCACCAACGGTCGATTGGTCGCCCGCAACCGTCTGCCCGTTCGCTGAGGATTTCAGCAGAAAGAATGAGACCAGTGCCAACAGTATGTAGAGCCTGCAAGATAGTCGGTCAGAGTTCATCATCAGCTCCTTTGTCGCTGCTCGTAGTTCCGCCTTCGGGCGGAAGGTCGTAGTTGTTTTTTCTGAGAGTCTCTCGGACGACCTTACGCCTGAAGGCCGAACCACGAACATTCTTAGCCTTTGCGAGCGTCGCATGGTATCGCGATGAAGTTGCGAGTCTGTTAAGGGCACGTTAACGAAATGTGAATTTACAGTCGGGTCTGTATCGCGCAGGCGCATCGTGGCCGGTTTTCGTTTCCGCGCAAAGGCGCCAGGGGTCGCCAGGACGCAGAGGTTCAGGCTGAATCCAACTTTGGCGCTCCGGCAGCGGTGCCCGATTCGCGGACCGGAAGGGACTTGTTAGATAGCATCCGATTGTTCATCATAGAACTTCGCTGATCAGAGACACTATGGCTAAACCAAAACTAAAGGGACCTCGGCCGGAATGGCTCAAGGTGAGGATTCGCGCGAATGAAGGCTTCGACCGCGTGAATGACCTGATCAAGGACCTGAGCCTGCACACCGTTTGTCAGGAAGCTCGCTGCCCGAACATTTTCGAGTGCTGGAGCGAAGGCACCGCGACCTTCATGATCCTCGGCGACATTTGCACCCGACATTGCGGCTTCTGTGCAGTGGGGAAAGGCAGGCCGGGAACGCTCGACCCGGACGAACCGCGTCACGTCGGCGAAGCTGTCAGACAGCTCGGTGTGAAGCACGCGGTAATCACCAGCGTCAATCGAGACGAGTTGCCGGACGGCGGCGCGCTT
>Ga0255312_1000176_pt1 | contig 11258 bp, 17 predicted proteins | sample EtOH5_T0_E5_meta_FD_202081 | JGI IMG/M metagenome (GOLD analysis project Ga0255312, IMG submission 202081) | Sandy soil microbial communities from University of British Columbia, Vancouver, Canada - EtOH5_T0_E5 | ecosystem: Engineered > Artificial ecosystem > Sand microcosm > Unclassified ...
CGGCCAGTCAACGAATGGCGCATTATTGAGCGAAAGGCCTTGCCCGCGAGCCGGTCCTGTATCGTTCAGGCTCCGTTTGCGCTCCCGGCGCCAATATCAACCCTAACGATTCAGACAGTATGTCAAAGGTTATAGGCGAGTGGCCGGGTTCACGCTAAGTTTGCAGGCGTGGACACTGCGCGGCATGCGTGCCGCCGGGCTTGGGGTATTGAGGGTGACCAGCATCGACGTCGTCGTCGCCGACGATCATCCCTTTATCCTCAGAGGCGTTAGCGATTTCCTCAAATCCGCCTCGAACATCCGCGTTATCGATACATGCTCCGATGGCGCGCGCGCGCTGGCGTCGATCCGTGAAAAAAAACCGGGCGTGGCCATCCTCAGCGCCTCCCTGCCGAAGATGAGCGGGCTGGACGTACTCATGGCAGCGCATCGCGAGGATCTTTCGACGCGCATCATACTACTCGCGGGCACCGTCGAGGCCCGCGACATCGTCACCGCGATGGCAGAGGGAGCGCACGGGTTCTTGCTGAAGGATTCCCACCCGGACGAGTTGCTGCGCTGCGTCTATGGCGTTGCGGCTGGCCAGAAATGCCTGCCGTTCGAGCTGCTGAAGCGCTCGCGGGAAAAGGCCAGCAACAAGCCCAATCATGTCCCGATCGAAAATCTGCTGACGCCGCGGGAGTGGAAGATCATGGCGCTCGCCTCCGAAGGATTGTCCAACAAGGAGATCGCTCGCAGGCTGAAGGTGACGACCGGCACGGCCAAGGTCCACCTGCATCACATCTTCCGGAAGATCGGCGTGAGAAACCGCACCTCGCTCGCCAACATGGCGTTTCAGTACGCGCCGCAAGGCTGGCTTGACCGATAACGTTAGGATCTCAGTTAGGCAAAAAATTCCGCGCCCAGGCATTAAATTTACGCTCGATGCACCTGCCCGAGTTGAAAACATGCGGAAATTTCTGGCACGGAGTTTGCCGTACCAACTGCGGACTCAATGGAGGTTCGCATGAAAATCCATCCAGCCATATTGGGCTCAATTACAGCCCCAGCTACAAATCGGATGCCGCCGGCACAGGCCGCGCGCGAGGCGCTTTCCGCCCAACCTGACCTTGCCGGTCTGCCGTTCGGAAAACTGGTGTCCGCCTTCGCGCGCGGACAGCCGCTGCCCTCGGCACCAACATCCCCGTCAGAGCCAGCATCAACTGTAGCAACGCCTACACCTGAAGTAACAGATGAAACGCCTCAGCTAGATCCCTCACAAGTCCTGTAGCAACTTGCATTGAACTTGTGACGCGTTATTTGGCCTGTGAACCATTCGTCCAATCGGCACTAAAGAAGGTACCAGCCGAATATAAAGCCGCCTGCTATGCCAAGCGCCAAGAGTATGACGGCGCGGCCCTGCGAACTCGACTCCGGTTTCAGATTCTGCAGTCGCTGGCCGGCTCTTACAAAAATACCTGGCCGAGAGGCATTCCGGCGTCGCGGCGGTCCGCCGGCAACGACAAACGCATCGCGTTTCCATGAAAGTCGGACAATAAAATATGTAACCAGCCCGACGACTGGCGGAACGAGCAGCACGATCAATAGCTGCGCCATGACCGCCCCCTAAGAGAAAAAGCGTAAGCCTATTTTACCTCTCGCGCCATGGGCTGGAACAGGGCGGCGCTTGATTTTTAATGGTGGCTTTGCCCGGCCGTTGCCGGCAGCCATCACGCCCCAACGGCATGTCAGTCCTTATGCCCTGCCGCGTTTCGGATGCCTGCCTCTCCATCCGCAGATCTGATATTGGTCACGAGCAGTCAATCCAATTTCAGATTAGGCCGAAACGCCGTAATGGTCCCGCCCCGGGTGTTTTATGCATAAGGTTACCCTTTGCCGCCGTTCGTTCATCGTAAGTGTGCCATTGCTTGCCGCAGGTTGCATCAGTTCCGAACGTTTCGCCCCGATATTGGGCAACGACTACGGTACCTACGGAGTCATTTACGATGAAGGAATTGTTGTGCCAGCCGTCGACACCAGCACGATCGACCCCAACCTCTTGCGTCAGGAAGTTGCCTGGCACGGACGCGAGCGCCCAGGCAGCATCGTTGTCAAAATACCAGAACGCCGACTTTATCTGGTTCAGGGCAATGGTCGCGCGTTACGATACGGTATTGGTGTCGGACGCACTGAAGCCCTCAATTTTCGCGGCAGCGCAACAGTCGGACGCAAGGAACAGTGGCCACGCTGGACACCGACCGCCAGCATGATCGCAATGATACCACGCTATCGGGAATATGCCGGTGGCATGGGCGGCGGTCCGGACAACCCGCTTGGCGCCCGTGCGCTTTATCTTTACCGCGACGGTCGTGATACCTATTTCCGATTGCATGGCACAAACGAGCCCGAGACCATAGGCGGTGCCGTCTCGAGCGGGTGCATTCGCCTGTTTAATCAGGACATCATGGACCTTTACAATCGCGTCCCACTGGGTGCTCACGTAACAGTCTTGCAGGATTAATTCACGCTTGCGTGCGTACCGGTCATTGCAAACAACGAGCCGGCGCTCCGCGTCGAACATGCAAAATCCCCGGGCCATATTATTTAATGCGGCATTCAATCTGAAGTTCTGCGTCGTCAGCAACGATGCAGCAGATTCACGTTCACTCAATTGCCTGAAGTGAATAATTGTTACGGCAATCCCCATACCTACCAAGGCAATGGAGAGACCGAATGCCAATGCATAGCTTTGAAATTTGATGGTTTGCAGGAATGAACCGAAGGGGATGTCGATCGCGAAAGCTCCCATGACGTCGCCCAAACGCCATTGCGGCCGATTTGGCTGCAGTTGGTTGTGACAGCTGATGCAGCTTTGTTCACTGGCAATGGATGGATAGATCGTTCGCAACAGGACTGCATGCTCAACGCTTGCGTGAACCACCCCGGCGCATTCCGGAGAACTCACTCGTGCCTTCGTTCTGGCGAAGGTACTGCAGAGTCTTGATAATGTTTCGGTAGTTTTCGGTCAAAGCAGGTCGTATACGCAAAGTCCGCGGCGCGAGCAAACGGCCGCTTGTATGCTGCTCGTTTTTCAATTCATTGGCCTGCTGAAGATAATTGTCCGCTAGGCGGACCAACTGCAGTTTCGTGACATCACGCGGTCACAGCCAACACTACAAACTAGTTGGCGATTGATCGGTATTGATGTCGTGCCAAACGAATCTCACTCCGCAGCTGGGCGTTCAAAATTGCTCGGTGTCTTTTTCAATTTTGCCAGGTTCTCAGCGATTGCATGTACCGCGTTCTGGGCCGCATGGCTTAAATTCGCATAGTTATTTATTTCATTCTCCAAGCGTTCGCGTTCGCGGCGCAGCATGTGACGAACTTCCTGCAAATCCGAAATAACCCGATCGATCCGTTCGATAGCGTCATTGGACGTTGAACCCATCTGAACTCGCAGCCTGTCCGCGGCTAGGGCACCGGCTTCAGGCGCTTGGCTGGTCATTCGCTCGACGGGCAACTCATCACGTCTGATAAACTTTCTGATCTCATTCTCAAACGCCGCGACAATACTGTCGTCGTCTGGAACCTGTTTCTTGGGAGCAAATACATCAGATTGATCGTATTCCAGGTCGTCCTTACGTGCACTGTACGACTCGTACTTCGCCATGGCCTTGCTCCGACCGAAAAGTCGGGACAAAGGTACCATCTGAAAGACCTATTGTAGAGGCCAGACGAACGATATGGGGCACCACGTCACTTTCTGTATATTTCCTGTCCCCTGAGACACTTACCCGAAACGACAATAAACAGCCCGGCGGCCAAGCTCGAGCGGAGGCGCTTAGGCTGACAACGATTACGCTTTCCTGGCTGTACCTCTTGTGACGGTTGTCGCAAATTTCGCCTTGGCGTGCACCTGTTGCCAATAGATAGCTTCCTCGCGCACTATTTTTGCAGGGGGTGACAATTGAAAAATATCGTCGAAATTGCGCGTAGCCTGCGTCGCGCTTATTTGCGCAGACGCCGCCCTCCCCTGTTGATCCCCTTCTTGCTGATCGTACTGCTTACGGCCGCCATCGGTGTGCTTGGCTATTTCAAGCTATCGCCGATCCCAAAAATACCAGTTCCGCCACTCGTTGAACTAAAAGCTGCGCCATTGCCCTGGACGCCACGCGCATTAGACCAACAGGCGTAGATTTCGCGCACGTCAGAGCCAATATTAAAACAAATGCGTGAACAGGGGCTGGAACTGCCGGCAAAGGCTGGACGTTTTCTGTTGGATTGTAGACAAAGTTGTCGATTGGGTGCCGTGGAGCAGGAAGAAAAACGAACCATTCCGATAAGCGTGGTCGCGTTGAGAGCAGAGCGTTACTCAGCGGGCGACGGCAATATCGTCGTTTCCTTGCGGGCAATATACTCGTCGGCTGAACGGCAATACTCCATTCCTGTCGAATGCTTCGAGGATCTGATCGTCGACCTTAGGCGCCTCAGTGCCTCAGTGGCGCGTAAGTCGATGGATGAGGCCCCCGACGAGGATGAGCCCATGCTCCCGCTCGAAATGCCGGTCGCCGCGGAGTAGCAACGTCGAGTTTTCAAAGTGAACAACCGGGGTTCTTGTTGGCCCCAGGTCACATTAATCGTCGACCACGTCAGTCGTAACGGCTCTTGCGTTCGGAGCTTGACTGTCGTTGGGCGTTCCCCCTCCTTGAGGTAGGCAACTGTTTCTTCCGGCCTTTTGCCGCGAAGATCGGGGTTTCATGAATCCGCGCAATAGCCTGTGCCGCAATTGCAGCTCATGCGTGTCCGCAAGTAACCAGTTTAATTTTTCAGTCTGAGGGATATAGTGCGGCAGTGGTGTGTGTATGTGGAAGCTAGTCATAATTGCCTTGACGGCATCGGCGGCGGTTGCACCCTCATTCTCGAGCTTCGCAAAATCGGAGCCTGCGTTACGTGCTGCCAGATTTGCACAATCTGCGCCACACCCCCCTGATGTTGGGACTCCTTTTCGACAGCCCAGACAGTCAGCCCCTGCCCTGAATGCGAGGCAGCATAGCCCCCGCGGCAGGCTCGCCTGGCGCGACGGCCACTGGCGCCACACCGCGCGTAGCGGGCGGCTCGGCTGGTGGTGGGATGTGGGCGGGGTCTGGTATTTTTATCCCGAGCCGATCGATGGCCCGCCCGATTATGTGTCCGACGTTGCGGTCACCGACGAAACGGTTCTGCCGTCACGGCCACCGCAACCGAGGAGGCCTCCGCAAACATTTTATTACTCCCCCGGGAGTATGACCGGTACCGGCTACCCGACAGTCGAGGAATGTTGGCAAGCGAGGGAGGCCGCGGGCGGTGTCGGGGTCTGCGTCATCAAGTAGTTCGTGGTAAAAAAGCGCAACCCCGCCATTCTTAACGAAGTCTTTAACTGCCCTCCTCCGTTTCATGCGTGCGGTTAAATCTTTGCCGATTTTTATTGTGTATTTTGATCTCAATTTTGTGGGGGCTTCGCCGCGATGGACACGACCACTCACCCAACAGAAAAGCGACAGCAGACGCGAAAGCGCGTCTTCAGAACGGCACAGATTGCTCTCAGCGAAAAGGCGCCCAAGATTGAGTGCGCCGTGCGCGATATTTCAGAGCAAGGCGCCCGCCTTTCGGTGTCGACGACATTCGGCCTGCCTCAGCAATTTGACGTCATTATCAATGGCCAGCGCAAGCGAAGTCATTCGGTTTGGAGAACTCTCACCGAGTTGGGCGTGGTTTTCGCTTAGCGCCCATGCCGGTTAGCGAATCCCACCTCGTGTGATGGGCGCGCGGTCCGAGCACCCGTAGCAGTTCGGCACAGGCATTTGTTGGAGCAGGAGGCGGCGACGGCCGCGTGCCAGAACCAGCCATCGACGTTAGCCCCCGATGCGCTGGTGACCTTTTTGGAATCGTCACTACTATCGACTCACATAGGCACAGATTTCAAACAACCTATGGCTCAATAGAGAGGCCCTCGGACTGAGGGGGATCCGAGGGCCTGCGCAAGGTTCGTCTGACGAGTGACGGTACGTTATAGGGTCAACGGTATTTAAAAATTGTTTACTGGCGCCATTTTCTCCAGCGCCTTCGTGATCAGCCAGGCGGCGGTCTGCAGCCCTCTTCCACGCATCGCACCTTTTCATTAGCTTCCTCAAAGCACTAAAAACAGAATCACCAACAAAAATATCGGTATCCCCAATAGCGGTTTAGAGGGAATGAATACGGACCTTCCCAACTACAGCCAGTCCACCAGGCGCGGCATACGTAGAGATAATACCCGCACGATTGGTGACGGCTACGCAGCCCATCATATCCAGCAGAGGCAAAATTACTTTCGCTAATCGCTTTATTGCCATTGATAGATGGGCCGATGGCCTCGGCGCGAGCTGAAAAAATTGATCCAAGGGCGATACCTACGACCCATACGGCAAGAGCTTTACGCATGTGAGGCTCCTTCTACCTCGTCGGCCGAAAAGCAAACCTAGCGAATTGAATTGTACGTCAGTTCGCAGGGCAGTTGCCACATCCGCTTTGGCCCCGAAAGAGAGCCACATCTGAATGGCGGCCACAATCGGCATTCCAGTAACGTTCGAGCTCACACCGTCACTTGCGACAGAAGCCTTGATGTAATCACCGATTTCCAAAGTAGACGACTTAGAACGGAATCGCCGCAGCTATTAATGTCACTGCCGCAGCGCCAAACATAAACGCAGCTATGAATTTCAAAGTGATTGACATAAATGCTCCCCAAAATGCCCCGAACGCGGTGAAAGATTGGCGTTTGTCGAGGCAGTGCGTCAATTAGAAAATTTCACGAAACAACAACGAACCCATTTAGGACAATACATCCAGAAAATTAGAAAAGTGCCGCGAATTCACACGAACGACTGCCAGCCTTTTTTGGACCCGATTACCCGCTTTGCGGGGCTCTCTGCCACGGCTCTCTAGCGGGGAACGACGCGAAGCCTGCCAGCCTAGCGGCAGGTCGGCCAGTTGACCGACGCTTGGGTCGAGGAGCCAGATCCATCGCAGCGCAACCACTCGCGCATTTTCTTCGAGCAAGGACCCACCGCCTGGCAGGAACCGCCAGCCGCCGTCATCCTCGTCAGTTTGGCCGTACTGACCGATACTGCGCGCGCTGATATCAAATTCTGGCGCAATATCGCGCCGCGATGGTATACTGCCTTTGACTCGCATAAAGGCGCAGCCGATGAAATCGAGCGAGCGTTTTTCAGCTGGTATCGCTGTTATTGTTTTGACATGGGCTCTAATTCCAAGCGTGTTCGCTGAGACCGCTGTTCGCGATCTTTGCTCGCCGCGGGCAGAAATCAGGCAAGCCGCGCCGCCAAATAAGCAAGCCATTCAAATTGCGCATCCGGACGTCGCGGCAATCGAAATAGCACAAATACAAGTCGCACAGATTTCGCGGGCCGAGATTGTTCGCGGGGAAACTCCGGTCGCCGATCGTCCAGTCGCTCAGATTCAAATAGCGACCATCGACCTCTGCGTTCGTCCAAGCCCCACAGGTATCCGATACGATCCCGAAACGGCCGGAAGGATACGGCAGCAATACGTCAACAGTCTTGTCAATGCCACCGGCGTGTCGCCACAGTCGATAGCTTCTCTCATCGATTTGAATGTGACTGCCGAAGTCACCACTCCACCACCCTATTTATTTTATCGCATCGGGGACAGCGTGCCTTCGGCGGCCTTCGCCTCCGAAGGGGAATGTTTGCGGGCGCGACAAGAGGTTGACTATGCGGCGTCCTGCAGAAAAAGGGACGGTTCGGTCTTTATATCAATAAGCGGATCAATCACTAACAAGAACCAATTCCCTGTGAGTGAAGTGAACATTGTATGTGAGTACGTTGATGCGGCGGCTGCACGCGGTTCGGTCGCGCAGAGGTACTTGTACACGCTCGCCCCCGATGGGGGGTCCGTCCCGGTTTTGGATCATGTGGTGGCAGAATTGCAACCCCAGTCGGTTGTAAACGATGTTTCCTGCAACATAGGCTCCGCGACGGTTTGGCAAAAGGATGATGATATTCAATATCTGAGTACAAAATTTCAGCGCCCTCCTGCCCGATAGGCGAAGTCAGTTTTTCAGGATTGCGGTGAGGTGAGCGACCGGACCGGTTGCTTCTCGGGCGCGACTAAATGTTTTGCGCAGGCACCATCGTTTGTGCCAGGGCTTTCATTCGTCAGCGGTTTCCAAAGTCAAACAGTTCGCATTCTTCGTAATCAGCCAGGACGCACAAGCGGGCCCGAGGCTTTCTTCCACGCATCAATGCCGCCTTGGATGTGGCGTGCCATCTCAAGGCCGGCGTCCTGCGCTGCCTGCACCGCCATGGCCGAACGTTCGCCAAAAGCGCAGTAAAACACAAGCCGTTTGCTGGTTGACTTGGCAAGCTCGCTGAGCATGCCGCCCGAGCTGATGTTCTCTTGCAGCGCGAGATAGGGCACATGCAACGAGCCGGGGATCGTGCCGTGTCGCTCGCGCTCGGAGCGCTCGCGCAGGTCAATGAGAGCAACGTCAGGGTTCTTCATGAGCGGGAGCGCTTCTTGCGCTGTCATTGCCCAACCACGCTGCGCAATTTTCTGCTGGGCAAGCCCGACCTTCATGTTGGCCGGCACGGCAACGTCCATCATCTTCGGGTTGCCGAGCTTGAGATTGTTCATCAGCTCGACATATTCATCGACCGAGCGCACCTGCAGCCGCGGATTATAGGCTTTTTCTTCCGCGATCGTTGAAACCGTATCGCCCTTGTAATCGTGGGCGGGATAAACCAGCGTCGCATCCGGCAATTTCAGCAACCGCCCGAACAGCGATTCATATTGCTGTCGCGGGTCGCCGTTCTGGAAATCGGTGCGGCCGGTGCCGCGGATGAGCAGCGTGTCCCCGGTGAATACCCGATCGGGCAGCACGAAGCTGTACGAATCATCGGTGTGGCCCGGCGTATAAATAACGTCGAGCGAGAGGCCCTCAATTGTAAGCTTGTCGCCGTCGGCAAGGCGCATTGAGACCACATCCGCCTTGGTCTGCTCGCCCATGACCGTGATGCAATGGGTATAATCGCGCAACGCGCCCAAACCCGTAATGTGATCTGCGTGCAGATGAGTGTCGACAGCTTTGACCAGTTTGAGGTCGAGTTCCTTGATCAGATGCAGATAGCGATCGACTTTCTCAAGCACGGGATCAATGATCAGCGCCTCCCCGCCGGCCCGGCTTGCGAGCAGGTAGGAATAGGTGCTGGACACCTGATCAAAGAGCTGGCGGAAGATCATTTCGGACGATGATAGGCGCTTATACCGAAATCGGGCAACAACTCCCGCAAATCCATGAAACGCGAGAGCCCGATTTTATTAGTCGCTTTGCGGGATCACCGGCCGTCCCGAAATCGTACAATGTGTGACCTGCGTCACTGTTTGTGGACTGGGCCTCATCTAATAAGGAAGCAGGAAATCGGCTCTCGATGGAGGCCAAAATGTACAGCCAACAAACAGTTTTCGGGCGTCTGGGCTCGACCGTCGATGCCTGCGTCGCCTGGCAGATCCGCAAGGTTTATGAGGACATCATCCTCGCCAAATCCTTTGTCCCGGCCAAGCCGTCCAAGCTGAACTAAATCGGCTCGCGCCTGCGCTCGCGACGACGAATGCTCAAATGCGCAACGAACGGCAATCTGCCCTTTGCGACTTCGGTCATAATATCTCGAGGACGGTGATGATGGCGGCACACGACGTGAGCACGGAAGCGCCGGCTATTAGCCAGCGCACCCAATTGTTTACGTCAGTGCGCTGCTCCACGGTACCCAGCATCCGAAGCGTCGGAGATCGCTGTTGGAGAAAGATCATTTCGAAAGACTCCTAACTGGTCATCCGTTTTCGCAAAAACGCTTTGACCGATGCTAAGAGTGGAGTCGTCGTTTTAAAACAGTCTAGTAAGCACATCTTAATGCCGATACCGGCCGCTGTTCGATAACGCGCAGCAAGCCTACCTCGTGGTTGACGATCAATTTGGTTTTCCTTCCCCCATCAGCAGATCACCTCCAATTCGCACAACTTGCAACCTAAACGTTCATTTTTTCGTCTGCACATCCAATTTCGCGCGTGCAGTTCGGCTTCTCGGATCGGTGCCCATGATTTCCTTCATCGCCTTTGCTTGCATGAGCGTTTTCATGGCGCGCGAAACCCGCGCGTCAAGACGTTCGAGAATTGCTAATTCTTTTTCTAGGTGCTCTTCCGTCAGGACGTCGCCACGCATTGCAAGCTGATAGTCATCTTCGGCAATCCTGAGCAGGTCACTCAGGCTCAAGTAGCTGCGCTCTTTCGCAACCTGGTTCGCATCGTCCAGGATTTTTTGCACTTCTGCCTCTGGCAGCCCGCGAGCTTTGGCAGCGTTGAGTAGGTCAATCACAACAGGGTGCGGGTCCGAATCCCGCTCTTGCGAAGCGACGAAGTCCGTAATTCTTTTTACTTCCGAGTCCGGCAGGCACTGCAAGGCCGCGGAATTAAGAACTTGAACTTCTTTTTGAACTTCTTTTTGAATTTCTTCCAGGTCCTCCACATTCATTTCAGTGGCTATAGTATTCACAACTTCGACGCGCTTCTCCAGCATTACCTGGTTAATATCGTGCAACACGTGGCCGGCCCGCCGGTGTCGTTTGGCTTTGTCCATCAGTTTTTTGTATTGGCTCCTTGCCGGTTCAGTTTCCGGTGCTTCGTCTGGGTTTTGCGCATCTTCGCCATATTTGGCACGAGCCCATTCTGCGCGGCGGAAAATGGTCAGGTGTGACGCGCGCCAGATCGAAAAGGCAATCGTTTTGACCGCATCCTTTTCAATGGGCCCATCCGGCAACAGCTCCGCTGCGATTGAACGGTACAATTCGATGAATTCCTTCGGGTCTTCGCCGGGGAGGATGGACAACGCCGAGAAGGCGCCGTGCTTCAGTGCATGTGGGAACTTCTCGGATCGGGGATTGTAGTATGACTCCGATTGGTCTGCTGTTTTCGGCTGATCTTCTGACTGGGGCTGACCTGTTGCCTTCGGCTGATCTTCTGTCTGCGTTTGATCGGCTGGCTTCGCCTGACCTGAGCCATGATGTTTCATGAGCATACCTCGCAGTTGATTTTCGCAAATGCGCAAACCTCTCTCGGGAAACGCAAACGCGTACACACCCATCAGGACTGCCTGCTTGGCTGCGTATTGCTGCTATGCTGCGAAGAAAATCACTCGTTCTGAAGCAGCGAACGAGCGGCAGGTGCGG
>Ga0255312_1000177_pt1 | contig 11250 bp, 11 predicted proteins | sample EtOH5_T0_E5_meta_FD_202081 | JGI IMG/M metagenome (GOLD analysis project Ga0255312, IMG submission 202081) | Sandy soil microbial communities from University of British Columbia, Vancouver, Canada - EtOH5_T0_E5 | ecosystem: Engineered > Artificial ecosystem > Sand microcosm > Unclassified ...
GGGGCACCGTGCACTGTGGCGGAGGCCGGCCGGCGCAGCTCCCGGCCCGCTGCCGCGACGGCTTCTTCGTGGAGCCTACCGTCATCAGCGGGCTCCCCATGGACTGCCGAGTCAACCAGGATGAGATCTTCGGTCCGGTGGTCACGGTGACGCCGTTCGGCGACGAGGCCGAAGCGGTGGCGCTCGCCAACCAGAGCCCCTTCGGCCTGGCGGCCACCGTGTGGACGCGCGAGCTCGCCCGCGCCCACCGGGTGGCCGACCAGGTGTCCTGCGGCACCATCTGGGTCAACTGCTGGCTGCTGCGCGACCTGCGAGTGCCTTTCGGCGGGCTGGGCCAGAGCGGGCTGGGCACCGAGGGAGGAGCCGACGCGCTGCGGTTCTTTACCGACGCGAAGAACGTCTGCGTGCGTCTCTAGGCCAGGAGGAACGCAATGGATGCCGCGAGCCATACCAGCACCCGGGCCCCCGAGCCGGTGGGCCCCTACCCCCATGCGCGGCGGGCGGGACCGCTGCTGTTCCTGTCGGGGATCGGCCCCCGGGTGCGCGGCAGCAAGGAGGTTCCGGGGGTGACCCTCGACGCCGCGGGAGAGGTAATGAGCTACGATTTCGAGCGGCAGTGCCGCCAGGTATTCGAGAACGTCCGGGTCGTGCTCGAGGACGCCGGCTCCTCCTGGGATCGCATCGTCGACGTATCGGCATTCCTGACCGACCTCAAGCGCGACTTCGCCAGCTTCAATCGGCTCTACGCGGAGGCGTTCCCCCCTGACAACCGGCCGACCCGCACCACGGTCGAGGTGTCGCGGCTGCCGACGCCGATCGCGATCGAGCTCAAGGTCATCGCGACGATCTGAGCACGGCCCGCACCGGGCTGGCGTCGAACCCTTCCAGCCGGAGCGGGAGGGCAATCAGCTCATAGATTCCCTCGGGCACCGGCTCGAGCACCAATCCCTCCAGAATGGCGATGTCCAGCGCCAGGCAGCGCTGGTGCGCCGGCAGCTCCTTCGACGCAAAGAGATCGACGCTCGGCGTATCGATCCCCACCAGGATCACGCCGGCCCGGTGCAGCGCGTCCACCAGTTCCGGCGCGAGGGCCGCAAAATCCTGGTTGAAGCGGGAGGGATCCGGGTAGCTGCCCGTCGCCAGCAGCACCCGCGGCGCGCGGACCGGCCCCGCCAGGTCGGCGGGCGTGACGCGGGAGCCGCGCGGCGCCGGCACCCGCATGACCTCGCAAGGGCCCAGATACCGCTCGAGGGGACGGGTCTCGATGGCGGGGGCGCCGCGGCCGTAGTGGCTCGGCGCATCCGCGTGGGCCCCGAGGTGCGCCGTCGCACGGAGCGTTGACAGGGTGACGCTGTCCCCTCGCGACAGGTCGAGCAGCACTTCCCGCGTCGGAGGAGTGTCCCCCGGCCAGACGGCGAGGCCGGGGTTGATCGGCGGGGAGATGTCGTAGAGCATGGCGATCAGCTATCGGCTACCGGCCGTCGGCCGCGAGGCCGAGAGCCGACCGAGAGTCTCCTTACATGCGGTGGCGTATCGCCCACAAGTCCGGAAAGAGCGGCTTCCAGAGCGACTGCTTGAGGAATTCCACGCCCGCCGATCCGCCGGTCCCCCGCTTGGCTCCGATGGTCCGCTCCACCAGCTTGATGTGCCGGTAGCGCCACTCCTGGAATCCCTCGTCGAAGTCCGTCATCAGCTCGAAGAGAATCACCAACTCCGGTTGTTCGTGGTACACCCGGAACAGCTCCTCCTGCAGCGCCTCGCTCGGCTGGGTGGGCAGGGTGATGGCCTTGGTGAACAGCTCGGAGGGCACCCGCACACCGCGCTGCCGCAGGAAATCATAGAAGTGGTCCATGACCGAGCGCTGCGTCAGCCGCCGCTCCACCAGCTCGCGGCGTCCTTCCTGTTCCGGAATGGCGCCAGTGACCTGGAGCCGCTTGTAGCCGAAAGCGAACTCGAGCTCGCGGAACTGGAAGGACTGAAAGCCCGACGCGGTATCGAGCCGTTCGCGAAAGGAAGCGAACGAGAGCGGGGTCATGGTCTCCAGGATGTCGAGCTGTCCGACCAGGGTCTTGAAGATGGTGCGCAACCGCTTCCAGGTGGCGATCGCTCCGTACAGGTCGTTGGCGGAAAAGTCCCGCTGCACCTTATCCGCTTCGTGGAGCAGGAGCTTGAACCACAGCTCGTAGGTCTGGTGGATGACGATGAACAACATTTCGTCGTGCTCCGGCGGCGTCGAGCGCGGGCGCTGGAGCTCGAGCAGCTCGGGAAGCTGCAGATAGGTCGCGTAGGTCAGCGTCAACGGGCCGTACCCTCCTGCCTGGGAGATCGCATCACCGCAACGCCAGGAAGGCCGCCGCCACCAGCAGGGCTCCCAGCACCCCGAGAATAACGCGAATCGCGGTCTTCTGCCGACGGGCCCGGTCACGGGCCTCGGCGTAGGGGATCAGGGTGAAGGAAATCATGGTGTAGAGCGGCAGGAACCAGCGCGGGAACAGCGCATGGAGCAGCACTTCACCCCGCTTTTCGAGCCGGAACAGCGGTGAGGCCACCTGGTCCCGCATCTCGTGGAAATTGGCCAGGGCGAGATCGGCGATGGCGTCCGCGTTGGGTCGCCGTTCGGCCTCGTAGGCGCGGAATGCCGCGGCGCGGTCGCCCGGGTAGCGCGCGAGGGCCAGGTCGAGCGCGAGCGCGTCTTCGAAGGCGGCGTTGGCACCCTGCCCGAAGAACGGCACAATGGCGTGGCACGCATCCCCCAGCAGGGCCACGTTTCCCTCGAGGTGCCAGGGCCGGGTTCGGACGGTGACCAGGCTGCCGACCGGGCGCGCGAAGAACGCCTCGCCCAGGTCGGGGAGCAAATCCACGGCATCGGGGAAGTTCTCGGCGAAGAACCGGCGCACCGCGTCCGGGGTGTTCAGCGCGGTGAAGCTGGCGGCCCCGGCAAATGCGAGGTAGAGCGTCACCGTGAACGACCCGTCCACGTTGGCCATGGCCATCATCATGTAGCCGCCCCGCGGCCAGATGTGGAGGCCGTTGGGGTCCAGCTGGTGGCTCCCGTCCGGGCCGGGCGGAATGTGGAGCTCCTTGTACCCGTGCGCGAGGAACGCCTGCGAGAAATCGAAGCGCTCCCGGCGTTGCAGCTCGGCCCGAACCGCGGAGTAGGCACCGTCGGCACCGATCAGAGTGCCCCGCTCCGCCCGGGGATCCTGCCCGGTGGCCGCTGCGACCGAACGGGTGGTGCCGTGCTCCGGATCGAACCCGGTCACCCGGCGCTCGAACTGGATCCCCACCGCGCCGGAGCGCTCCGCCGCGTCGAGCAGCGCGGCATTGAGGTCGGCCCGGGACATGGAGTGGATGGCGCGGCCCCGGGTCCCGTAGGGCTGGAACGCCAGCGGACCGCGTAGCGGGTGGATCATCCGGCCGTACAGCGGCGTGGCGATCTCGAGGATCCGCTGGCGCAGCCCGATCCGGTCGAGGGCGTGCAGCCCGCGCGCCGAAATCGCCAGATTGATCGAGCGGCCGGCGTCCCGCCGATCGTGCCGGGGGTCGGGCCGCCGCTCCAGCAGGACGACGCGGTGCCCCGCCCGTCCCAGCAGCGTCCCCAGCAGAGCGCCGCCTAACCCGGCGCCCGCGATGACGAAGGGAGTCATCCGCGCGGCAGCAGCTCGTCCAGGACACCCGCGAACCGCCACACCTCGTGGAAACCGTTGTAGAGCGGCACCGGGGCGATCCGGACGACGTCCGGCTCCCGGTAGTCGGTGACGATGCCGCGTTCCCGCAGCGCCGCCACCAGGGACTCGGCTCCGCCGGGCAGCCGGAGGGAGAGCTGGCAGCCGCGGGCCGCGGCCTCCCGCGGGGTGAGCAGGCCCACCCGGGCGGGCCCCAGCCGGTCCAGCAGAAACTCCAGGTAGCCGGTGAGCCGCTCCGACTTGGCGCGCAGCGCCGGCATTCCGGCGCGGTCGAAGAGGGCGAGCGCCGCCCGCAACGGCGCCATGGCCAGGATCGGTGGGTTGCTCACCTGCCAGCCATCCGCCCCCTCCACCGGGACGAACTCGGGACGCGACTGCATGCGGAATCGGGTGGCGGGATCGTTGCCCCACCAGCCGGCCAGGCGCGGCAAGCTGTGATTGCCGCCGTGCCGCTCGTGGATGTAGCACCCCCCCACGGCGCCCGGCCCCGCGTTCAGATACTTATAGGAGCACCAGACGGCGAAATCCACGTCCCAGGCGTGCATTCGCAGGATGGCGTTCCCCGCGGCGTGGGCCAGGTCGAATCCCACGACGCACCCGGCGACGCGGGCGGCGCGGGCGATCCGCTCCAGCGCGAGCAACTGGCCGGTGTAGTAGTGCACCGCGCCCAGCCAGACCAGCGCGATCTCGCCGCCGCGCTCGGCGAGCAGCGCCTCCAGGTCGTCGATTCGCAGCAGCGCCTCGCCCGGGCGCGGCTGGGCAACCAGCACGGCGTCGCGGCCGACCCCACGGGCCTCGAGATGCGAGGTAATAGCGTACGCGTCGGAGGGAAAAGCCGCCGCCTCGACGAGGACCTTGACCCGGCGACCCGCCGGCCGGTACAGGCTGACCAGCATGAGGTGGAGATTGATGGTCAGCGAGTTCATCGCGACGACTTCGTGCGGCCGGGCACCGACCAGTCGGGCGAGGGGCTCCCGGAGCCCCTCGGCATAGCTGTACCACGGCGTGCGCCCCGCGAAGTGCGCCTCGACGCCCAGGCGCGCCCAGTCTTCCAGCTCCGCGTCGACCAGCGTCCGGGCGCCGCGGGGCATCAATCCCAGCGAATTGCCGCAGAAGTAGATGAGCGGCCTGCCGTCCGCTCCCAGCGGGAGCTCGAATTCACCGCGGCACCATCCCAGCGGGTCGCTGCGGTCGTGCTCCAGGGCCCAGCGCTCCTCCGCCGAATAGCCGCTCATGCAAAGGCTTCCGCGCGGCGGCCCAGGAATTCCAGCGCGGTTCCGTGCAGCAGGCGCGCCCGGGTCACGGCATCCAGCTCGGTCATGGACGCGATCAGGCTTCCCGGATGCACTTCTCCCAGCGGAAAGGGATAGTCCGAGCCCAGCGCCACGCGCTCCGCGCCGTGCAGGCGGAGCAGCATTCGGAGCGCGTCCGCATCGTGGGTCAGGGAATCCACGTAGAAGCGATGGAGGTACGCGACCGGCGGATTGGAGCACTGCGTGGCCACGAGATCGGGCCGCGCGGCAAAGCCGTGCTGCAGCCTGCCGATGATCCCGGCAAAGGACCCACCCCCGTGCGCGAATCCGATGCGGAGCCCGGGCAGCCGCTCCAGCACACCGCCGAAGATGACCGAACAGATCGCCAGAGCCGCCTCGGTAGGCATCCCGACCAGCCAGCGCAGCCAGTAGCGCGTCATCCGTTCGGGGGCCAGCATGTCCCAAGGATGCACGAAGACGGCGGCGCCCAGGCGCTCGGCCGTCTGGAAGACCGGAAACAGCGACGGATGATCCAGGTCCCAGCCGCCCACGTGCGTCCCGATCTGAATGCCGGCGAAGCCCAGCTGCTCCACGCAGCGGGTGAGTTCCGCCGCCGCCCGCTCGGGATCCTGCAGCGGCACGGTGCCCAGCCCGACGAAGCGCTTCGGGTGCCGCGCAACCACGCCGGCGAGGTGATCGTTGAGCAGGCGGGCCAGATCGAGGGTGTGCTCCGGTTTGGCCCAATAGGCGAACATCACCGGGACGGTGGAGAGCACCTGGACCGCCACGCCGTCCCGATCACAGTCCTCGAGCCGACGCTCGGCGGACCAGCAGTTGTCCCCGATCTCGCGAAACAGGGTCCCGTCGATCAACATGCGCGCGCGACAGGGCGCGTGATGCTCGAGCGATACCCATCCGCCGTAGCCGTATCGCGCGGCCAGGTCCGGCCAGGCCTCCGGCAGGATATGGGTGTGGAGATCGACCCGCAGCACTACTTCGCGGCCGCCGCCGGGGCCGGCACCTGCATCACCTGACCGCAGTGCTTGCAGGTGCGCAGCGTCTCGTCGGCGTAGAACTGCTCGATGATCGGCTTGAGCTGTTTGCCCAGGTCCACCAGCTGGAAGTTGGCGTCGTAGAGCATCTCGCCGCAGCGCTCGCAGAACCAGCGCAGATGGTCTTTCTCGCTTTCCGCGCGGCGCCGCTCGATCACCAGCCCCACGGTGTTGGCGGGGCGCTGCGGCGAATGGGGAATCCCGGGCGGGAGCAGGAACATCTCGCCCTCCCGGATCGGGATATCCCGGGGCTTGCCGTCTTCGATGATGCGCAGGGTGATGTCTCCCTCGACCTGGAAAAAGAACTCCTCGCCCTCCTCGACGTGAAAGTCCTTCCGCTGGTTCGGCCCGCCGACGGCCATGACCATGAACTCCGAGTCCTGCCAGATCATCTTGTTGCCGACCGGCGGCTTGAGCAGCGCGCGGTGCTCTTCGATCCAGGATTTCAGATTGATGGGGGGAAGCAGGGGCATGGCAGCACTCCGCGGATGGGGAACGGTTGACGGTCAGCGCCGCGCGGCGGTGATGCGCGCGTAGGCGACCGGATCAGTGGCTCCTTCGGTATTGATCAGCAGCACCCGGGTCGCCGGACCGAGCTGTAGGAACGCCCGGGCCTCCGCCAGCTCCGCCGAGTCCAGCAGCGCGAGCAGCCCACCCAGCCCGGCGGCGCCGGTTTCGCCGGCCGTAATCGGCGGATCTCCGCCTTCCGGCCGGGCCAACCGGCGCATCGCCGCCTCGGTGCAGCGGTCCTCCACCGTGAGGAACAGCTCGACGCCCCGCCGCACCACCGGCCAGGCGCTGCGCGAGACCTCGCCGCAGTTGAGCCCGGCCATGATCGAATCCTGCGCGCCGCTCGCAGGGGTCGGGACCCCGCCGGGGGAGCCGATCGACGCAAAGAGCGCGTCCGCGGCGACCGGCTCCACCGCCACCAGTATCGGCTGAATTGCTCCGGCCCGGTAGTGCGCGACGGCGGCGTGCAGCAGCGCTCCCACGCCGGCCTGGATCAGAACGACGTCGGGGGCATCCAGCCCCGCGGCCCCGAGCTGCTCCCCGGCTTCCTCGAAGAGCGTGGCGTAGCCCGCGGCAATCCAGCCGGGGATTTCGAGATAGTCTTCGTATCCGGTGTCGCTCACGACCTGCCAGCCCTCTCTGGCGCTGACCTCCGCACAGCGCCGCACCGCTGCGTCGTAGGAGCCGGAGACCAGCTCGACGCGGGCCCCCTGCTTGCGGAGATGCTCGACCCGCGCCGGCGCCGCGTGGGCCGGGATGAAGATGACCGCCGACAAGCCCAGCCGGCGGGCGGCCCAGGCGACCGCGCGGCCATGATTCCCCTCGGTGGCCGCGGCCACCGTCATCGGGACGGCGCGCCGCGAGCGAATGCGGTGCAGCGCCCAGACGGCCCCCAGCCCCTTGAACGCATTGAGTCCGAAGCGCCAGGATTCATCCTTGACGAACAGCTCGCCCAGCCCGAGCGACCGCGCCAGGGCAGGGAGCGCGTGCAGGGGAGTGGGCGCATACTCCGGCAGCGAGCGATGCAGCGCCCGCACCTCGGCTCGCTGCGCGCGCGGCAGGATCCCCGGCTCGAAAAAGGGATTGACCCGCGCGGCCATGCCCACCCTCAACCCCGCAGTCCGCCGAGCTCCACGACGATCCCGACCCCGCGTGCTTCGGCCTTCCCGAGCACGTGATGCGCCGCGGCCAGATCCTCGATGGCGAGGCCGAGCGACTTGAAGATGGTGACCTCGGCAGCGCCGGTCCGCCCGGCTACCCGGCCCACCAGCACTTCGCCCAGCTCAGCGAGAATGTGGGCGTCGGTGATGGCGCCTTCGGCGCGAGGAATCAAGAAGTCGCCGGCCTCGTTGCGGGCCGACTCCACCCGGTCTACGAAGAGCCGCCCTCGCGCGACAGTCCCGGTGTCGAGCTCCCGACTGGTCGGGATACTGGATCCCACGGCGTTGAGGTGGGCCCCCTCGGCCACCCAGTCGCTCTCCACCAGCGGGGTGCGGGACGCCGACACCGTGCAGATCAGGTCGGCGCCGGTCACAGCCTCGCGCGGACTCCGGACCGGCTCGACTTCGATCGCCAGGTTGGCCCGCGCCCAGCCCACGAAGCCCGCGAGCCGCTCCGCATTGGGGCCGAACGCGCGCACCCGGCGGAGGGGCCTGACCGCTCGCATCGCCGCGAGATGGGTTCGCGCCTGAACCCCGGTCCCGAGCAGGGCCAGGTCGCCCGCATCGTTACGCGCCAGCGCCCGGGTCGCCACCCCGCTGACCGCCGCGGTGCGAATCGCGGTGATGCTGCTGGCGTCCAGCACGGCGAGGGGCGAGCCGTTCAACGGGTCGAACAGAATCACCACGCCCTGGTGGGAATCGAGCGGAGTACCCTCGTTACCCGGAAACACCGCGATGGCCTTGAGCCCGAGGGAGGCCGGGGCAGCCAGGCGCGCCGGCATCACCCCGAAAAATCCCCGGCCCTCGGGCAGGCGAAGCACCGTTCGGAGCGGGAGTTGCGCGCCACCCTCGGCCAGGGTGCGCAACGCCTCCTCCATGACCTCGATGCACTCCTCCATGGGGAGGAGGCCGGTCACTTCGGCCTGACTCAGGATGCGGACGGCCATTGAGGGAGGAAATGTATACATTCCACTCCTCCGGCTCGCCCAACCATCGCTTTCGAGGTGGAGATGTTGCTTCCGCTGCTGCTCGCCCTGCAGGCCCCGTCGTCGCGTCCGCCAGCCAGCCCGCCTCGCCCCGCTCCCCCGGACACCGCCAAACCCGCGCCCCCCGCGGCGCTTCCCGCGACGGAGGAGAAGCCGGTCGTCACCCACCACTCGATCCGAATGGGAGGGCGGACGCTGAGCTACACGGTGACGGCAGGGATGATGCCCCTCAAAGACGAGAAGGGCAGCGTCGAAGCCAGCATCTTCTTCATGGCCTACACGCTCGACAACCCGCCGGACGCGGCGCGGCGCCCGCTCATGTTCTCCTTCAACGGCGGACCCGGCTCCGCCTCGGTCTGGTTGCACCTCGGCGCGCTGGGACCGCGGCGGGTCAAGATGGAGGACGAGGGCTGGCTGCCGGCCGCGCCGTACGAATTGGTGGACAACGAACAAACCTGGCTGGCCGCGACCGACCTGGTCTTCATCGATCCGGTCGGCACCGGATTCAGCCGCGCGGCCAGCGCCGAGCTCGGAAAGAAATTCTGGAGTCTGCGGGGAGACATCGAATCGGTCGGCACCTTTATCCGGCTGTATCTGACCCGCTACGAACGCTGGGGCTCCCCGCTCTTCGTGGTGGGCGAGAGCTACGGCACCACCCGGGCCGCGGGCCTTTCCGAGTGGCTGGTCAACCACGGCATCGCGCTCAACGGTGTCGTGCTGGTGTCCACCATCCTGAATTTCGAGACCGCGGACTGGAGCACGGCGAACGACCTCCCCTATGCGCTCCTGATCCCCACCTACACCGCGACCGCCTGGTACCACAAGAGGCTCGCGGCCGACCTGCAGCAGGCCGGGCTCGCGGCGGCGGTGGAACAGGCCAAGCGCTGGGCAATCAACGAGTATCTGCTCGCGCTCGCGAAAGGAGACCAGCTTTCGAGCGAAGAGTATCGCCAGACGGCCGAGCGGCTGGCCCGCTTCACCGGGCTGGATCGGCGCTACGTGGAGCAGCATAACCTTCGGGTCGAGCTGGGTCGCTTCCAGAAGGAGCTGCTGCGGGACCAGAACCGGACCGTGGGCCGTCTCGACACCCGCTTCAAGGGCTTCGACGCGGTGCCGGGCGGGGAACAACCCGAGTTCGATCCCAGCATGGCGGCCATCCGGCCGCCGTATACCGCCACCTTCAACGACTACGTGCGGCGGGAGCTCGGGTACAAGAGCGACCTGGAGTACTACATCCTGGGTGGCGGCATCGGGTCTCGCTGGGACTTCGGCTCGGACAACGAGTATGTGGACGTCGGAGAGTCGCTCCGGAGCGCGTTCGCCAAGAATCCCCACATGCGGCTGTACATCGCGTTCGGGTATTACGACGCGGCCACGCCACTGTTTGCGGCAGAGTACACCTTGAATCACCTGCGACTCGACCCATCCCTGCGCGACCATATCACGCGCGGGTACTACGAGGCGGGACACATGATGTACATTCAACTCCCCTCTCTCGCCAAGCTGTCGCGGGAGGTCGCCGGCTTCGTCCAAACCGCAATTGGCGGCAGGTAGGTCGGCAGCCGGGCCACGTTTCGGCGTTTCAGTGGCGCGAGGCAGCCTGCTCGTTCTATACTTCCCTCCTACCTTCTCTTCGGAGGCACAAGGTTGAGCTGGATCGTCCGAGTTCGCTCCACGAGCACGAAGGGCTGGCAAGCCCGTCTGCCGTTCGGCAAGGTGAATCCCAAGACCAAGAGCCGCCGCTTTCGCAGCCGTCTGTTCTCCGATGCCCTCTACGGGGGCTCGCGAAAGGCGAAGCTGGCCGCGCAGCGCTGGCTGAAGCGGGGCGGGAACTGAGGCTTGGAGGTCCCGGGTAGACTGTAGCGCTTTGAACCGCTCCACGTTCAGGATTGTGGAGCGGTGGATTCGGAATCCCCGCAGTTCATCGCGTGCCTTCGTGCCATCGCGGCCGGGCCGCGTCGATCCGCCGCAATCCCCTTGACCGCGACGTTCGCTTCGCGGCATTCTCCGGGCCATGACCCGCCGTCCCGCCGACTGTTCGCGCCGCGACTTCGTCCGCCTGGTCGGCGGCGGCACCGCCCTCCTGCTGGGCTGCGCGCCGGGCGAATCGGGCTCCTCCGGCGGCGGCGTCTCCCGTTTGACGGCCCGACCGGGCACCCCAACCCAGTCGGTGAGCCCGGGCGAGTTTGCCCTGGGACTCGACAACGTCTCCCATGATGCCTACTTGCGCGTGCCGGCGGGTTACCTGCCCGGCCAGCCGACGCCGCTGCTGGTGGCGTTCCACGGCGCCGGCGGGCGGGCCAGCGGCCCGCTCGGCACCTTCGGCCCCTACGCGGAGAGCAACGGTTTTCTGCTGCTGGCGGTGGATTCCTATTTCGGTACCTGGGATGCCCTTTCCGATTCCTACGGCAAGCGGTATGGCCCGGACGTCCAATTCCTCGATCGCGCCCTGGGCTGGGTCTTCGACCATTGCCGGATCGACCCGAACCGGCTGGTCATCGAGGGATTCTCGGACGGCGCCTCCTATGCGCTGGGCCTGGGGCTGACCAATGGAGACCTCTTCCCGCGCATCGTCGCCTTCTCCGCCGGCTACATCCCCCGCT
>Ga0255312_1000179_pt1 | contig 11221 bp, 7 predicted proteins | sample EtOH5_T0_E5_meta_FD_202081 | JGI IMG/M metagenome (GOLD analysis project Ga0255312, IMG submission 202081) | Sandy soil microbial communities from University of British Columbia, Vancouver, Canada - EtOH5_T0_E5 | ecosystem: Engineered > Artificial ecosystem > Sand microcosm > Unclassified ...
TGCGCATCCAGAACGACTTGAACTCGCTGGGGCTGGCCATGCGGGACATGCTGGCGGGCGACGAGCCCTATCCGCTGACCGCATGGTCAGCGCAGTTCCAGCGCACGCGGGTGGACCTGGAGGACGCGCTGCGCCTGGAAGAGGGTCTGGCCCCGGCCGACCGCACCCCGGAGCAGCGCCAATACCTGCGCAGCTCGGTGACGCAGTTCTGGGACGCCGCCGATCGCACCTTCGCGCTGGCGGGCGAGGGCAGGGAAGCAGAGGCGCGGGAGCAGATTCGCATCACGCTGCAGGCGCGGCAGGCGGCGCTGAGCACGGCGGTCTCGCGCCTGCTGGTGCAGAACAACGAGAGCGAGCAACAGGCGGCGGAGCGCGTGGCCGAGATCTACGACGCAGTGCAGCGGCAGGTGTACGTCTTCCTCCTGGCCACGCTGACCACCATCCTGCTGACCAGCCTGTACCTGATCCGCGCCAACCGCGCCATCTTTGCCCGGCTGGACGCGCTCTCCCGGCAGCGCAGCGAACTGGCGCAGACCCTGATTGCGACCCAGGAGTCCACGCTGCGGCACATCTCGCGCGAGCTGCACGACGAGTTCGGCCAGGTGCTGACCGCCACCGGCGCCATGCTAACCCGCGCCGGCAACCATGCCCCCGAGGGCAGCCCGCTTCGCGCCGAGCTGCGCGAGGTCTGCGAGATCGTGCAGGGCTCGCTGGACAAAGTTCGCACCCTCTCCCAGGCGCTGCATCCCGTCATGCTGGATGAAATGGGCCTGGAGAGCACCCTCGACTGGTATCTTCCCACGGTGGAACGGCAGACCGGGTTGGCGCTCGCTTACGAGAAGTCGGGGAAGCCCTTCCCGGTGGAGGGAGAGAGCGGAGTGCACATCTACCGAGTCGTGCAGGAGGCGGTGAACAACGTGGCGCGCCACTCGGGTGCGAAACAGGCCTGGGTGCGCCTGCGCTTTCAGCCGGGATCTTTGGAACTCGAAGTGGAAGACCACGGCGCAGGGATGGGAACTCAAACCGGGAAGCCGGGGATCGGGCTGGTGGCCATGCGCGAGCGCGCCGAGCTGCTGGGCGGGCGCCTGGAGCTGCTGAAGCCGGCGGCCGGCGGCACGCTGGTGCGGCTGCGCGTGCCCAGGGAGAAGGGGGAATCTCATGCCGGATAAGATCTCCGTCCTGCTGGTGGACGACCACGCCCTGGTGCGGCGCGGCCTGCGGCTGATCCTGGAAGACGCTCCCGACGTTGCCGTGGTGGGCGAGGCGGGCGACGGCGCCGCGGCGGTCCAGTTGGCGCACGACCTCGAACCCGCGGTCATCGTGATGGATTGCGCCATGCCCGGCATGAACGGCCTGGCGGCGACGCGCAAGATCCTGCAGCAGTCGGCGCAGGCGCGCATCCTGATGTTGAGCATGCACTCGGAAGACACGCTGGTGCGGCAGGCTCTGGAAGCCGGCGCGCGCGGCTACGTCCTGAAGAACGCCGTGGACCTCGACCTGGTGGCCGCGGTGCGGCGAGTGGCGGCGGGCGAGACCGTGCTCGATCCCCAGGTCGCCCGAGCCGCGGTGCTGAAGGGCGAGCGCAACCTCGGACTCACGGCGCGGGAGATGGAGATTCTGCAGCTCATCGTGGACGGCAAGTCGGCCAAGCAGGTCGCCACGCAGCTGGGGCTGAGCGCCAACACCGTGGCCGTGCACCGCGCCAACATCATGAACGCGCTCGGCATCCACAAGACCGCCGAGCTGGTGGTGTACGCCATCCGCAAAGGGCTGGTGAACCTGCCGTGAACCGGCGCAGCTTTCTCTCAAGCCTGGCGGCGCTGGCGGCAGCTTCGCAGATCCCGCTGGAAGAATTACTGGCCGCGCCCGCCCCGCAGGCGCCGGGCCTCGGGTTCCAACTGATCGATGTGACGGCCCAGGCGGGCATCCAGTTCCGCCACAACAGCGGCGCCTATGGCGGGAAGCTGCTGCCCGAGACTCTGGGCTCGGGCTGCGCCTTTCTCGACTACGACGGAGACGGCTGGCAGGACGTCCTGCTGCTGAACGGCATGGACTGGCCCGGGCACAAGCGCCAACGCTCGACGCTCAAGCTCTATCGCAACAACCGCAACGGCACGTTCACCGACGTCACGCGCAGCGCCGGCCTGGACATCGAGATGTACGGTATGGGCGTCGCCGTCGGCGACTACAACAACGACGGCTTTCCTGACCTGCTCATCACCTGCCTGGGGCAGAACCGATTGTTCAAGAACACGGGCAAGGGAACATTCGTGGACGCGACGCGCGCCGCCGGCCTCGAGGGCCGCGCCGGTTTCAGCACCTCAGCCCTGTGGCTGGACTACGACCGCGACGGCCTGCTCGACCTGTTCGTCTGCAACTATGTGAAGTGGTCGCCGGAGCACGACGTCTTTTGCAGCCTGGACGGCAAGCACAAGTCCTACTGCACGCCCGAGGCCTACCGCGGCGAGACCTGCTGGCTCTTCCGCAATCGCGGCAACGGCACCTTCGAGGACGTCACCGCCAAGAGCGGCATCTTCGACACCAGCTCCAAGTCGCTGGGGGTGGCCATGCTTCCCGGAGCCGAGGGCTGGCCCGACCTGCTGGTGGCCAACGATACCCAGCCCAACAAGCTCTATCGCAACCAGCGCAACGGGACCTTCAAGGACGTGGCCGTGGAGGAGGGAGTCGCCTTCAGCGCCGAAGGCAAAGCGCGCGCCGGCATGGGAGTGGATGCCGCCGACTTCGACAACTCGGGCGTCCCCGGCCTGGCCATCACCAACTTCGACAACGAGATGGTCGGGCTCTACCGCTTCTTTCGCAACGGCGCCTACGAGGATGTGGCCATGCCCGCGGGCGTGGGTGCGGCGTCGAAGAGCACGCTGGGATTCGGCTGCATGTTCTTCGACGCCGATCTCGACGGCTGGCTGGACCTGGCGGTGGCCAACGGGCACATTGATGAGACGGTGCGGCGCATCCGCGGCAACGTGGGCTACGCCCAGCCGCCCCAGCTCTTCCTCAACAGCAGCGGGAAATTTCGCGACGCGGCCGCCGAGGCCGGCGGCGGCTTCGCCCAGCCCAAAGTCGGCCGCGGCCTGGCCTGTGGCGACTTCGACCGCGACGGCGATGTGGACCTGCTGCTCACCACCAACAGCGGCCCCGCCTTCCTCTACCGCAATGACCAGAGGGCCGGGAACCGCAGCATCCGCTTCCGGTTGCTGGGCACCAAGTCGAACCGCGACGCCATCGGCGCCGTAGTGCGCATCTTCAACGGGAGCGCCGGCCAGTCCCGCCTGGTGAAGGGCGGGTCCAGCTATCTCTCGCAGTCGGAGCTCCCCGTGACCTTCGGGCTGGGCAAGCGCGACCGCGTGGAGCGCGTGACGATCCAGTGGCCGAGCGGGCGGACGGAGGAGTTCAAGAACCTGGCCGCAGGACGCGCCTATGAGTGCGTCGAGGGCAAGGGAATCACTCCGCTCTCCGGCTTCTAGTAGTTTCGCAGTATTGTTCTCCGACTCCTTCCCCGGTAGATTCGCCGATCTTCTGCACATCACAAGGGAGTGTGACATGCGCCGTTGGTTCGTTCTCGCGCTGATGCTCGTGGTTTGCTTGCCTGGCCGGGCCCAACAAGCGGCTACGGGCAGCCTGAGCGGCCAGGTCACCGACCCGCAAGGCGCGCTGGTGGCCCAGGCTCAGGTGACCGCCACCCACAAGGCCACTAACGTCTCGCGCACGGTGCGCAGCGATTCGGCGGGGCACTTTGAGGTTCAGGGGTTGCAGCCGGGCGAGTACGTGGTCACGGTTGCCGCGGCGGGATTCGCTTCGGACATCCGCGCTGTGCGGCTCCTGGTCGGGCAGAGGGTCAGTCTGGATGTCCGCTTGGACATCCAGGCGCGTGACACCTTTGTGAGCGTCAACGACACCGACAACTATCCGCTGGTGGAGACCACCACCTCGGTGGTGGACGGCGTGGTGGAATCACGGCGCATGGAGAACCTGCCGCTCAACGGGCGCAACTTCCTGGAGCTGGCTCTGCTGATTCCGGGCAACAGTCCGGCGCCCAACTTCGACCCCACCAAGACCAACACCATGGTGATCTCCTCCGCCGGCCAACTGGGGCGTGGCGGCAACGTGACCATCGACGGCGCCGATGACAATGACGACGTGGTGGGCGGGCCGTTGCAGAACCTGCCGCTCGACGCGGTGCAGGAGTTCCAGATCGCCACCAACCGCTTCTCGGCGGAGCTGGGACGCTCGGGCTCCTCGGTCATCAACATCGTCACCCGCGGCGGCACCAACACCCTGCACGGCAGCTTCGCGTTCTTCGAGCGCGACTCCGCCTTGGGTGGCCTGAATGCCAGCTTCGACCGCCAGCAGTACGCGGCCAGCCTGGGCGGCCCGCTGAAGCGCGACCGCGCCTGGTTCTTCACCGCGCTCGAATACCGCAACCAGGACGGAGTCGCGCAGGTAGGGCGGCGGGATACGGTAGCGCAGACCATCGTGCGCGAGTTCGCCACCGCGCCGCTGAATGACCTGCTGTTCACCGTGCGCGGCGACGTGGCGCTCACCGACAAGGACCGGCTCAGCCTGCGCTACACGCTGCAACGCTGGGACGACGTCGCTGCCAGCACGCTCGACCGGCCCGTCGGGTCGGCTTCGCAGCGGCAGGCTTCCGAGAACCGCTTCCAGGCGTTCGTGGCCAACTGGACGCACGTGTTCTCGCCCTGGCTGCTCAACCAGCTGAGCTTCAGTGAGAACAACTTCTTCAACGGCATCGAACCGATCGCGCCCGGACCGCAGTTCACCTTCCCCAGTATCCAGGATGGGGCGAGCTTCCGCGTGCCGCAGCAGACGCGGCAGAACCGGGCGCAGGTCTCCGACACGCTCTCCTGGACGCGGGGGCGCCACAGCATCCACCTGGGCGGCGACTTCCAGCGCGTGGACGCGGACTTCGACCTGCGCGTCTTCCAGCAGGGCCGCATCGAGTTCGTGGAGGACTTTCCCAGCTTCGACCGCAACAACGACGGCGTGATCAATGACGAAGACCTGCTGTTCGCCGTCACCCTGCGCAGCGCGTTCCCCGACCGGCCGCTGGTCCTGCCCGACGCCGACAACAACTACATCGCGCTCTTCTTTCAGGACGACATCCGGGTGAGCCGGCAGTTCACCCTGAACCTCGGCCTGCGCTGGGAGCTGGATACCGGCGTGAAGAACGTCAGCCGGGTGGACGAGTTGAACCCGCTGATCCTGCCCTTCCTGCACGGGACTCGCACCCGCGACAAGAACAACTTTGCCCCGCGCATGGGCTTCAACTGGAGCAGCCGCGGCGGGAAGTTCAGCGTGCACGGCGGCTACGGCATCTACTACGACCGCATCACGCTGGAGGTCCAGTCGCTGGAGCGGGGTCTGGACGGGCGCGCGCTGCCCATCGAGGTGCGCGCCGGCAACGTGTTCTTCACCGACTTCGTCACCGGGCTGTTCCTGCCCGGCGCGCCCACGACTTCCAATCCCTTCACCGGCTTCATCCTGCCGGGGGCGGGCGCGGGCGGCATCAACATCATCGAAAACCGCATGCAGAATCCCAGCGTGCAGCAGTTCAACCTGGGGTTGCAGTGGGAGTTCGCGCACGACTTCGCTGTGCGCGCCGACGGGATCCATAACCTGGGCACGCACTTCATCATCGGACGGACCATCGGCAGCGTCTTCAATCCCGTGGTGGGCGGGCCGGACGTGGTCAAGAACCTGGAATCGAGCGTCAACACCAAGTACGACGCTTTGCTGGTGAGCGTAAAGAAGCGCTTCAGCCGCCGCTACCAGTTTGACGCCTCCTACACGCTGTCGAAAGCGTTCAACTACGCCAACGACGACCAGATCCCCTTCAGCAACGGGCCCATCGATCCTAACAACCTGCGGCTGGAGTACGGTCCCACGCCCAACGACCAGCGCCACCGCTTCGTGTTCTCGGGGCTGGCCGAGTTGCCGCACGGCTTCAAGCTTTCCACCATCTGGACCATGGCCTCGGGCGTGCCCATGGATATCCTCATGCCCGACGGCAGCATGCGCGTGCCGCTCTTGCAGCGCAACTCCGGCGGCCGCCGCTTCCATACCGGCGCGGAGTTGAATGCTTTTATCCAGCAGGTGAACGCCGCCGGAGGCATCGGCGGCGATCCGCTGCCGCTGGTCGCGGACGACACGCGCTTCAACGACAGCTTCCACAGCTTCGATCTGCGGCTCTCCAAGGTCTTCAAGATCAGGGAGCGGGCGCAGATCGAGGGCATGGCCGAGGCCTTCAACCTGTTCAACGTCAACAACGTCCTGGGGGTCTCCAACAAGAGCTACTCCGGCTTCCAGAACGTGCTGGCGCGCGACAGCAACAATCCCCTGGACCCGGGCTTCCTGCGCTCTTCGAGCTTCGGCCGGTCGGTCACGACGGCGGGGGGCGCCCTCGGCTCCGGCGGCCCGCGCGCATTCCAGCTCGCGGTGAGGGTTTCGTTCTAGGAGACAAGGATGCGGCGGGCGGGTACGCGCGGGAGTGCGCCGATTACCCCATCAGCATCCCACCGTTCACGTTGAGCACATGCCCGGTGATGTAGGCGGCCTCTTCGGACGCCAGGAAGCAAACGGCGTGGGCGACGTCTGAGTCCAAGCCGGCGCGGCCCAGCGGGACGTTCTTCAGCATGGCCTCTTTCACCTCGGCGGAGAGGCCCTCGGTCATGGCGGTCTCGATGTAGCCGGGGGCGACGGCGTTGACAGTGATGTTGCGCGAGCCCACCTCGCGCGCTACCGCCATGGTCAGCCCGATGAGGCCGGCCTTGGACGCGGCGTAGTTGGCCTGGCCTCCCTGGCCCATCTGTCCGACCACACTGGTGATGTTGAGGATGCGTCCCCAACGCTGCTTGAGCATGGAGCTCATCACCTCGCGGGTGCAGAGGAAGGCGGCGGTGAGGTTGGTGGAGAGGACGTCGTCCCAATCGGCGCGCTTCATGCGCATCACCAGTTGGTCGCGGGTGATGCCGGCGTTGTTCACCAGGATGTCGAGCTTGCCGAAGTGGGCAATGGCGGCCTTGACGCCGGATTTGATGTCGTCTTCCTTGGCGACGTCCATGGGGAAGGCAACGGCCTTGCCGCCGGCGGCGGTGATCTCGGCGACCAGCGCGTCGAGCTTGTCGCGGCTGCGGGCGGCGGCGGCCACGGCGGCGCCGCCGCGGGCCAGCTCCAGCGCGCAGGCCCGCCCGATGCCCTGCGAGGCCCCCGTCACCAAAGCGACCCGGCCTTCCACTCCCGGCATGCTCACGCTCCTGTGGGATGAAGCCCGAGATTATACGCCGCGCCGCGGCACGCCCCTCACCCGGCGCGCGCTTCCTTGCGGAAGAGATAACGCAGCCAGGGCGGGGCGATCAGCGTGGTGGTGGCGGTCATGAAGAGCACGATGCCGTAGGCCTCCTGCGAGATGGTGTGCAGGCTCAAGCCGACGGCGGCGACGATCAACCCGACCTCGCCCCGGGGGACCATGCCCACGCCCACGCGCAGGGCATCCTTGCGTCCCAGGCTGAGGGCGGGAAGGCCGCATCCCGCCAGCTTGGCGGCGACCGCCAGCACGGAAAGCACGGAAGCGGTGAGCAGCACGCTGCCGGAGAAGACGTGCAAGTCGAGCTGCGCTCCCAGGGCGAAGAAGAAGAAGGGTGCCAGGAACTCGTTGAGGGCGTTGGCGCGCGGTTGCAGGTTCCACTGCGGGGAGAACTCGGCGAAGGCCAGGCCGGCGAAAAACGCGCCGATGATGGCCGCCATGCCGATCTGCTCGGCCGCGGCCGAGAGGCCCAGGCACAGGCCCAGAGCCAGGATGAGGGGCGCGTCGTGCAGCGACAGGCGCTCCACCCGCGGCTGCACCCGGCGGATGACGCGCGGGGCCACGTAGATCATGAACAGGGCGAAGGCCAGGGCTTCCACTATCAGGATCCCCAGGACCACCCACTGCATGGAGCCGTGTGCGGCGAGGCCGGTGACGATGGCCAGCACCACCATGCCCAGGATGTCGTCGAAGACGGCGGCGCCCAGGATGACGCGGGCGGCGCGCGTCTCCAGCGCCCCCAGGTCGCGCAGCACGCGGGCCGTGATGCCGACGCTGGTGGCCACCATAGCCGCGGCCACGAAGGTGGATTCATGCCCCGTCGCGCCCCGCAGCGCCATGAAACCGAATCCCAGGAGGAAGGGAACGGCCACACCGCCGGCGGCCACGCCCAGGGCCGTCTTTCCCACCTTCAGCAACTCGTCGGGCGGCGTCTCCAGGCCCACGGTGAAGAGCAAGAAGATGGCGCCCAGCCCGGCCAGGGCGGTAGTGATGTCGCCGGGATGGACCCAGGCCAGGGCGCTGGGGCCCAGGATGACGCCCGCCAGCATCTCCCCCAGCACCGCGGGCATCCGCAGGCGCTCGAAGAACTCTCCCATCAGCTTCGCCGAGACGAAGATGACGAAAAGCTCCAGCAGGAGGGATCCGCCGCCGTGGCCCATGCAGAGTTTTTACCGCAGGGGACAGCCGGGCCGCTACAGGAATCGGATGTGGGCTTTTTTCTTTACATTCCGAGGCCGAAGGCCGAGGAAGCCCTACCAGACCATGGAGTTTCGATTGGGTAGGGTTCCCTCGCTACGCTCGGGATGTAAAGAGAAGACTCAGGCAGCGCGGTGCTTTTCAACCGCCGGCGGAGCGGCATGGATCCCGCAGGCGGAAGAGAAGCGATGCCGGCGGGCGGCGAACCAGCGATACGCGAGCCGCAGCAGAGCGCGGAGCGGGGGCAGGACGCCCAGCAGCGCCAGCGGACGCGCCCACGCGATGCGGCCGGCGAGGAACAGCACGGCGTCGGCGCCGGCCAGGGCGCGGCCGTCGGCGGTCAGCACGCGCATCTCGTCCAGAAGGTTCTCCAGCGGAATGCCGTAGGAAAAACGCAGCCGCGAGCTCATCCAGGGCGCTTGCAAGGGGACCAGGGCGAAGCCGCGGCGCTCCAGCAGAGGCCGGAAACGGCGCGCCAGGCGGGAGCAAACCCCGCAAGCGCCGTCATAGACCACCCAGCCCGCCGGCGGCGTATAGCGCTCGCCGGGATGCGTCTCGAGAAAGGTGCCCATATCGCCCTCCTACTTGCCCATCACCGCCAGCTTCTTGCCTCCGCCCAGCTTCAGGAACTTGACCATGGCGGTGGTGGAGAGGCGGCGGAGCTGCGAGTAGCCGCCGGTGATGGTTTCGAAGAACTCCAGCATCTGCGCCAGGCGCTTGCGGGTGTGGCCTTCGGCGGAGCCGGCGGCGTCGGCTTCCGCCACGCACTCGCGCAGGATCTGCAGCGTGGGATCGATCTCGCGCTTCTTGCGCTCGTCCAGGATGATCTGGAACATCTCCCACACGTCCTTCATGGATTCGAAGTGGTCGCGGCGATCGCCCAGCACGTGCACCACCTTGATAATCCCCCAGGCCTGCAACTCCCTGAGGCTGGTGCTGACGTTCGAGCGCGAGACCCCCAGGGCCTCGGTGATCTCCTCGGCGTGCAGGGGGCGGGGCGCGAGGAAGAGCAGGGCATGCACCTGGGCCACGGTGCGGTTGATGCCCCAGCGCGCTCCCATCTCTCCCCAGTGCAGCACGAACTTCTGGGTGACGGGCGAAAGGGCGGGCATGGCGTTATCTCCTGTTATTTCTGTTATTACAGAAATAACAGATGTGGCGGGTAGCTGTCAAGAGGAATGCTCCCGGCTCGAGCTCCTACATTCCGAGCGCGCTAGCGCGAGGAAGCCCTACCTGACCATGGAGTTCCGGGCAGGGTAGGGCTCCCTCGCCCGCCAAGCAGGCTCGGGATGTAAGAGACCCCAGATGCTAGAATCCGGGGAGATGAAGGTAAGGATGAGGATGTTCCGTCCGCGCGCATGGCTGCTGGGGATGCTGGTGACGCTGCTGGTTGCGGCGCTTCCCCTCCAGGCTGCCGCTCCCGCCAAACCCACACTGGATTCGCGCATCCGGGAACTGCTCTCCGATCCCGACGTAGCCCGCGGCTTCTGGGGCATCGAGGTGGTCTCGGTCGCGACCGGCAAGACCCTCTACTCCCGCAACGCCGACAAGCTCTTCACCCCGGCTTCGAACACCAAGCTCTTCACCACCGCCGCCGTCCTGGCCCTGGTGGGCCCCGATTATCGCTTTCACACCACGGTGGAAAGCAACGCCACGCTCGACCGCTACGGCCGCCTGAACGGCGACCTGGTGCTGGTGGGCCGTGGCGATCCCAACCTTTCCGGGCGCACGCTGCCCTACAACCTCAAGACCGAGCGCAAACCTCCCTACCTGAAGGCCCTGGAAGACCTGGCGGACCAAGTGGTACAGAACGGCGTGAAGTACGTGGACGGCGACGTGGTGGCCGACGACAGCTATTACGCCTTCGAGCGCTACGGCGAAGGCTGGGCGCAGGACGACCTCACCTGGGAGTACGGCGCTCCCGTCTCCGCCCTCACGCTCAACGACAACGTGCTCTTCCTCACGGTGATGCCCGGCGACCGCCCCGGCGAAAGAGCCTTCGTCACCCTCGAGCCTTTTCCCGACTACTACCGGCTCGACAACCGCATCCTGACCACGCCGGCGGGCAGCGGCCCGCGGCGCTTCGCGCTGAACCGCCAGCCGGGCGCGGACCAGATCACGCTCTGGGGCAGCATCCCGGCCGACGACCGTGGCGTGACCGAGTCCGTGGCCATGGAAGACCCGGCGGGCTTCGCCGCCCAGCTCTTCCGTCGCATGCTGGAGAGCCGGGGCGTAGCCGTCTACGGGAAGGCGCGCGCGCGCCACAGCGACATTTCCGGGTTCTCCACCATCCAGGTGACTGCGGTGGCTACGGCCGGCGGCGGAGTCACGGGCTCCGCATCCGGCTCGCGCTCCCTGCTGCTGGCCAACTACGAATCCCAGCCCCTGGCCGAAGACCTGCGGGTCATCAACAAGGTCAGCCAGAACCTGCACGCCGAGTTGGCGCTGCGCCTCCTCGGCCGGGAGAAGGGGAGCGGCGGCACCATCGAAGGCGGCCTCGACGTGGTGCGCGCCTTCCTGGCGACGGTGGGGATCAAGCCGGAGGAGTACGCGCTCTATGACGGCTCCGGGCTCTCGCGCCAGAACCTGGTGACGCCGCACGCCGTCGCGCAGCTCTTGCGCTACGCCGCGGCCCAACCCTGGTTCGCGCGCTACCGCGACACCCTGCCCACCGCCGGGGTG
>Ga0255312_1000180_pt1 | contig 11197 bp, 7 predicted proteins | sample EtOH5_T0_E5_meta_FD_202081 | JGI IMG/M metagenome (GOLD analysis project Ga0255312, IMG submission 202081) | Sandy soil microbial communities from University of British Columbia, Vancouver, Canada - EtOH5_T0_E5 | ecosystem: Engineered > Artificial ecosystem > Sand microcosm > Unclassified ...
ACCGGGCAGCGGACCCCGATGCTGAAGGCGCAGATCACCAATACCTCCACCGGCAGCCACGTCTTCGGCACCTCACCCGACGGCAGGTACTTCCTGTATTGGCGCGACGGCCAGTTCCAGGCCTACGACCTCGATGCCGGCGGCTCGACGCCGCTGGCCAAGAACGGCCCCGGCTTTGTCGACCTTGAATTCGACAACCCCGGCCCCAAGCCGCCCTACGGCCTCTCCTCCTGGACCAGGGACGGCAAGGCGGTCGTGCTGTTGCAGCGCTACGACCTCTGGCTGGTTCCGCTCGACGGGAGCGCGCCCACCAATCTGACTGGTGGGATCGGAGCCCGGAACGAGATCCGCTTCCGTCCCATCAATACCGAGTCCACCGAGAACCTCGGTCCGGTACAGCGCGCCCAGACCCTGGCCTTCGATCCCGCCAGGCCCGTGCTGCTTTCCGCCTACGGGCAGTGGACCAAGAAATCGGGCTACTACGAGCTCCGGGACGGGAAGCTTTCGGAGCTGGTGTTCGAGGACGCCTCCTACGGGTTCCCGGCCAAGGCCGCCAAGGCCGACAAGTTCCTCTTCACCCGCGAGACCTTCACCCAGTTCCCCGATCTGCGTGTCGCCGGCCCCGGCTTTAAGGACGCCAGGCAGCTCACCACTGCTAACCCGCAGCAGGCCGAGTATGCCTGGGGCCGCCGCATCCTCTTCGATTTCACCAATAGGAAGGGGGTGCGGCTGCAGGGTATCCTGGCGCTCCCCGATGACTACAAGCCGGGTGAGAAGCGGCCCATGCTGGTGACCTTCTACGAGAAGAACTCCCAGAACCTGCACCGCTACCCCGCGCCGTCTTACCTGAGCAGCATGGGCTCGATTCCCATCGAGGCTGTGAGCAAGGGCTACATCACCATGCTGCCCGACATCCACTTCAACACCGGAGCCTCCCACAGTGACATGCTGGAGTGCGTGGAAGCGGCGACCCGCAAGGTCATCGCGATGGGCTACGCCGACCCCAGGCGCATCGGCATCAACGGCCACAGCTACGGCGGCGAAGGCGCCGCGTTCATCGGCACCCGCTCCCGCCTCTTCGCCGCGGTCGGCATGGGTGCCGGAGTCACCGACCTGACCTCCGACTTCAACCACAATTGGGGCTGGTCGTACCAGGTGCCCGGGCGTGACGGCTCCAACGGTTATGACTATTACCTCTACAGCCAGGGGCGCGAAGGCACCACTCCGTGGGATAACCCCGAGCTCTATCGCTTCGAATCCGCCATGACCCACGTGCGCGAGGTCACCGCGCCCTTCCTCATCATGCACGGCACCGCCGACCCCACCGTCGCGTTCCAGGAAGGGCTCGGCTTCTACAACGCCCTGCGCTTCAACGGCAAGAATGCGACGCTGCTCGCCTACCCCGGCGAGGGACACGGCCTCCGCGGCCTCGCCAACCGGCGCGATCTGACCATCCGCTACTTCCAGTTCTTCGACCACTATCTCAGGGATGCGCCGGCGCCCCGCTGGCTCACCGAGGGCGTACCCTACCTGGAGAAGGACCTTCGGCGCGACGCCAGCAAGGAGATCGTGAAACCGGCGCCGACGCCATAGTGGCGCAGGATTTCCTCGGCCGCGTCGCCCTCGTCACCGGGGCGTCCCGCGGTCTCGGACGGGCCGCCGCCGCCCGCTTGCTCGAGCGCGGCGCCTCCGTCGCCGTCAACGTGCGCGACGCCGAGCGCGCCCGCGCCACCGCCCGCGAGCTGGGCGAGCGCTGCTTTCCGCTCCCCGGCGACGTCGCCGGGGAGGGCGTCCCCGAGCGGCTTGTCGCGCTCGTCCTCGGGGAATTCGGTCGGGTGGACATTCTGATCAACAACGCGGCGCTGCCGCTTACCACCCGTTTCGAGCAGATCAGCCCCGAGGAGTGGCGCCGCGCCGTGGAGGTCAACCTCACCGCGCCCTTCCTGCTCACCCGGGCAGTCGTGCCCGCGATGAAGGCGCAGGGCTACGGCCGCATCGTCAATATCTCGTCCACCGCCGGGCGCATGGTGAGCACGCTCGGCGGCGCCCACTATACCGCCACCAAGACCGGGTTGCTCGGACTTACCCGCGCCGCGGCGAAGGAGCTCGGCGGCTACGGCATCACGGTCAACGCGGTCTGCCCCGGCATGATCGACACGGAGCTGACCCGCGAGAGCGCCAGCGCTGAGCTGCTCGAGCGCATCGCGAAGGGCTATCCCATTCCCCGTCTCGGCACCGCCCGCGAAGTCGCGGATGCGATCTGCTTTGCCGCCTCCGAGGCGGCCGGCTACATCACCGGAGCGGTGTTCGATGTCAACGGCGGCGACCTCATGATGTGAGGATGGCATGAAAGAGAGTACCCGAGTGCTGCTGGCCCTCGGTGCCGGGCTGGCCGGCGGGATCGCCGTCGCCGCCTCCGGCAATCCGAAGCTCCTGCGCGCCGCCGAAGCGGTGGCCCCGATCGGCGTGGTCTGGATCAACGCGATCCGGATGACGGTGATCCCGCTGCTGGTGGCGCTGGTCATCACGGGCGTCGCGGGCGCCGCCGATCTCCGCGTCATCGGCCGCATCGGCGGGCGCACCCTGCTGGTGTTCCTCGCGCTCATCGCCGGTACCGCGCTCGTCATCGTGCCGCTGGCGCCATTGGTGTTCCAGCTGCTTCCCGGCCATGCCGGAGCCCGGCCCGCGCTGCCCCCCGGCGCCGTGGAGGCGGCCGGCCAGCTGGCGAGCAGTGGCCAGGATACCGGGATGGGGGCATGGCTCGTCTCGCTCATCCCCACCAACCCCGTCGCCGCCGCGGCCAACGGGGCGATGCTGCCCCTCATCGTGTTCAGCCTGCTGCTGGCGGTTGCGATCACCCAGACCGGCGAGGCCACCCGGCAGACCCTGGTGGGATTCTTCCGCGCGCTCAGCGAGGCGATGCTGGTGCTGGTGCGTTGGGTCGTGGCGCTCGCGCCCATCGGGGTGTTCGCCCTGGTGCTGCCCCTCGCCGCGCGCGGCGGCGCCAGCGTGGCCGGCGGCATGGGCTTTTACGTGGTCGTGTATACGGTGGGGAGCTTGCTCGCGACGCTGCTGCTGTACCCGGTGGCGGTGCTGTGGGGCCGGGTGCCGCTGCGGAAGTTCGCCCGGGCCGCCCTGCCGCCCCAGCTGGTCGCCTTCGCCTCGTCCTCGTCCATCGCCTCCCTGCCGGCGCTGGTCGAAGCGGCGGAGCGCGACCTCGAGCTGCCCGAGCGGGTCAGCGGATTCGTGCTGCCCCTCTCGGTCTCCATCTTCCACATCGCGGCGCCGGTGTCCTGGACCATCGGCGCGCTCTTCGTCGGATGGTTCTACGGCATCCCGGTCGGGATTCCGCAGCTCGCGACCGTGGCGTTCGCGTCGGTGTTTCTGTCGTTCGCGGGCCCCGGCGTGCCGCGCGGCGCCTTCCTGATGCTGACACCGCTGTTTCTCGCCATCGGCCTCCCCGCCGAAGGCATCGGAATCCTGATCGCGGTGGACGCCATCCCGGACCTCTTCTCCACCGTGCTGAACGTCACCGGCGATTTGACCGCCGCGGCGATCGTGGCGCGGGGGGCGCAGCAGGCGTGACGCCGGAGCCGGCTCCGAGCTTCGACGACGTGCTGCTGGCCCGGAGTACCATCGCCCCCTACCTCCGGCCGACGCCGCTCTATCCGTACCAGGGGTTGAGCGATGCGATCGGGGCGGACCTCTGGATCAAGCACGAGAACCATCTGCCCACCGGGGCCTTCAAGGTGCGCGGCGGAGTCAATTTCATGGCCCGGCTGTCGCCCGAGCAGCGCGCCCGCGGAATCATCACCGCCTCCACCGGTAACCACGGCCAGAGCGTCGCCTTCGCGGCGCGGCGGTTCGGCGTCCGCGCCGTCGTGGCCGTCCCTCACGGAGCCAACCCCGGCAAGGTCGCCGGCATCCGCGATTTCGGCGCGGAGATCCGTTTCATCGGGAACGACTTCGAGGCCTGTCGCCAATACGTCGAGGCGACGGCCGAGCGGGAAGGCATGCGCTACCTGTCCTCGGGAGACGAGCCGCTGCTCATCGCGGGGGTCGCCACCCACACCCTCGAGATCGTGGACGCGCTCCCCGAAGTCGATGTCGTCATCGTGCCGGTGGGCGGGGGTAGCGGCGCGGCCGGTGCCTGTCTGGTCGCCAGGGCGAATGCCCGGCGCATCGAAGTCATCGGAGTCCAGGCCGAGGGCGCGCCCGCCGCCTGGCGCTCCTGGAAGGAAGGCCGCCGCGTGGAGGTCCCCGTCACCACCATGGCCGACGGGCTGGCGACCGGCGCTCCCTTCGACCTGCCCCAGTCCATCCTGCGCCGCGACCTCGACGACTTCATCCTGGTCAGCGACGCCGAGCTCCGCGCCGCGGTCCGGCTGCTCATCGAGCAGACCTGCAACCTGGCGGAAGCCGCCGGTGCCGCCGCGTTGGCCGCCGCCCTCAAGTTGCGCGACCGACTGAGCGGCCGGCGGGTCGCGTTGATCCTGAGCGGAGGCAATCTCTCCTGGGATGCCCTGCGGGAGCTGCTGCGCGAGACCTAGTCAGCGGGTTATGGTGACTTCGCGCGCTCCCGCCGGCACCGCCGCCCGCGCCTCGGAGCCCCCCGGCCAGCGCACCCACACCGCCGTCGCGCTTCCCGCGAGTCCGAACACCTGAACCGCCCCGTTCTGCGACCAGTACCCCGAGCCGGCCGCGATCTCCCGCACCGGACCCATGCGATCCCCGTACACGATGCGAATCTGGGCCCCGATGGCATCGGGGTTTCCCGGCGGACCCAGCAGCCGCACCCGCAGCCCCGCGCGAGCGCCCCTGTTGTGAAACAGCCGGGTGGCGGCCCCGTTCTGCGAGACGACCAGGTCGAGCCGGCCATCGGCGTCGAAGTCCCCGTAGGCCGCTCCACGCTGATCGCCGTACACGATCAGGCCCGAGCGGGTCCCCGCCAGCGCTTCCAGGCCTCCCGTGCCATCGCCCAGGAGCAGCAGGCTTCTCCCCGCATCGTAGCGCGGAATCCCCACCGCTGTCGCCGAGAAATTCTGGCCCAGGAATACGTCTTCAGCGCCGTCGCCGTCGAAATCAGCGATGCCCGCGTAGAACGCCGGCGCGAGCTGGGCCTCCTGGGGCAACGGGATCGCCTCGAAACGGCCACCCCGGTTCAGGAAGACCATGTTGTCGAGCGTCGTCGCGCTCAGGCTGCGCACCTGGGGCCCCAACGGCGCCAGCAGCTGGTCGAACTTGGCATCGGCATAGGCGGCGAAAGAGGGGAATTGCTTGCTGATGACGGGGATCGCGGTGCGCACCCGCTCGTAGCGGGTGAGCGGCAGCAGCGCCCGCGTCCGCGCATCCGCGCGCGCGAGCAGCATCTCGTCTTCTCCGGCGCCGCCGAACCGGCCGTAATACAGCATCAGCGGCCGCGCGCTGTCGGCGCCGGCCATCACGTTGCGGCCCCAGCTCGTCGCCACCAGATCGAGGCGTCCGTCTCCGTCGAGATCGCCCGCGGCCAGCCCGTTCCATCGGCTCAGCCAGCGCGACAGCCCCCACGCCGCCGGGGCCGGCGCGAAATGTCCGCCCTGATTGAGCAGCAGCAGGATCGAGTCCCACTCCCGCGCCAGCAGAAGGTCCGCATCGCCATCGCCGTCGACGTCGGCAAACAGCGAGGCCGACACCATCCCGGTCTCCCGCAGTCCGGCGCTGTTCTCCCTATCCAGCTCGAAGCGCCCCCCCACATTGCGAAAGAACCCGGACGCCGGCGCTTCGGGATAGCGCAACGGAATGACCCGCGCGCCCACGAAGAGATCGAGGTCGCCGTCGCCGTCATAGTCGGCGAGCGACAGCGGTCCGATGGAGGATTCGTGGGAAGGGACCATCGCCTCGCTCCCGGATGTGAGCGCGGCTCCCCTGACGCCGTAGGCGAGCACGGTGGGTTGCGCCATCATCTTCTCGGGAGTGCGCTCCTCCCAGCTGGCGACACCGGCGAGTATCCGGGTGCTCCCGTCGCCGGCCAGCCCGAGAATGCTGGTCAGGTCGTTCGCAGCGACGGGGCCGCGGGCCGGCTCGGCCAGCAGCCGTCCCCCCTCGTTGCGAAACACGCTCGGGCGGCCGCCCTTGCCCGTCCCGAGCAACAGGTCCTCGTCGCCGTCACGATCGAGATCGAACCACGCGACCCCCGGTCCCAGCTGCGAGAGCGCGTCCGGAAGCAGGTACTGCCGGTCCCAGTCGCCGAAGCTGTTTTCCGTATGGGTGTGGCCCTCGAGCTGCGCGCTGGCGTCCTCGAACAGGGCGGCAGGTTCAGTGGCCTCCGCGTCCCGGCTCCCGCCTCGTGCCTCCCGGCTCCCGCCTGCCGCTTCCCGAATCTCGTACAGGCGATTGGGACGCAAGCTGTCGAGTACCGTGCGGCCGCCGTCGCGCCAATCGACAGTGATGCGGAGGTGCCGCGAAGTCCCCGCCGCGAAACTGGCCAGGTAGTCGCTGTGGGACAGGTACAGCCCGCCCACCGCGACCTCCCGCTGCTGCAGCGGCACAGCGCCATCCTGAACCCGGATTCTGGCACCTACCGCTCGCGTATTGGGCGCGTTGCCGGTCAGTCGCACGGCGATGCGCGGCGCCGGCGCGTCGTTCCGCAGGAGGAGCGCCGGCGCGCCGAGCCGGTTCACCACCACGTCCAGGTCGCCGTCGCCGTCGAGATCCGCCGCGGCCATCGCATGCGAGATGTCCTCCTCGGTGCCGAAGCCCCATTGCACGCTCATGTCCTCGAATGTCAGGTCGCCGCGATTGCGATACGCGACGTTGGCGAGCGGCAGCGCGGGATATTCGAAGAAGTGGCGCTGCCACGGGATGCCGTCCCAGCCGGCCGCGAGTCGCTCCTGGGTGTCGGCGTCCATGACGTCGCGCACGTGACCATTGCTGATGAGGATGTCCTGCCATCCGTCGAGATCCACGTCGAGGAACATGGTCGACCACGACCAGCCGCTCGCCTGCACGCCGGCGTAGGCCCCCACCTCGGCGAACGTCCCGTCGCTCCGGTTGAGAAAGAGCGTGTTGCGCTGCTGCTGCAGCTGCACCGCGAACCGCCCGGGCTGCTTGGGCAGCGCCGTGTGAGTCGGTAGCTGTGTCGCCAGCCGGCGGGCATCGTTGCCGAGCATATCCACTTCGAAGAGATCGGGCCGTCCGTCTCCGTTGACGTCGCCGACGTCGGCCCCCATGCCCGAGTTGCTGGTCTGCCGCTGTGCGGTCCAGTCGGCCAGGCGAAAGCCCCCCTTGCCGTCGTTGATCCATAGCAGATCGGGATCCTCGAAGTCATTGACCACGTACAGCTCGGGCGTTCCATCCCCGTTGAGGTCGGCAAACCGCGCGTCCAGCCCGAAAGATTCCGGCTCGGCGGTCAGCGGGCGGCCCTGCGCATCGTGAAACCGGCCTGAGCTGAGCGGAACCCGGGTGAAGTGTCCCCCGTCGTTCAGGTAGAAGTCGCCCGGCTCGGCGCGAACGCTCAGGCTCAAGCCTCCCATGTCCTCGCGGTCGACCACTCGATAGTCCCGCCGGTGCTCCGGCATCACCTCGTAACGGCCGGCTCCGGTCCGGCGCACCAGCTGTGCAAAGCTGCGTTGCCGCGGCGAGAGCGAGTCGACCGGCGTATAGGGCTTGTAGTTCGTGACGTACAGATCGAGGTCGCCGTCGCCATCCACATCGGCCATTGCGACGGTGGTTCCGCCCTTGCCGGCGGGATCGATGCCGAGGTCTTCGCGGTGCTCGGTAAAGCGACCCTGGCCGTCATTGAGAAAAATCGCGTTGGGGCCCAGGGTCGCGAGCAGAACGAGGTCGAGATCGCCGTCGCCGTCGATGTCAGCGAAGGCCGCCCCAGTGGCGTGCCGGTCCGCGGCGGCGACCCCGGCGCGCGCCGCGATTTCCTCGAAGCGCCAGCCTCCGAGGTTGCGGTACAGTGCGCTGGAGCCTTCGGTCCGCGCGAGGAAGACATCCACCAGGCCGTCGCCGTCGACGTCGCCCAGGGCCACCCCTGCGCCCTGCCCGAGGATCCGGTTGCCCAGCAACACCGAATCGCGCAGCGTGTTCTCGAAGCGCACTCCGGTGGCCTCGGGGAGCATGCGAGTGAAGCCCGCGTTCCCCTTGGAAACTGCGAGCTCCCGCCAGCGGTACCCCGCTTCGTCGTGCCAGGGTGGCGGCGTTTGCGTTGCGGGGGAGCAGGCCAGCGCGAGGACCAGCGCGAGCATTGTCCCGCCCGAGAGGGATCGATGCATGGAGCGCGAAAGGTAATCCAGAGTTATGCTTGAAGTTGTGCTGTGCGAGACCCCGACTCCTCCCGAGGACGTATGCCCCAGCGCGCTCTGATCCCATCCGCACTCCTTGCCGCTGCCCTGACGCTTCCCGCCGACGGCCAGGCCCAGACCTTCAAGGTCGCCCGGTTCAACATCGGCGGTGAGGGCGGCACCGACTATGTCGTTGCCGAGCCCGGCACCGGCCGCGTCTTCGTTTCCCGAAGCACCCACGTGATGGTGGTGGACGGGCCTACCGGCAAGGTGATCGGCGATATTCCCGACACCCCGCGCATGCACGGGATCGGACTCGCCGCAAAGTGGAATCACGGCTTTACCACCAATGCCGGCGATTCCAGCGTGACAATGTTCAACCTCAAGACCCTCGGCTTCATCAAGAAGATCCCCGTCAAGGTCGGCGGCCTCGACGGCATCATGTACGACGCGGCCGATGACCTGATCATTCTGACCAACCACAGCCGCCCGATCGGCACCGCGGTCGCCCTCAACCCCAATACCGGCGAGCTGGTCGGCACCGCCGAGCTCGAGGACAACGCGCCCGAAGGCGCGGCGAGTGACGGCAAGGGCAGGCTGTTCGTCAACAACGAAGGCAAGAACACCATCCAGGTGCTCGACGCGAAGACCCTGAAGGTGTTATCCTCCTGGCCGCTCGCTCCTTGCGAAGGTCCCACCGGCATCGCTTACGACCCCGCGAGCAACCGGATCTTCTCCGGCTGCAGTAAGACGTCGGTGGTGCTGGACGCCAGCTCGGGCAAAGTGGTCGCGAACATCACCAATGGCGACGGAGTGGATGCGCTGGGCTGGGACCCGGGGCAGCAGCTGATCTACATACCCGCCGGGCGCGACAGCAGCGTCACCATCGTGCACCAGGACTCGCCCGACCAGTACTCCGTGGTCGCCACCGTCACGACGCTCCGCGGTGCCAAGACCATCGCCGTCGATCCCGTGAAGCACCTGGCCTACCTCTTTCAGCCCGAGTTCGGCCCGCCCCTCCCGCCCGCGCCGGGCTCGCCGCCGCCGGCTCCGGGAGCTCGCGGACCTCGTGGTCCCATGGTGGCCGCCTGGTTCTTCGTGATCAGCCACTGATGCGTCGCCGGCTGCGGGGGACCGTGCTGGCCGTCCTGCTGTCGTTCGGCGGGACACGCCTCGCCGTCGCCCAGACGCCGGCCGATACAGCGGCGGTGCTGCTCGACGCGGCCCGCAACCTTCAGCGCGAGGGCCGCGCCGCTGCCGCCGGTGACCTGCTCCGTTACCTGCGGCGTCACTATGCCAATACTCCGGCGGCGCAGAGCGCGGACTCGTTGCTTGGCGCCATGCCGCAGCCCGCGCCACCCGCCGGCGCCGGCCGCACCGCCTTCGTCACCTTCAACACCCTGTACGGCGCCTTCCTCGGCGTGGCGATCCCGGCCGCGTTCAACGAGTCGGATGCGACGGCCGCCGGTGTCGGCCTGCTGGTCGGTGCGCCCGCCGGGTTCTTCGCGTCCCGCGCTTTTGCCCGCCAGCACTTCCGTACCGCGGGCCAGGCGGGGCTCGCCAGCTTCGCGACGGTCTGGGGTACCTGGCTCGGGCTGGGCCTCCAGCAGGTTCTCGACATTGGAGACCGGAAGGACTGCACCCAGTTCGGGTGCTTCACCGACGAATCCGACACGGCGCCCTGGGCCGCGATGTCCCTTGGGGGCGTCGCCGGCATCGCCGTCGGCTGGGCGGTCGCGAGCGCCCGGGAAACCCGCCCCGGGACCTCCACGCTCATCGCCCATTCGGCGTTCTGGGGAACCTGGTTTGGCATCTCGCTGGGGCGGGTCGCGGACTTGCACGACAAAGACCTCTTCGCCTCCGCGCTCCTGGTGGGGAACGCCGGTCTGCTCGCGGCGATTCCGGCGGCGCGTGGCTGGCGGCCCAGCTCGTCGCGGGTGCGGCTGATCACCGCGGCGGGGCTCGCGGGCGGGCTCGCCGGGTTAGGGATCGACCTCATCGCCCAGCCCGACGACGATCGCGTCGCGTTCGCTATCGCCGCCGCCGGCTCGGCGACGGGCCTGCTGGTCGGCGCGCTGGCCACCCGCCGCCAGCTGGATCTGGACACCCAGGAGGCCGGCCCCGCGGCGGCCAACGCGCTCGCGCAGTGGAACCAGGGCCTCCGTTTCGCGCTCCCGCTGCCCGAGCCGGCGACCTTCCGGGTCGAAGGCCGGGACGGCAAGCTGCACACGGTTCGCGCCGCGCGGATCAGGCTTTTCGACGCCCGCTTCTGAGCCACGCCGCCAGCGCCACCAGCCCCATCCAAAGCGCGACGATCAGCAGCCCGTACATCTCGCGCGACTCCTCCACGCCGGCGTTCTTCATCTCGAACTCGGTGAACATGCCCCCGAAGCGCACCACCCCGAGCACCCGCGGCGCGATGCTGGCCGCCCACCCCAGCGCGACGATCCCGACGATCGCCGGGTAGGCCAGGCGCGTCCGCCGCCGCAGTTCCACTGCGCAAACGGCTGCCGCCGCCCCGTAGATCGCCATCCACCGGATCGGGTCAGGGTCGTTGTACTGCACCGAGACCGAGAACAGGAACGCCAGCAGCATCACTCCATTCAAGGCGTTCCACCCGGTTCTCGACATGTAACCCCCCTCATCATCTGTGCGATCTGTGAATTCGGTGGGCAGCCGTTTACCACCCGCTCCGCACGCCGACCCCGATTACCCGTCCCGCCGCCGGATACAAATACGCCTCACCCGTGCCGGCGGGATCCAGGAATCCGCTGCTGCTGTATCTCGCGCCGAACAGATTGCGCACCTCCAGCAGCAGGCCGAGGCCGCGAACCTGTACGGCGAGCTGGGCATCCACCCTGGTGTAGTTGGGCAGTGTGACGCTGTTGCCGTCGTCGAGAAAAACCCCGCGCACGTGGGTCACCGCGGCG
>Ga0255312_1000181_pt1 | contig 11180 bp, 19 predicted proteins | sample EtOH5_T0_E5_meta_FD_202081 | JGI IMG/M metagenome (GOLD analysis project Ga0255312, IMG submission 202081) | Sandy soil microbial communities from University of British Columbia, Vancouver, Canada - EtOH5_T0_E5 | ecosystem: Engineered > Artificial ecosystem > Sand microcosm > Unclassified ...
GTTGACCTTCCGGTAGAAAAAGCTGATCGAGGCGCCGCCGTTGAGTTCAAAGCCGGCGCGGTCAGCCATCGCGCTGTTGTCGTTTACCACGCGCAGCCGTTTGTCTACGTTGGTGCCGAGCGGCGTGACGGCCGTGAACCCGCAGCGGCAGTCGCCCTTGTAGCGGCTGGTCACTGCGATGACACGTCTCCAGCGGCGGTCTTAGCCAGCTCGCGCTGGACTTCTTCCAACGATGCGCCGCTTGCCTGCATCACGGCGCTGTAGAACTCGTACTCGGTGTCCTTGATCGCTGCTCGTGTGGCGTCCGCAATGCGGGCGCTCATATCGAGTAGCGTTGGCTCGGCGGCCGAGGTCGGCAGCTATGCGCCGGCATCTTCGTGCCGATAAGTGGCGCCGCAAGCGGCGCACTCGTAGATGATGGCGCCAGGCCACACCGGCGTCGGTACACCTTTCTCGAAGAACACGGTGTCTGCGAGCCGGTGGAATACTCGATTGCCGCAAGTGCAGAGTCCGATCACGGCACGTTCAGCCAGTTGCGATTGTCCGATAGCGGGTTGATGCAGTCGTCAATTCGAGGCAGCGGCACGGTTGCCAGGCGCTCCAGCAGGGTGCCGGTCGGCAGCACCGTGACCAGCCCGATGTTTATGCGCTTGATGACGTAGCGCCGGCCACGGCGGCCGACGGCGGATGGCAGTGTCACGTTGATCGGCACGATGTTGTCGCACAACAGAATGAAGTCGTCGTCCGACATCGCGTAGTCGGCCGTCGTGATTTTCAGCGCGCCAGGATCGACCAGGTTCAGCGAACCACCGGCGCCAACGAGATTACCGCCTGAGAAAATCTGGTAGTTGGCGGCGCCCATGCGCGCGACCACCTTACTCTCGCCGTTGCTGTAATGCGCGACCAGCGTGTAGCCCTTCTGCTCGAGCGTCTTGACCACCACGCCCAGATCGGCGATCTGCTTGAGAGCTGCACTGGCAAGATCTCGCACAGCATCCAGCGCCTGCTTGAACCCGTTGCCGAACAGTTCGAGCATCCCGGGCGTCTTTCTAACCTGCGCCAGCGCATCGGTCGCCGTGCGCCGCGCCTCCTGCGCTTGGGTTTCCGCCGCGCCGACGCGCTGGACTGCGCCGCCGACGAGCCTGTCCAGGTCGCCAACCTTGACGGTCGCATCCTCCGCGAGCTGCTTGGCCTGCTGGCCGAAGTTGATCGCGCGCGCGGCGCGCGCGTGCGCCGTGTTGGCCGTCTCCAAGGCGCGCGGACCGACGGCAGCCTCGGTTCGAAGCGACTCGACGGAGCGCTCGAGCGGTCCCAGGTCCTGTGGATCGGCGGCATCCTCGAGCAGCAGCGGCATCGGTGAGAACGTCGCTGGCTTCGGCGCGCTGGCGGTCTTGACGGCCAGCGCCAGGGCAAGACTTGCGATGCGCTCGCTCTCGTCCTGCCGGGCGGCGGCCTCGCGCGCGGCGCGGCGCGCGCGGATCGCCTTCATGTCCAGCGGCATTTACGCCGCCTTGAGGAGGTTCTTCGCGGCCTGCGAGTTGGCCTGGTCGGCGACCATCTGATTGCTCTGGCGCTGGCGCTGCTGGCGGTCGTCGCGCAGCGTCTTGATCTGCGCGGTCGTGCGCAGCAATTTCAGCGGCAGGCCGTTCAGCATCGCCTTTTCGCGCTTGCCGTTTTCCCAGTCGTAGATGTCCAGGATGCTCGTGTCCTGCGTGACCTCGGCGGTCTGGAGCAGGTCCTGCTCGAAACGGTCGATGACCTGCACCTCGACGGCGCGCTGCTGGCGCGCGAGCGGCGAGACGTAGCGGATGTTGACCGTCCCCGCCTTGAAGATTTCCTCTGGCGGCTGTTCGATCTGGCCGCTGTGCAGCAGCAACGAATAGACGCGCGCGATGAACGGCTGGAGAAATTCTGACTGCAAGCGGCCCAAGATCGGCGCCAGCATGTTGCGCAGTTGCGCCAGGCGGGCCTCGATCTCGGTCGCCGTCATGCGATCGTTGTTGGGGAGCTGGAGCTGGTCCGCCAGCAGCATGCGGCGGATCTTCGTCTCGAGGTTTTCCTTCATCACGAAGGCCAGGTCGAACTTGCTCGCCGGCTGGAGCGGCTTCATCGACTCCACGCTGTTCGCCACCACCACCTTGCGCGGGCCGATCTTGATGGTGCGCGGGTTGAGCACGCCATCGTCCTCGGCGATCCACATACCGGCGATGGCCAGTTCCGCGTTCATCAGCACGTACTGCACGAGCTGATTCAGCGTCTTGGTGTCGGCCAGGGCCTCGTACATCGGACCGATGGCGTAGGCGCTGTTCGGCAGCGGCAGCCAGCGCGGCACCATGACCGGGTGCTCGCGGTAGCCGGATTCGCGCACGATCTTCTTGCTCGAGCACTCGATCGTGACCGAGGCGATCGGCATGGCCTTGCCGGTCTGCGCGCCGACGACGTAGTCCGCGCGCGGCTGGATGATCCACAGGTACTCGGACTGCTTCTCCGGATCGCTCTTGAAATCCGACTGCACCGAGGTCGGCAGGTTGGGCAGGCCGTACTGCTTCTCGGCCTGCGCGGCGCTGAGCTTGAACTTGCGGCGGATGATGTCAGCCGGGCCGTCCTTCATCGACTGACCAAGCGTGCACTCCGCCATCGGCCAGCTCTCGCAGCGGATCCCGCCATCCTTGTCCTGATCGACGTACATCGGCGACCAGCCACCAATGGCCCAGGTCAGGAACACCTGCATGCCGACCGAGTCGTAGTTGCCGTCGTGAATCGCCTGCCAGATGGCCTTGGCAGTTTCGTCCAGCCACTTGTGGCCGGTGACCTGCGTCGTGGCGCCGCGCTTTGGCAGCACCTGCATCAGGAACCACTGGGAGTTGGCCGGCGTGAAGCCGGCGATGATCGCGGACGCCAGCAGCCGGCAGGATTCGGCGGCGGTCGAGTCGTAATTTTTCACCACCTTCTGCGAGGTGGCGTCGTTCAGCGCGGCAGTGGATTCGGTCGAGGTGCCTTGCAGGCCCGCGCCCATGATCGGGTAGGTGTAATCGAAGCAGTCTTTGTACGTCTCATCCAGCGTGCGGCGCTCGGTCAGCGCTTTTTCGTGCTGTGCGTAGTAGTCAGCGCCCTTCGCCATCCGTTGCCCCCGACCTGCTGTTGCCGGGGACTATACCCCGAGGACCGTCTTGTAGTCGCTGGAGAGCGAGCCGAACCCGGAGGCGAGCAACCCGGAATCGCGCATGCGTCGGCGTCGCATCAGCAGCTCCTGCCCCGCCACGCGCGCGGCCTCGGCGTCCGCTGCGGCCTGCGCATCCGCCACCTTCTGCGCGTCGATCTCGTCCTGCGTGAGGTAGGTCTGGATCTTCTCCTCCGCAGCTCGGCCACCCTGCGTCACCGCCACGCTGCCTAGCGCATCCAGCGGCGCCACGCCGCCGGCCGGCAGGTTCACCGGACCGTAGTCCGCCATGCGCAACCGCTCGGATGCAATCCGAGACGGTTTGATCTGCTGGAAAAAATTGGAGTCGGAGAGGCCGAAATTGTGCCGCAGCACCCGGCTGCTCTCGCGGTTGTAGATCCTGACGTGCCGCGTGACATCGCCGGCCTTGAGGATATTTTTCGGACTCAGGGAGCGCGAGCCGGTGAGCTGATTTACCGCGTGCTTCGTCGCCGTGACCGGGCTGCTGTTGTTGTAGGTGACACCACCGCTCCACGAAAATCCGAAACCCATGTCAGTCTCCGCTCACAGCGCCAGGCAAAGCGTACCAGCCTTGCGACACGCCCGCGCGCTTCATGGCCGGCGCTGCTCGAGATAGCACATGTCGCACTGGACCCACGCCCGGCACCCGCATTTGCTGCACCGATAGCCGAACCACCGCTTGCGCAGCCGCGCGAGCCAGGCCTTCACGTCAGCACCGCACCGAGCACGATCCCGACCAGCACCCCGAAGCAGAGCGCCGCCAACTCGCGGTCGCTCACTTCACCACCATCCGCCCGTCCTTGTCCCGCGTCACCACCGGCTCGCGCGGCGGCTTGAACACCGCCCCAGGCCGATCGTGCAACGCGAACTCCGGCGGCGCACCAGCCGTCTCGTCCACCACAATCTGCCCCGGCTTCGCGACCGATTTTTCCACCTGGCCGCTTTTCCTGATCCCCGCTTTTCCTGAGGAAACCTCAGAATTTTCTGAGATCGCACCAGCCGATTCGTCAGCCCCCTCGGATTCCGATACACCCGGGAGAAAGTCGGGGCGAGGGGAGAGAGGGGGGAGGGGACCTTCGGTCCGCCCTCCCGATTGGGGGAGCCGCCCCCCGTCAGCAGCGCCCCCAGGAAATCCGAAGGCCTCCGCGTGTTTCTTCGCGTCTCGCTTCGCTTGCAGAGCTGCGCGCGCCTTCATGCATGCAGCGGCCTTGCGAGGGTTGACGCCATCGGCGCGCGCCCTGCGACGTTCTGCGCGGTCGAGCCTGCGCTGGCGGTCCATGATTCGCACGTCTTGATCCTGGCTCATGTGCTCCCCTTAACTTCGGTGAACGCTATTTAACATATTCCCAGTTCTGCACCATTCGCAGCATCTTCGGTCATCGTGCCGTCATCGTGCAGGATGATCGGCGAGCCTGCGCGCTGCTTCTGGCGCGAAACTCGAAGCGATGAGCGGGCGGGCTGCCCCTCTATCGGGCTTCTGCTGTTCGTGTTGGCGTGTCGACGTGAAGGTCGGACGAGGTCCGCGCCGGTGTCGAGGTCTTGCAGGTCGGCCGGTGAGCATGGCCGCGAGTGTCGCGCCGTTCGGTCTTGCTGTCCAGCGTGGATGCGCTTCGGTTGGAGGCTTATCGGACCGCGCACCGTTCGGCGCTTCGTTTCGAGGTCGGCGCCAGGCGTGAACGCGGGAGGCTGTTGGAGCGGCGCTTCGCTTCGGACAATCCTCCCCCTACCCCCTCCTTTCGGATGGTGCGGGCCGGCTGGTCCGTTTCGCGGTCATGCCCGGCGCTGCGGCCGTGGCGGTGGCCGCTATGGTTGCTGATGCCGGGACAGGTTACCGGGCGCCCTGGTTGTGGCCGCGCGCCCCGAACGTGGAAACCCAGACTCGCAACGTGCGTGCGGGTCTGTCGTGCTGATGATGGTGACGATTGCCGGGCCGTGTTGCTGCGAGGCATGCCGGAACGCGCTGCGATGGATCGCCAGCTCTTTGCGTTTCCTGCTGAAGTGTCCCCGCACTGTGTCCCCGGCTCTACTGGCGGCGGGTTGACTGCCCGGGGCTATTCCCGGATAGTGCGCACGTCGCTGGTAACGACACGGACGATACGCCTCGCGGATTGTCCAGGTCAACAGGCCTTCGCACCGCCGTTGATCCCTGAACGCCCATCCTCCTCGGTGGGCGTTCTTGTTTCTGCCGTCTATCCGATAGAGCGCAGCGACCCGATAAGCGGTAGTCTTTTCGCTTGCATCCTTATTGCATCCATTCCGCTCCTCAATTACACTTGGTCCCGGTGGCAACCTGTCACCTAAACCGGAGTAGATGCAATGCGCAAACTCACAGCCGAACAGACGGCCGCGCGCGATGCGCGCCGCGCCAAGTTCCGCGCCTTGGTCGCTGACGTTGCAGCGATGACCGACGAACAGCGCGCCGGCATCGTCGCCAGGCTCGGAGCGGTTCCGACCTGCACCGGCGGCGCCCTCTCGTTCTTCAATTCCTGCCTCGTGCTGTCGCAGGCCCCGGGCGCGTCGCTGGTCGGCGGCTTTCAGCAATGGCGCAAGCTCGGGCGCATCGTGCGCAAGGGCGAGCACGGCGCAATGATCTGGATACCCACCGGCCAGGCTGCGGCGAGCGCGGACGCCACCGGCGAGGCGACCGACAACGACGCGGACGGCGCGCGCATGCGCTTTATCACCGGGACCGTTTTCGACGTGTCGCAGACGGACGCCATGCCGGAAGTGACCGCGCATTGCGGCGCCGCGATTGCCGCGTGGATTGACCCGGCCGGATCGCTCCAAGCCGCCGGCCTGCTGGAGGTGCACGCATGAAAACCGCCACGATTGAAGTAAGCGGAGGCGTCGCCACGGTCACGCGCCAAAGCCCGGGGACCCGCGTCGTCATCATCGACCACGACAACGACGAGGAGAACAACGGCCAGCCTACGCGCGACGTTCAGGAAAAGCCGGAGCGCGATCTATGTGCGGCCGCGCTTCTCGTGCACGCCTACGCGCGGAGCAACACGGACGCGAGCAGTATCGACTGGGACGACCTCAACGCCGCCCACGATCAGGCCCGCAAGGAACTGGGCGCGGCCCGCGTGCGCGAGATCGAAGGGGTTTACTCGTGACCGCCGGCTATACCCACCGCGTAGACTTCGAGCGCCGCTTTGTAGAGGGAGCGCTGCGCGGCCTCACCGTGCCGGATTCCCTCTCGTTTTGCTCCAAGACTGCCGCGCTGTTCTACGCCAAACGCGACGGCCTGACGCTCACGCCATACGGCGGCGGCGCCTACGTGCAGCAAAACTCCAAGGTGATCACGCTCCCCCACATTTTCGAGCTGTCGAACGAGGTGCAACCGTGAACCCTACGCAAAAAGCCTTGCACGACCTCGCGGACGAGGCCATTGCCGACGCTGGCGAATGGAAACGCGCATGCCGAACCGCTGAGGCCGACGTATCGCGTCAGAAAATATTAAATGCCGAGCTGGTCATAGAGCGCGACAACCTGACGCGACAGCGCGCGGAATTGAGGGCCGCTCTCGAATCCGTAATTGCATGGACCGACAGCGACTGCACTGCGGCGCAGGAATGGCCGCGCCGCTTGCTGCTGATCCGCAACTGCGCACGCGCCGCACTGGCGAAGGGGCGGCCATGATTCTGCGAGGACCAGACCGACACCCGCGAACCGTGGGAGCTGGACACCGTCTGCGCTGACTGGCTTTACGGCGGCCCGCGCCGCTTCGATGGCGACACCTGCGCCGAAACCGAGGAGGGCTGTTAGGCGCCAGGCCCTGCGCCTTCGGGACACCGAGGACGCAAGGCCGGGCAACCTGCCCGAACACCAAACACCGGAGAATTTCACAAATGAAGCTCACCTATTCGCAGCTATGCGCGATTGAGAAGAAGGCCGCGCGGCACTTCAAGGCCAGCGCCTCGGCATGGGAGCGCGCCAACAACTGCCCGGGAGACACCGATTACCAGCGCCGCTATAAGGCGCATTGCGAGGCGCGCGAACAGTCCCAGGCTGACAAGGGCGAGGCGCTGCTGGCTCCCTTCGGGATCGCTTGCGACTGGCCAGGCCTTTACCCGTCTTTCAAGGTCAAGGGCTACACGGTCCACGATTTGCGCAGCGCGCTCTCGGATGCGGTTCGCGTGGTGCTCTCGTGAGCGGCCCCTACGATCCTGACAACTTCGCCGCGCGCGTCAACTACGCGGCGCAATGCTTCATGCGCGGCATGCGGTCCAGCCGGACCTTCGACACATGCTTCGAGATGAACGACGGCACAGCGGTTGTCGTCGCACTGGTCCGGCGCTCGCTGAAAAACCCGAAGCTTCGCGCAGCTATCGCTTCAGGCTGGTCGGAGGGCTTCCCGCAGTCTTGGACCGACAAGGCCGCCACTCATGCGCACATTCCCACGCGCTGTCTGCCGGAACTGGCGCGCACACTCAGGGGCGCGCCATGACGCGCCGCGAAAGACTGGAGGCGAAGTTAGAAAAGCGCGCGGAGTGGGCCGAAGGCCGCGACGCCAAAGCGGCGGCCGCGCATGGCCGCTTCCACGTCATCGCCGACAACATCCCGCTAGGCCAGCCGATCCTCGTGGGCCACCACTCCGAGCGCCACCACCGGCGCGACATCGCGCGCATGGATTCGGCCATGAGCCAGGCCTGCGAATCGACGGCAATGGCAGCCCACCACCGCAGCAAGGCCGCCGGCCTGGAGGCGCAGCTCGAAGGCTCGATATTCTCGGACGATCACGACGCGCCCGAGGCGATCGCGGCGAGGCTGGCCGAGCTGGAGGCCAAGCGCACAGCGATGAAGGCCAGTAATGCCGCCTTTCGGAAAGGGGACGCGGTCTGGTCCGCGCTGCTCGGCATCACACCCGAGCAGGCCGCCGCCAGGCGCGCTCAGATCATGGCGGGCCACTCGTGGACCAGGCAGCCGCATCCGACCTATGAACTGTCGAACCTCGGCGGCAATATCGGACGACTGAAAAAGCGCCTGCTCGAAGTGGCTCGGCGCCGCGAGCGCACCCAGAAGGCCGAGGCCGCCGGCATCCTGGTCGAAGGGACTGGCGACTACGTGCGCGTGACCTTTGCCGAGAAGCCGCCGCGCGACGTGCTCGAAGCGCTGCGCGCCGCCGGCTTTCGGTGGGGCGGAGGGTCTTGGATTGGCCGCCGCGACGCGCTGCCCGCGTGCTGCACACCGGCCGCGCCGACGGAATAGGGCTAGGCGTCAGCTCTGAAATTGACCGTGGAACTGAACAGAAAAAAGCTCAAGAGCTGTTTTTATTGTTCATCGCTTAGTGGTGAGGAAGCCGTAAGCATCCCTGCCGGGTAGGCATGAGCACTTACGGCCGGGGCATCGCTTGAGCGGAGCCGGCTTGCCGGTTGCCATCTTGTTCGAGGCACGCCCTATGGCAACTACGGGGCGCGTGACTGTCTAAGCCTCAGCGCGTTCCAGTAGTCACCGTGAAACCGTCATCCCTGCCGGTTACCCCTGCGGATGACGGAGTGAATTTATTGCCCTTCCTGATGTTCTCCCTGGCTTGGATTATTTGAAGATTCTCGGCTACGTGCAGACCTGAAACGCGCTTGCCAAGCATCGGCAGCACATGATCCACGTGGACGCGCGCACCGGAGGCCCTGAGCCTGGCGGCTTCTTGGTAGATTGCCGCGATTGCCCTGGTGTCGGCCCACGGGACGACGCGGAGACGGCGCTTTTCGCTCCGTCTGGACGATTCCTCAGCGCGGTAGGCCGCGTGGTATTCGCACAACCGCCCGCTGCCGTTGTGATAAACAACCGCCGGCCACGGCTTTTTCATGCCGCGCCGACGGTGGATTTTCAGGCAGTCCCTGCACACACGCATTCCGCTCGCCTTTTCAGGCTGGAGCAACGCGGGGCTTTACGAAGGATGGGTGGACGGTGCTAAACTTCGTCCCGCGACTTCAGCACTCGCACCCTAGCCCGTCTAGGATTTTCGGTCAAGGCAACTTGGCCGGACCAAGGCCCCCGAAAGGGGGTTTTGTGTTTCTGGCGTCAGCCGAAGGTCTGCTTCGGATGGAAGCTGGCCGGGCGGCCCTCCAGAACGTCCAGGACCGCGCGCAGCAGCGCCGTGGCTCTGCGCTTGTCCAGGGCGTGCTTCGTGGCGCTGGCGATGGCCTGCTGCCTGTTACGCAGGTACTTGCGCCGGTCGGCCTTGGCCGCGCGCACGCGCTGCTGGCAGGTCATGTTCCGGACCAGCTTGCGCTCGAGTTGACTGGGATCCGCGCGATAGCGCGCCCGGGCCTTGGCGCGTTCGGCCTCAAGGTTCGCGGCGTAGCGTTCCCGCTTGCGCAGCGCCTCGCGCTCCCGGTAGGCGTCCGTCGATTCCCTGGCCACCTTGCTCCGCCACCGGCCGCCGAGCCGCTTCGGGAGCGGCCTGGGAATCCAGTGCGTCAGGAATAGAGCCTCGGCGTCGCTCACTGGCGCCGCCTGCGGTGGCTATCGAGCCAGCGGACGTGCTCGGCGTGCTCGCGCTGCGCCTCCGTGAATAATTTGTGGAGCGCCGCGCTGTATTCGCGGTCGGCCTTGGTCATGCCGGCCCAGTCGCGCGGCTCTTTTGCTGGCGCGGTCAAGCTGCCCACGGCTGCGGCCTCAAGCTCTTTGGGAGATACAGTGGATGACCAGGATGCCCACCCTTCGTGAGGCGAAGCACGTGCATCGGCGGCAGCATCGTCTTGACCGAGCGGGCGCGCCCAAGATGATCACCTCCGGTTCCCCAGGCGGCAACTATCAACCGAGCACCTTCGGCGAAGCCGAGCAGGTAATCGTTATTCGACGGCCCAACTGGATCCTCACATAACAGCATCCTGCGCGGATCGGTCGAGCGGAAAGCGAACAAGTTGGCCATGACCAAGGCTGTGTAGCCCCAGTCCTTCGCGTAGTTCATGCAGCGCCGAATCGTCGGATCGTCTTTTGATTCGTCGGCGGTGCTCGGATTAAGGCCGATGAACATGCAGTAGTCGCCCAGGTGTGTCTGCTGCGGCTCGCCAACGTAGCGCCAAAGCGCGTATCGGTATGCCCGGCAATCGCTCAAAACGGCTCCGCTCGGATTCGGCCGGGCGAGGTCAATCACGGCAGCGTCAAGCCGATGGCGAGAGCAACGAGCGCCGTGGCCACGCCGTTCTGCACGTCGCGCGGCGTCGTGAACAGTACACGCCAGCCAGCGATGGCGGCGGCGTTCAACTTCTCGTGCTCTTTGAGCAGGGCCGCCCCTCGATTGTGCCTGCCATCCGTGAAAAGCCCGCCCTGCACTTCCAACGCCAGTTTGTGCGCTGGCCAGGCGTGGTCGAACCGCCACTTACGGACAGGATGGAAGTAATACTCACGCTCGGGCGCCGGGATCCGGATGTCGCCGGCCCTGAGTGGCAAGGCGGTTGTCAATTCGCGCAGCTTTTGGGCTGCGCTAGCCACCGAACAGATCCTTGGGCCTCAGCGCTTCGAGCCTGGCCAGAACCTGCACCATCATCCGCAACTCGTGGTCGGCCTTCTCGCGGGTCATCTTCCCTTCGCCGATGCGGCGCGGGTAGACGTATTCCCGGAAGCCGATCTCGCGCTTGACGGCCGCGATCTCCAGTTCCAGGTCGCCGTCGATGGTGCTCAAGGGTGAGCCTGTTCCAGCACCATCACAATATGCTTGCTGAGGGCGCGACCGTTTTTTCTGGCCTCGCGCTTGATGCGCAGGAGCAGCGTATCGGTGAAGCCTCTGATCGAAAGCGACCGGCGCGGCCGCTTCGGCGCTCTGTTTGCAGCTACGCGGTAGGTCATCGGGTGAGCCTCTGAATGTGCGAGGCTGCATATTAGGCTGGCTTGACACCGGATGCAATCAGGATGCAGTATGCGTCCGCCAGCAAGGTGCTGGCCTAACCGAGGAGAGCAATGAGCAACCCCCTAGCCGCTTGCGAAGCCCGCAACGCGATACTCGTTCAGACCTTGATCGGCCTCGCCGAAATGGTCGGCACCGAAGTCACCA
>Ga0255312_1000182_pt1 | contig 11159 bp, 8 predicted proteins | sample EtOH5_T0_E5_meta_FD_202081 | JGI IMG/M metagenome (GOLD analysis project Ga0255312, IMG submission 202081) | Sandy soil microbial communities from University of British Columbia, Vancouver, Canada - EtOH5_T0_E5 | ecosystem: Engineered > Artificial ecosystem > Sand microcosm > Unclassified ...
CAAGGAGAAGCTCCGAAGGTCTTCGCGGAGCGCTTGCTCGGCAACGTTGCGGCGCTCGAAAGAAAACACACGCTGAAACTGCCGGGCGAGTTTGGCTCCGCAGCCCTCAAAGGAATGAAGGTGTTCTTTCGCACGAACGGAGCCGGCTCGACCGGCAACTGCGTAGCTTGCCACGCGCCGCCGCTCTTTACGGACTTTTCCTTTCACAACATGGGAATCAGCCAGAGCGAATATGATCGCGTGAATGGAGACGGCAGCTTTGCCGAACTGGCGATTCCTGGAGCCGCCGACGCCCACCGGCCTTCGATCCAGTTTCGCGAGATCCCTTCCAAGCGTAAGCCGGAATTTGCCGATTTGGGTCACTGGAATTTCGTCGATCTCAAAACCTCGCCGCTGCGCCGCGGCGGCGAAAGCGACGACCAGTTCCTGCAGCGAATGGTCGCGGCTTTCAAGACACCGACGCTGCGGAATCTGGACTTCACACAGCCCTATATGCACACCGGCGGATTCACGACTATCGAAAGCGCGTTGGCCGAGCTGATTCGCTTGAGCGAACTGGCGCGTGCCGGGCGAGTGCGATCCGGCGATGACGAGTTGACCAGGATCAAAATCACAGACGCGGACATCCCTTCGCTCGTTGCGTTCCTGAAAACGCTGAATGAAGACTTGAGGCCCGGCGGGAAATACTAGCGGAGTCACACGAGGTCTTATCCCCGAATGATGCCACGATTGCGCGGAATCTTTCTGCTCGGGTTCTGGTTCACATCCATCGCTCTCCTGGCGCCGCTGCTGATTCTCCTTGTCAAGATCACCAGGAACGAAAACTTTATCTACTCGCCTGTTCGCTTGTTCATTCGCGCCGGCCTCTCGATGGTCGGAGTACGAGTGGAAGTGAGCGGGCTCGAATGGCTCGACCCGAATCAGACTTACATCTTTACGCCCAATCATCAAAGCCTGATCGAGGTGCCGTTGTTTGTGGCGTATCTTGGCCGCAACCCCGCTTACCTCGGGAAGAAAGAAGTCTTCAAGTACCCGGTCTTCGGGTACGGCATCCGCCTGATTGGTATGGTGCCGGTCGATCGGAGCAACAGCCCGGCCGCGGTCGAGAGTGCCAAGCTGGCCACAGAGAATCTGCGGCGCGGCAAGTCGTTCGTCGTTTATCCTGAAGGCACGCGCTCGCGCGACGGCAGTATGCTTCCGTTCAAAAAGGGTGCCTTCATGATGGCGATCGACGCGGGAGTGCCCATCGTTCCGGTGACAGTCTCGGGAGCGTCGAAGATCATGCCGAAGGCCCAGGTGAAAGTGTTCCCCTCAACCGTGCGTATTACGGTTCACGAACCCATCAGCTCTGCCGGGTACTCAAAGGAAAACGTTGTCGAGTTGATGCAGCGAACGAGAGCGAAAATCTTTTCCGCGCTCGACGAAACCGAGGCAGACTTGAGCGGGATACAGGCGGACCTTAAGGCTCAAACACCCCCGGCCGTACATTAGCATCCACGCGGAGGCCACGCATCAATCCAGCGCGTAGTGGCTCACTTTACCTTGAGCGACCGTTGCGGTGAACGATTAAGCGAACCACTACCAGCCAGCGGATCTGGCACCCGCGCCAAAGCATAAACACCGATTGATAGCCTTTCAGCAAACCCCTGATCGACTAGCGCGTGGTTCCCAAGCCCCGCTTCAACACGAGACAACCCGGTGACTCTAGACAGCTCCCCAAGAGCAGTCAGCCCCGCGCTCCGCAAGTAGGCACCCGCTACCTCGCGCAGCGCCTCGCTACGCACTACCTTCGCCGACAACTCCCGCGGGAACCGTCCCTCCGCCAGCGACCAGATGTAAGTGAACACTGGCTCATACAACACCTCGGAGGGAATCACCTTCATCGCCCGCTGAAGTTCATCTATCGATCGAGTGAACTTCGCGCGGTCTGTTACCCCCGACTCGACCCGCAGATCACGAGTCCCCATCTCCCACTCGCGTCGCAGGACTTTGAGAATCGCGCGGGCACTGGGTGAGAGCAGCTCGGACTCTTTCCTCCGCGGGACGCCCCACAGCGCATTGAAATGCGGGATCAACCGCGGGGCGATGAACGTTGAGCGTCCGCGAACCAGCTTCGCGTAATACATTCGGCCGCGCCGCATCACTTCGTCCTTGATGACCCAGGCAAGGCTCGATTCGGGATCCTTCTGAACATTGCGGGGCATGTAAGCGTCGCGCCTCCCGCATACGGCGATGTAAAGCGATGGTCCGGGGCGCCGCGCATCAGTTAGCGTCGAGCAGAATCCCACGCTCTCGATGAACCGCTCGGCGTCGGCGGCGCTTTCGATGCGCACCTCAGGCATCCGGCGCCACGTGTGGTCGCGGTAGCTTTCGATTTCTTCTGGTGTGAGTTGGGGCATCGGAGAATAGAACGCGGACAAAACGCTTCGAGTTCGTAGTCTTTTCACCGCAGGGAGGCTGGGGCCGCGGAGGAAGCCGGGGGCGCGGAGATCGCTGGCGCCGCGGAGGACTGGGGCCGCAGAGGCCGCACAGATATGATGAGCTTCTCTGCGTGACCTCCGCGTCCTCGGCGTCTCTGCGGTTATCTTCTGACCTGGTGATAACGATGCCGGTTAAGCATCGCATAAACCGACGGCGTCACAATCAGCGACAGCAACAACGCCACCATCAACCCTCCGATGACTGCGATCGCTAAGGCCTGCAACATCTCCGCTCCCTGTCCGAGCGCCAGGGCCAGCGGCATCATCCCAAGCATCGCCGCCAAAGAGGTCATCAACACCGGCCTGAACCTCCGCCTGCCTGACCGAAGCAACGCGTCGCGGAGCGTGTCGCCAGCCGTCAGATGATCCTCAACCGCATCCAGCATCAGAATTCCATTCTTGGCCACAATCCCGACGACCATGATCATCCCCATATACGAAACCACGTTCAGCGTCGTGTGCGTGATGAGAAGCGCAGCCAGCACCCCGCTCAATGCCAGCACCGCGCCGGTCACGATCGCCGCCGGGTGCGAGAACGAGCGAAACTCGATCAGCAACGTGATGAACACAAGCGCCACCGCAAGGGTCAGCGCCATTGTCATCTCTCTAAAGCTCGATTGTTGCTCGCGGTACAAACCTCCGTATTCGAGCGTCATGCCCGGGGGAAGCTTCACTGTTTTCGCGAGCTCCGCGCGTATCGCGCTGATCGCCGAACCAAGGTCGACTCCCTCCAGACGCGCGGTGACCCCTACGGTCTGTCGCAAGCCGTCGCGCGCAATTTCCGTCTGTCCTTTGTCGTAATCAACGTCCGCGACCTGATCCAGTCGAAAGAGCGTGTTCTTCACCGGTGAGCGAATCGGCAGCGCGCGCAATGCATCGAGCGACGCGCGTGAATCCTTTGGCAAGACTACCCGCACGTTGATCAAGCGATCCTGTTGAATGATCACCGAAGTCGCATCGCCGGTCATCGCAGTCGTCACCGTGTTGGCGACGTCTGTCGCAGTGACTCCCAGCCCAGCCGCGCGCTGCGGATCGACCTTGAACGTGATCGCGGGACCGCTCACCGTCACGCCGTTGAAGGTGTCCACGATGCCGGGAATCTTCTTGATGACTTCTTCGATCTCAGAAGCCTTCTGATAGAGCGCCTTCGCATCCTCGCTAAACAGTTTTATCTCAACCGGCTGCGGCTCGCTTGTCAAATCGCCGATAAGATCGCCAAGGATGCCCGGCAGCTCGACACGATCCAACGCCGGCTCGGTTGACGCGATCTTCTGGCGAAGCTCGTCCTTCACCTCTTCGGTCGAGCGTTTGCGATCGGGTCTGAGCTTAACCAGAAAGTCACCCGTGTTCGGCTCGGTTATAAACAGCCCAAGCTGTAATCCAGTGCGGCGAGAATAGCTCTCGACTTCAGGTGTGTCCTTCAACATCTCTTCGACGTGCTTCAGAATGCGATCCGTTTCCAAAAGCGACGTCCCCGGCGGCGTAAAGTAGTCGAGCACAAACGCGCCTTCGTCAAATTCAGGCAAGAACTCCGAGCCAAGATTCACATAAGCGAAGTACGACAACACAACCACGACAAGACACACAAACAGAACCGCCGCGCGGTTGTCGAGCGCTTTTCCGAGCAACCACTCATAACGCCGCACGATCGCGCGCAACAATCTTCCCTGTTCCCTGCTCTCTTCCCGCTCTTCGGCGGCAAGCTCGCCCTCGAGTTCCAAACCCGACAAGCTGTCTTCCTCGACTGCCGTCCGGCGCTTTGGTTTGATGAAACGCTCCGCGAGCACCGGTGTGAACGACAGCGCAAGCACAAGCGAAGTCAGCAGAGCCACGGCCATCGTCAGCGCAAGCGACCGGAAGAACACGCCTGTCACTCCCGTGAGCAACGTGAGCGGCAGAAACACGACCACCGGGGTTACGGTCGAGCCGATGATCGGGATCGTTATCTCCGAGACCGCGCGCTGGACCGCATCGTGCCGGTTCTCGCCCCGCGCGCGATGGGTGTAGATGTTTTCGACCACTACAATCGCATCATCGATCACCAGACCGATCGCCGCAGCCACTCCGCCCAGCGTCATCAAATCGAAACTCAACCCGGCAAGCCACATCGCCAAAAACGTCGCCAATATCGTCACGGGAATCACGAGTATCGCAACAAAGGTCGTTCCCGCGTTTCTAAGAAATCCATAGAGAATCGCGATCGATAGAAGAAGACCGATCAGGATCGAGTCTCGCACTGAGCTGATCGACGCGCGCACGAGCAGCGACTGGTCATAGTAAGGCGCGACCTTGACGTCCTTCGGGAGCTGCGAGTGCATCGCAGCAAGCTCGGCCTTCACTTCGTCAACGACGTCGACAGTGTTGGCGTCGGGCTGGCGAGTGATGTTGAGCAGTACCGCCGCGTGGCCATCGGCGGTAACGATCGTGTAGTTAGGCGCGACGCCTTCGCCGACTGTCGCGATGTCGGCTACCGTAACGGGCGCGTTGTTAACAACCGCGACGACAATCGAGTTCAGCTCTTCGGGCTTCTTCGCCTGCCCGCTCACGACCGCGAGCTCCAGTTGGTGGTTTTCCTCCACCAGTCCGGGCGACGCGATGATGTTCGCTTTGTTCACCGCGTCAACAACTTGCTCGAGCGCCACGCCTCGCGCTACCAGGCGTCCGGGATCAACGGTCACATGGAACTCGCGCTTCTGGCCGCCGGCTACGGCCACCGCAGCAATGCCCGGCAGCCGCGTGAGTCGAGGTCTGACAACGTAAGTCGCCAAGTCGCGCAGACTCGCGGGATCGCGCTCGTCCGAAGTCAGGCTGTAGCCGGCGACGGGAAACACCGCGAAGGTGAGCCGCTCGACGCGGCGTATCGAGGCCGTCGGCGGCAAGCTCGCAGCCATCTGCGCGAGCCGCTCCTGGACCATCTGAAGCGATTCGAGTATGTCGACTTTCCAATCGAAGAAGAGGCCGATGTCGCACCCGCCGCGCTGTGTAGTCGATCGAATTCGAGTGACGCCGGGAAGCCCGTTCATCGCTTCTTCGATCGGGCGCGTGACTGACACCAGAACTTGTTGAGCGGGCACTACACCGTCGTCGATTATGATCACGACGCGTGGGAAGTCAGTTTGAGGAAAGATGGCTACGGGGAGTTGAAACGCGGCGTAGAGCCCGCCTGCGCAAAGCAGTGCGACTAACACGACGACGGCACGTGATTGACTGGAGACGACCCCCGCGAGGCTCACCGCTTGTCTCCTATCATAGTCGGCAATTCTCCGATCCGCGTTCGAACGGTGTTAGAAAAGACGAATGCTTGAGCCTCCCCCCTTTGTTGGACGGAAATCACCTTTCTCAGGTGGTCAGAGCCTGCGTTCGCTTCACCAACCGGGGATGATTGTGCAACAGAAGGAAGCCGCCAGCAACTGAAAGCATTAGTTGCTGTGCGGCTACATAGGTAGGGTTCGAGGGCTCGAGGTCGAATCCTGGTCCTGCGATTCCCGCCGGAGACATGCATTTGCGGAACCTTTTTTGTTAGGATAATCGCCGTTATGACACTGAGTAAAGAAGCGCAACATCATTACAATTGGAGATGCGGTGAAGGGCTTCGGAAAATGAATCGGACTGTCGGGGATGATGTTAACCGAATACTGTTTAGTAAGCCTCGGAGTGGCCCAAGAAATCGAGCGGCAGGTAACGTACTAATCAAACATTGGGAGAATCTTGTAAACGTAAAACTCGAGGCGCTTGCTGAAGCGTACGAATTGGATAACCATAACTTCGATAAGGATGATGTAGAAAGGTTTATTTGTAGGCTTCAGTCAGCAAGCAGAGTTATGGCGACGGCGCGGTGTAAGGAGCATCCAAAGGATCTGAATTTAGGCCGGATACTGAAAGAGACCGAGGAGATTAATCGACGTGGTCGATTGAAGCTCATAGCGATTATGAACAGGAAGAACCTTGAAACGAAAGCAAACAGAAGGATGAAAAAGAAAGAGACGCCAAGTGTCAATATTCGCACCGGTCCTAATTCAATTGTTCAATTTAAGGGGAGGAACAAAGCTAGCTTGTCCGTGATGGTCAATGCTCAATTTGATCAGACAATCAATCAGTTACGGCAAGTCTTTGAAGGTTCAAAAGAGCTGGATGAATTTGATCAGGACGACGCTATTGACGCGATTAACAGACTTCCCCCATTGGCAACTAAACAGCTAACACCTAGAGTGCTGGATAGGATCAAAGAGACGGTGTCGAAGATTGCAGACATAGCCACAAAGAGTAAAGACATCGCAGCAATAGCCTATCCATTGGTTGAAAAGATAAAGGAGTATTGGCCTAACATTTCGTGGTGACTCCGGAGGCTATGTGGCTGAAATAGACCAAATGAACTTTGCGGCGAGAGGAGACCTGTTGCTCCGATAGAACCTCTTTAGTTGCACCTACCGAGTTGCAGCCGGTGAAGAAGGAATGTATTTTGAACCAGGTAACCAATGGAGGAAGCCAGATGAGCACTAATTTCGCTGAGATCGTTGAGGAGGTGAAGACTCTATCAACTCAGGAAAAGCAGGAGCTTCAACAGCTAATCGAAAAATACTTGATTGAGGCGCGACGAGACGAAATATACGAGAGCTATGCTTCCAGCGTGAGTGAACTGGACCAGGGCAAGCTAGAGTTTTCAACCGATACAGACGAGCTCAGAGGAATGTTATTCAATGATTGAGATCGCCTTCAGCTCGTCCTTCAAGAGAGCTTTCAAGAAGAGGGTCGCAGGGAATCCAAATGCCGAGGCGCGATTCTGGGAAAGAGTTGAGGCATTCAAGAGCGATCCCTTCGATCCCAAGCTGAGAACTCATAAGCTATCCGGCAAGCTCAAGGACCTTTGGGGCTTCACTGTCGAATATGACTTAAGAGTGGTCTTTTACTTCGTGGATACGCATCGAGCTGTCTTTGTTGACATTGGCACTCATACGGAAGTTTACTGAGCGAGAATCGCTAGTCCTCTTTTTTCTCCGGCGGTTTCTCTTCTTCGGCCTCGCTCACTTCGACCTTCGCGCCATCGGGCAAAGCGTAGTTGCCTTCAACGACAACCGTCTCACCGCCATTCAAACCTGAGGTGATCTCGATTCGATCGAGCGTGCGAATGCCGACCATCACCTCCCTTTCGTGAGCGACGGAGTCTTTGTCAACCACCATCACCTTGCCGGCGTCGCCGTTGGTCGCATCGAGCGTCACCGCCGCTGAAGGAACCACGATCACGTTTTCGGCTTTGGCGGTCGTAAGCGTGACCTTGGCGGCGCTGTTGGCCCGCAGCCTGCCCCCTTCGTTCTTCAGATTCACCCATATCTCGACCGAGCGGCTCTGTGGATCGCTTCCCCTGCTGACCAGCGAAATCACACCAACCAACTCCTCGCCCGGAAAATCCTGAGGGTAGATTCGCGCAGTCTCGCCTGTCTTGAGTTGCGCGGCAACGGTGTCGGCTACCGGAGCTTTCACGATCACGTCGCTAACATCGCCGATGGTGAACAGCTTGCCGCCGGGCGAAGCAAATTCGCCTTCGAATTGAAACTGTTCGGTGATCACGCCTGAAAACGGCGCGCGAATAGTCGCGTAACTTAGCTGCGTGTCTAACGATGCGAGCCGCTGCTGAGCCTGCGCGACGCGTGACACTGCAACCGCGCGATCGTTCGGTTGAGTCGCAGTCGAGTGCAGTCGCGCCGCGCTCTCGGCCAGCCGCAGATCGCTCTCGGCCGTTGTAAGCGCAAGCTGGGATGCTTCGAGGTCTTTCTTCGAGATCCCGCCTTGATCGAACAGCGTCTTACGCCGTTCGTAAATCGCTCGCGCGTTGTTGAGGTTCGCGCGCGCGTCGTGCAGCGTCTTCTCGTCCTGCGCCCGAGTCTGCGGGATCGAGCTGGTGGATATCCCGCGCTCGTTGAGCTTTGCTTCCTCGAGCGCGGCGGCGGCTTCCGCGCGCTGAGCTTGAATGTCGCGCGATTCGAGCGTAGCTATCACGTCGCCTTCGTGAACACTCTTGTTACGCATCAAAAGCATGTGCTTGATCGGGGCGGCGAGCTTTGCGCTGACCGTAGCTTCCTTGCGGGGGGATATCGAGCCAAGCACGCCGAATTCGGAGGCGATGGATTGGCGCTCGGCTTTTGCGACTCGGACGCTGACGACGGCCTCCTCGGTCTCCTCCGCGGCGTTCGACGGTTTCTTCCCAGCAAACAGCCAGACCGCCATGATCACTACGACGGCGATCAGGAGCAATGCGAGAACGATTCCGCGAGTCCCGAAACGCAGAATCAGCTCTGCGAGCCTGTTTCGTGACGACGTTTCCGGGGCGGGTTCAGTTGTCTTACTGTGTTCGGGCATACCCTCTAACTCACTGAGCGGTGGCCTGAGCCAATCGGGCCTTTGCCGCCTGGTAATCAAACAGAGCCTGATATAACGCCGCCCGCTGCGCCGCAAGAGTGTCTTGCGCGTCGGTCACTTCTATTATCGCCGCCTCGCCCCCGCGGTAGCGCGCAAGCGACGCACGCACGTTGCGCTCAGCGTCGCCAACGCTCGCGCTAAGAATCTGATAGCGTGTGACCGCCGACTGCGCCTGCGCACGCGCCGCGTAAAACTGCTGCGTGAAACTGCGGACGGCAAGATTGCGTTCCGACTCAACGCTCTGTGCACGCAAGCGCGCTTGCTGCTCACGGCTCTTGATTGCGCCCCAATCGAAGATCGGAATCGTCACGCTCGCGGCGGCCAGCACTCCAGTGTGATCGTGCAGCGGATCGAGCCCCAGCGACTGAGAATCAAAGCCTCCGCTCACCGAATAAGAGAACTGAGGGAGACGTTCGGCGTGAGCGGCTTTCGCTTCCTGCTCGGCCGCGCGCCGCTGCGCATCAAGCTGCGCAAATTCGGGGCGGTTCGCGATCGCCGCCGCGACGAATCGATCTATCTCCCCAGCGGCGGGCAAAGCGTTTATCAGATCCGCAACGTCCAGCGGCGTCGCGAAATCGTAGCCGACCAGAACGCGCAATCCGCCGGCGGCTATCGACTCGCCGGCGCGCGCCTGCTCGAGCTCGTCGCGCCGTCCGGCCAACTGGAGGCGGGCGCGTGTTACGTCAACTTCGGCTACTTCTCCCGCGGTAAACATCAATTGAGTAACGCGCGTGAAATCTTCGGCCGCGGCTAAACTCAACTCCGACGATCGCCGCTTGGCGGTTGATAGAGACAGCCCGTAATACGCTTCGTCAACCGCCTCGATCAAAGCTCGGCGCGCGACTTCCGTTCCGGCGCGCGCGGCTTCAAGCAACGCGACGCCGCGTCTCAACGTGGCGCGCAAACGGCCTCCGACGTCTATCTCACCCGTGGCGCTGACGAGTGATAGGTACTCCGCTACGGCGTTTGAAGCCAGGTAGCTGAACCTGTCGGCGCGCGCTGTGCCCGGCGCAACCGGGCCGAGGGTGGGCGAGTTGTATGTCACCGTCGACGGAACCGCGATGCGTGGAAGAAACGCCGCGCGCGCCTGTCGCACATCTTCGGCGGCGATTAACTCGGCAAGCTTGCTCTGCTGGAACATCGAGGCCTGAGCCAGCGCAAGCCGCACAGCTTCGTCGCGCGTCAGTACGTTCGCCGGAGCGCCAGGCTGCTGGGTCGAGGCGTTGAGCTCAGGTGTCGCGCGAGGCTGATTCTGACCGTATGCCTTCTGTCTTGGCGATTGAGCCGGCTCGTTGGATTTTGGTCCGGGATCAAGCGGCCCCTGGCCACGCGCGATGGATGTGACCGCAATGAGCACCGCCGCCGCTAAGATGAACCGCCGTTCGTAACGTGAATGAGAGCTGCCCTCAATCGGTAGATCCATCGGTTTTATCATTAGGCTTGAATTGAGTCTCGCACCAGAGATCACGTATGCCATCGAGGATGTTGGCGCCCAGCTGTTCAACTCTACTTTACAGACACAATGCTGTCTAGAACGTCTCCGCTAGAGCGGGCCCGGGCACGCATCGTTCGAACCTGAAGCCCAATGTGAATTGTGCGCGCCGCGCCGGTCTTGACGCTACCGTGAGACCGAGCCCTTTCTACTTACGAACAAAAGATATCATTTTGAGCGGGCGTTATTATGCTACTCAGCTTCGTTCTGTTAGAATGATGGCCTACCAGCTTGTGTCTCCGAAGGCAGGCAGTGGCTGAATCCCTTAACATAGACATAAGTGTCACTGTGCAAAAGTTCACCTGATGGTTTCCCTCAGACAGTACAGCAAAAAGGAAGTGCAATGAAGCAGAATACAATCACGCGCCGGCAGGCGCTATTCTCGTTAGCAACGATCTCCGCGGGGGCGTTGATCAAGCCGTCCTCCATCTTCTGCTCGCCGGTTGATGACAGGGTAAGATTCGCCGTCATCGGAGACTGGGGCACGGGCGATCACCATCAGATCGGGGTCGCAGGACAGATGCTTGCGTCTCACCAGCGCACCCCGTTCGACTTCGTCATTTCCGCCGGCGACAATATTTACCCCAACGGCAGCGGTCGGTATTTCGGGAAGAGCTTCGAGCAGCCTTTTGCCGGCCTGCTCAAAGATCGCGTCAAGTTCTACACTGTGCTCGGCAACCACGATGTCGACGAAGGCCGCCAGGACCAGTGCCAGTACCCGTTGTTCAACATGGGTGGCCAGAACTACTACAAGATCGAGAGAGGGAACGGAC
>Ga0255312_1000183_pt1 | contig 11139 bp, 19 predicted proteins | sample EtOH5_T0_E5_meta_FD_202081 | JGI IMG/M metagenome (GOLD analysis project Ga0255312, IMG submission 202081) | Sandy soil microbial communities from University of British Columbia, Vancouver, Canada - EtOH5_T0_E5 | ecosystem: Engineered > Artificial ecosystem > Sand microcosm > Unclassified ...
GGCAAGCCCTACCAGCGGTCGGACGTCAAGAAGGCCATCGTCACGCTCGCCGAAGGCCAGTCGATCGACATTACGGAAGGGGCGAAGGCGTAATGGCACTCAAGCAATACAAGCCGACTTCGCCGGCCCGCCGCGGCCTGATCCTGGTCGACCGCGCGAGCCTGTGGAAGGGCAAGCCGATCAAGCGGCTGACCGAGGGCAAGACCAAGACCGGCGGCCGCAACAACAACGGCCACGTCACCTCGCGCGGCATCGGCGGCGGCCACAAGCAGCGCTATCGCATCGTCGATTTCAAGCGCCGCACGTGGGACGTCACCGGCACCGTCGAGCGGCTCGAGTACGACCCCAACCGCTCGGCGTTCATCGCGCTCGTCACCTACGAGGGCGGCGAGCAGGCCTATATCATCGCCCCGCAGCGGCTCGCCCCGGGCGACAAGGTCGTCGCCGGCAAGAAGGTCGACGTGAAGCCGGGCAACGCGATGGAGGTCGGCCAGATGCCGGTCGGCACCATCGTCCACAATGTCGAGCTCAAGCCCGGCAAGGGCGGTCAGATCGCGCGCGCCGCCGGCACCTATGTGCAGGTCGTCGGCCGTGACCGCGGCATGGTCATCGTCCGGTTGAATTCGGGCGAGCAGCGCTATGTCCGCTCGGACTGCATGGCGACCGTCGGCGCGGTGTCGAACCCCGACAACGCCAACCAGACGCTGGCCAAGGCCGGCCGCACCCGCTGGATGGGCAAGCGCCCGCTGACCCGCGGCGTCGCCAAGAACCCGGTCGATCACCCGCACGGCGGCGGCGAAGGCCGCACCTCGGGTGGCCGTCACCCGGTCACTCCGTGGGGCAAGCCGACCAAGGGCGCCCGCACCCGTCACAACAAGTCGACCGACAAGTTCATCATCCGGTCGCGTCACGCAAAGAAGAAGGGTTAAGCCATGGCCCGTTCCGTCTGGAAAGGTCCGTTCGTCGAGCTTTCGCTGCTGAAGAAGGCCGAAGCCGCGCAGGACGCAAGCAAGCGCGCCCCGATCAAGACCTGGTCGCGGCGCTCGACCATCCTGCCGCAGTTCGTCGGCCTGACCTTCAATGTCTACAACGGCCGCAAGTTCGTGCCGGTGTCGGTCAACGAGGACATGGTCGGCATGAAGCTGGGTGAGTTCGCGCCGACGCGCTACTTCCCCGGCCACGCCGCCGACCGGAAGGGCAAGCGCTGATGGGCAAGACGGCATCCCCGCGCAAGGTCGGCGACAAGGAAGCGCTGGCCATCGGCAACACCATCCGCGGCTCGGCGCGCAAGCTGAACCTCGTCGCCGGGCTGATCCGCGGCCGCAAGGTCGAGGAAGCGCTCAACATTTTGAAATTCTCGCCCAAGGGCATGGCCGGCGACGTCGCCAAGGTGCTCGCGTCGGCAGTGGCCAATGCCGAGAACAACCATAATCTCGACGTCGACGCTTTGGTCGTCGCCGAAGCCAGCGTCGGCAAGTCGCTCTCGATGAAGCGGTTCGCGACCCGGGCGCGCGGCCGCTCGAGCCGCATCGTCAAGCCGTTCAGCCAGATCCGCGTCGTCGTTCGCGAGCAGGAAGAAGCTTAAATGGGTCAGAAATCCTCTCCTGTCGGGCTTCGCCTGCAGATCAACCGGACCTGGGACAGCCGCTGGTATGCGGAAGGCCAGGATTACGGCCGCCTGCTGCTCGAGGACCTCAAGATCCGCCGCTACATCATGAAGTCGCTGCCCCAGGCGGCGATCTCCAAGGTGGTGATCGAGCGTCCGGCCAAGATTTGCCGGATCAGCATCTATGCCGCGCGCCCCGGTGTGATCATCGGCAAGAAGGGCAGCGACATCGAGAAATTGAAGAAGCTGCTGAGCGCGATGACGAGCTCCGAGGTGAGCCTCAACATCGTCGAGATCCGCAAGCCGGAAGTCGACGCGCGCCTCGTCGCGCAGGGCGTCGCCGACCAGCTCGAGCGCCGCATCGCGTTCCGCCGCGCGATGAAGCGTGCCGTGCAGTCGGCGCTGCGCCTCGGCGCCGAGGGCATCCGCATCACCTGCGCCGGCCGTCTCGGCGGGGCCGAGATCGCGCGCACCGAATGGTACCGCGAAGGCCGCGTGCCGCTGCACACGCTGCGCGGCAACGTCGATTATGCCGAAGCCACCGCGCACACCGCCTACGGCGTGTGCGGCGTCAAGGTGTGGGTCTTCAAGGGCGAGATCCTCGGCCATGACCCGCTCGCCCAGGACCGGTTGATGATGGAGGCTCAGACCTCCGGAGTCCGCCCGGCCCGCGAAGACCGCAGTCGTTAAGGCGCAAAGGACAGATTCATGCTGCAACCCAAGCGCACCAAGTTCCGCAAGGCCTTCAAAGGCCGCATCCATGGCAATGCCAAGGGCGGGACCGAATTGAACCACGGCGCCTACGGCCTCAAGGCGATGGAGCCGGACCGGCTCACCGCGCGCCAGATCGAGGCCGCGCGGCGCGCCATCCAGCGCCATATCAAACGCGCCGGGCGGTTGTGGATCCGCATCTTCCCGGACGTGCCGGTGAGCTCCAAGCCCGCCGAAGTGCGGATGGGCTCGGGCAAGGGCAGCCCCGAATTCTGGGTCGCTCGCGTCAAGCCTGGCCGCATCCTGTTCGAGCTCGACGGAATTCCCGGCTCGCTCGCCAAGACCGCCTTCGAGCGCGCCGCGGAGAAATTGCCGATCAAGACCAAGGTCGTCGCCCGTCTCGGCGAGTCGCTGGTCGAGGAGGACAAGTAAATGGCCCAGATCGACGATCTCAAGGTCAAGACCGACGACCAGCTGCAGCAGGAGCTGATCGACCTGAAGCGCGAGCAGTTCAACCTGCGCTTCCAGTCGGCGACCAACCAGCTCGAGAAGCCGGCGCGGGTGCGCGTGGTGCGCCGCACCATCGCCCGCATCCGGACGCTACAGAATCAGCGCGCCGGCGCCCCAGCAACGAACGCTGCGGCGAAGGCGTAAGGAGAGTATCTAACCATGCCCAAGCGCGTCCTCAGCGGCACCGTGGTGTCCGACAAGCCCGACAAGACCGTGGTGGTCCGCGTCGAGCGGCGGGTGAAGCACCCGCTGTACGGCAAGATCATCCGGCTTTCGAAAAAGTATCACGCTCACGATCAGGACAACACGTATCGCGAGGGTGAGCAGGTGCGCATCGAGGAGTGCGCGCCGATCTCGAAATTGAAGAGCTGGTCGGTGATCGATCGCATCGGCGCGGCCAAAGCCGCGGCGGTGGAGATCGTCGAGGGCGCGACGGCCGAGGCCGAAGCGGCCGCCACGGCTGCGATCGCCAAGGCGCAGAAGGCGGCGCCGAAGAAGGCTCCGGTCGCCGAAGTCGTCGAGGCTCCGGCTGAAGCGGAAGTCGCCGAGGCGGTGACGATCGAAGAGGCCCCGGCAGAAGAGCCTGTGGCCGAAGAGGCCGCGCCGGTTGAGGCCAAGGAGGCGAAGCCGCCGAAGAAGGCTCCGGCCAAAAAAACTCCGGCCAAAAAGGCTCCGGCTAAGGCGCCCGCCAAGAAAGCGCCGGCCAAGAAAGCTCCTGCCAAGAAGGCCAAGTCATGATCCAGATGCAGTCCAACCTGGAGGTTGCCGACAACAGCGGCGCCAAGCGCGTCCAGTGCATCAAGGTGCTGGGCGGCTCGAAGCGCCGCACCGCCGGCGTCGGCGACATCATCGTCGTCTCGGTCAAGGAGGCGGCGCCGCGCGGCCGCGTCAAGAAGGGCGACGTGCACCGGGCGGTGATCGTCCGCACCGCCAAGGACATCCGCCGTCCCGACGGCTCGGTGATCCGCTTCGATTCCAACGCCGCCGTGCTGGTCAACAAGAACGAGGAGCCGATCGGCACCCGCATCTTCGGCCCGGTCGTGCGCGAGCTTCGTGCGCGCAAGCACATGAAGATCATCAGCCTCGCTCCGGAGGTGCTGTGATGGCTGCCCAGAAGATCCGCAAAGGCGACACGGTCGTCGTGCTGTCGGGCCGTGACAAGGGCAAGACCGGCGACGTGCTGCGCGCCATGCCCAAGGACGGCAAGGTGATCGTGTCCGGCGTCAACGTCGCCACTCGCCACCGCAAGCCGTCGCAAACCAACCCGCAGGGCGGGCTCGAGCGCAAGGAAGCGGCGATGCACGTGTCCAAGGTCGCGATCGCCGATCCCAAGAGCGGCAAGCCGACCCGCGTCCGGTTTGAAACCCGCGACGGCAAGAAGGTCCGCGTCGCCGCCAAGTCCGGGGAATTGATCCATGGCTGACAAGAAAACCCCTAAGGCCGACGCGCCCGAGGACCAGAAGGCGGAAGTGCCCGAGGTCCGGCAGGCCGAGGTCCAGCAGGCCGACGCGCCCGAGGCCGAAAAGGCTGACGCGCCTGAGGCCGAAAAGGCTGACGCGCCCGAGGCCGAAAAGGCTGACGCGCCCGAGGCCGAGAAGGCTGCTGCGCCGAAGGCCGAGAAGGCCGCTGCGCCCAAGGGCGAGAAGGCTGACGCTCCGAAGGAGAAGAAGGCCGACGCGCCCAAGGTCCGGAAGGACTATTCTCCGCGCCTCAAGGGCGATTACGAGAAGCGCATCGTTTCGGCGATGACCGAGAAGTTCGGCTACAAGAACCGGCTCCAGGTCCCGCGCCTCGACAAGATCGTCATCAACATGGGCGTCGGCGAGGCGACTCAGGACAAGAAGAAGGTCGAGGCCGCGGCGCTCGAGATGCAGGCGATCGCCGGCCAGAAGGCGGTGATCACCAAGGCCAAGAAATCGATCGCCCAGTTCAAGCTGCGCGAAGGCATGCCGATCGGCTGCAAGGTGACCTTGCGCCGCGACCGGATGTACGAGTTTCTCGACCGGCTGGTGACCGTCGCCTTGCCGCGCGTCCGCGATTTCCGCGGGCTCAACCCCAATTCGTTCGACGGCCGCGGCAATTACGCGCTCGGCCTCAAGGAACAGATCATCTTCCCCGAGATCAACTACGACCAGATCGAGAAGGTCCGGGGCATGGACGTCATCATCACCACCACCGCGAAGACGGACGAGGAGGCGCGCGAGCTGCTGCGCCTGTTCAACTTCCCGTTCCCGGCGGTGGAAGCAGAAAAGCAGGCGGCATAAGTCATGGCGAAACTGAGTTCGATCAACAAGAACGAGCGTCGCAAGAAGCTCGTCCTGCAGTACGCGTCGAAATACGCGAAGCTGAAGGCGACCGCGAACGACAAGTCGAAAGACGACACCGAGCGCATGATCGCGCGGCTGAAGATGGCCGAGCTGCCGCGCAACGCCAACCCGACCCGGGTTCGCAACCGCTGCGAGCTGACCGGCCGCAGCCGTGCTTATTATCGCAAGTTCCGCCTGTCGCGGATCATGCTTCGGGACCTCGCCAACAAAGGCCTGATCCCGGGCGTCACCAAGTCGAGCTGGTAAAACAATGTCGATGACCGATCCCCTGGGTGACATGCTCACCCGCATTCGCAACGGCCAGCAGGCGCGCAAGGATTCGATCCTGACGCCGGCGTCGAGGCTTCGCGCCAACGTGCTCGATGTGCTGCAGCGCGAAGGCTATATCCGCGGCTATTCCGAAGAGGTCCTCGCCGGCCAGAAGGGCCTGCGGATCGACCTCAAATATTTCGAGGGCCAGCCGGCGATCCACCACCTCGCGCGGATCTCCAAGCCGGGCCGCCGGGTGTACACCGGCGCCCGTGAGCTGCCGCACATCCGCAACGGCCTCGGGACGGTGATCGTCTCGACCCCGCGCGGCGTGCTCAGCGATGCCGAGGCGCGAGAAGCGAACGTCGGCGGCGAAGTGCTGGCGGAGGTATTCTAAGATGTCCCGGATCGGCAAGAAACCCGTCGCCATTCCCGGCGGCGTCACCGCGACCGCCGAGGAAGGCACGCTGACCGTCAAGGGCCCCAGGGGGACCCTGACGATGGCGCTGCTCGATGACGTCATTTACAAGGTCGGCGAAGGCGAGATCCTGGTCGAGCCGGTCGGGCCGACCCAGCAGGCGCGCGCCGCCTGGGGCCTGCAGCGGACGATGGTCCAGAACCTCGTCACCGGCGTCACCGAGGGCTTCACCAAGGTGCTCGAGATCAGCGGCGTCGGCTATCGCGCCGCCGCGCAGGGCAAGAATTTGCGCCTGCAACTGGGCTACAGCCACGACGTCAACTTCCCGGTTCCGGAAGGGATCGAGATCAAGACGCCCGACGCTAACACGGTCGAGATCAGCGGCATCGACAAGCAGCAGGTCGGCCAGGTCGCGGCCGAGATCCGCCGCTGGCGCAAGCCCGAGCCCTACAAGGGCAAGGGCATCAAGTACCGCGGCGAGTATGTTTTCCGCAAAGAAGGCAAGAAGAAGTAAGCCATGGCGAAACTTTCCCTGTTCGACCGCCGCCGCCGCCGGGTCCGCACCCAGCTGCGCAGCCACGCGTCCGGCAAGCCCCGGCTTTCGGTCCACCGCTCGGGCCGGCACATCTATGCCCAGGTCATCGACGATGCCGCCGGCAAGACGCTTGCCTCGGCTTCGACGCTCGACAAAGAGCTCAAGGGCAAGACGGCTGCGACCCGCGCCGGCGCGGCCGCGGTCGGCAAGACGCTGGCCGAGCGCGCCAAGAAGGCCGGCGTGTCGCGCGTCGTGTTCGATCGCGGCGGCTTCCTGTTCCATGGCCGGGTGAAAGCCCTCGCCGAAGCTGCTCGCGAAGGCGGGCTGGAGTTCTAAATGGCTGACAAGAAAGACACCCCGCCCACCGAGGCGCCGGCTACCGAAGAGCCCGCTGCTGAGGCTCCGGCTCCGGTCGAGGCTCCTGCCGCCGAGGAACCTGCGGCGGTCGAGGCCCCTGCTGCCGAAGAGGCACCCGCTGTCGAAGAGGCACCCGCTGTCGAAGAGGCACCCGCTGTCGAAGAGGCACCTGCTGTCGAGGCACCGGCCGAGGTTCAGGCCGACGCGCCCGTGGCTGCCGAAGCGCCGGTAGCTGCTGAAGCTGCAGCCGAGGCTCCGACCGAGGAGCGGCGTCCTCCGCGCGGCGGCCGTGGTGGCCGCGGCGGTGGCGGCGGTGGACGCGACGGCGGCCGTGGCGGTGGCCGTGGACGCCGTGACGGCGGCCGCGGACAGCATCGCGACGACGGCGGCGAGGAGCTCATCGAGAAGCTCGTCCACATCAACCGCGTGTCCAAGACGGTGAAGGGCGGCAAGCGCTTCGGCTTTGCCGCGCTGGTCGTCGTCGGCGACGGCAAGGGCCGCGCCGGCTTCGGTCACGGCAAGGCGCGCGAAGTCCCCGAGGCGATCAGCAAAGCGACCGCGGCGGCCAAGAAATCGATGGTCCGGGTACCGCTGCGCGACGGCCGCACCCTGCACCACGATGGCGACGGGCATTTCGGCGCAGGCCGCGTGACGCTGCGTTCGGCGCCGTCGGGAACCGGCATCATCGCCGGCGGCCCGATGCGCGCGGTGTTCGAAAGCCTCGGCGTGTCCGACGTCGTCACCAAGTCGGTCGGGACGTCGAACCCGTACAACATGGTCCGCGCCACCTTCGAAGCCTTGAAGGAGCAGACCAGCCCGCGCTCGGTCGCCCAGCGGCGCGGCAAGAAAGTCGCCGACCTGCTCGGCCGCGGCGGCGCCAGCGCTGCCGAGTCGGAAGCGGTCGCCGAAGCGATCGTGGAGTAAGCGTCATGGCCAAGATCAAGATCACGCAGACCGGATCGCCGATCCGCCGCGACAAGACCCAGCGGGCGACGCTGGTTGGGCTCGGGCTCAACAAGATGCGCCGTTCGGTCGAAGTCACCGACACCCCCGAGGTGCGCGGTCAGGTGCGCAAGGTGCATCATTTGGTCAGCGTCGAAGAATAATCATCAACCGTGCCGCGGCGTTCGCCGGGGCATTGCGCGACAAAAGCGAAAGCGAGTGCAAGACATGAAACTCAATGAAATCCGCGACAATCCGGGCGCCCGCAAGCTCCGCATGCGGGTCGGCCGCGGCATCGGCTCCGGCAAGGGCAAGACCGCCGGGCGCGGCCAGAAGGGCCAGAAGAGCCGCTCGGGCGTCTCCGTGTTCGGCTTCGAAGGCGGCCAGATGCCGCTCCACATGCGGCTGCCGAAGCGCGGCTTCAACAACATCTTCGCCAAGGATTATGCCGAGGTGAATCTGGGCGCGATCCAGAAGCTGATCGACGCCGGTACATTGGACGCCAAGGGCACGCTCGACCACGCCGCGCTAAAGGCCGCCGGCCTGGCGCGCGGCGGCAAGGACGGCGTCCGCCTGCTTGGCAAGGGCGAGTTGAAGGCCAAGCTCAGCCTGAAGGTCGCCGGTGTGTCGAAAGGCGCCCGTGAAGCGGTCGAAAAAGCCGGCGGCTCGGTCGAGATCGTCGTCGCCCGCAACTCCGCCGAGCTCGCCGCCGCCAAGAAGGGCAAGGTCCGCGAGACGCGGCTCGCCGACAAAGCCGAGAAGGTCGACAAGGCCGCCAAGTCAGCGAAGGCCGACAAAGCCGCGAAGGCTGCCAAGGCCGACAAGGCCTGAAGCTTCGTCGTCTCGCACTCGCAATGACGCCACGCACTCGCAATGACGATTGTCCGGCCTATATGAGCGGCAGCGTTTAGGGGAACATCCACCAATGGCATCCGCAGCCGAACAACTGGCATCGAACATCAGCCTTGCGAGCTTTTCCAAGGCGACCGAGCTCAAGAAGAGGCTGTGGTTCACATTGGGCGCGCTGGTCCTGTTCCGGCTGCTGTCGTTCGTCCCCATGCCGGGCATCGACCCGGCGGCGATGGCGGCGCTCTACCAGACGCAGAGCGGCGGCATCCTCGACGTATTCAACACCTTCTCGGGCGGCGCGCTGCAGCGGATGAGCATCGTCGCCCTGGGCGTGATGCCGTACATCACCGCCTCGATCGTCGTGCAATTGGGGGCGACGCTCTACGGGCCGTGGCAGGCGCTGCGCAAAGAGGGCGAGACCGGGCGCAAGAAGCTCAACCAGTACACCCGCTATTTGACGGTGCTGCTGACGACGGTCCAGGGCTACTGGATTGCCGTCGGCCTCGAGAGCCTCGGCGCGACGCAGGGCATCGCCGCGGTGGTCGAGCCGGGCATGCTGTTCCGGGTTGCCGCGACCATCAGCCTCGTCGGCGGCACCCTGTTCCTGATGTGGATCGGCGAGCAGATAACCAGCCGCGGCATCGGCAACGGCGTATCGCTGATCATCATGGCGGGCATCGTCGCGCGCCTGCCGCAGGCGATCGGGCAGCTGCTCGAGGGCGGCCGCACGGGCACCATGAACCCGATCATGGTGCTTGCCATCGTCGGCCTCACCGTCGGGCTCATCCTGTTCATCTGCTTCATGGAGCGGGCCCAGCGGCGGGTGCTGATCCAGTATCCGAAGCGCCAGACCGCGCGCGGCGCGATGCAGCAGGAGCGCAGCCACCTGCCGCTCAAGATCAACATCTCGGGCGTCATCCCGCCGATCTTCGCCTCATCGCTGCTGCTGATGCCGTTGACGGTGCTGCAGATGTCCGGCGCCGGCAACAATCCCAATTCGGGCGACTGGCTGATCACGCTGAGCACCCTGCTCCAGCACGGCTCGCCGGTCTATCTCGGGCTGTACGCGGCCGGCATCGCCTTTTTCTGCTTCTTCTACGCGGCGGTGCAGTTCAACAGCGAGGAGACGGCCGAGAATCTGAAGCGCCACGGCGGCTTCATCCCCGGCATACGACCGGGCAAGGCGACCGAGGCCTATTTCGATTACCTGGTCGCCCGGATCACGGTCGTCGGCGCCGCTTACCTGGTGCTGATCTGCCTGATCCCGGAGATCCTGTCGGCGCAGGCCGGCCTCAATTTCCGCCTCGGCGGCACAAGCCTGCTGATCGTCGTCAACGTCACCATGGACACGGTCGCGCAGATCCAGAGCCACTTGATCGCGCATCAATATGGCGACCTCATCAAGAAGGCCAAGCTCAAGACCGGGCGCCGGCGCTGATCGCCCGCCGCCGATGGCCCAGCATCAACCCATGAACATCGTCCTGCTGGGGCCGCCTGGCGCCGGCAAGGGCACCCAGGCGGCGCGGCTGCAAACCAGCCGCGGGATGATCCAGATGTCGACCGGGGACATGCTGCGCGAAGCGGTCGCCAACGGCTCGCCGATCGGCCTCCAGGCCAAGGAAGTGATGGCGGCCGGGGGCCTGGTCAGCGACTCCATCGTCAGCGCCTTGATCGGCCAGCGGCTCGACGCGGCCGGCGACCATGGCGCGATCTTCGACGGCTATCCGCGCACGAGGGCGCAGGCCGAAGCGCTCGATCAGCTGCTCGCCGAGCGCGGCCGCAGCCTCGACCATGTGATCGAGCTCGAGGTCGACGAGGACGCGCTGGTCGAGCGGATCGTCGGTCGCTTCAGCTGCGCGCGCTGCGGCGCCAGCTACCACGACCATTTCAACCTGCCGCGGCGGCGAGGCGAGTGCGACCAGTGCGGGTCGACCGAATTCGTCCGCCGTCCCGACGACAATGAAGAGACGGTGCGGCGGCGGATGGCCGAGTATCGCGCCAAGACCGCGCCGATCCTGCCTTATTACGAGGAGCGCGGCCTGGTGCACCGGGTCGACGGGATGCAGTCGGTCGACGCCGTCGCGGCGCAGATCGAGGCGATCCTCGACAGCTAGCCGCTGACGCTGCATCCTGCAGTCTCGCGAAGGGGGAGGGTGGCGATGAAGTGGCTATTAGCGGTGGCGATGGTGGCGGCGCCCGCAGCGGCCGATGCCGAAGTCGTCGGCTCCAACAATAACGGCTTCGAGGTTCGGCAGGTGGTTTCGATCGTCGTGCCGCAGGCGGCGGCGTTCGATGCGTTCGCGCGCGTTTCCGAATGGTGGGACCCCGAGCACACCTACAGCGGCAAGTCATCCAACCTGACGCTGACGCTGATGCCCGGCGGCTGCTTGTGCGAGCGGCTCGCCAACGGCGGCGGCGTCGAGCATCTGCAAGTCGTTTACGTCGCGCCGGGCGAGCGGCTGGTGATGACCGGCTCGCTCGGCCCGCTGCTGTATGAGGCGACCGCCGGGGTGATGGACATCAAGGCCGAACGGATTGCCGGCGGCGCGCGCCTGACGCTCGACTATCGCGTTGCCGGCTTCGCCAACGGCGGCGCGGACAAATTGGCGCCGATGGTCGACCGTATGCTCGGCGG
>Ga0255312_1000185_pt1 | contig 11095 bp, 10 predicted proteins | sample EtOH5_T0_E5_meta_FD_202081 | JGI IMG/M metagenome (GOLD analysis project Ga0255312, IMG submission 202081) | Sandy soil microbial communities from University of British Columbia, Vancouver, Canada - EtOH5_T0_E5 | ecosystem: Engineered > Artificial ecosystem > Sand microcosm > Unclassified ...
GCTCGAAAACAAAGTTGCGGGGCTTTCATCGGCGGATCCCGCCTTCATCGTCTATACGTCGGGCACCACCGGTCATCCGAAGGGCGCGCTGGTCAGCCACGGCAAGCATCTTGCCGCCACCGACACCGTGGTCGCACATTACCCGACGTTGCGCGAGAAGCCGCACCGCACCGTCGTCTATCTGCCGATGTGCCATGTGCTCGGCCGCGATGTCGCCATCACGCTGCCGCTGATGTCGCAACTGGTGCCGCATTTCGGCGAGGACCCGGAGGATTTCGCAGCGACTTTGTTCGAGGTTGCGCCGACGGTGATGTTCACCGTGCCGCGTTATCTGCAGAAGTTCGCCTCGCATGTGCTGGTCGGCGTACTCAATTCCAGCCGCATCAAGCGCGGCGCCTACGAATTGGCGGTGCGGTTCGCGCGCAAGCATGTACGCCGCCGCTGGGACGGCACCGCGTCCGGACTGCGGGAAGCCGCCTACCAAGTGCTGCGGGCGCTGGTTTTCCGGCCGATCCTCAACAAGCTGGGCTTTGACCGGTTGGAATTGGTGATCAGCGGTGGTGCTTCGCTACCGGCGGAGACCGCCGTGCTCTGGCAGATCTACGGCGTCAATGTCGTTGAAATGTACGGGCAAACCGAGGAGGCGGGCGGCATCATCGCTGGGCAGCGCGGCCCCTTCGCGCGCCCGGGCAATGTCGGCACCGCGGTCGACGGCGTCGATGTCACGCTCGCGGAGGACGGCGAAGTGCTGGTGCGCAGCCCGGACCTGTTCGACTGCTACTGGCAGAACGATGAAGCGACGCGCGAGATTAAGCGCGCGGATGGATGGCTGCGCACCGGCGATATCGGCGAGTGGCGCGACGGGGGTTTGCGGCTTGTCGACCGCGCGCGCGACTTCATTGTCACCGTCGGCGGCAAGACGATTTCTCCGTCGTTCATCGAAAACGCGTTGCGCGCGAGCCCTTACGTGGCGGAAGCCGTGGTGTTCGGGCATGGCCGCAAATACCTGACCGCAGTGATCGAGATCGATTTCGACACCGTTGCCGACTGGGCGCGCGCCAACAATGTCGGCTATACCGGGTTCACCAGCCTCACCGCGCATCCGCAGATCGAAAAGCTGATGCGTGGCGAAATCGACCGGGTCAACGGCGATCTTGCGCGCGTCGAGCAGATCAAGTCGTTCCGCATTTTGCCGAAGGCACTCGACCCGGAAGAGGAGGGCGAGCCGGTGACGCCGACACGGAAAGTGAAACGTAAACTCATGTACGAGCGCTTCCGTGACCTCGTCGACGGGATGTATGACGACAGCGAGGAGCGGCTGATCGCCGCCGGAGCCGGAGATGTGAAGTTTTAGAAGTAGCAGACAACGACAACGGGAGGGACCACCATGTTCAAGAAGGCTTTGCTCGGCGCCTTAGCCGGCGTCTTGGCGGCGACCGCTTTTGCGCTGCCCGCGGCCGCACAGGATTACGTCGTCGGCGTCACGGCCGCGCTCACCGGCCCGCCGTCGAGCACTTATGCGCCGGCGGTCGACGCGATGCGTCTTTATATCGACCGCGTCAATGCGGCCGGCGGCGTCAACGGCCGCAAGATCAGGCTGGTGATCGAGGACGACGGGGCGCAGCCCTCGAAGGCCGCGGCGAACACGAAAAAGCTGGTCACGCAGGACAACGTGGTCCTGATGGTGAATGCCAGCCTGTCCTCGACCTATGCGCCGGTGATCGCCGAGAGCAAGAGCGCGGAAGTGCCGCTCCTGTTCGCAAGCGGCGTGTGCCCGCAGAGTGTCTATCCGCCGGCCGATCCGCTGCAGTTCTGCACCACCGGCTACGCGTCGCGTTTCGACAGTCAGGCGACGCTCGACTTCGTCAAGGCGACCGCCAAAGGCCCGGTGAAGATCGGCTTCTCGGCGATGGCGATTCCGCTCTCGCGCGGCGAAATGGATTACGCCATGGAGCTATCGAAGAAGGTCGGCATGGAGCCGGTGGACCAGGAGGTGATCCCGCCGCCGACCGCCGACTACACGCCGTTCGCGACCAAGCTCAAGGACGCCGGGCCGAACTGGGTCTATTCCTGGGCGCCATGGGTGACGCAGGTGCGCACGCTTGAGGCCCTGCGCAAGCTCGGCTGGAACGACGACTACATCGCCTGGGGCCATCTCGAGGCCGAAGCCGAGCTGGTGCGGCTGAAGGACGGCAAGTTCTACGTGATCAACTCGAACGCGCTGTTCCAGGACGGCCTGCCGATCCAGAAGGAGATCGATGCCGCGGCGAAGCAGGCGAACTCGAAATATCCAGCGCAGACCATGACCGAAGGCTGGATCGGCGGCATGGCGATCGAGGCCGCGCTGAAGGCGGCCGGAGCATCGGCCGACCGCGCCAAGCTGCGCGGTGCGATGGAGAACCTGACCATCGACACCAAAGGCCTGCGCGGAGGGCCGATCGTGTGGACCAAGGACAACCACTTCCGCACGCAGCTCTATTACCGCGTCTACAAGTGGGACGGCAGCAAGATCGCGCGTGTGCAGGACTGGAAGAACTACGCGGTGAAGTGAGCCAACATCTGTCATTCCGGGGCGCGAGCGCTAGCTCGCGAACCCGGAATCCAGAATGAGGCTTTTACGTGCGTCTGGATTCCGGGTCCGGCCCTTCGGGCCGTCCCGGAATGACGACAACGCCCTCACATCGGATAGTCCGTGCAGCTTGCCGTCAACATCGTCGTCCTCGCGTCGATCTACGCGCTGATCGCGTGCGGCTATGTGCTGATCTACCGCGTCAGCCGCGTGCTCAATCTCGCGCATGGCGAGCTGATGATGCTCGGCGCCTATATGGTGCTGGCGACCGCATCGCTCTTCAACGGACACCCCGTCGTTGCGCTGGCCGCGGCTATCCTGCTGAGCCTGCTGGTCGGCGCGCTGGTCTACATCTTTCTCATGCGCAAGATGACCGGCGAGATGGTGCTTGCCGCGATTCTCACGACGGTCGCGCTCGGCATTCTCATCCGTGGCCTGGTGGTGCTGATCTGGTCGGCGCAGCAGCAATATCCGGCGCAGGCGCTCGGCGCGCCGAACCCGTCGCTGGTGCTGTTCGGCGGCGCGCGCATTTCAATGTGGTCCGCCGTGCTGGTCACGACGACGGTCGTCGTCTACGCGGCGCTGTTTGCGTTTCTGCGCTTCGGCCGCTGGGGCATGCGCATGCGCGCGGCCGGGCAAAACCCGCTGCTGGCGGCGCAGCGCGGCATCAACCTGCACGGCGTCTATGCGCTGGCCTGGAGCCTATCGACGCTGACCGGGGCACTCGCCGGCATATTGATGGCGCTCGATTCCGGCGTTACCGGCGGCATGCCGGTGATCGGGCTCAAGGCCTTTCCCGCGGCCCTGGTCGGCGGCCTCGATAGTCTGGTGGGTGCGCTGGCCGGCAGCCTGATCATCGCGGCTGCCGAGGTGCTTCTCATTTATTACGTCGACCCTCTGCTGTCCGACGTCGTGCCGTTTTTGGTGCTGATCGCCATGCTGATCGTGCGGCCATGGGGCCTGTTCGGCACGCGCGAGGAGCTCGACCGTGTTTAGGCCCGTGCCGCGCGCCAGCGGTTATTTCCGCACCGGCTACGGGCAGGACCTGGCGCTGCTGCAGACGCGCGCCGAGCGCATCGGCCTGCTGGCATTCCTGCTGATCCTCGCGGGATTTCCTTTCATCGCGTCGCCCTTTGCAATCGATCTCGCCTGTCAGGTCTTCCTCGCCTCGGTCGGCGCGCTGTCGCTGATGCTGCTCACCGGCTATGCCGGGCAGATCTCGCTCGGCCATGCGGGCCTGATCGCCGCCGGGGCCTTCACGACGGGGATCCTCGCGCGCGAAATTCACGCGCCGTTCTGGATCACGTTGCCCGCGTCGGCCGTGGCCGGAATCGTGCTCGGCTTCGTGTTCGGCCTGCCGTCGCTGCGGCTGCGCGGGCTCTATCTCGCGGTGAGCACGCTGGCGCTGCATTTCGTCGTCATCTATCTCGGCGGGGAATACGAGACCAAGCGCGGCTTCTCGACCGGCATCCTTGTCGAGCCGCCGAGCCTTGCCGGATTCAAGCTGAGCGGCGGCCGGTTCTGGTATTTCGTGCTGCTGGCGGCGGCGGCGCTCAGCCTGCTCATCTGCATCAACCTGCTGCGCAGCCGCTCCGGCCGCGCCTTCCGCGCCGTGCATGCGCGCGAGACGGTTGCCGAGGCGCTCGGCATCAGCATCGCCGGCTACAAGCTGCTCGCCTTCGTGATCTCGTCGAGCATGACGTCGGTCGCCGGCTGCCTGTTCGCCTATTACCGCGGCTTCGTGTCGGTCGAGGCCTTCGACCTGTTCCTGTCGATTCAGTACGTCGCGATGATCATCATCGGCGGCATGGGCTCGCTGCTCGGCGCGCTGCTCGGCGCGGCGTTCGTGACGCTTTTTCCTTATGCGATCGAGGCGCTGCTGCATCTTCTGCCGAATGCCGACAAGCTCGCCGGTGATATCTTCGCGGTGAACTACGCCTCCTTCGGCGTGGTGATGATTCTCTTCCTGGTGTTCGAGCCGCTCGGGCTCGTCGGCATCTGGCACCGGCTGCAGAACTATTTTCTGCTCTGGCCCTTCAGGTACCGGCCGCTGGCGGGAACGCGCAAATGAGCGAAGCCTTGCTGCAGGTCGAGAAGATCGAGGTCGTCTACAAGCGCGTGATCACCGCCGTGCAGGGCGTCACCTTGTCGGTCGGCCCGAAACAGATCGTGGCGATCCTCGGCACCAATGGCGCGGGCAAGACGACGACGTTGCGCGCGATCTCGGGATTTCTCGGGCTCGACGACGCCCGCATCACCGAAGGCACGATTTCATTCGAGGGGAGGCGGATCGAGAACGCTCCGCCGCACGACATCGCCGCGCGCGGTATCGCGCTGGTGCCCGAGCGCGACAAGGTCTTTCCCAATCTGACGGTTGCCGAAAATCTGGCGGTGCCGGTCTCGCGCGCCGGCGCAGCGGAACGCAGACACCAGGATGAGCAGATTTATCAGCTGTTTCCGCGCCTGGCCGAGCTGCGCCAGCGGATCGGCGGTCTGCTGTCAGGCGGCGAGCGCCAGATGCTGGCGATCGCCGGCGCCTTGATGTGCCGGCCGAGTCTGCTTCTCGTCGACGAGCTCTCGCTGGGGCTCGCGCCTGTCGTCGTGCAGGATCTCACACGGCGCCTGCTCGCGGTCCGCGACGAGCTTGGAATTGCGATCCTGCTGGTCGAGCAGAGCGCTGCCGTCGCGCTGACGATCGCCGACCATGCCTATGTGATGGAGAATGGCCGCATCGTGCTCGACGGCGACCGCGAGCGGCTCAAGAGCCATCAGGATGTGCAGGAGTTTTATCTGGGTCAGGCCAGCGGCGAGCGCCGCTCGTACCGGATGGTCAAGCAGTATCGCCGGTCGCGGAGGTGGTATGGCTGAGCTCGACGTCGCGCATTTATGTCTGCGTTTCGGCGGCCTGACCGTGCTCGACGACGTGTCGTTTTCGGTCGCCGCGGGCGAGCTGTTCGCGCTCATCGGGCCGAATGGGGCCGGCAAGACCAGTGCGCTCAATTGCATCAGCGGCATCTATCGCGGCAGCGGCGCCATCCGTTTCCGCGGCGAGGACATCGCCGGACGCGCGCCGCACGAAATCGCGCGGCTCGGTCTCGCCCGCACATTCCAGCACGGCGAGCTGTTTCCGCAGATGAGCGTGCTCGACAACCTGCTGACCGGGCGTCACGCGCGCATCCGCACAAATCCGTTGGCTGAGATGTTGTTTTTGCCGGCGGTCAGGCGCGCCGAGATCACGCACCGTGAGGCGGTCGAGCGGATTGTCGATCTCGTTGAGCTGGAGCGTTATCGTCACGCGCCGGTCGGCAGCCTGCCGTTCGGGGTGCAGAAGATCGTCGGCTTCGCCCGTGCGCTCGCGCTCGAGCCCACCATCATGCTGCTCGACGAGCCCTCGGCCGGCCTCAACCGCGAGGAGCGCGAGGACCTTGCCCGGTTCATCCTGCGCATCAAACATGAATTGAACATGACGATGATCTGGATCGAGCACGACATGCAGATGATCGCCGATCTCGCCGACCGCATCCATGTGCTCGACTATGGCCGCACGATTGCGGAAGGCGATCCCGAGCGCGTGCTTGCTGATCCCGATGTGCTCGCCGCCTATCTCGGGGTCGAGGTCTAGCGAGCGAGCGTGCAGGCGGGTCAGCTGAAGCGCAACACGCCTATGGCTGCGCGCGCACCGCGTCCGACAGGTAAGCCCGCAATTTCACCATCTGCTCTCGAAGCTGCGCGTACTCGGTTGGGCTGAAGTTCGTCGAGTTGAGAAGCTCGCTGCGAGACATGATGCCCTTCTCGCGCAGGCTGCGGCCCTGTGGCGTCAGGCGCACCCGCACCTGCCGCTCGTCCTGCGGATCGCGTTGCCGGGTCAGGTGTCCCATGGCCTCCATCCGCTTCAGCAGGGGTGTGAGCGTGCTGGAGTCGAGGAACAACTTGTCGCCGAGACCGCCGACGGTCTGGTCGTCCTCATCGTAGAGCGCGATCAGCACGATATATTGCGGATAGGTCAGCCCCAGCTGGTCGAGCAGCGGCTTGTAGACCCGGTTGACGGCCAGGTTCGTCGAATAGATCGCGAAGCACAGGAAATCGTCGAGTTTCGGGGGCTCTTCCGGGGCGGGGGCCGGCTTTCGCTTTGCCAGGGCCATAAGTCTCTCCAAAGGCGGACAAATGCCGCCGATTCTCTAGCCTCAAAATAGTTGCTGCGCGATTAAATCGCAAGCTTGACATCATATATTTTGTGTGCAATTACTTATTGCACGATCTAATCGCTCAACAGTTAATAGGCCACTGGCCCAACCTGAGGAGATCAACATGAACGCCCAAGTCCGTCCCTCCACCGTCGCCATCGCGAATGCTCGGCCGCTCGACATGAAGCTTGAGATCGCCGTCATCCCGGTTTCCGACGTCGATCGCGCCAAGCAGTTCTACAGCAATCTGGGCTGGAGACTCGACGCTGACTTCGGCACCGGCGACGACTTCCGCGTCATCCAGTTCACGCCGCCCGGCTCGGCGACCTCGGTCATCTTCGGCAAGAACGTCACCCTGGCGGCTCCCGGCTCCACCCAAGGCCTGTACCTGGTCGTTTCTGACATCGACGCCGCCCGCAATGACCTGCTCGATCGCGGCATCGCGGTCAGCGAGTCGTTCCACCACGAGGGTGACACGTACGCAGGCTCGGACGCGCCGTACCTGTTCGGGCGGATCCGCGTCCCCGGTGCGGACCCCGAGCGTCGCACCTACCGCTCATTCGCCTCGTTCAGCGATCCGGATGGCAACGGCTGGCTGCTCCAGGAGATCACCGCGCGGGCGCCCGGACGCGTGGATGGCAACCAGACGACGTTCGCTTCGGTGGCCGATCTGGCGGCCGCGTTGCGCCGCGCCGAGGCCGCGCACGGCAAGTACGAGAAGCGGGCGTTGGCCGGTGTGCGGGATGCAAACTGGTCGGACTGGTACGCCGAGTACCTGGTGGCGGAGCAGGCCGGCAAGGAACCGCCACAGTGATGCACGAAGACGTGACGGTCGCCGGGGCGCATCCCCGGTGACCGGCGCAGTCAATCTCACAAACCCGGATAGAGGGCACCGCCATGGGCAACCGCATCCTCGTTTTTTACGGCTCCTATCGTTCCGACCGGATGGGCATCCGCCTCGCCCAATTTGTGATCGAGCGGCTCCGTCACCGGGGCGAGGACGCCGAGTTGATCGACGCCAAGGCGATCAATCTTCCGATCCTCGACCGGATGTACAAGGAATATCCGAAGGGCGAAGCGCCCGAGGCCCTCGAACAACTGGCTCGCAAAATCCGCGAGGCCGACGGGTTCGTGCTCGTCACCGGCGAATACAACTGGGGCGTCCAGCCCGGCCTGAAAAACCTCACGGACCATTTCCTGGAGGAGTGGTTCTGGCGGCCCGCCGCGATCGTGAGCTACTCGGCCGGACGATTTGCCGGCGTGCGTGCGGCGACCGCCTGGCACGGCATCCTCTCCGAGATGGGGATGGCGGTGGTCTCCAGCACGATCGCCGTTGGTCCGATTGGACAGACCTTATCGGCCGAAGCCGAACCCATGGGCGCGGGCGGCCAGGCGATTGAACAGGCGTTCCCGCGCTTTGCCGACGATCTCATGTGGTGGGTGGAAGCGGCGAAGGCGCAGCGGCAACGCAAGGCCCCTCCGTATTGACCGCGATTCGCGTCTCGTTTCCCTGAAGATGTCTAGCTGGGCCTAGGCGCGCATCACCAGAGCCCGTCGGCGCGATTGACGCGAGGATATGGAGACGATGCATAAGACCGCTCGGCGGCGCCAAAACCAAACCATCCGCCGCTCCGGATCTGTCCCTGCCATTCACGATCCTCGCGATACTGTCCCTGCCATTCACGGTTCTCGCGCTGCGGCGCCCGGGCCATCACCGGCTTGCTGCTGGTGTTGGGCGGCCGCGCGATCGGCGTGTCCGCAATCATGCGCTCGTCGCCGCGCATGAGCTTAAGCATGGCGGCATCGAGACTGTAAATGTCTTGCCGGAAATTCAGCTGGCCCTTTTCGTCGACGAAAGCGGTCTGATACGTCACGTGGACCGGGATCGGCTGCTTCAAGTTGATGGTGCGCTCCTGGTCGCCGTAAAGGCTCCGGATCCGGGCGACGGTGAAGTTGTCCCCCGGCTGCGACAGCGACAACAGCACCTCGGCATATTTTTCCGGGTCCTGCACCCGCATGCAGCCGTGGCTGAAGGCACGGACATCGCGCGCGAACAATTTCTTGTCCGACGTATCGTGTTGATAGACGAGGAACTGGTTCGGGAAATTAAAGCGGATCCGTCCGAGCGCATTGCGCTCGCCAGGCGGCTGGTAGACTCGCAGCGAGCCGTCCGGGTTGTTGCTAACTCTCAATCCGATCCGCTCCAGCGCGCCGGGATCGCGCTCGAGCGCGGGGAGATATTCGTTCCGGATGATTGAGGGCGGCACGTTCCAGGTCGGGTTGATGGTGAGAAATTTCATCGTCTCGCTGAGCAGCGGGGTCGCCAGGTTGCCTGGCTTTCCGACCACGATCTTGGTGTGCCAGACGGGAGCGCCGCTTTTGTAGACGGCGAGCGTAAAGTCGGGAATGTTCACGACCACATGGGCTTGGCCGAGGTCGCGCGGTAGCCAGCGCCAGCGCTCCATGTTGGCGATGATCGTTCCGACAGCGTTCTTCCGGCTCCGGTCATCCGCGTCCTTGCCGCGATGCTTCTTGGAAACTTCGCGATCCGGCAGCGGAGGGCCCTGCTCCGGCGTGGCAAGTTCTTTCGCAAGCGCGGCTTTGAGCGCCACGAATCCCGGCTGCTGCGGTTCGAAACTCTGCAGGACAGCGTTCATGTCCTGTGCCGACGCGACCTTGGTGAGAATCTCCGCCGGGTCGGCGGCATGGTCCGGATAAAGGATCGAGGCGCTCACGCGCGTGTAGCTCACGCGCCCCGAACTGGCGTGCCGCGCGTAACGCAGGATCGAGCCGGTGAGCTGCAGCTCCGCCATGGCCGCTTGCTCCTCGCTCAAATTTCCGGCGAGGTCGGGCGTCGGATAATCGCGCGGCTCGAGACCCTCGCTTTTGACGTTGCGAAGAAACGCGATGGCGCCCTCGGCGCGCTTCAGCGCCTCGGGGCTGCCGGTCCAGATCGGCTGGTAATTCCGGCCCTGATAGAAGCTCTCGGCCGCCGCTTGCTCCGGTTTGCGATCGACGAACCTCGGCAGGTCGCTGAATATCAGCGCCTGCAGCTTCGAATTCGAATTTTGCTGAAATCCGTTTGGAAGTTCCGTCGTTAACGAACCTGGTGCCAGCAGGGCTGCGCCTGCATCGGCAGTTTCAGACTGCGCCAGCGCCGGCAGCGGAGTTCCGGCCAGCGCGGCAAAAACGACAAACGCTACTTTTCGCATTGCAAGTTTTTCCCTTGAAACAGCTTGATAACCGCACGCCATGCGTTTGGTTCAGGTCGCCGGTTCCAAATGAAATCGGTAGTCGCCGGAACTAATTCCACCTTCTCGAAATGGCCCAAGTCTCGCCGCGAATTTGCAGGATCGGCCCGTTACGCGCGCAAGGGGGACAATTCGGGAGTTTTGTTCATGTCCATACGCCTGCGCGCCGCCGCCTGCGGCGCCGCAATGATCTGTGGCTGCTCGCCCACGATGGCTCAGTCAGGAATCGCTTCGGTCTATGCCTATTCGGGCGAAAAAACTGCCTCGGGCGAAAGAGCGCACCCCCGCGGACTCACCGCGGCACATCGGACGCTTCCATTCGGAACGAAGGTCAAGGTGACCAACAAGCGCAACGGACGCAGCGTGACCGTGCGGATCAACGACCGCGGGCCGTTCGTGCGCGGCCGCATAATCGATCTTACGCCGGCGGCGGCGCAGGCTCTCGGCTTCAGCGGTCTGGCGCCGGTCGAGGTCACGAAGGAGTCGGCAGGCTGAGCAAAAAAAGAGCCCCGCCGAGGCGGGGCTCTCGTCTCGTCGCTATTTACTGGCGACGCTTTTCGTTTTGCTCGCTCGCGGCCGAGGGCTGCGACGGACCCGGTTTCTGATCGCTCATCCCGGGTTGCGTGCTCTTCTCGGCGCTTCCCTGACCGGTCGTGGACTTGGCAGGAGCCGACTTTCCGTTCGTGCTCTGCTGGTCCTTCGGAGCCGGTTGGGCATTCGAGCCCTTCTGCTCGGACGGCTTCTGCGCGCCGTTCGTGGCCTTGTTATCCGGTGTCGCGTTTCGCTGCGACGACGGAGCCTGGCCGGTCGTATCTTTCTGGTCGGACTTCTGCGCGCCGCTCGAGCTTTGGCTGGTCGTTGACGACGACTGGCTGCTCGATGACGACGTGCTGCTCTCCGACTTCACCTTGACCTTGCCCTGCAATCCAAGGGCAGTGACGGTGCGCGTGTCGATGCGTCCGGTCGCTTCAAAGCCTTCCTTGCGCTGGAAGGTGATCAGCGCTTCGCGCGTTGTGGGACCCCACACGCCGTTAGCGCGGCCGTGGAAGTATCCACGCTTGATGAGAACGAGCTGGATTTCACGGATTTCC
>Ga0255312_1000187_pt1 | contig 11058 bp, 7 predicted proteins | sample EtOH5_T0_E5_meta_FD_202081 | JGI IMG/M metagenome (GOLD analysis project Ga0255312, IMG submission 202081) | Sandy soil microbial communities from University of British Columbia, Vancouver, Canada - EtOH5_T0_E5 | ecosystem: Engineered > Artificial ecosystem > Sand microcosm > Unclassified ...
ATCCGGTGCAGGGACCCTCTGTGGCGGGTAGTTTGACTGGGGCGGTCGCCTCCTAAAGAGTAACGGAGGCGCGCGATGGTGGGCTCAGGACGGTTGGAAACCGTCTGTTAGAGTGCAATGGCATAAGCCCGCCTGACTGCGAGACTGACAAGTCGAGCAGAGACGAAAGTCGGTCATAGTGATCCGGTGGTCCCTCGTGGAAGGGCCATCGCTCAACGGATAAAAGGTACGCCGGGGATAACAGGCTGATAACCCCCAAGAGCTCATATCGACGGGGTTGTTTGGCACCTCGATGTCGGCTCATCACATCCTGGGGCTGGAGCAGGTCCCAAGGGTTTGGCTGTTCGCCAATTAAAGTGGTACGTGAGCTGGGTTCAGAACGTCGCGAGACAGTTTGGTCCCTATCTGCCGTGGGCGTCGATACTTGAGAGGAGTTGCCCCTAGTACGAGAGGACCGGGGTGAACATGCCTCTGGTGGACCTGTCGTGGCGCCAGCCGCGCAGCAGGGTAGCTATGCATGGACGGGATAACCGCTGAAAGCATCTAAGCGGGAAGCCTCCCTCGAGATAAGGTATCATTGAGCCGTGGAAGACCACCACGTTGATAGGCCGGGTGTGGAAGCGCAGTAATGCGTGAAGCTAACCGGTCCTAATTGCTCATTTCGCGCTTGAGAGTCCCACCATCATCGACAGTCCTGACGGCCTTTGGCCGGCGGATTGGCGGTGGTCGAAAGATCTCAGCTAGATGACGCCATATACCAATGCCCAAGTGCACGATTTCTAGACCTCTTGTTCCCTTAATAGGGGTCCCCGCAAAGTATCACTTTGTGGGGATACTCGCTGGCCCCATAGCTTGGTGGCCATAGCGTCCGTGACCCACCCGATCCCATCCCGAACTCGGCCGTGAAACCGGACAGCGCCGATGGTACTACTGCCTAAGCAGTGGAAGAGTAGGTCGTCGCCAGGCTTTGAAGCCAGCGTGAGACAAGAGAACCCATTCGCAATGTTACATTTTCAGGCTGCGAGGCCTCACCGTTTAGCCATCTTGGCGCGGGGTGGAGCAGCCCGGTAGCTCGTCAGGCTCATAACCTGAAGGTCGCAGGTTCAAATCCTGCCCCCGCAACCAGGCCTCGCCTCCGAAACACCAAAACACCCGCCCTCGTGGCGGGTTTTTTTGTGCCTTGAGCGCGGGTCTTGCCGCCGCGCGCCTCGGGCCTAGGATCGCGGCCATGCTTGGCGCGATCCTGCTCGTCCTCGCGGCCCAGAGCGCGGCGCCGGCGGCGGAGGAATTCTGCACCGACCGCCCGGGGCTCGAGACCGGCACATGCGTGATGCCGGCCGGCGTCCTCCAGCTCGAGACTTCGCTCGTCGACTGGACGACCGACACGGCGGACGGCGTCCGCACCCGCCAATGGACGCTGGGCGACAGCGTCATTCGCTTCGGCATCGGCTCGGCCAGCGAGATCCAGCTGGGCTGGACGCCGTGGACCCGCGTGACCGTCCGGAGCGGCGGGACGCGCGAGACCGCGAGCGGCACCGGCGACGCGTCGCTCGCCTACAAGGTGCGGCTGACCCGCGCCGATGCGCCGCTGGCGCTCGACCTGATGCCGTTCGTCAAGCTGCCGCTGGCCAAACGCCCGCTCGGCAACCGCCGGCTCGAGGGTGGCCTGCTGGCGCCGATCGACATCGCGCTCGCCGATCGCTGGACCCTGACCCTCAGCCCCGAGGGCGACTGGAACGCCGACGAGTACGGCCGTGGCCACCATCTCGGCGTGGCCGGCGCCGTCGGCCTCGGGTTCGATGTCAGCGAAAGCCTGTCGACCGGGCTCACCGTCTGGGGCGAGCGCGACGCCGATCCCGGCGGGACGGTCCACCAGGCGATGGCCGGAGCGGCACTCGCCTGGGTCGCGCGCCCCAAGCTCCAATTCGACCTCGAAGCCGACGCCGGCATCGGTGGCGCCGCGCCCGACCTCGAGCTGATCGCCGGCGTCTCGATCCGCCGCTAGTAGTTGTACGCGCGTTCGCCGTGGTCGCTGAGGTCGAGCCCTTCGCGCTCGCGCTCGCGGTCGTAGCGCAGCGCGGTGACTCGCCGGACGACGGCGAAGCATGCCGCCGATCCCGCCGCCGACCAGGCGATCGCCACCGCCACCGCGGCCATCTGCACGAGCAACTGGTGCCCGAGCGCATAGCCCGCGCCGCCATGACCGCCGAGCGCCGGCAGCGCGACCAGCGCGGTGCCGATCGACCCGACGATGCCGCCCAATCCGTGGATCCCGAACACGTCGAGGCTGTCGTCGAGCCGCAGCTGGTTCTTCAGCGACCCGACGAAGCCATAGCAGGCGAGGCTCGCGGCCGCCCCGAGCAGCATCGCGCCTATGGGCCCGCTGGCGCCCGCCGCCGGAGTCACCGCGACCAGGCCCGCGACCGCGCCCGACGCGCCGCCGAGCATCGACGGCTTGCCCGATACGAGGCGTTCGATCCCCATCCACGCCAGCACCCCGGCTGCGGGCGCGACGAAGGTGTTGACCATCGCTACCGCCGCCAAGCCATTGGCCTCGAGCGCGGAGCCGGCGTTGAACCCGAACCAGCCGACCCACAGCAGCCCGGCGCCGACCATGGTCAGCGCCAGCGAGTGCGGCGGCATCGCTTCCTTGAGATGGCCGATGCGCGGGCCCGCGAACATCACGCCGACCAGCCCGGCGATGCCGGCGTTGATGTGGACCACCGTGCCGCCGGCGAAATCGATCGCGCCCATCGCGTACAGCAGGCCTTGCGACGCCCACACCGTGTGCGCCAGCGGCGCGTAGACGATCGTCAGCCACAGGGCCGCGAACAGCATCACCGCCGCGAAGCGCACGCGCTCGACCAGGGCGCCGATGACCAACGCCGCGGTGATCGCCGCAAAGCTCATCTGGAAGGCGACGAACACCAGCTCGGGTATGGCCGCGCCCGAACTCCCGACCGCCCACATGGCCGATCCGTCGACCCCCGCCAGCCCTAACTTGCCGACCCCGCCGACCAGCGCCGAGCCGTCGCCGAACGCGAGGCTGTAGCCCCACCCGACCCAACTCAGGATCGCGACCGCGGTGATGCCGAGCACCTGGCTCATCACCGACAACAAATTCTTGGCTCGGACCAGCCCGCCATAGAACAAGGCCAGCCCCGGCAGCACCATCAGCATCACCAGCACGGTCGCGGCCAGCATCCACGCGGTGTCGCCGCTGTCGATGGTCAGTGCCTGGCCCATACGCGCCCCCGCTGCTGCGCGGTTGAAGCTAGCCGCTCAGGGCCGCCGGGCCATGTGAAACCTTCACCTTGCGGCTTGTTTGGGAAGTCTAGCGCAGCTCGTAGCCGCCGAGGCACTCGGCGACCCAGCGGGCTGCCGTCAAGGCACTAAGGTCGGTCGCGTCCAAAGACGGGTCCCATTCGACGAGGTCGATTACCCGCACCCGCGGGTCCGAGGCCAAGCGGCGCACCGCAGCGAAGAAATCGGCGACCGCCATCCCGCCCGGCCGCGCGCCGGGGGCGCCCGGCATCTGCGACCGGTCGATGACGTCGATGTCGCAGTCGATGACCAGCGCGTCGCAATGCGCGACATGGTCGATGGCGCGCGTGATCGCCTGCTCGATGCCGTCGCGGCGAACATCGCCCATCGTCACGACCAAATTGCCGGCCTCGACCGCGTCCTTGTGCATCGCCTCGCTGTTGGCGAAGCTCGCCAGGCCGACCTGCGCGATGTTGGCGCCCGGCAGCCCGTCCTCGAGCAGCGCGCGCACCGGGTTGCCGTTGCTGAGGCCGTCCTTGGTGTCGCGCATGTCGAAATGCGCATCGAGTGTGATGAGGCCAATCTCATCGAGCGAGCCGCCGAGCCCGAGCAACGCCGGCCGGGTGATCGCGTTGTGGCCGCCGACCAGCAGCGACAGCGCGTGCGCCTCGGTGCTTTCCCGCACCGCGGCGCTGATCGGCGCCGTCGCCGCCTCGATGGCCAGCCCGGCGACATCGACATCGCCGCGGTCGGCGACCTTGGTTCTCAATTCACGTCCCGTCTCGACGTCGTAGCGGCCGATCCGCCGCAAGGTCGCGCGCAGCACCCCCGGCGCCAGATCGTACGCGCTCGGCGTCACCGATCCCGCGGCCAGCGGCGCGCCCAGCAGCCCGACCGGGGCGGTGCCTGCGCGCGCCTTCACCAGTTCGGCAAGATTCGGCCAACTGCCCATCCTTTTGACGGTAACACTGGCGGTGCCCTAAGGCGATTCCGCCATGTGGGACCGCCTCTTGATCGACTGCCATGTCGCGACCATGGAAGCCGCCCCCGGCGATCCGCTCGGGGTGATCACCAACGGCGCGATCGGCATCCAGGACGGCAAGATCGTGCGCATCGGCCAGCGCACCGAGCTGGCCGGCTTCCGCGCCACCGAAGTCGTGCCGCTCGAAGGCGCCTGGGTGACCCCCGGTCTGGTCGACTGCCACACCCATCTGGTGTTCGGCGGCAACCGCGCCGACGAGCATGCGCTGCGCCGCGCCGGCGCGTCTTACGAGGACATCGCCCGGGCCGGCGGCGGCATCGCCTCGACCGTCGCCGCGACCCGCGCCGCGTCGGCGACCGAGCTGATTTCCAGCGCTCGCCGGCGGCTACGCGCGCTGATGGCCGGCGGCGTCACGACGGTCGAGATCAAGTCCGGCTACGGGCTCGACACGCCAAGCGAAATGCGCCTGCTCAACGCTGCGATAGCCTTGGGCAAAAGCGAGCCCGTCCGCGTCATCGCCACCCTGCTCGCGCTCCACGCGCTGCCCAAGGGCGTGGACCGCTCGGCCTATGTCGGGATGGTGGTCGACGAAATGATCCCGGCGATCGCCAAGGCCGGCCTCGCGACCAGCGTCGACGCCTATTGCGACACCATCGCCTTCACCCCCGACGAGGTCGAGCGCCTGTTCCGCGCCGCCGGCGAGCACGGGCTGCGGGTCAAGCTCCACGCCGAGCAGCTCTCCAACCAGTCCGGCGCCGCGCTCGCCGCCCAGTATCGCGCTCTGTCGGCCGACCATCTCGAATATCTCGACGCCGCCGGCGCCAAGGCGATGGCCGAGGCGGGCACGGTCGCGGTGCTGCTGCCCGGCGCTTTCTATACGCTGCAGGAGGAGCGCAAGCCGCCGGTGCAATTGCTGCGCGACCACAAGGTCCGCATCGCGGTGGCGACCGACTGCAACCCCGGCACCTCGCCCTTGCTGTCGCCGACGCTGGCGATGAACATGGCGTGCACCCTGTTCGGCCTGACGCCCGAGGAGGCGCTCGCCGGGATGACCGTCAACGCGGCCCATGCCTTGGGACTCGCGAGAGACATCGGCACCATCGCGCCGGGCAAGGCCGCCGACCTCGCGGTATGGCGGCTCGAAAGCCTCGCCGAGCTCGGCTACTGGATCGGCCTGCCGGGGCCCGCGAGGCGCATTTTCGCAGGACTAGACGCTTGACCGATCGCCGTGACAATTCGCGTCACATCCGCGCCCGGCGCGGCTCCGAGATCGTCGCCAAAAGCTGGGCGACCGAGGCCGCGGTGCGGATGCTGATGAACAACCTCGACGACGAGGTCGCCGAGGATCCGCAGAGCCTGGTCGTCTACGGCGGCATCGGCCGCGCGGCGCGCAACTGGGCGTGCTTCGACCGCATCGTCGAAACCCTCGAGCGCCTCGACGACGACCAAACTCTCCTCGTCCAGTCCGGCAAGCCGGTCGGCGTCTTCCGCACCCACGCCGATGCGCCCCGCGTGCTCATCGCCAACTCCAATTTGGTCCCCAAATGGGCGACCTGGGAGGTGTTCAACCAGCTCGATCGCGCCGGCCTCATGATGTACGGCCAGATGACCGCCGGCAGCTGGATCTACATCGGCACCCAGGGCATCGTCCAAGGCACGTTCGAGACCTTCGCCGAGATGGGCCGCCAGCATTACGGCGGCGATCTCAGCGGCAAGTGGATCCTGACCGCGGGACTCGGCGGGATGGGCGGCGCGCAGCCGCTTGCGGCGGTGATGGCCGGCGCCCACTGCATCGCCATCGAGGTTCAGGAAAGCTCGATTGAGAAGCGCCTCACCACCCGCTACCTCGATCATCGCGCCACCAGCATCGACGAAGCGCTCGCCATCATCGCCGCCGCGACCGAACCCACGTCGGTCGGCCTGCTCGGTAACGCCGCCGAAATCCTCACCGAAATGCTCGCTCGCGGCATCAAGCCCGACGCGCTCACCGACCAGACCTCGGCCCACGACCCCGCCAACGGATATTGCCCGGCCGGCTGGAGCGTCGCCAAGTGGATCGAGATGCGCGAACGCGACCCCGCCGCGGTCGCCGCCGCCGCGCGCGCTTCCATGGCCAAACATGTCGAAGCCATGCTCGCCTTCCAGAAAATGGGCGTTCCGACCTTCGACTATGGCAACAACATCCGCCAGGAAGCGAAGGACGCCGGCGTCGCCCATGCGTTCGACTTCCCCGGCTTCGTCCCGGCTTACGTCCGGCCGTTGTTCTGCCGCGGCATCGGGCCGTTCCGCTGGGTCGCGCTCAGCGGCGATCCCGAGGACATCTACAAGACCGACCAGCGCGTCAAAGAGCTGATCCCCGACGACCCGCACCTCCACCGCTGGCTCGACATGGCCCGCGACCGCATCGCCTTTCAGGGCCTGCCCGCGCGCATCTGCTGGGTCGGCCTCGGCCAGCGCCACCGCCTCGGCCTCGCCTTCAATGCCATGGTCGCCAACGGCGAAGTCTCCGCCCCGATCGTGATCGGCCGCGACCACCTCGACTCGGGCTCGGTCGCCTCGCCCAACCGCGAGACCGAAAGCATGGCCGACGGCAGCGACGCCATCTCCGACTGGCCGTTGCTCAACGCCTTGCTCAACACCGCGTCGGGCGCGACCTGGGTCTCGTTCCACCACGGTGGCGGCGTCGGCATGGGCTATTCGCAGCACGCCGGTATGGTGATCGTCGCCGACGGCACCGACGCCGCCGCGCGCCGCCTCGAGCGCGTCCTCTGGAACGACCCCGCCACCGGAGTCATGCGCCACGCCGACGCCGGCTATGACGACGCCGTCGTATGCGCCAAAGAGCAGGGTCTGGATTTGCCAATGGTGGGGCGGTGAAACTCAACCCCGAATCGATCGACCTCGCGACTCTGCGCCAGCTGTGGGCGGGCGAAGCCGCGTCGCTCGACGATGCATCGCTGGAGCGCGTCGCCGACGCCGCCGCCTCGATCGACCGCATCGTCGCCGGCGGCGAGACGGTCTACGGCGTCAACACCGGTTTCGGCAGCCTCGCCAACACGCGGATCCCCGAAGGCCGGCTCGCCGAGCTCCAGAGGAATTTGATCCTCTCGCACAGCGCCGGTCTCGGCGACCCGCTGCCGCGCCACGTCACCCGCCTGATGATCGTCCTCAAGCTGCTCGGCCTCGGCCGCGGGTACTCCGGGGTCCGCCCTTTGATCATCGACGCGCTCCAGGGCCTGCTCGACCGCGACGCGATCCCGCTGATCCCGAGCCAGGGCAGCGTCGGCGCGTCGGGCGACCTCGCCCCGCTCGCGCATCTCATCGCCGCGCTGATGGGCCACGGCAGCATCGACGTCGCCGGCGCCGTGATGCCCGCCGCCGCGGCGCTGCAAAAGCTCGGCATGGAGCCGCTCGAGCTCGGCCCCAAGGAAGGCCTGGCGCTGATCAACGGCACCCAGGCCTCGACCGCGATCGCGCTCGACGCCCTGTTCATGGGCGAGCGGGTGTTCGGCGCCGCGCTCGCCGCCGGCGCGCTGTCGGTCGATGCCTTGAAAGGCAGCGTCCGCCCGTTCGACCCGCGCATTTCCGCCCTTCGCGGCCAGCCCGGCCAGATCCGCGTCGCCCACGAAATCGCAAGCCTCCTCGAAGGCAGCGCCATCCTCGCCAGCCACGGCCGCTGCGGCAAGGTCCAGGACCCGTACAGCTTCCGCTGCCAGCCGCAGGTGATGGGCGCGGCGCTCGACCTCCTGACCAATGCCGCGCGCACCCTGACGATCGAAGCCGGCGCGGTCACCGACAATCCGATCGTCTTCCCGGACGAAGATTCGGCAATCAGCGGCGGCAATTTCCACGCCCAGCCAGTCGCCTTCGCCGCCGACACGATCGCCGTGGCCCTGTGCGAAGTCGGCTCGATCTCCGAGCGCCGCACGGCGGTGCTGGTCGATCCCAAGATGAGCGGCCTGCCCGCGTTCCTGGTCGAAGATTCGGGCGTCAATTCCGGCCTGATGATCCCGCAGGTTACCGCCGCCGCTTTGGTCAGCGAGAACAAGGGCCTCGCTTACCCCGCCAGCGTCGATTCGATCCCGACTTCGGCCGGGCAGGAGGACCACGTCTCGATGGCCCCGATCGCCGCTCGGAAAGCTTGCCAGATCGCGCGCAACGCCGCCGGCGTCGTCGCCATCGAGCTGATCGCCGCCGCCCAGGGCGTCGACTGTCACTTGCCGCTCGAAACCTCGTACAAATTGCAGGTGGTCTACGAAAAGGTCCGCGCCCTCTCCCCCTACCTCGCCTCCGACCGCTACTGGGCCGACGAAATCGCCGCGTTGCAAGACGCGGTGTTGGCCGGGGTGATCGGACAGCCGGATCTTCTCGACTGATCGGTTAAGGCCAAAGGCGGCGCGGCCGTGGTCGCGCCGCCTTTGTTGCCAATCGCCCGGCTTATTTCTCGCCGACGAACGCCAGATATTCGGCCGCGGTCATCGGGCCGCGAACGAAGGTGTCGGTGTGGCTGGTGATGTATTTGCGCAGCTCCATCCCGCCGCGCATCGTGTTGATGCCCATCTTCTTGCCGGCGGCGTCGAACGCATCGTCCTGCGCTGCCGTGGTCACCGGATAGACCACCACATAGTCCCAGCTGTCGCCGTCGGTATGGGCGTAGAGTTGACCCTTGGTCAGGCCGGCCGCCGCCGAGATGCGGTCCTGTTGGTCGAGCCATTTCAGGAAGCCGACCTGCTGCCCCGGCGCGACGTGATAGATCGAGACGAGCGCCTTGCCCGAAGCATCGGCCAGGGCCGGCGTCGCGAACGCGCAAGCGAGCGCGGCCGCAGCCGCGGTGAGTGTGATGAAGCGCATGTTTGTTTCCCCCAAGTGCGGAACATTGCCCGCGTTCGGCCTGTCACTTGGCAGGCCGGCTGCTCAGATCACCGCAGACGCGACTCATGACGAGATCAGCGCGTCACTAAACCATGTTGAATATGGATTGGCGAATCAGTGAAAATCCCGGCTCTTGGGAATGACGTCCACATCGCGCGGATGCGTGTGCGCCGGCGGGCGCATGGCACCGGGAGCGTCGCCGCGGGAGAGCGGCGCATCGATGATGTCCTCGCTCAAATGCCGCAGCATGTGCGTGTCGTCCTCAAGGCCCCGCGCGACGACGTGGATCACGCCTTCCTCGCTCTGCACCACCCCGCGCACCGCCATCAGCCGCGCGCCCATGACGATCTTGCGCTGCCTCGCGAACACGTCGGGCCACACCACGAGGTTGGCGACCCCGGTCTCGTCCTCGATGGTGATGAAGCACACGCCCTTGGCGCTGCCCGGCCGCTGCCGGATCAGCACCAGCCCGGCGATCGAGACGGGTTTCCCGTTTCGAATGGATTCCAGTTCGCGCGCGGTGATGAAGCCGCGCCCCGCATAATGTTTGCGCAAAAACCGTATCGGGTGTGCCTTCAGCGACAATCGCACCGTCTGGTAATCGTTCACCACATGCTCGCTAAGCGGCATCGCCGGCAGCTTCGCAACCTCGGTTTCGGCGCCCTCGTCGCGCGCGTCGGCGGCCGCGAACAACGGCAGATCAGGTGCCGCTTTGAGCGCCCGCGCATCCCACAGCGCCGCCCGCCGATCGAGCTTCATCGACCGGAACGCGTCCGCCGCCGCCAGCCGCTCGATCGCATGCACCGGCACCCGGCCGCGCACCCGCACATCCTCGACCGACGCGAACGCCCGCACCCCCCGTGCCGCGACCAGCCGCTCGGCATCGGCGGAGCGCAAGCCTTCGATTTGGCGGAGCCCCAGGCGCAGCGCCAATGAGCCCTCCCCCTTGATGGGGGAGGGTTGGGTGGGGGTGGCCTCTCCGGAAATGCTGAGCGGGTCGCCACCGCCACCCCGCCCCCAACCCCTCCCCATCAAGGGGAGGGGAGACGCAGCCTCAAGCCCGCAATCCCACGCCGAATGATTCACATCCACCGCCCGCACCTCGACCCCGTGCTCGCGCGCATCCCGCACGATCTGCGCCGGCGCGTAAAACCCCATCGGCTGGCTGTTCAAAAGCGCGCACGCAAACGCCGCCGGATAGCGCCACCGCAGCCAGCTCGACACGTAAACCAGGTGCGCGAAGCTCGCCGCGTGGCTCTCGGGAAAGCCATATTCGCCGAAGCCCTTGATCTGGTCGAAGCAGCGCTGCGCGAAGTCCGGATCGTAGCCGCGCGTCACCATCCGCCCGACCATCTTGTCCTGCAGCAATTCGATGTTCCCCTTCGAGCGGAAGGTCGCCATCGCCTTGCGCAACTGGTTGGCCTCGGCCGGGCTGAACCGCGCCGCGTCGAGCGCGATCTTCATCGCCTGCTCCTGGAAGATTGGCACCCCGAGCGTCCGCCCCAAAATCCGCTCGAGCTCGTCGGGCGGGCCATGCTCCGGTCCCGGGCAGGGGAAGGTCACCGGCGCCTTGCCGCTGCGGCGTTTCAAATAGGGATGCACCATGTCGCCCTGGATCGGCCCGGGGCGGACGATCGCGACCTCGATCACCAGATCGTAGAAGCAGCGTGGGCGGAGCCTTGGCAGCATGTTCATTTGCGCCCGGCTCTCGACTTGGAACACGCCCAGCGAATCGCCGCGGCACAGCATGTCGTACACCTGCGGCTCTTCCGCCGGGACGGTCGCCAGTTCCCATCGTTCGCCGTGATGCTGCTCGACGAGGTCGAAGCATTTGCGGATGCAGGTCAGCATGCCCAGCGCCAGCACATCGATCTTCAAGATCCCCAATTCGTCGATGTCGTCCTTGTCCCATTCGATGAAGGTGCGGTCGTCCATCGCGC
>Ga0255312_1000188_pt1 | contig 11054 bp, 8 predicted proteins | sample EtOH5_T0_E5_meta_FD_202081 | JGI IMG/M metagenome (GOLD analysis project Ga0255312, IMG submission 202081) | Sandy soil microbial communities from University of British Columbia, Vancouver, Canada - EtOH5_T0_E5 | ecosystem: Engineered > Artificial ecosystem > Sand microcosm > Unclassified ...
AGGAACCCTATTCCATCAGCATGATTTATCAAGAATATATCGAAGCATACCCGTTTCGAAATCTTGGCCCCTTAGAGATTATGGCCACCGATATTTCGACCACCACTCTCAATATCGCCAGAGAAGGCGTCTACGATGACAGCGAGATTCAGCGCGGAGTGACGCCGACACGACATAAAAAATTCTTTCAGAAATCAAAAACCGGCTGGAAGGTCAAGCCACACGTACTGGAGCGCGTTAGTTTTCGCCAGCAAAATCTCTTGGAGCCGTACGGCATGCTCGGTCGTTTTGATGTTGTTTTTTGTCGCAACGTGCTGATTTATTTCTCCGAAGCCACCAAACAGGACATCATCAGTCGCATAGCCTCCACCCTACGTCCTGGGGGCTATCTCATTCTGGGTGCTTCAGAATCCATTGGGGACGGCGCCAGTCGTTTCGAAACCGTTTATTGTCGTCCCGGCATACTTTATCGCCGGCGTTAACCTACTCGTTTTACCGGCCTGGAGTTATCGAGTTGGCGTGGCTAACTCGTCAATGCCGCGGTTAGCTAAAGCATCCGCTTGATCATTTTCCGGGTGTTGAGAATGCCCCTTCACCCAATGCCATTCAACTTGATGCTGCTGATTTAGCTCATCCAGTACCTGCCACAGATCGACATTTTTCACCGGGTCGTTACTGGCGGTTCGCCAGCCCCGTCGACGCCAGTTAGGTAACCATCGACTGATGCCGTCCCTCACATACATGGAATCCGTGTAGAGCCGAACCCGACAAGTCGATTTTAATGCTCGCAAGCCCATGATGGCTGCCGTTAACTCCATGCGGTTATTGGTGGTCATCGCCTCACCGCCCCACAACTCTTTTTCATGCACACCATAACGCACCAACACCCCCCAGCCGCCGGGACCAGGATTACCGCGACAGGCACCGTCGGCGTAGATTTCTACTTCTTTCATTCATCCTCTCCGCAGCATTCCCGGCTTGACGGTCCCACGACCAGTTTACCCGCAGCCAACCGTCGTTGAGGACGCCAGCGAGGACGTAGCGGCGTCAGGCCGAATCGGCGTTTTCGAGCCAACAGCATGTAGCCGCCGGCTAATTGCGGCCACAGCCGAGACCCAACGGCATCAAGAAAATCAAAGTGCGCAAATAAGTGTGTTTGACGCAACGGCGGCTCGTAGAGATGTCGACGCGCCAGCACGATGTCATAACCCAGTAGACTCAACCAGTCACTTACCCGTGATAGGGACAGTAAATGTAGGCGCTCCGGCAAAATTTGCCAGGCTAAAGGCAATTGACAAGCTAATCCCCAGAGACTGTAAGGATTGAACCCCAATATTAAAACATGGCCCTCAGCCACTAACACACGGTCGATTTCACGCAGAAAATGGTGGGGACGATGCACCGACTCCAACGTATGAGGAAGCACCACCACGTCAACACTTTCCGTCGCGATAGGCAAGTATTCCATATCCGCTACTACATGCGAACAGTCGCTCGTACAATCAACTTGTGGCGGTAAAACTAGACATTTATGACGCACCCGACTCTGCGCAAAAACCTCATTCGTGCCACCCCAATAGCCCACCTGTAGCGCAACATACCCAAACAAATTAGGCACGGCTTCGAGCAATAGCGCAGACTCCTTGCTTTGTACCCATTGCCCCATGGGCTGATCAAGCCAGTCAGGCCAAGACAAGCCGTCCGTTGCATCCGTGATTTTTGTTTTCATATAGGGGGTTATAATCGCTCTTCTTGATACAATCGACAAATCTCCTGGCCACCTGAAAAGGCAATGACATGCTCGAAATCGAAGCCCTGCCAGCCTTCCGCGACAACTACATCTGGTCAATCAAGCGACCAGACGCCGATCAAGTTTATGTTGTCGATCCAGGTGATGGCCAGGTAGTTCGGCAATATCTGACGAATCGCGGATTAAAACTCGCGGGCATTCTGGTTACTCACCATCACCCTGATCATACTGCAGGTATTCCGACGCTATGCGATGAACACCGCGTTTCCGTTTACGGCCCGGCGAACGAGACCATCCCACGGCGCACCCATGCGCTGAAAGACGCCGACACCATCCATCTGGACGCTCTGAATCTCACGCTGGCTGTCATCGCCATACCCGGCCATACACTCGGCCATATCGCTTATTATGCAGCCGCCGCCGACGCTTTGTTTGCCGGTGATACGCTCTTCAGTGTGGGTTGTGGCCGCCTTTTTGAAGGTACCGCCGAAAATCTGCTGGCCTCATTAAAATGTTTGCGCTCATTACCTGAACAGACTAACCTTTACTGCGGCCACGAATACACCCTGGCAAACATCCAGTTTGCCCTGCATGTAGACCCAGATAATACTTGGCTACATCGTCGCCGAGAAGACGCTGAACAGGCCAGAACCTGTGGAATACCCACACTGCCTTCCTCGCTCGGCACGGAAAAATTAACCAACCCTTTCCTCCGATGGGATCAGCCCAGCATAATTCAAGCCATGGAAAGACGCACTGGCCAAGCTTTGAAAGATGATGTTAGCGTTTTGGCGGCCTTGCGCCACTGGAAAAACAACTTCAAACTCTAAGTTGCCCGAATAAAAAGCATTAAGCTCTACTATGGAATCACCCACAGCATATCCTAAGGTTTTAAGCCCCAAGGCCGATTGATTAATTATTCGACCTATCAGGGAAGGCCCCTCTAGTAAGGCAAACGATCAGATGACTCTACCTCCAGCCGCTTCGGCAGTAAATTGGCGCTTTAACACCCTGGTGAGGATGATCGCCTGCGGCCTGGTCTTGGCGCTGTCTGCGTGCAGTCAACGGCCCAGTTTGTCGGAAGCGCCCGACATCTCCGAAATCGAAGCGGCAACCGCTTTGGCAACCTCGCAGTCCTCGGATCTTAGTGCCATCGAAGCCCCTGCTGATGATCCACCCGAAGATGAAATCACTACCGACCCCAGTCTTATCTGGCTGCGCATCAAATCAGGTTACGCCCTGCCGGATCGGTTGCATCCTGCGGTGGAATACGAGCTGGCGCAGATGGATCCAAAAAGCATCCAAACCATACTGGACCGCTCACGTCCCTTCATTCACATCATTGTCGAAGAGGTAGAAAAACGGCGCATGCCCATGGAATTGGCCATGCTCCCTGCCATAGAAAGTGGATTCAACCCGATGGCGTATTCCACCAGCAACGCCGTGGGTCTTTGGCAATTTATCCCCTCGACCGGCAAAGAAATGGGATTGCGCGGTGACTGGTGGTACGACGGCCGACGGGATGTGGTTGAATCCACCGATGCGGCGCTCGACTACCTGCAAAGCCTGAGCATCATGTTTAATGGCGACTGGCTGCTGGCCCTGGCAGCTTATAACGCCGGTCCGGGCTACATCAGCCGGGAAATCCGGAAAAATGCTCAGCGGGGCTTACCCACCGATTACTGGAATCTAACGTTGTACGAGGAAACTCGGCGTTATGTACCCAAGCTATTAGCCGTCTCACACATCATCGCTCACCCGTCCCGTTACCAGGTCCAGCTACCGGTGATTCCCAACGATAGCTTTCTGGCGGTGGTTGAATTAGACAGCCCGATTGATCTCTCCGTTGCTGCCAATCTAGCGGGCCTGTCAACGGAAGAAATGAAACGCTACAACGCCGGTTATAGTCGCCGCGCCATGATGCCTCGAGGCCCCTATCGACTAATGATTCCCGAAAATCATACGGCTCAATTTCAAGATCGCCTTGCCCAGCTGCCAGAGGCTGAAAAAATACCCTGGATGCGGCACAAAGTACGTAAAGGCGAAACTCTACAAGGGATAGCCAGGCGTTATCGCATGCCCGCCGATGAGATTGCCATGACAAATAACTTAAAATCCCGCCAACTGCGGGCAGGCAGCGATCTGCTGTTGCCACCTGAAGCGGCCCATCATCCATCAACCAAAACCGCTAAATTGGTCAAGGGTAAATCCAAAACGCCCCTCCAGCAATCCGGCAAATCGAAAAGCTATGTCGTAGCGCCAGGCGATACTTTGTGGTCGATTGCCAGAAAAAACAACATCACTACCCAACAAATCATAGCTTGGAATAAGCTGACTACTAAAACCGCCCTTCGACCGGGACAAAAATTAACTCTCCGCCAGGATAACCACGCCGATACCTTGCCAAGCAAAGGCAAAATGCTGGAATATACCGTTCAAAAAGGAGATTCCATCTATGGAATCTCCCAGCGCCACAATATCAGCCCGCAAAATTTGCGTCGCTGGAATAACATTAATTCAGATAATCAGCTTCGAGTGGGACAACGCCTGGTTATGCGGGCTGACGCCTCCGCTCAAAACGAAAATTAGCCTACCTAGTCATTTCTACTTAAACTTATCTATGCCAGACCAAATCAAAGGATAATTCCATGGGATTTTTAGCAGGGAAACGCGCAATTATTGTGGGTGTTGCCAGTAACCGTTCGATTGCTTGGGGCATAGCCCAAGCCATGCACCGGCAAGGCGCTCAGCTGGCATTCACCTATCAGGGTGACAAACTGAAAGATCGCGTTATTGAAATGGCGAGTCAGGTGGACTCTAACTTATGTTTCCCCTGCGACGTCGGCAGTGACGAAGATATTCAAAATGTATTCAACGAATTAGGAAAGCACTGGGACGGTATAGACATCGTCATCCATTCGGTTGCTTTTGCACCGCGTGAACAACTGGAAGGGCGCTTCATTGATACCGTAACTCGCGATGGCTTTCGCCTGGCGCACGACATCAGCAGCTACAGCTTTGTGGCTTTAGCTAAAGCCGCCTACCCCATGATGAAAGGCCGGCAAGGCGCCCTGCTTACCATGAGTTATGCGGGCGCGGTTCGAGCCATCCCCAACTACAATGTCATGGGAGCCGCCAAAGCCAGCCTGGAATCAGCGGTTCGTTTCTTAGCAAACGATCTGGGCCCGGAAGGCATTCGTGTTAACGCCATCTCTGCCGGCCCCATTAAGACATTAGCCGCTGCGGGTATCAGCGGTTTCCGTGGCATGCTCTCCAAGGCAGAAGAGGCGTCTCCTTTGCGTCGCAACGTCACCATTGATGAGGTCGGCAATGTCGCTGCCTTCTTATGTTCTGACCTGGCCTCAGCCGTAACCGGAGAAATCACCTACGTCGATGCCGGGTACAACATCCTTGGAATCGTCGCCTAAACACCCTCAGCCACGGTTGGAGTCAACGCTCCAACCGTGGCTGGCGAAATCTTCAGATTTGATCCGAATAAACTTTGACCTTGCCGGCAACGGCCGACCGGAAGCCTTTGACCACAGCCCCCAACTCGTTATTGCCTTTATTTGCCTCTAGCTGTTTACGCAGCTCTGTACGCTGCTCAGCCGTTACATCGGCAGGATTTCCCGGCTGCCGATCCAAAACCACCACAATGGCTTGATCACCGCCGGGAAGGGCCATCACCTTAACTGCCGGTTTATTATCTTTGGCGAGTGGAATACTGAAAGCAAAATCAACGATAGCGGCCGCATCCGCCGAACCACCTCGACGCCCTACCTCGCCTACAGACTTCCAGACAGCCCCCTGTTTTCCAGCCAAAGTCTCTGGGTTATCCCCATTAGCGATCATTACCTCCCAGGACTCTGCCAATTTTTTGACCGCATCCTTGGCCTGCTGCTCCACAAATAAAGCGGTGACTTCAGCCTTGACCTCCGCCAACGATTTTTGCACCGCCGCTTCGTGCGCCAGCAATCTCAGCACTACCCGCCGACCATCCGCCAGCGTCAAAACTGGGCTATTTTGCCCTTGGCTAATTACTGCGACGGAAAAGGCCGCTTCGTAGACCTTGGCATCTTCTAACAGCCATTGATCCCGCTTGCCTCGCGTCAACCAGATCGTCTCTCCCTGCTTCACTATAGGAAGCTTAGCGAGCACATCCAAAGAAGATGGATTCTCAAACGCCAGGTTATCAATCTGCTCGCCCAAATCGTAAAGCAGCTCTTTGATTTTTTCGGCGCGCACCTGTTGCTCCAGCTTAGTTTTTACCTCAGCAAAAGGTGTAATGGCACCCGCTTCGATAGCGTCTACTCGAATCAACTGATAACTATCCGCCGTGAGCACCGGATCACTGGTTTCACCGGCTTTCAGGCCGAATGCCGGCACTTCAAGCGCGGACTCCAACATACCTTTGCTTAACCAACCCAAGGCGCCGCCTTGAATCGCACTGACAGGATCTTGCGAATACTCTTTGGCCAACTTATCAAACGCTTCACCGGCTTTCAGCTTAGCCTTAATCTCTGCAGCCTTAGCTTGGGCCGCATCATCCAACCCTCGGATTAAGATATGACTAATCTGCCGACGTTCAGGCTTGGTAAAATTACTAACTTCTTCATCGTAAATGGTGCGTAGTTGCTTATCATCCAGGGTGACTGAGGCGGCCACTGCTTCAGGAGTCAGCTCAACATAAGCCAATCGCACTCGTTCCGGCGTAGTAAATTTATCACCCTGCTGCTTGTAGTAATCGTTAATGGCTTCGTCACTTACTTTGACCTCGTCTCTTATCGACTTGGATTGCCAGGGCAGTAGCAAATAAGCCACTTTTCTCTTCTCGTCTCTGAGACGCACATACTGATCAATATCCCAATTGGTTGCGGTAGCGCTGTCTGTAATACCAGTACGCAGCTGATCAATCATCAACTCTTGACGCAGCCTGGATTCAAATCGCTCAGCTGAATAGCTTTCTTGACTACGAAACTGCCGGTAACGATCCTCGGAAAAACTGCCGTTGTCCGAAAACAGGGGCAGACTGCGAATGTAATCTGCCAGCTGCTTATCGTTAACCATAAATCGCGTATCTTTAACCGTGTGAGCCAAGATCGCCTGGGAAACCAACTCATCCAATACGGCTTTCTTAAGCACTGATTCGTCGATCATCCCTGGTTGCAGGGCTTCGCCATACATCTCTTGTAGCCGCTGATATTGCTGTTTATAAGCCGCCGACAAATCATTCTGGCTGATCTTGGTCGAACCGACAACAGCAACCACACCCGCAGAGGGCCTTTGGTCAAAATAACCTTCGATCCCAAAAAAAACAAAAGGGATCATTATCATGCCAATAATTATCCAGGCAAGCTTACCACTGGCCCCGCTGCGAATTCGTTCCAACATATATCATTAGCTCCTTATGATTATCACAGGTCACTCTAAAGTTGCGCCCCTGCCCGTTTTTCTTGAGGTGTCTCACCGTCACCTGGCAGGCATTTGCATGCCAAATCATGTCCGGGAAAGATTCAACCCACAAGATAATGCTTTATAGGGCAATGCGACAAGAACAATAACGGAAGGTCTGCCAAGTAGGCAAAAAAAAGGTGCCAAAAAGGCACCTTTTTTACAAAAATGGCGGAGCGGACGGGACTCGAACCCGCGACCCCCGGCGTGACAGGCCGGTATTCTAACCGACTGAACTACCGCTCCGCAGACGCTGCACTGGTGGGTGCTGAGGGGATCGAACCCCCGACATTCGCCTTGTAAGGGCGACGCTCTACCAGCTGAGCTAAGCACCCCTAGAGGGGCGCTAGTTTACAGAGTCCTTGAGGACTTTGCCAGATTTAAATGAAGGCGTTTTGCTTGCCTTAATTTTGATCTGTGCGCCGGTCTGAGGATTACGGCCAGTGCGAGCTGCGCGTGCGCGAACACTGAATGTACCAAACCCAACGAGAGAGACCTGATCACCTTTTTTCAAGGCTTTTGTTATCGACGTAATCAAACCATCCAAAGCTTTTCCAGACTGAGCTTTAGACAAACCAGAATGCTTGGCCATTTGTTCAATCAGCTCTGATTTATTCATTTATAGAAACTCCTTGATATATCCACAGGACGAAGGTTTAAACCATGGATCGGCACGAACGCTCTCTGGTTAATTTAATTGTTAATTATATTTTCTAAATTTCCCTTTTGGCCCTGCCTTAATAAATATTAAGGCTATTCAAGCCAAGCAGAAAAACTATCAGCTCCAGCAAACTTAAAGCCAGCCCACCCTCGACTACAGTCCACAGGGCGTAAGGTTTTATACCAGCATGACAAAAAGCCTGTCAACAAAAAACCGCATAATTTACTTAATGGGCACGGTACACGCCGCTTTCCACTGCTGCATCTTGTGTTCTTAGTTCAGCGCTCGTCACTACAGGCTTGGATTCTTCGAGTGGTACAGGCATACGTAACAGGGCGACTTCCAACACCTGATCTATCCAGCGTACAGGACGGATGTCAAGACCATTTTTTACAGAATCGGGGATATCTGCCAAATCTTTACGATTTTCTTCTGGAATTAAAACTACTTTAATTCCACCACGATGGGCAGCCACTAACTTTTCTTTAAGCCCGCCAATCGGCAAAATCTCGCCACGCAAGGTAATCTCGCCTGTCATTGCCACATTGGCATGCACGGGGATGCCTGTCAGTGACGACACCAGCACCGTGACCATGCCAACACCGGCACTGGGACCATCTTTGGGGATCGCACCTTCTGGCATATGCAAGTGAAAATCATACTTCTGATAGAAATCTTGCTCTATCCCCAGACTGGCAGCGCGTGACCGCACCACCGTCAAAGCGGCCTGAATGGATTCCTGCATGACATCGCCCAAAGAGCCCGTATGTTGCAGCTTGCCTTTACCAGGTAGAATAGCGGCTTCAATCGTCAGCAACTCACCGCCGACCTCTGTCCAGGCCAATCCTGTGCATTGACCGACCTGATCTTTTTCTTCAGCCAATCCGGGACGGTAACGCTCAACGCCCAGATAAATATTCATATTTTCCGGCGTGACCAGAACTTTTATATTGCCACCTTTGCGCAGCAGTTGTTCCTTAACTACCTTACGGCAGACTTTAGAAATTTGCCGCTCCAGGCTTCTTACTCCGGCCTCGCGGGTATAGCTTTGGATAATGTGCCGCAGGCCATCCTCAGAAAACTCCAATTCCGTATCTTTTAGACCGTTATCGCGCATCTGTTTTGAAACAAGATGGCGCATAGCAATAGCTAGTTTTTCATCTTCGATGTAACCGGGGATACGTATGACCTCCATGCGATCCAGAAGCGGCGGCGGAATATCCAAAGTATTGGCGGTCGCCACGAACATGACATCAGACAAATCAAAATCCACTTCCAGATAATGATCGTTAAAATGATGATTCTGCTCTGGATCAAGAACTTCAAGCATCGCTGCCGCCGGGTCGCCACGATAATCCGCAGCCATCTTATCTACTTCATCCAACAAGAAAAGTGGATTTCTTACGCCCACCTTGGTTAGATTTTGAATAATTTTTCCGGGCATGGAGCCAATATAAGTACGGCGGTGGCCGCGAATTTCCGCCTCATCACGGACACCACCCAAGGCCATACGCGAAAATTTTCGATTGGTCGCCCTGGCAATGCTCTGCCCCAAAGACGTCTTGCCCACACCCGGCGGGCCAACTAAACACAGGATAGGTCCGCGTGAACTGGTGACTCGTTGTTGAACGGCAAGGTATTCGAGTATACGTTCTTTAACTTCTTTTAAGCCGTAATGATCGGCGTCCAGGACTTCTTGAGCCATGGCAAGGTCCTTTCTTACCTTGGTCCGCTTCTTCCATGGCGCGTTGGTCAACGCCTCCAGGTAGTTACGCACGACACTGGCTTCTGCCGACATCGGTGACATCATCCGCAGTTTTGCAAGCTCTGATTCGGCCTTGCTGCGAGCATCCTTGGGCATACCTGACTGTTCGATTCGACGAGCCAGCTCGTCCATTTCATTGGCTGGGCCGTCTTCAAGCTCACCCATTTCCTTTTGGATAGCCTTCATTTGCTCGTTGAGGTAGTACTCGCGCTGGCTTTTTTCCATCTGCTGTTTAACGCGCCCACGAATGCGTTTTTCGATCTGCAGAATATCCATCTCGCCGACAATCAAAGCCATGACCTTTTCCAGCCGTTGGTCAACGGCGTGCAGCTCCAGTATCTGTTGCTTTTGTTCGACTCGTAGCTGCATATGCGCCGCGATGGTGTCGGCAAGACGACCCGGCAGCTCAATGCTGGACAAGGTGGTCAGCACTTCGGGCGGAATTTTTTTATTGAGCTTAATGTATTGATCGCACATGGACAGGACAGACCGGACAAGTACATCAATCTCGCGGTCCGTGTAGGCGACATGATCTGCAACGACATCGTACTCCGCCTGGAAAAACCCATCGTCGCTACGCATGTTTAGAAGCTGCGCCCTGTCGATACCTTCAACCAGGACTTTGACCGTGCCATCCGGTAAGCGCAGCATCTGCAAAATGGAGGCGACTGTGCCAATGTGGTAAAGATCGTCGACAGAGGGTTCATCAACTTCCGGGACTTTCTGCGCTACCAGCAGAACCCGTTTGTCCGTCTCCATGGCGATGGTGAGGGCTTGTATTGATTTTTCACGGCCAACAAATAAAGGAATGACCATGTGGGGGTAGACCACCACATCACGCAGTGGCAGCAGAGGCGCATTTGGTTTGGTGCTTACGATCAGGGTATCGCTTTCATTTTGACTTACCATTCTTCAAGGCCTCTTTTTTGCCACAGAACAAGCTGTGGCGCACAGGGATTAAATTTCTCCATCGACACCATCCGTCGCATTACTCGGCAACTGCCCGCGAACCCTTATTATTATCGTAGATGATGTAAGGTTTAGATTCGTTTTTCATGGCGCCTGGGTCAATGACGACCTTACTCACATTCGCCATGGAAGGTAAGTCGTACATCACTTCGAGCAAAGCAGTTTCTAGAATGGTCCTTAACCCGCGAGCCCCGGTATGGCGATCCATGGCTTTGCGAGCCGCTATGCGCAGAGCTTCTTCGGTGAACTCCAGCTCGCAACCCTCCATCTCAAACAGTTTTTGATACTGTTTGCTAAGCGCATTCTTCGGTTCGGTAAGTATGCGGACGAGGGATTCCTCGTCCAACTCTTCGAGCGTAGCAACGACGGGAAGCCGACCGACAAATTCTGGAATTAACCCGAATTTGATCAAATCTTCGGGCTCGACACCGCCCAACACTTCACCAATTTGTTTTTCC
>Ga0255312_1000190_pt1 | contig 11042 bp, 6 predicted proteins | sample EtOH5_T0_E5_meta_FD_202081 | JGI IMG/M metagenome (GOLD analysis project Ga0255312, IMG submission 202081) | Sandy soil microbial communities from University of British Columbia, Vancouver, Canada - EtOH5_T0_E5 | ecosystem: Engineered > Artificial ecosystem > Sand microcosm > Unclassified ...
AGTCACATCGTTGGCTTCTGCCGCGACGTCAAGCGTGCCAGGCGCGGTGAGTCTCTCAGGAAAGTTCAACAGCGTGTTAGGTCCCTCGTCCTCGTCGCCGGGATCATTGCGAGTCGGGCCATCCAGATCTGGACTGGTCAGGCTCAGATCGATCGGCGTTCCGCTCGAAGCGATGTTGTTCATCGAAATCGTATTGCCAATGTTATGCGAGACCGCGTTCGCTGGATTCTGTGGCGGGTCAACAACGCACACCCCGGCCCTTCCGTTTCCCTGAAACGTATTCCTCTCGATCAGGTTGAATCCCACGTTATCAGATTGGCAAACCGCCTCAACTCCCACGCCGGCGCGTTTGAAGTTGATGATCGTAAGGCCGCGGACCTGGTTAAGGTGTGAGCGAATCAATATTCCATCGTTGCGCTCGTGCGGGCTTTGAGCCAGCAGCGTGTTGGAACCGTCAATCGTCACCGTTGGACTGCAGCCCGCCTTGTCGCGGCCGGACAACCCGTCAATTCGAATTTCAGGAGCGGTCAGCGCCGGCAGAGCAATTCGTGGGCGAATTGTCTTGACTGCGCAATCGAAGGTGATTGTCGCAGCCCCTCCGTTGCAGTTCGCAAGTTCGATCGCCTGCCGGAGCGACAAACTGCCATCGACTATGGGAGTGTTCGAATCGGGATCTGCCTCGGTGTTCACTATCAGCGGCGGGAGCTTTGTCACAGCGCTTCGAAGGACACTTCGCGTATGTTCCGCAAACGCCTTGACCTGGAGGTCAAAGTCGGATCGAACCGCGGTGTTCGTGACGCCGGCGCAGGGCTTGTTAGAATCGCCCTTCCTGATCGGCAGAGTCGCACCGGGCAGATCGCAAGCCGACTGCGGAAATACTATCTGATTCACATTTACTAGCGCGTCGCCACAGACCGGCTCAAGTTGGGAATCGGCAGCCAGTAAAATCAGATCCAGTTCGAGAGGGATACCCAGACTCGATGCTACCGACCTCGCTCGGTTGCTGGCCCGAAGAGCAATGTCAAAATCGGTGGGCTGCCCGTCGGAGGACAACAAAATCGCCTGCCGCGCCCCCGCCCTGTGATTGTCCAACAAATGAGTGGCTGCCAGCGAGATGGCTGGCCCATAGTTGCTGGCCGGGAGAGTGCCGAATGCCGGGCACGCGCCAGCCGGCGTGCAGTTCTCTGTCGAACATCGCAGTGCTTCGACCATAGCGACGACGGCTTCGGCATCGGCTTCCGAGCTGATCTGCTTGAGCGGTGAAACCAGTCTCGCATCCCCGGCAAAAGCGACAACGGCGACCGCGGTCGATCCGTCGCGGGGAATCACCCTCAGATCCCGCAACGAGCTGACAACTCCATCGACCTCGACGTTGTAAGTCTGTCCGCGCTGATCCACGGCCAGACTGCCAGAGCTGTCAATGACGAAAGCTACGTCGAATCTCACGCCTAACGCAGGACATTCGGGTTTTAACTCTGAGGAGCAGACTTGCTGAGCGCTGCGCGCCGGAGCAAGCACCATCGCCGCCAAGGCAAGCGCCACCACCAGTCCGGCCCGCTTCTCTCCTGTTAAGCCTTTTGTTGCGCGCATGGTCCCAAGCGCTTGAATCAGCCGCCCCCAAACAGTCGTGAAATGATCGCTCTTCGAAGTTGGCATAGACATCACCTCATCCCTGGGTAGCAAACCTGAGCTTTCTCACTATATGGAAAGACGGGATACGTCGCCGAGATCATTCAAAATTCTGCGACTTACGGCTTTGACTCTCCTCACTGGTTCGTGCGTTTTGCCGGTAATACCCACCACGATTGTAAGGGGCTTACAATACAATAATTTCGGGAGAAGCGCGGCGGGTAATTACGAGTATCGCTTTGACGGGGCGTGAGCGGGAGACCGAAACCCAACGGTTTCCGTGGCTCTCGACATCTCGGAGAACGCTCTCGCTTAGTCGCCTATCGGTAGGGCTTGAGCAGCAAGGGATTCATGTTGAGGAGCTTTTTGCCGCGATTACGAAAAACGCTGCGCCAGTTGAAGCGGACTTGCGAATCGGCGCATTGCGTATCTCTATACCTCGGCGCCGGTGCGCCGGGCGAGAGTGGCCACGGCCATCGCCAGACTTGAGGGCTCAACCGGCTTGGCTACGTGACGCTGGAATCCAGCCGCGAGAATGCGTGCGCGGTCCTCTTCTCTAGCGTATGCCGTGAGCGCGATTGCGGGGATATTACCGCCGCATTCAGATCCCATCGCCCGAACCTTGCTGATCAGGTCAAACCCGTCTTCGCCGGGCATACCGATATCGCTGACAAGCACATCGGGCATTGAACCGTTCCTGGCCTGGGTTAGAGCTTCAACCGCCTCGGACGCCGAGGACGCGGCGATCACCTCGGCGCCCCGAAGTTCTAGTATCGCGACGAGCACCTCGCGCGCGTCGCGTTCGTCATCGACAATCATGACGGAGAGACCGGTCAGGTCCGGTCGCTCCTCCCGCGCGGGCTGGCGCTCATTCATCAGCGATTCGGGGTTGGAGTTCCCATTCCCGCTCAAGGCCAGCAACGGGAACGACACCGTGAACGTCGAGCCCTTCCCCTTTCCTGGACTCTCGGCGCTCACCGATCCCCCGTGCATTTCGACAAGGTGGCGCACAATCGCCAGTCCGATCCCCAGCCCTCCATGCTGTCTTGAGAAGGTGCTGTCGGCCTGTCTGAATCGATCAAACACAAAGGGCAGGAATTCTTCGCCGATGCCCTCCCCACTGTCGGCGACGGTTATGCAAGCGCTCGACCCGGCGCGCGAAAGCCTGACTTCCACGTGACCCTGGCTTGGCGTGAACTTGATCGCGTTTGATAAAAGATTCCAAACCACCTGCTGTAGCCGGTCCGGGTCGCCGGAAACGACGCCCACCGAAGGGTCCAGTAACGTCACAAGACGAATGTTCTTTGCGTCGATTGCCGGTCGCACAGCCTCCAGCGCGGCCTCGATGACAGGGCCGAGTTCGATGGGCCTCACATCCAGCCGGAGCTTCCCGGTCATGATGCGGGATACGTCCAGCAGATCTTCGATCATCTGGCCGAGCAACCTGGTGTTCCGCTCGATTGTCTGGAGCGCCCGCTTCGATGTGGGTTCATCAAGAGCTCCGGTGCGCACGAGGTGAGCCCATCCGAGAACCGAGTTCAACGGCGTGCGCAGCTCGTGCGACATGACCGCCAGGAACTCGTCCTTGATGCGATTCGCCTCGCGCAACTCGTAAGTGCGCGCTTCAACGGTGCGCTCGAGCTGGTTGGCATGACGCTCGAGCTCGGACTGCTGCTCTTCAAGCCGCCGGCGGAGTTGGCGGACCTGGATTGCGCGGGTCAACGCCGCAACAAAGTAGTCGCGTTCAATCGGCTTCTGGATAAAATCGTAAGCTCCGCCGCGCAGCGCCTGAACGGCCAGGTCGTGTTCTCCGTGCCCGGTGATGAGTAGAGCCGGCGTATCGGGTCTCAGCGCGCGAATCTCCGTAAGCAGCGCAAGCCCGTCCATGCCGGGCAACTTGATGTCGGTGACGATCGCGTCGTAGTCAATTGAAGCGATCCGATTGAGCGCGGCCGGCGCCGAATCGCAAGTGTCGACCGTCAACTCTTTCATTCGGAGGCGCAGCGCTTCGGGAAGCGCTCGCAACAATGCCAGATCGTCGTCGACTATGAGTACGTGAGGTACACTCATTTTAGGACTCCCTCCACGCTTCATTGGCCAGCGGAAGCTGGATCACGAAGGTAGCGCCTTCCCCGGCCGGCTTCTTTGCCACGGCTATGGTCCCGTGATGCTCCTTGAGGATGCCGTAGGTGATTGACAAACCAAGGCCGGTGCCCTTCCCAACCTCTTTGGTGGTGAAGAACGGATCGAAGATCCGCTGCTCCAGGTCGTTTGGTATTCCCGGGCCTGTGTCACTAAGGGAAATCTCCACGAAATCGTCGCTGATTCCACATTCGATCGAGATGACCCGTTGGACAGACGCTGCCACCGCGTCACGAGCGTTTGTCAAAAGATTGATGAACACCTGTTCCAGTTGAATGGCGTTGCCGATCACCGAAGGGTCGGATTGGCAGAGGTTGGTATGCACTTCAATCTGACGGAGCCGCATTTGTTCCTGCATGAGCGAGAGCGCCCGTTGAATCACTTCATTGATGGCGACTGGTTCGCGGGTAACCGGCGCGGCCCGGCCGAAGGTGCGAAGGTGAGATATGATCTCGGATGCCTTGCGCACCTGCTGCATTGCGCTGCTGAGCTCCTGGAGAAATCGTTCCCGGTCAGCGCTTCCCAGCTCCAAGAGGTCGATCGCATTACCGACGAATAGCCCGATGTTGTTCAGGGGATTGTTCAACTCGTGAGCGACACCGGTGGTCAACTCGCCCAACGTTGCAAGCTTGCCTGCCTGTACAAGTTGTTCCTGCTTATCACGGAGCTCCTGCTCGCGACGCTGCATCTCCTCGGTTGTCTCCCGCAAATCGTCCATGATGTGAATCATCGCCTTTCGGCTTCGTTCGAGTCTCAGGTTTGATTGGTGTGAATCTTGCAGGATGTGCAGCAAGGCCCGGCGCGAGCTGTCGAGCCGCTCGGTCTGGCGAGCGAGACGACTGCGGTCACGCTCGTAGTCGACGAGTATGTGCAGCATCGCCTTGCGCTGATCGCCAAGCCGTTTGTTGAGCTGGGTCAGATCGCTCATTATGTGAATGAGCGCGCGCCGTCGCTCCTCACCCTTGAGCACGCGTTGTTCAAGCAGGCGAATCCGTTCGCGCAGCGCGGCTTCCACGCTGTTCGGATCTTCAGCGCCCGGTTCTTCAGACTGTACTTCTGCGGCTGTCCTCATATGTCGTGACCTGCAAAAAGGCTTCGCCAGCGGGTAACGGGCCAGGCCTGTGCGGGCGGTTCTCCGTGGCCGCCCCTTTTCAACAGGGCGATCATCGCGCGAGGAGGCGTGGCCACGGAGGACCGCCCGTACAGACCTTGCACTTTCTCCGGCACACTCCACTAGTTGCCGGAGGTGTCGGCTTTAGCTTTGCCAACCTCGCGCCTGAGCGTTTCCAACTCCTTTTCGAGGGCTATCATCTTCAGCTCGCGGCCGACGACCACCTCTTCGAATTTCTCCAGGTCGAGTATTTTTTCCTGGAGCTCGGCCTTCGACTCTTGCAGATCGCGCACCGCCTTCTCATAGGCGCGCATGTCTCGCAGGATGCCGATTGCGCCGATGACCTTGCCGTCCGGGTCGCGAAGGGCGGATGCGTTCAGCGTGGTGGGAATGATCTCGCCCGATGCGCTTCGTGGGTTCAACCGCGCGTTTCGGGTCACGCCACGTTCGACCACTTCGCGCAGCGCCGCGGTGAACTCGCGAGTCTCTTCCACGCTGATGAATCTGGAAAGCGATTGCTCGAGCAGTTCGTCCTGCCGGAATCCGAGCAGCGCGAACACCGCGTCGTTTGCCTGCAGAATCTTGCCTTCGAGGTCTGAGACGAACACCGGGTCGGGAGCATTCTTGATCAGGCTCTCCGCGTATGCGCGCGCTTTGTCCTGCTCGCGCATATCGCGCAGGATGCCGATGGCGCCGATCACCTTCAGGTCCGGGTCGCGCAGCGCGGAGGCGTTAAGCGTGGTCGAGATGATCTCGCCCGACGCGCTGCGAGGGTTCAGACGCGCGTTTCGCGACACACCTCGCTCGACAACTTCGCGAAGCGCGGCGGTGAACTCACGAGTTTCTTCGGCACTGATAAACCTGGACAGCGATTGCTCGAGCAACTCGTCCTGCCGGAAACCAAGGAGGGCGAACACGGCGTCATTTGCCTGGAGGATTTTGCCTTCGAGATCGGACACAAACACAGGGTCCGGGGCGTTCTTGATCAAGCTTTCGGCGTAAGCGCGAGCCTTATCCAGTTCGCGCATGTCGCGCAGGATTCCGATGGCGCCGATCACCTTGCCATCCGGATCGCGCAGCGCCGAGGCGTTCAGGCTTGTTGGGATGATCTCCCCGGACGCGGTGCGCGGATTCAACACGACGTTGCGGGTTACTCCGCGCTCGCCTTGTATGTCGCCTGTGCGCTCCTCGCGCTCGACGACCTCACGAAGAGCTGCGAGGAACTCGCGAGTCTCATCGGGTGAAAGGATTCGCGACAGCGATTGCTCGATCAGCTCATCCGGCCGGAACCCAAGAAGCGCAAACACCGCGTCGTTAGCCTGAAGGATTTTGCCTTCGAGGTCCGAAACGAAGACCGGGTCGGGCGCATTCTTGATCAGACTCTCGGCGTATGCGCGCGCCTTGTCGATCTCGCGCATATCGCGGAGGATGCCGATCGCGCCGATCACCTTTCCGTCCGGATCGCGCAGCGCCGAGGCGTTGAGGGTCATCGGAATGATCTCGCCCGAGGCGCTTCGCGGATTCAAACGGGCGTTGCGGGTCACGCCGCGCTCGACGACCTCATCCAGCGCCGCCATGAACTCGCGGGTTTCGTCAGGGCTGATGAACCGTGAGAGCGATTGCTCGAGGACTTCGTCCTGGCGGAACCCGAGCAGTTGCGACACGGCGTCGTTAGCCTGAAGTATCTTGCCTTCAAGGTCCGAAACAAACACCGGGTCGGGCGCGTTCTTGATCAGGCTTTCCGCATAAGCGCGGGCCTTGTCCTGCTCGCGCATGTCTCGGAGGATACCGATCGCGCCGATCACCTTACCATCCGGGTTGCGCAGCGCCGAGGCGTTGAGACTTGTAGGAATTATCTCGCTCGAAGCGCTGCGCGGGTTGAGACGAGCATTTCGCGACACACCACGCTCGACTACTTCGCGAAGCGCGGCGGTGAATTCGCGAGTCTCTTCGGGGCTGATGAAACGCGAGAGCGATTGTTCGATCAGCTCATCCGGCTGGAAGCCGAGGAGTTGAGCGACCGCGTCATTCGCCTGTAGGATCTTGCCCTCCAGGTCGGAAACGAACACCGGGTCGGGAGCATTCTTGATCAAGCTTTCCGCGTAAGCTCGAGCTTTATCCAACTCGCGCATGTCGCGCAGGATACCGATGGCGCCGATCACGTTTCCGCTGGGATCACGCAACGCCGACGCGTTCAGGCTGGTTGGGATTACCTCGCCGCTGGCGCTTCGGGGACTGAGGACCACGTTGCGGGTCACGCCGCGCTCGACCACTTCCCGAAGCGCGGCCGTAAACTCTCGAGTTTCTTCCGGGCTGATAAACCGCGACAGCGACTGCTCGAGCACCTCGTCCTGGCGGAAGCCCAAAAGATGCGAGACGGCATCGTTGGCTTGCAGGATTTTGCCTTCCAGGTCCGCGACAAAGACCGGGTCCGGAGCATTTGCGATGATGATGTCGGCGGCCAGCAAACCAGCAGCCCTGCCGGGCGCCGGCTGCAACATGGTATCAACCATAGTGAGGTCCCTCCTGTTCACTGTTGACTCGTGGCAATTAGTAACTAATGCGAGGCGAGTACTGGTAGAAAGCGGTTGTTGGGTTTTTCGACTACCCTTCAGGGTGTCGATTCGCATGCCAAAGCGCGGGTGAAACCCGGCCTCACGTGCAATCTCAAGCGTCGGCCTAGATACTAAGAAAGAGCATTACTTCTTGTCAACGTTGATTGTAAGGCTGAGCCAGGGAACGAATAAAGCGTGAGCCCGCCGACCCAACAGGCAGGATAGGGTTGAGATGCACTGGCACCCACAACCGCCCGTTGATCTCAGAAGTCAGTCGGAATCGGCACGGGCGCAGGGCGCGACTGAGCAACCCGGAACCCGTAGTCGCTGTACTTGAACTCAGGCGGGATGCTGCTGCGAGCCGCGACGCGAGTGATCTTGATCTGATGCCGCCAGGAACCCCCTCGCGAGGCTCGCCGCGTTCCAGTCGCCGGACCCTGAGGATTGCTCGAAGGTGCGTCTAAGTAGTATCGCTCGTCGTACCAATCAGAGCACCACTCGTGGACGTTCTCCGATATGTCGTGAATACCGAACCCGTTAGGCGGCCGCTGACCGACTCGCTCGGGTCCATTCAACCAACGCTCCGAGTAATTCGGTTGAAGCTGAGGATCTCCATCGCCCCAGGTGTAGGGCTTGCCTTCGAGCCCGCCGCGCGCGGCTCGCTCCCACTCGGCTTCGGTTGGAAGGCGATAGAGCCTGGTGGTTTTCTCCGATAGCCACTCACAGTATGCGATCGCGTCGAACCAACTGACGCTGGTGACCGGCTGCTCGGCTTGATTGAACCGCGGATCGTTCCACCCTGGTGGAACCTGGTGACCGGTGTCTTCTATGAAGGATCGGTAGAGCCGATTAGTAATGGCGAGGCGGCCGATCGCGAACGCGTCAACGAACACGCGGTGGACGGGCCGCTCGTTTTTCGCGCCGGTGTCGCTGCCCATCAGAAACTCACCCGCTCGGACTATGATCAATTCCGGTTCAATAATCATCGAGCCAGGAGTTCGAGAGTCCCGTCGCGGGCACGTCTTGTATCGGTGAGGTAAGTTAATCGCCGCGACCGGCGCGGCAATCCGGGCATCAAAGAGGCCGGACTACAAACTCCTTGCGGCGAACGTATCGCCCTGTCTGATGTCCCCGGTATCGAGTCCTTTGCGAAACCAGCGGACTCTCTGCTCGGAGCTTCCATGGGTGAATGAGTCAGGTACGACATATCCCTGCGCCTGCCGTTGAAGCCGGTCGTCGCCGACGGCGCTGGCGGCTCCAAGAGCCTCCTCGATATCGCCACCTTCAAGCAGTCCCTTGTTCTTGGCGTGATTAGCCCACACACCCGCAAAGAAATCGGCCTGCAGCTCAAGCCGCACTGAAAGATCGTTCGCTTGACTCTGGCCCATCCGGGATTGGGCTGAGTGCACTTTTTCGGAAATACCAAGCAGCCGTTGCACATGATGCCCAACCTCGTGTGCGATCACATAAGCCTGGGCAAAATCGCCGGGTGCGCCGAGGCGTTCCCTTAGTTCATTATAGAACACGAGATCGATGTAAACCTTCTGGTCGCCCCCGCAGTAGAACGGTCCGGACGCGCTCCCTGCCATTCCGCAGGCTGATTGGACCTGACCGGTGAAAAGAACCAATGTGGGATCCTGATATTCTCTCCCGGTCTGCCTGAAGACTTCGGTCCAGACATCTTCGGTGTCGGCCAGGACCACCGAGACAAATTGTTTGAGTTCTTCTTCGGCCGCGTTCGGCGGGCGCGCGCTGTTGGTAGTGGGATCCGATAAGCCCCCACCAGTCTGCTCGAGCAGCTGTCGGGGATCGGCTCCGAGTAGCATCGCTATCAATACAATAACCACCGTGCCGAGTCCGCCGCCGATTGCGAGCCCCCCTCCCGAGATCCCTCGCCGGTCCTCTACATTGCCGCTTTCACGTCGCCCCTTCCACCGCATGACCTAATCCCTCCATTTCGTTCCTTGATGAAATCGTAGACCCTGGTTGGCGTTAGCGCAATCGTCGCCCGAGATGGCGAAAGCTGCTGGCCGATGCATTGAACTAACGAGTCAACGTGACTTTAATGGAGTGCCGGTCTACAGTCAGCTTCTGCCACCAAGACACCAAGACACGAAGAAGCACGAAGAAGCACGAAGGCGGATAACGTGGTGCGCCTTTGTGTCTTCGAGTCTTCGTGGCGGACCTCGCGGCAAAGAAAGCCAGTCCTGAGCGGGCCTCGAAATCCGTTCGCCGCTGCGACGAAAACATTACCCGCTTATACTCGAAAAGCGCATCGGATGTGGCGGCTCGTGTAGCGGAAAGCCACGAGCTTGCCACAGGAGCTCAGTCATTCCCGTTTGGTTTGTCGGCCACCAGCGGATAAACGACACCCGCAATCGCGGCGCCAACTATAGGAGCCACCCAAAACAACCAGAGCTGCGCCAAGGCCCAACCGCCAACGAAGATCGCCGGACCGGTGCTGCGCGCAGGATTGACCGAGGTGTTGGTCACCGGGATGCTGATCAGGTGAATCAGCGTGAGCCCCAGGCCGATCGCGATTGGCGCGAACCCCGCCGGCGCGCGCGAATCGGTCGAACCGAGAATGATCATCAGGAAAAAGAACGTGAGCACGGCTTCGGCCACGAAACAAGCGACCAGGGTATAGCTGCCCGGCGAGTGCATATCATATCCATTCGAAGCAAACCCGCCGCCTACATCGAAACCAGATTTGCCGCTGGCGATCACGTACAACACTCCAGCTCCAGCGATTGCACCCACTACTTGCGCGATGATGTAGGGAAGCAACTCGGACGCGGGGAAACGCTTGCCGACCACCAGTCCGACGGAGACCGCCGGGTTCAGATGACAACCCGAGATGTGCCCGATCGCATATGCCATAGTCAATACCGTCAATCCGAATGCCAGCGCCACACCGGCGAACCCGATGCCAAGACCCGGGAACGCGGCCGCCAGCACCGCGCTGCCGCACCCGCCAAACACGAGCCAGAACGTTCCGATGAATTCAGCAGCTGCCCTCTTTGACAGTGAAACTTGAGCCATTTCACACTCTCCTCATCTACGCGGGACAAGCTAAAGCGCCCACGCATTCGTTAGTTGTCGGATCCCCACCGGCGTCGCAGGCACCAGCCTCGCAGGCGCTCAACCCATCTATTTGCCATGCGTGCCTAGGTGTCGAACGAGTCGCAAACGTACCAGTCATCCGTCTGGTCGTCAATGGGGAACCTGTTATGGAGAGAGGGTGCGCACACTGCGGGGGCCGCCTCAATAAAAACTCAACTCCGGGCGGACTTGCGAAACAGAGTCGGGAGATACGCACCTGTAGACTGCCTCGCAAAGAGCGAAGACAGGTCATCGCACAAGCAGGTGCGCTTGCCGCTGCCTTAGCGGCGCCGGGCTCGTGACCTGGCTTTCCCGTACCGAAGCGCGACGTTGATCATTACGGGCTGACCGGACTTCGCCTCCGGTTTGTAGTACAAGGTCTGCGGCGCGGGCTCTTCCTGTGTCAACGATCGCGTCGAATCGCCCCCAGCTTCTTTCTCCTGCCGGGTCCACGTCTTGCCCGCTCCATCCTGCATCTCGAGTCTTCCAACGGTTCCGCCCCA
>Ga0255312_1000193_pt1 | contig 10904 bp, 9 predicted proteins | sample EtOH5_T0_E5_meta_FD_202081 | JGI IMG/M metagenome (GOLD analysis project Ga0255312, IMG submission 202081) | Sandy soil microbial communities from University of British Columbia, Vancouver, Canada - EtOH5_T0_E5 | ecosystem: Engineered > Artificial ecosystem > Sand microcosm > Unclassified ...
GCGTCCTCGACACGAGCCTTCTTTTCCTTCATCTCGGTCTCGGTCGCGGCGCCGACGTTGATCACGGCCACGCCGCCCGCCAGCTTCGCCAGGCGCTCCTGCAGCTTCTCCTTGTCGTAGTCCGACGTGGTGTCGTCGATTTCCTTCTTGATCTGGGCGATCCGGCCCTGGATATCCGCCTTCTTGCCGGCACCCTCGACGATCGTGGTGTTTTCCTTGTCGACCACGATCCGCTTGGCACGGCCCAGGTCCTCGATCTTGACGTTCTCGAGCTTGATGCCGAGGTCCTCGGTCACCACCTTGCCGCCGGTGATGGTCGCGATGTCCTCCATCATGGCCTTGCGGCGGTCACCGAAGCCCGGGGCCTTCACCGCGCACACGGCGAGCGTGCCGCGCAGCTTGTTGACCACCAGGGTCGCGAGCGCCTCGCCCTCGACGTCCTCGGAGATGATGAGCAACGGCTTGCCGCGCTGCGCGATCTTCTCCAACACCGGCAGCAGGTCCTTCATGTTCGAGAGCTTCTTCTCGTAGAGCAGCACGTAGGCCTCTTCCAGCACCGCCTCCATGCTCTCCTTCTCGGTCACGAAGTAGGGCGAGATGTAGCCCTTGTCGAACTGCATGCCTTCGACCACTTCCAGCGTGGTGTCGACCGAACGCGCCTCTTCCACGGTGATGGTGCCGTCCTTGCCCACCTTGTCCATGGCGTCGGCGATCATCTTGCCGATCACCGTGTCGGAATTGGCGGAGATGGTCGCGACCTGCTCGATCTCCTTGTTCTCCTTGACCGGACGGCTGAGTTTCTTGAGCTCGTCCACGACGACCTCGACCGCCTTGTCGATTCCCCGCTTGACCGCCATCGGCGCGGCGCCGGCGGTGATGTTCTTGATGCCTTCGCGGAAGATCGCCTCGGCGAGCACGGTCGCGGTCGTGGTGCCGTCGCCGGCGACATCCGAGGTCTTGCTCGCCACCTCGCGGACCATCTGCGCGCCCATGTTCTGATACGGGTCGTCGAGCTCGATCTCCTTCGCCACCGTGACGCCGTCCTTGGTGACCGTCGGAGAGCCCCACTTCTTGTCCAGCACGACGTTCCGGCCACGCGGGCCGAGCGTCACCTTGACCGCCCTGGCGAGCGTCTCGACGCCGTCGAGAATGGCCTGACGGGCCTGCTCGCTGAAGAGCAATTGCTTGGCTGCCATGTTGCCTCCTTGGAAAGTTGCAGGCTCCGCGGTGCGCACGCGGCGCGCGGAGCGATGGTTTCGGTTACTTGGTGTCGGCGACGACTCCCAGGACGTCGTCCTCGCGCAGGATGACGTACTCGTTGCCGTCGAGCTTCACTTCCGTGCCGCTGTACTTTCCGATCAGCACACGGTCGCCCTTCTTGACGTCCATCGTGATGCGCTTGCCCTCTTCGTTCATCCGCCCGGGGCCCACGGCCACGACTTCGCCCTCCTGCGGCTTCTCCTTGGCGGTGTCCGGAATGATGATTCCACCGCGCACCGACTCCTTCTCCTCGATCCGACGCACCAGAATCCGGTCGGCGAGAGGACGGACGTTCACCATGACGATCCTCCTGGCATGCATGCCCCTCTCGGGGCGTCCCTTGGTGGTTACCTGGATCCGCATTGCTCGCCCGCGAGGTCGATCCGGCGGACGAAATCGGCTGCAGGGATCCAATCCGGTCGAGAACATATGTCATAGTCTCGCCGGCGCGCAAGCGAGCGGACGCAGTGCCACATAACTATTTGCAATTGATTGTCTTGTGGAGTAGGTGTGGCGCCCGGAGGAGTCTCCGATGGAGACCGTCGATGCCAATCGCTGCCCAAATGGCACGGGCTCTTTGGCAGTGAATGGCCGCGCTTGCCAGTGGGTTTGTCGTCGCGGTCAACCGCGGGGTGTGCGGGAGGGTGGACCGAGAACCCGGGCGCGAGCCGGGATCCCTCAGGGAGCCGATTCGAACAGAGTCTGCCGCGCCTGCCCGTCGAGGTAGCCGGTGCTGATCGATCCCTGGATGGTCAGCGTCTGACGAGACACCGGTACACGTGAGCGGGTGAAGACCACGATCGATTCGTGGCCCTGCTCGAGGTAGAAGGTGTAGCCGCCGCCCATCCGGAACACGTCCCCGACCCGCCCGCGCACCGTCACCGCGCGGCCGTCATACTGCTGCGGATGGCGCAGAATCGTTCTCAGCGAAACCTCCGGGGAGCTGCGTGGCCACAGGACGAACGCCCCGAGCGCCAGCACCACGGCCGCCACCGCCGCCTGCAGCCTCCAGTCGTGGCGCAGGCTGTCGGCCGCGACCATCCACCACGGCTCTTCAAGCGGCGCGAGTGTCCGTGCGGGAGCGACGGAGGCAACGGGCTCGCTGGACAGGCCGTCGGAATCCGATCCGAGGTACTCGACGGGCTCCGCTCCCCCGGTCTCCTCCGGCTCGAATCGGGCGTCGCCACGCTCGGAGGCCGCCGCCTGCCGCACGCGCAGCGTCGGAATGCTGCTCGCGGCCGCGCTCCAGCGCACCGGTGCCGCGCGGGCCGGGGTGGGTGCGCTCTCCGACGCGCGGGAGACCAGACGGGGCCGCTCGAGCGTCTCGTCGGCGCCCCGCCCCCGCGCCGCCTCGTCGGCGGCGCCGGTATCGGCGTCGGTGAGCCAATCCGGGCGCTGAGGATGCGGCTCGGCGCCCTTGGCGCCGCCTGCATCGCCGGGGGAACCGACTTCGAATGCGTCGTCTTCTTCGGAACGCGGAAAGCCCATGGGGCAGTCTCCGGATCGGGAGTGACCTCCCCGGAGTCATCGGCACGCGGGCCGGCGGCCCTTAGCCCGCGCTGCCGCGGCAGGGCGGAGCCGCGGGGCCGCGTATTCAGCGGATGGAGTATGCCTTCAGCTTGCGATAGAGCGTGCGGAGCCCCATCCCGAGGATCGCCGCGGTCCTCGCCCGGTCGTTCCCGGTGTGATGCAGCGTCGCTGCAATCAGCGCCCGCTCCGCCCCCTCGAGCGTCGTGCCCACGAAGATCTCGATCCGGCCCGCCGCCGCGGCTCCCGCGCGCAGGCGCTCGGGAAGATCCGGCAGATCGAGGGATCGGCGCCCGGCGACGCCAATCGCCATCCCTTCGAGGACGCTTCCGAGTTCGTCCAGATTTTCAGGCCAGACGTGATCCATGAAGCGATCGATCACTCCACGGGTCACCCCGGTGACCCGCCGGCCCGGCGTGCGCTTGAGCCCCGCGATCATCGCCTCGACCAGCATCGGCACGTCTTCGAGCCGATCGCGCAGGGCCGGCATCCTCACGTGGGCCACGCTCAGGCGTTCGGCGAGATCGTCGCGGAATGCCCCGCGACGCACCTTCTCCGCCAGGTTGTGCCGCGTGGTCACCAACAGGCGGACGTCCGCGCGCAGCGTCTGGTCGCCCCCGACGCGCTCGAAGCCGCGATCCTGCATGAACCGGAGCAGACGGACCTGCACGGCGGGCGAAACCTCGGCGATCTCCTCGAGCAGAAGCGATCCGCCGTCCGCGATTTCGAGGAGCCCGCGCCGCGGGCCCCCGGCCAGATCCTCCCGCGCCTCTTCGCCGAAGATCTCTCCTTCCAGCACGCGTTCGGAAGCGGAGGCGCACTCGACCCAGACGAATGGCCGATCCCGGCGCACCCCGTTGTGATGGATGGCCTGCGCGACCCGGGCCTTCCCGGTTCCGCGCTCGCCCTCGATCAGGACCGGGCCGCGCGTGGCGGCAAGGTGGCGCACCTGCTCCATGACGCGCCGGCTCGCCGCCGAGCGGCCATCGAGGAATTCCGATCCGAAGCGTCGATCGAGCCGGGCTTCCGCATCGGCCAGTCGCGACACCACGCGCTGATGGGCCAGGGCGCGTTCGAGGACGGCGAGCAGCTTGCGCCGGAGCACCGGGCGGACCAGGACGTCGCAGGCGCCGTGGTGCATGGCTTCGGTCGCCGCGGCGTTTTCCGCCGCTCCCGAAACCAGAACGACGCAAATCTCGGGATGCAGCCGTCGGGCGCGTTCCAGCAACGCGCTCCCATCGATGCGCGGGGCGCGCAGCGCGCTGATCATGCAGTCCACACGCGTTCGATCGAGCACGTTGAAGGCGCTCTCGCCGTCACGCGCCCACACCACCTCGAATTCGTTGCGGCGCAGGAATGCGATCAGCTCGCGGGTGTGCTCGCCCGGACGATCCACGAACAGGATGCTGGGCCGACGCTTGGGCATGGCAGGAGTCCCGCGCCGTGCGCCTACCGCCGGGGCGCCAACATCGGCGCCGCGTTCCTGCGCGCCGTGCGCCGCACCACGTCCTGGCTGGCCGCGGCCAGCTCGAACAACGTGCCCACCCCCCGCTCGCGTTCCCATCGTTCGGCCAGTGCGAGGAAGGCCCGTGCGGTGGTCAGCGCGTCACCGAGCGCGCGATGGGCGATTTCCGCGGGAAGATCCAGCCGGCGCGCGAGGGCGGACAGCGAATTGCCGCCCGGCCCGAACAGGCCGCGGGCCAGCCCGAGCGTGTCCACGACCGGATTGAGCAACGGGCCTCCGCCATGCGCGCGCAGCAGCACCGCGAGGAACGGCAGGTCGAAGGCGGCGTTGTGGAACACCAGCGTCCGATCGGCGATCCCGGCGAGGAGCTCGGGCCCCAACTCGGCCGCGGTGGGGGCGCTCGCGACCATGGCGTCGGTGATTCCGTGCACGGCGGTGGCGTCGGGCGGGATCGGGCGTCCGGGGCGCACCAGACTCGACCAGGTTTCCCCGATCACCCCGCCCGCGATCTCGACGCGCGCGACTTCGACGAGCACGTGTCCTTCGGCCGGGTCGAAACCGGTGGTCTCGGTGTCGAGGACCGCGATGCGGGTGTCGGCGAGCAACGACATGAACGGTCCGACCGGGCCGCGGCTAACGCGACTTCGGGGCCGCCGCGGCATCGCGGACGAAGGCCTCGAAGCTCTCCCCGCGTTCGAGGTGCCCGTCGCCGATGTAGCGCAGCAGCAGGATGAAGCGATCCGCCGGAACGTAACCGGGCACGTTGACCATGTGCTCTCCGTTCTCACGCAGGAAGACGGTGGTCGGGTATCCGCTCACGCGAAACCGGGCGGCGAGCGCACGCCCATTCTGTTCGCGCCCCTCGTAGGTGGCGGGGTCGGACGATTCGGCGTCGAGCTTCACCGTGACGAACCGCTGCGCGAGCAGATCGCGGATCTCGGGGCGCGCGTAGACGTCCCGATCCATGCGCTTACACCAGCCGCACCAGTCCGTATAGACATCCACGAGCACCGGCCGGTGGCTGGCCGCGGCCTGTTTGAGCCCCGCGTTCCATTCCAGCCAGCGCGGTCCGGCGCCGGGGGCGGCCGGGGCGGTGGCGACCACGAGCGGGAGCAGGAGCATGGCGAGGAGCACGGGGTTGGTCTTCATGATGGGCACGATCCTGGAGGTCCTGTGTCTGTCGGGAGCGCCCGCGAGTGTAGCACGCGGCGGGCCCCCGGGGTCCGTGCCGTCCAGAGGTTGACGGGGGCTTGACCGCTCGCTCGGTTCAGCCGTGCACGGTGTGTCGCAGCGTCTCGGCCACCCGTGCCGGGTCGAACCACACACCGCACAATCTCGACGTGCCGAACTGCCCGGGATTCACCACGAGGGCGCCGCCCAGCGAGTCGCGATAGGAGGTCGAGATGCGCGGTGATTCGTGAATGTGCCCGCTCAGGGTCAGCGGAGGCCGGTGGCGTTCGATGAACGCGCGGATGGCACGCGAGCCGACGTGGAGACCGGGCCCGATCATGTCGCAGGCGGTGTCTCGCGGGGGCGAGTGCAGCATGAAGATGGTGGAGGACGGCGGCGTGACGCCGGCCAGTCCGTCGAGTGCGGATGCGATGGTCGGCGCCCGCCGCGTCGGATCGAAGCAATGTCGAACCAGCCCGAGATCGCGGCTGATCCAGCCCTCGAGCCGGGCGGGCGACTCGTCGCCGCCGTCGTCCCACCGCTCCCAGTCCTTGATCGAGAACGGGGTGATCGGCACCCAGGAGAGCCCCGCGACCCGCGAACCCCTCACGGTCACCGCCCGCTCGTGCACGTAGCGCCACAGCGCGCCGTCCTGCGCAACGAGACAGTCGGTGTTCGCGGCCCAGTCGTCGTTTCCCATGAGCAGCACGAGCGCCGTTTCACCCGAGGCCTCGCGCAGTCGGCGCGCGAATTCGACCAGGAAGCCCTGCAGGAAGACGCGCTGCTGCTGCACCCCCTCGGGCCCCGGAGCGTGCGGGCACAGGTCGCCGCCGATCAGAACGGCCTCGGGGCGATGCGCGGCGGCGAGCGCGAGCAGTTGCTCGTAGAGCGCACCCTGGCCGTGGAGATCGGATGTGAAGAACCACTCGGACACGACTCACTCCCGGGATCGAGCAGGGAAATCGGGGCTGAAATCTAATCGGCGGCGCGCGAATCGACAACGAACCGGCGGTGCAGTCGGCCGCAACGGGCGCCGAGCCACTCGCGGCGAAGCTCCCGCGGCGCGGGCGGCCGCGCCCGGGGCCCGCCCTCCGTCCAGAATCCCCTTGACCGGCCCCGGCCCCGCTCCCGATACTTTTGCGCCCATTCTCGTGGCCGATCGTACGTCCGGTCTCGCTCCCCCGAAAGGAACTGCATGTCCCGCTCGCCCCTCGCCCGCCTCGTGGGCGGGTTGTCCGCTCTGCTGCTGCTCGCGCTCGTGTCCGTCGCCGCCGGTGCCAGGCCCCCGGGCAGGAACCTCCTGACCAATCCCGGCTTCGAGGACGGCCTCCCCGGACATCCGTGGATGCCGGCAGGGTGGGATACGTCGCGTGCCGGAGTTCCGACGGTGTTCTTCGGGCGGGACTCGTTCATGGTGCACTCCGGCAGCTATGCGGTGAGCGTCGCGAGCGTCAGCTCGGTGTGGCCGCTGGCCCACAACTGGAGCAAGACGATGCTCATTCCCCGCGAGTGGTGGGGCAAGGACGTCGTGTTCTCCGTGTGGAGCCGGAGCGTGGGCGTGAACGGCCGTGGCTACGCGCTGGTGCAGGCCTTCAGAGACACGCTCACCAAGACGGCCCTGCTGAACGGCGTGAGCCGCGATTCCGCCGAGAAGATCCTCAACATCAAGAAGGCCGACGACCCGCTCCTCGGGTTGGGCTGGCAACGCAAGTTCTTCTCGGACGAGGAGACCGACTGGGTTCGCCGGGAGGTGCGCATCTACGTCGCCCCCACGACCGACGTGCTGTTCGTGCGCTGCGGCCTGATCGGCACCGGGCAGGTGATCTTCGACGACGCGTCGTTGACACTCGAGCCCGCGAACCCGCCTGCCCCGCTGCCACTTCACACCAATCTGCTGGCCGAGCCCGGATTCGAGAACAATGGAGACGGCTGGGAGTATTCGCTGCCGCCCTATCCGGGCATCCGCGCGACGATCGACACCACGGTGTTCCACGGTGGACGCGCCTCGGTGATGATCACCGGAGGAGAGCAGGGGTGGATCCAGGCCCGCGCCGGCGTCTGCCAGGTGATCGAAAATCGCAACCTGGCCGGGAAGCGCGTGCGCCTGAGTGGCTACGTGAAGACCGACAGCCTGAAGGGGCTCGCCTATCTGAAGATGTATGCGCAGACCCTGCACGGAGTGGAGCAGGCCCCGCCCGCGGGGACCTACTCGATGGACACCGACTGGACGCTGGCATCGGTCGAGATGGATGTTCCGGAAGACGCGTACGAGGTATGGGGCTGGTTCACCTACAACGCGCCGGTGCCGGGCCGGGTCTACTTCGACGACACGTCGTTCGAAGTACTGGGAAAGGTACCCCCGGCCAAGCGCGATCGCTCCAAACCCTGACGCACCGGGTCCAACCCCGCGCCCGGGTTCGATCCGTGGACATCAGGGCGGCGTTCCAGCCTTGACAGGGGCGAGGGCCGGACACACACTTCCGTTGCAGCTGGGCAGAAAGAACTCCTTGGCAGGGAGCCTTTCGTTTCCGGACCGAAGCTCCGTTCGCTGCGCGGGGCTCGCCGAATCCCGACCGCACTCGGCCAGCCAGAGCGAGGAGCCGAATGAGCGGGTGACGGCCTGGCGGGCCGGAGCTGCAGGACGCTCGGTTACTCGCCCACAGTAACAACCTCTCGAGCGTCGTGATGAGGAGGGTCCCCCCTCCGTTGGACGCGCCGCCGGACCCGGGCGGATCGCGCCGCACCCCGCTCACATCCAGCGCCTGCGCTTCAGGTACCACCACACGCCCCAGCCCGTCACCAGCAGCACGGCGAGCACGTACGGCACGCCCAGTCTCCAGCGGTACTCGGGCAGCGGGAAGTTCATTCCGTAATAGCCGGTGACCAGCGTGAGCGGCAGCCCGATGGTCGCGATCACGGTCAGTCGCTTGATGACGTCGTTCATGCGATTCGACACCAGGGAGACGTGCAGCTCCAGCAGCGTGGCGGTTTCATCGCGAAACGAATCGAGCAGATCGCTGATGCGCGCCAGCCGGTCATAGACGTCCCGCAGATAGGGCCGCATTTCAGGCGGCACCGTACGGAATTCGTCCCGGGTGAGGGCGAGCACCGTATCGCGCTGCGGCCCGACCACCCGGCGCAACGCCGACATGCCGCGTTTCAGATTCACGATCCGTTCGTGGATCTCCGTGCCCTCTTCGGAGAACAACCGCTCCTCGAGCGCGTCCACCTGCTCGGCGACACGGTCCACGATCGGCAGGTAGTGATCCACCAGCACGTCGAGCAGGAAGTGAAGCAGCCGCGCCGGGCTCCCGGCGAGCAGTTCGGGGCGGCGCGGAAGCACGTCATGCGCCGCCGCGATCGAGCGCGTCGTGCCGTCGTGATAGGTGAGCAGGTAGCGCTCTCCGAGGATCATGTCGATTTCGCGCAGGGTTGGGCGGTCGTCGTCCCAGCGTGCCGAGTGCACCGCGACGTACAGGTAGTCTCCGTAATCGTCCACCTTCGGCCGGTTGATCTCGCTCACCATGTCCTCGATCGCCAGCGGATGGATGCCGAGCGGCTTGAGCAGCGCCCCGACCGAATCCACGGTTTCGTCCTCGAGGTCGATCCAGACGCGCGCGCCGCCCGAGAGCGCCGAACGCACCGCCTCCTCGGGCGTGACCTCGCGCGCGACCCCCGATTCGACCACCCAGGCGCGGGTCATCGCGGCGCGTCCGCCCGGGCTCGCCCGTGTGCGAGGGCGATCGCGCACGTGGCCGCATGAATGCGCACGGTATCCCGCACGTCACGGGCGTAGCCACCGCCCAGCGTCACCACCGCGGGAATGCCGCGTGCGGCGCAGCCGTCGAGCACCGCCCGGTCGCGGCGCTCCAGGCCTTCGAAGCTCAACGCCAGCCCGCCGAGCTGGTCGTGCACGTAGGGATCGGCGCCCGCCTGATAGAGCACGAGTTCCGGTCCGAATTCCCACACGCGCCCGAGCGCGACGCCCAGGCGGTCGAGGTACGCCTCGTCCCCGACACCGTCCTCGAATCCGATGTCGAGGTCGCTGCGCGCCTTGGGAATCGGGTAGTTCGCCTCCTGGTGCAGCGAGCACGTGAACACGGAGTCGTCGTGCTCGAAGATCAGCGCCGTGCCGTTGCCCTGGTGCACATCGAGGTCCACGACCGCCGCGCGTGCGATCCGTCCCTCGTCGCGAAGCGTTCGGAGGGCGACCGCGAGATCGTTGAGGTAGCAGAACCCCTCGGCCCGATCCGCCGAGGCGTGATGAAAACCGCCTCCGATATGCACGGCGGTCCCCCGTTCGAGGGCGCTGCGCGCCGCGCGGGTCGTGCCCCCCGCGGCCAGCACGTAGGCGTGAACGATCTCGGCGGTGAGCGGCAGCTCGGACGGCATGGTGCGGCGCGTCCAGCGCAACTGCTCGAGGTCGTCGAGGTAGTCGGCCCCATGCACACGCAGCAGGTCCTCGCGCGGGGCGGGGTCGGGCGCCACGATCTCCTCGGGAGCCGCGACCCCCGTGCCCACCAGGCGGTCCCGGACCGCCGCGTACTTGCCGGTCGGGAACACGTGCGGTCCGAGATCGCATCCGTACGCCGGCGAGTACACGATCCGCGGAGGGGAGGACATGGTGGCGACATCGTGCCATCCGTGGGCCCCCGCCGCAATGCGTGGTGCTCCGTCACCCCACCGTGCGCTACAATCCGCGCCTCCCATGATGGCGCGAACCCCTCCGAACACGGCCTTCCGCTCGCTCGAGCGTGCGCTCATGCGGCGGCGCTTCCGCGCGGTCGAGGTTCCGTTGCGGCTCGAGTTCGCCGCGCTGCTGACGCTGATCGCGGGCTTCCTGTTCTGGCGAATCCGCGTCCCTCTCGATGGTTTCGCGCGCGCGGCCCCGCCGGCGCAGACCGCCGCGCTGGTGCTGGGCGGGCTCGCGCTGCTCGCGCTGGCCGGGGGCGCCCTGGCCGGCGCGCGGCACGCCACGCGGCTCGTCCGGGTTCCTCCAGGACCGTCGTGGCTCGCGCTGCCGATCGAATCCCGCGCGCTGGCGCGTCATCTGGCCTGGGACTCGAGCGTCCCCGCGGCGCTCGTCGCGGTGCCGGCCGCCGCCGGACTGGTCGCGGCCTTTGGCCTGATCCCGGCCTGGTGGCTGGGCCTGCTCGCGGCGGCGTTCGTCTGGCTGCTGATCGAGTTCACGCGCCTCGGATGCGCGCTCGCCGTGCGATTCGCTGCGCGGCGTGCGGTGTCGCCGGCGGGCCGCACGCCTCTCGAGCGCGTGTTGATGTCCCCGCCGCGTCGCCGCCCCGTCCGGGACCGCGGCGCGGCCGCCTGGCGCCAGCTCCCGGCGCGAGTCGTGATGATGCGCAAGGACCTCATGCTCTCGGTTCGCGCCACGCCGGCGGGGCGGCGCGCCGCGCTGCCGCTGGTGCTCGGGGCGCTGTCGGTGGCGGTCTGGTGGCTCCCGATCGAACCGCCGCTGCGACACTTC
>Ga0255312_1000196_pt1 | contig 10803 bp, 9 predicted proteins | sample EtOH5_T0_E5_meta_FD_202081 | JGI IMG/M metagenome (GOLD analysis project Ga0255312, IMG submission 202081) | Sandy soil microbial communities from University of British Columbia, Vancouver, Canada - EtOH5_T0_E5 | ecosystem: Engineered > Artificial ecosystem > Sand microcosm > Unclassified ...
CGCGCGCCGAATAGCCTTGCGCGGAATCGGTCTTGTCGGGGTTGGCGCCGGCGGCGAGCAGCAGCTTGATGATCGGCACCTGGCGCTGCTGGACGGCGATGATCAGCGGCGTCTCGCCCATGCGGTTGGCGGCGTCGATCTTGGCGCCCATCTCGACCAGCCATTGGGCGGCATCGAGAAAGCCGGCCCGCGCCGCGGTGAGCAGCGGCGTGTCGCCGTTGCGCGCCGCCAGGTCGAGGTCGGCGCCCTGGTTGAGCAAATAGCCGGCCCAGGTCGGGTCGCGCTGCGAGATGGCAACGATCAGCCCGGTGTCGCCCTTGGTGTCGCGGGCGTTGAGGACGGTCGGGCGGTCACGGAGCAGCTGGATGGCCTTGTCGCCGTCGCGGTCGCGCACCGCCTTGACGAACTCCTCGCCGTCGGAGCCATAGACGTTCTGACCGAAAGCCGGCGTCGTCAGCGTGCCAAGGACGATCATCGCCGCCAGAAACAATCGCTTGCCCACCATCACGCTCTTCCACTCGACCTTGATCGGGAGCCGATAGCAGACCATTGATAAGCTTGCCATGAACGAGCGAACACCATTCTGGGAGCAGCCGCTGGCGGCGCTCGACCGCGGCCAGTGGGAAGCGCTGTGCGACGGCTGCGGCCGCTGCTGCGTCCACAAGCTCGAGGACGAGGAGACCGGGATCCTCCATCCGACCAACGTCGCCTGCAAGCTGCTCGACCGCAGGAACGGCCGCTGCACCGACTACGCGCATCGCAAGCAAAGGGTCGCCGATTGCGTGACGCTCGACCGCAAGACGTTGGGGTCGATGGATTGGCTTCCGGACACTTGCGCCTACCGGCTGCGGGCCAATGGCGAGCCGCTTCCGGAATGGCATTATCTGATCTCCGGAAGCCGCGAGAGCGTTCACGAGGCGGGGCAGTCGACGCGCGGCTGGACGGTCAGCGAAGAGGATGCGGGGGACCTTGAATTTCATGTCGTCGAGCGCGCGCTCTAAAGAGCTCGCCGTCCATCCCGACCTGCCGGTGCCGGTGGAAATCCATGCCGTGCGCAGCGCCCGGCGGCTGCGGCTGAGGTTCGACGAGCGGCGGCAGGTGTTGAAGCTGACCTGCCCTGCTCGCACCAGCCGCCGAGCCGCTCTGGCGTGGGCCGTCGAGCAGCGCGAATGGGTCGAAACGCAGATCGCCGACGCGTTGCCCGGCGAGCCGTTCGTGCCCGGCGCCCGGATCCCGATCGAAGGATGCGAGACGCGGCTGATGTGGGGGCCGGATCATGGCCGCGTGCCGCGCCTGGAAGCCGACGAACTGCGCTGCGGCGGGCCGGCGCAGGCCTTCCCGCGAAGGGTTGAAACCTATCTCAGGCGCATGGCGCTCGACACCCTGTCGCGCGAGACGGCCGCAATCGCCGCTGTTGCCGGAGTGACGCCGCGCTCGGTTGCGGTCGGCGACGCCAACACGCGCTGGGGGAGCTGCTCGGCCGACCGCCGGATCCGCTACAGCTGGCGGCTGATCCTCGCCCCGCCGGCGGCACGCCGCTACGTCGTCGCGCACGAAGTCGCCCACCTCGTTCACCTCGATCACGGAGCGGCGTTCAAGCAGCTCGAAGCGCGCCTGTTCGCCGTATTGTCCGACGGCGCCGTCGCCGCCGCGCGCAGTCTATTGCGCGCCGTCGGGCCGCGGCTGAAGCGGATCGGGCGCGGGGACTGACCGCGGCTGGGGTTGGCGCGGCGGCGGTGCTCGCTGCACCGGCGGCGTGACTTGCTGGGGCTGGGGCGGCGCGCGCTCGCTGCCGCGGCGGAGAATTTCCTCGGGCCACGGTTGTTCGGTCACGGTGCCGTCGGGCTGGACGACGCCCGGCTGGGGCGCGCCCGGAGTAGCCGGCAGCGGATTGCCGTCGGCGTCGACCAGCGGCTCGACGCCGACCTCGTTGCCCGGCAGACCCCAGGCTTCCTCGTCGGGCTCGAGCTGCCAGTCGGGCATCGGCACCTCGGTCTCGAACTGCTCAACCGGGCGGCGGGCGACGGCGACGGTCATGAAGTCGTGGAACGCGCGCGCCGGCGCGGTCCCGCCCTGCAGCCCGGCGATCGGGCGGGCATCGTCGCGGCCCATCCACACCCCGGCGGTGATGCCGCTCGAAAAGCCGATGAACCAGCCGTCCTTGTTCGAGCTGGTGGTTCCGGTCTTGCCGGCGACCGGGCGGCCGATCTGCGCCGCGCGGCCGGTGCCGGTGAGGACCGCGGACTGCAACAGGTCGGTCATCTCGGCCGCGACCCACGGTGCGACCAGCACACGGTCCTCGGCCGCCTCGTGCTGGTAGAGCTGGCGGCCGTCGGCGGTGACCACCTTGCGGATCGCGTACGGCGACACCGCGACGCCATGGTTGGCGACCGACGCGAACGCCCGGGTCATGTCGACCAGCCGCACGTCGCTGGTCCCGAGCACCATCGACGGATAGGTCGAGATCTTGCCGCTGATGCCGAAGCGGCGCGCCATGTCGGCGATGGTCGAGAAGCCCAATTGGGCGCCGATCTTGGCGCTGACGGTGTTGATCGAGCGCGAGAAAGCCTCCCGCAAGGTGACCGGCCCGAGGTGAGAGCGGGTCGAGTTGCGCGGGCTCCAGCCGTCGATGGTGACCGGCTCGTCGACGATGGTGTCGGTCGGCTTCATCCCCGATTCGAGCGCCGACAGATAGACGAACAGCTTGAACGCGGAGCCCGGCTGGCGTTCGGCCTGGGTAGCGCGGTTGTAGAGCGAATCGACATAGTCGCGGCCACCGACCATCGCCCGCACGGCGCCGTCGCGGTCGAGCGCGACCAGCGCCCCTTGCGCCCCGTCCGGAGCATTGGCGGCGATCGCCTGGTCGGCCGCCGCCTGCATACCGGTGTCGAGCGTCGTCCAGACATCGATCGGTTCGTTGCGCTCGTCGATTAAAGTGTCGAGCTGGGGCAGCGCCCAGTCGGTGAAGTAGCGGACGCTGTTCTGCTTGCTGGTCGGCTGCAGCCGGATTTCCGCCGGATTGACCGACGCCGCCGCGGCCGCGCTGACGAAGCCGTTGTCGACCATCGACTGGAGCACCACGCCCGAGCGGTTGCGCGCCGCCTCGGCATCGGCGGTCGGCGAGTAATTGGACGGCGCCTTGACCAGGCCGGCGATGATCGCCGCCTCGCCGAGCGACAGCGCATCGGCGCTGTGGCCGAAGAAGCGCCGCGACGCGGCGTCGATGCCGTAGGCGCCGCCGCCGAAATAGACCCGGTTCAAATACAGCTCGAGGATCTGGTTCTTGGTGAACTTGCGCTCGATCGCCAGCGCCAGCACGGCTTCCTTGAGCTTGCGCCCGAAGGTCCGGCTGTTGGTCAAAAAGATGTTGCGGGCGAGCTGCTGGGTGATGGTCGATCCGCCCTGGCTCCAGCGGCCGGTCTGGAAGCGCACCTTGAACGAGCGGACGACGCCGATCGGGTCGACGCCGATGTGGTTGCGAAAGCGCTTGTCCTCGACGGCGATCATCGCGGCGCGCATCTGCGGCGGGATCTGGTCGTAGCGCAGCCACTGGCCGAAGGAGGGGCCGAGCGACACCAGCACGGTGCCGTTGCTCGAGCGGACGCGGATCATCTGGCCGAGGTCGGAGCGCCGCGAAAGCTCCGCGTAGCTGGGCAGCGAAGCAAGGGCGACGGCGACCGCGACGATCAGCGCCAGCAGCCCGACCAGGCCCGCGTAGAGCAGGACCTTGACGGCGGTGACCAGCGGCCGGCGGGGAGCGGAGGACGTCGTGGCCATCAAGCTTCAGGGGATAGAAAGCCGGACGACGCGCGACAATAGCTAGTCGGCAGCGTCTTGCTCCCCGGCGCTTTCCATCTTGCTGTGGCCACCCTCGCAGCCACCCTTGCCGCTGTCGTCCTTGGCGAACGACAGGGCCGCGGAGTTGATGCAATAACGCTGCCCCTCGGGTCCCGGGCCGTCGGGGAAGACATGGCCGAGATGGCCGTCGCAACGCGCGCAGCGGACTTCGGTGCGGCTCATGCCGTGGGTGACGTCTTGCTGCTCGCTGACCTTGTCGGGGTCCTTGGGCCGGGTGAAGCTCGGCCAGCCGCTGCCGCTGTCAAATTTGTGATCGCTGGCGAACAAGGGCTCGCCGCACGCCGCGCACTTGAACTCGCCTTTGTCCTTGACGTCGAGCAGCTCACCCGAGAACGGCGGCTCGGTGCCGGCTTCGCGGAGAATTCGATATTGTTCGGGGGTCAGCTTCGCGCGCCACTCGGCGTCGGTCCGGTTGAGCTTGTCCATGTTCATCCTGTCAATCTGGCCGCGTGTCTCTGGCCGCTGTTGGGTTAGCCGCGGATTAACCCTGTTTTAGCCAGTCCCCAATAGGGTGGCGCACAATGAGGCGGAAACTGCTCCTCTTCCCGGTCCTCGCGCTCGCCGCGGGGATGTCCGCCATGCCGGTGCCGCGCGCCGCGGCGCAATGCCGGCTGTGCGAGACTCCGACCACCAGCCGTGACGAAGGCTCCGCCAGCGGGCCGGTCAGCCTCGACATCGAGACCAGGCTCGATTTCGACCGCTTGATTCTGCTCGGCTCCGGGGACGGCACCGCGACCCTGCTGCCGAATGGCGAGCGCAGCGTCAGCGGCGTCGTCAGCGACATGAGCGGGCGGGCGATGGTCGGCAGCGCGGTGATCCACGGCGAGGCCGGGCGGGCGGTGCGCGTCGACCTGCCGGCGCGGATCGAGCTCTATTCTCTGAGCGGCGGCCGAATCGCCATCGAAGACATCGTCAGCGACCTGTCGGCCGGCGCCCGGCTCGATGCCACAGGAACGCTGGCTTTCCGATTCGGCGGGCGGCTGCGCATTTCCGGCGACGCCGAGGGCGAATATCGCGGCGATGTGCCGATTACCGTCGAATATCTTTAATTTCGCCCGGCCGGAGCGGGCCCCTTGGGAAACTGCCTCCGTTTCGGACCAAATCCAAATGGCCCGTTAACCAATCCACTGAGGGAAGCGGTAAGCGCATGCGGTTAATGAGGCCCTCACGGGTGACCCAGCCACCGGTCGGGACAGCCGCGGACATTTCGACCAGTGGGGAACAAGCACATGAAACTTCTTCGTTACACCGCGGCGATTGCCGCTCTGGCACTGACCGCCACTCCGGCGCTCGCTGCCCCGGTCGGCCCGGCGCAGAACGCGACGGCGACGGCCCGCATCGTCAAGCCGCTCACCCTGACCTGGGTGCAGGATCTCGACCTCGGCACGATCTTGCTGTCGGGTGCGGGCGCCTGGGCCGGTGCCGTCGTCGGCGTTTCGCAGGCGGGCGTGCTGAGCTGCGCCAACGCCAACGTCACTTGCTCCGGCTCGGTGCAGGCGGCGCGCTATAACGTACGGGGCACCAACAACCAGCTGGTGACCATCACCGCGCCGAACGTCACGCTGACCAATGCCAACAACCCGCTGCAGACGCTGCTGATGACCGTCAGCAGCCCCGGCACGGTCATGCTCACCAGCTCGGGTGCGCCTGGCAACGATTTCAACCTCGGTGGCTCGATCACGGTCGCTTCGACGACCGGCGATGGGGTCTATTCGGGCACGTTCAACGTGACCGTCGATTATTGATCGTTCGAGTTCAGTCGCTCATCAAAGTGGGCCAGGGGAAGGGGTCGCCGGCAACGGCGGCCCCTTTTCGTTGCGCCTGCGCGTATCGTTCAATCACCATGGTTGACCGAAAAATAACCATTCCGGATCAATACGAGGCGATCGCTCCATTTCGGAGCTAATCGGATCAAGACCGGGGATCGTCACGATGATGCTTTCAATCCAGTCGAAGCCGGCGGCCGCCGCCGTGCTCGCTTTGTCCGCCGTGCTCGCTTTGTCCCTTGCCGCCGCGGCGGCGCCGGCCAGCGCCGGCATCGGCGACCTGCTCGTTGCCCCGACCCGGATCGTGCTCGACGGTCGCAAGGGCGCCGAGGTGATCCTCAACAATATCGGCGACGAGCCCGCGACCTACCGCATCTCGGTCGAATTCCGGCGGATGACGCCTGACGGCAGCCTGGTCGATGTCGCCGAGCCGACCGCCGAGGACAAGCTCGCCGAGGACATGATCGTCTATGCGCCGCGCCGGGTGACGCTGGCGCCGCATCAGCCGCAATCGGTCCGGGTGACGGCGCGGGCGCCGGAAGGCCTGCCTGACGGCGAATATCGAGTCCATCTGCTGTTCCGGGCGATCCCGCCCGCGCACCCCGTATCGGCTGAACAGCCGGGCGAGGCCCCGAAGGGCGTGCGCTTCGCGCTGATCCCGGTCTACGGCGTTACCATCCCGGTGATCGTGCGGTTCGGCAACCTCTCGGCGACGGCGGGCATCGCCAACGTCCACCTCGAGACCAAGGACGGCAAGCCGACCGTGGCGCTGGACCTCAGCCGCTCGGGCGCGCGCTCGACATTCGGCGAGGTCCGCGTGCTCAAGCCCGGCGTCAAGGACCCGATCGCCATCCAGAAGGCCGTCGCGGTCTACAAGGAAGTGGAGATGCGGCGGGTGGCGATCCCGGTAGACGAGGCGTTCAAGGGGACGGTGAGCGGGCCGGTCACGGTCCAATATGTCGAAACCTACGACGACGGTTCGCATACCATCGCCGAAACCCAGGCGGTGCTGCGCTAGGCGCAGGCAGGAGATCGAGGGCGACACCCATGTTCCGCGGCCGCAAGTGGCTGGGCCGGCTGGCGTCGCTGGCGGCGCTGGGCTGCGCAGCCGCAGTCGGCGCATCGGCATCGCTGCCGGTAATTCCGGCCGCCAGCAACTGGACCGCCGATCCCGACGACCAGTTCCTGCTCGACGTCCGCATCCGCCAGCTGCGGCTCGGCGACGGGGTGCGCGCCTACGCCACGCCCGAAGGCACATGCATCGTCTTCGGCGACTTCCTCAACACCCTCGACGTGCCGATGAAGGTCGATCTCGCGACCAAAAAGGCCAGCGGCTGGGCGTTCAAGGAGGCCAACCGGATCGCGATCGACCTCGCGGCCGGCGTCGCCACTTATGGCAGCAAGAGCGAACCGATCGCCGCCGGCACCGTTCGCGAGACGCCCGAAGGCTGGTGCGTGCAAGCCCAGGCGCTGGCCCGCTGGTTCGGGATCGGCGTCAAGCCGATGACCTCCGGATCGGTCGTGGTGCTCGAATCGGAAGCCAAGTTGCCGGTTGAGATGGCGGTCGAGCGGCAGCTGCGGGCGGCGCAGCTCAAGCCGGCCCGGTTCGATCTCTCGACCCTGCCGCAGGTGCGGCTGCCGTATCGCATGTGGCGGGCTCCGGCGCTCGACTTCGTCGTCAGCGGTGGCGTCACCTACCGCGCCCACGACGGCGTCAAGGTCGACCGCCGCACCTCGGTCTACGCCGCCGGCGAGATCGCCCGGCTGTCGTACGACGCGCAGCTGTCGACCACTGACAAGGGCATGCCGAGCACGTTGCGGCTGCGCGCCTATCGCTCGGACCCCGACGGCGGGCTGCTGGGACCGCTGAAGGCGACCCATTTTGGCTTCGGCGACGTCGCCGGGCTCGACAGCCGGCTGACCGGAACGTCGACCAGCGGCCGCGGCGTGGTCGTCACCAACCGGCCGCTGTTCGCCCAGTCGACGTTCGACCGCACCCGCTTCGAAGGCGATTTGCCGAGCGGCTGGGACGCCGAAATCTATCGCAACGGCGAGCTGCTGGCATTCGCCAAGCCGACGGCCGACCAGCGCTATCACTTTGAAGACGTTCAGCTTCTCTACGGCGAGAACCGAATCGACATCGTCCTCTACGGCCCGCAAGGGCAGGTCCGGCACCGCGAGGAGACGATCAACGTCGGCCAGGACAATGTCCCGGCGGGCAAGACCTGGTACTGGGCCGGCGCCAACCAGCCGGGGCGCGACCTGGTGTCGTTCGAGCATCCGCCCGACGACACCATGCCCAAGGCGCAGGCGGCGATTTCGGTCGAGCACGGCATCGACGATCGCACCACGGTCGGCGCGCTCGCCCGCATGATGCTGGTCGATGACGAGCGGCTGACCTTCGTCGAAGGGACCGTCCGGCGCTCGATCGGCAAGGCCATGGTCGAGGTCGGAGTCGCCGGCGACAGCTCGGGCGGGAAAGCCGCGCGGGCCCAGTTCCTGGCCAAGTTCGGCGCCGTCAACGTCAGCGCCGAGGCGCTTGCTGCGAATGATTTTCATTTGCGTGGGAATCGCGCATCGAGCCTGCGCGACTACCGCCTGGCGCTCGATGCGCCGCTGCGGTTCGGGCGGACGGTGATCCCGGCGCACGCCGACGTCCACCTGACCGACCGTCTCGACGGCACCAGGCAGCTCGAGGCGGCGGCGCGGCTGGCGGCCAACATCGACCGCTTCAACCTCGCCACCGACCTTCGCTACACCAAGCAGTATTTGCGCTCGGGGCCGGCGCCGCCGGGCGAGCTGAACCTGGCGCTGATCGGCGCCGGGCGCGTCGGCGCCGTGCGCCTGCGCGGCGAGACCAGCTTCGACGTCGCCCCGCAGGCGCGGTTCCGCACGGCGGAGCTGTCGGCCTACTGGTCGGCGTCCGACACCGTCGATTGGGAGGGCGGCCTGACCTACGACGCCGCCGCGCATCGCGCGCGGGCCCGGATCACTCATGTCCGGCGGCTCGATTCGATGGCCATCGCGGTCACTGGCGAGGCGGCCAGTGACGGCTCGCTCGCGCTCGGCCTCAATCTCAACTTCTCGCTCGACCCGGGCGGCGGGTTCAGGATGTCGCGCCAGCCGCTGGCGGCCGCCGGCGCGGTCAACGCGCGCGTCTATCGCGACCTCAACGACAATGGCGTCCGCGACCCGTCCGAGCCGTTCGAAAAGGGCGCGCTGGTCACGACCGGACGGCGGCTCTCCGAGAAGCCCACCGACGCCAAGGGCGCGGTGCTGGTCGGCGGCCTCGCCACCTTCACTCCGGTGACCGTCGGCATCGACGAGTCGAGCCTGGCCGATCCGATGCTGGTGCCGCGCAAAGCGCTGCAGGTAGTGGTGCCGCGTCCCGGCGTCCCGGCGAGCGTCGAGATCGGGCTGGTCGGCGGCGGCGACGTCGAAGGCGCGATCGTCAAGAGCGGTGGCCTCGGCTTCGAAGGGCTCGACATCGAGCTGGTCGACGGCGCCGGCAAGCTGGTGGCCAGGACACAAACCGATTTCGACGGCTTCTTCCTGTTCGAGCGCGTGCCCTATGGCGAGTATCGGATCCGCCTGTCCAAGGATTCCGCCGCCGCCGCGGGCCTGGTGCGCGACCTCGATGTCCGGGTCGCGGTCAGCGCCGCCAAGTCGATCGTCCGCCTGGGCTCGATCCACGTCGAACCGCCGCCCAAAGTCGCTTCGCGCGACTAACGCGTCGCTTCGCGCGAATAACCGCCAGATCCGGAGTCGTCTCGGACAACTTTACCGCCCGTAATCAGGCGATGGGCTCCACGTTCCTGCAAATGCGTCGCAAGAACAGGGCAATGAGACTGGTGCGGTCGAGAAGACTCGAACTTCCACGGCCTTTCGGCCACAGCGACCTCAACGCTGCGCGTCTACCAGTTCCGCCACGACCGCACGTCATGAAAACCCCGGCGACCGACGGCCGCCCACTGGAGAGGCGCGGCCTCTAGCAAAGGGCTTGGGGGCAAGCAATGGCGCCCCATTCGGCTGCAAATCCGTCCCTCTGCGGGACGCTGCTTAAGACCTTGTTTACCATCGGCGCGGCCGTGCGTTACGTGCCCGGGATGATCATTCTCGCCATAGCCGCGCTTGTTGCAGCCCGAGCGCCGCAGGCGCAGGCGCCCGTGTCCCCCGAGCGCCAGGCCCAGGCGATGGTGATCATCCTACCCAGCGCCTCGCTGCGTTTTTCCGAGATCGAACGCACCGATCCGCGCGCGTTGCGCGAAACCCATCTCCGTGGGGCGGATGGAAAACCGGTAACGGTGAAGCTGGTCGAATTCGAGTAAATCTCAGGTTTTGACCGAACCCAGGGTGATCGTCAGCTCGTCGCCGCCGGCCGGGACATTGACCTCGGCGCTGTTGAAGGTCGCGCTGGCGCCGGGCGGCAGGGTGCGCGCCGGTGGCGCGATCGTCCAGCTGTAGACCAGCTTGCCGGAGCTCGAGCGCAGCTGCGCCTGGATCGGCGGCACGTCCTGGCTCTCGTCGGTCGGATTGATCACCCGGCCGCTGACCGCGAGCAATTCGTTGCCGCTGGCGAGCTTTTGGCGATCGCTGTGGGTCATCATCAGCTGCAGCGGCGTTTCGCCGGCGCCGGCGATGCCGAGGCGCTGCTTCCACTCGGTCGGGGCCAGGAACCAGAAGGCGGCCGCGACCACCGCGATCAGCAGTGCGACAGTGAGAATCACGAGCAGCCGACTGCGGGGTTCGCGCTCGTTGGGGTCGCGAAACACAAACGGGCTGAATTCATCGTCGACCGGCGGCTCGTCGGCCGGCGATACGCTTGCGTCGAGCGGAGCTTCGACTGGAGGCGCGGCGGCTTCGGAGTCCACCGCTTGCCCTTCCGCCTCGACGGGCGGCGGGCCGGGCTCCACGGCAGCGGGGAATTCCGGGGCTTCGGGCGGAACGATTGGTGCGTAGCCAGGCGGGGCCTCGGCGATGTCTTCGCCCGCGTATGCCTCCGCGACAGCAGGCGCCTCATCGGCAGCCAGCGCCGCGGCCTCGTAAGCGCGCTCTTCGGCTTCGGGCCCGCTGCTCGGTTCGATCAGCGCCGCCTCGGCGAGCGTCTCCTCCTCCTCGACACGTTCGGGGTCCTGGTGCCAGCTGTGCTTGCACGCGGCGCAGCGGACCTGGCGTCCCT
>Ga0255312_1000197_pt1 | contig 10777 bp, 10 predicted proteins | sample EtOH5_T0_E5_meta_FD_202081 | JGI IMG/M metagenome (GOLD analysis project Ga0255312, IMG submission 202081) | Sandy soil microbial communities from University of British Columbia, Vancouver, Canada - EtOH5_T0_E5 | ecosystem: Engineered > Artificial ecosystem > Sand microcosm > Unclassified ...
GCCGTCACGAGTCCGTCCGATGTCATGACTTCGAGGATCGGACGTGCGAGATCACGCGCGAACTGCAGATCGCGATTGGTGATGATGCCGATCAGCTTCCCGGTGCCGTCCACGATCGGCACGCCCGAGATCCCGAAGCGGCGCATCAGCGCCGCCGCTTCCCGCAGCGGCCGGCCGGGTCCGAGCGTGATGGGATTCCGGATCATCCCGCTCTCGCTGCGCTTGACCCGGTCCACTTCGGCGGCCTGCCGGTCCACCGCCATGTTCTTGTGGATGATGCCGATCCCCCCCGCCCGCGCCATCGCGATAGCCATTTCGGCCTCGGTGACCGTGTCCATCGCGGCGGAGGCCAGCGGGATGTGCAGCGCGATACCGCGGGTGAAACGCGTCGCGGTGGACACGTCTCGGGGATGCACGTTGCTGTGACGGGGGACGAGCAGGACGTCGTCGAAGGTGAGGGCGACGCCGGGCCGGAGCGAACTCATCCGGAAGATTAGGGTGGGCTCAGAATGAAATCAAGCAGGCGGCTCCTCGGGAGGCTTTACCTGCGGGGGCGCTCCCTGCTTGGGCGGCGCGGCCGCCTGCAATGCCTCATCCACCACGCTCTGCGCGGCGGCGGCCACCCCTTTCATCACCTTGCCCGCGCTGTCGACCAGCCCGGTGGTCCCCGAGATCGCTCTGATCGGAATCCGCGCCGCCCGCATGGTGTCCTCGATCCCCTCGGAGATCTTGGCGAAGAGATTGGTGGGCGCCGCGCGCTGCGCGTACTTGCTCTCGAGAAACTCGACGTAGTCGAGGATCTGGTAGCCGCGCTCGTCGGCCAGGGCCTCGAGCCGCCGCAGAATACGTTGCTTGAGCTGCTCGTTCATGGCGTCCTCACTTGGCCTGCCCCAGCCGCACCAGCTCGACGACCGGCGTCGCGAGGTAGCGCGTCCGCGCGGCGCGCACGGTGGCGGTCAGCGCCAGCTCGTCGAGCGGCTGCAGCCCCTGGAGCTGGGCGGCCTGTTCCTTCGACAACAACACGTACACGAAGCCCGACTCCGGCAAGGGCCCCCGGACCAGCAGATAGGGCCGGCCCACCGGCATCTCGGGCCGCAGCTCGTCCGCCTGCTGATGCGCGAGGAACTGCACCCGCCATTCCACCGTCTGTCCCACGTACTTGTCGGGATTCTCCCGCAGCATCGCGGCGGTGATGGCCGGAGGGGGAGCCAGCGGGCCCTCGACGTCGGCCCGCCGGACCCAGGCGTCCACCCGCACCTTCAGCCATTCACCCCGCTGCTCTTCCAGGCTCGCCGCCGCCGCCGCCGAGAGGGTGCCGATGGCGGTGCCGTCCGGCGCGCCAGCCAGGGCGGCCCCGCCGCGCAGCTGGATGCGCTGCGGATCGGGCACCGGCGCCACCGGCGCCGGCCGGGGTGCCGGCTTGACGGCCGCCGCGAGCGAATCGGGCGCCGCTTTCGGCGGCGGGGCCGCTCGCTGCGCCACGGCCGGGGGGGCCAGCAGCGAGCGCTGCACCCAGCCGGTGCGGCGGACCTCGCTCCAGCCGCCGCGCCGCGAGAGCCGTGTGACCAGCGCTCCGCTCGCCAGTCGCGCCAGGATGACGCCGTCGGGCTCGCCGCGAAGGTTTTCGTCCGCCGCGACCGAAAGATCGAAGCCCTCGCGTTTATCGGGCTTGGTCGAGGCGGTGAAGATCCACCCGCGCAGCGTGACTTCCTGAAAGCTGCCCGACGCCCGCCCCGCTGCGACGCGGGTGCCCGGAAGCAGGGTGCCCAGCACGACGCCACCGGGATCCTTGAGAAACGGAGTGTCCTGCGCGAGCCGTACGGGTGCCTGCGCAACGAGGTTTCCCGTGAGCGCGAGCCCCATGCACAACGAGGCTGGTAGGCGGCTCCACTGCGGACTAAATTGCGGCACGACAGTCACGACTGGACATTGTAGACGCCGCGGAGAACCATGTCAAACGGCCGAGCGAGCGGCGCCCCGGTGGCCCTGGTGGTGCTGGACGGATGGGGATACCGGGAAGGCCGCGAGGGCAACGCCATCGAGCTCGGACGCACCCCGGTGTGGCACGGCCTCTGGAACGCTTCGCCCCGCACGCTGCTCGACGCCAGCGGCCTCGCTGTCGGGCTTCCCGAAGGACAAATGGGCAACAGCGAAGTCGGACACTTGAACCTCGGCGCCGGGCGGGTGGTGCCGCAGGACCTCGTCCGCATTTCCGCGAGCATCGCGAGCGGCGAGTTCTTCACCCTCACCCCCTTCCGTGAGCTGGGGGCCCGGCTGCGACAGAACGGCGGCACCCTGCATCTCATGGGCCTGCTCGGCAACGGCGGGGTGCACGCCATCGACACGCATTTGCTGGCGTGCATCGAGCTCGGGGTGCGGCTCGAAGCGCGCCGGATCGCGGTCCACGGGTTCCTCGACGGGCGCGATACGCCGCCCCGCTCGGCCCAGGGCTTCGTGGCCACCCTGGACCGCGAGCTGCGGCGGATCGCCGGCGACCGGGGCGTCCTCGCGTCGCTGGTGGGCCGCTACTTCGCCATGGATCGCGACCAGCGCTGGGAGCGCACCCGGCTGGCCTACGACCTGCTCCTGCACGGGCGCGGCACCCCCGCGACCGATCCGGCGCAGGCGGTGGGCGAGGCCTACGCGCGCGGAGAGAGCGACGAATTCGTGAAGCCGATCGTGCTGACCGACGAGGGAGGAGCGCCGCGCGCCGCACTGCAGTCGGGCGATGCGGTGCTCTGCTTCAACTATCGCAGCGATCGCATGCGCCAGATCGTGCGCGCGCTCGCGGTGGATGGCTTCGACGGCTTTCCCGTGTCCGACCGGCCCGGCCTGACGCTGGTGACCCTGACCCAGTACGACCGGACCTTCCCGTTTCCGCAGGCGTTTCCGCCCTTCAGCCTGGCCCGCATTCTCGCCGAGGTGCTGGCGGACGTCGGGCGCACCCAGTATCGCACCGCCGAAACGGAGAAGTATCCCCACGTCACCTATTTCTTCAACGGCGGGCACGAGCCGCCCTATCCGGGGGAGGAGCGGGTGCTGGTGCCCTCGCCCAAGGTGGCCACCTACGATCTCGCCCCCGAGATGAGCGCGGCCGGCGTGACCGACAGCCTCTGCGGGGCGCTCGCGCGCCGCGCCCACGACTTTCTGCTCTGCAATTTCGCCAACGCCGACATGGTCGGGCACACCGGCGTGCTGCCCGCGGTGATCGAGGCGGTCGAGACGGTGGACCGCTGCCTGGGTCGCATCGTGCCCGCCTGCGAGCAGAGCGGCACCCGCCTGTTGATCACCGCGGATCACGGCAATTGCGAGCTGATGATCGATCCCGCGTCCGGCGGACCCCACACCGCGCACACCTCCAATCCCGTGCCGTTCGTCGCACTGCACGCCGGGGTCCGGCGACTGCGCTCGCAGGGAGCGCTCTGCGATGTTGCACCCACGATTCTGGCCCTGCTCGGGCTGGAGCAACCTTCGGAAATGACGGGACGTGCCCTCCATGCGGCTTGAGCTCCCCGCGCGCCTGCTCCCGGCGGCACTCGCCGCGCAGCTCCTCTTCCCGCTGGCGGCGGCGGCCCAGGTGGGGCACGACCCGGCCCGCTCGCCCTATCGGACGCTGCGCTACAGCCAGTTCATCAGCCTGACCGGTGGCCTGCTGAACGGCAATGGTGGCGCGCTGGGCGTCGCGCCCCACCACGGAGCCTCGCTCGGACTGCGCTACGAATTCCTGTCCGCCGGCACCGTCACCGTGGGACTGCAGGCCAGCATCGCCAACACCGAGCGACTCGTGGTGAACCCGACCCGGCCCATCGCGACCGCCGTGAGCGGACCGGTCAAGCAGCGGGTCGCCATCGGCGAAGCCATCGTCCAATTCAACATCACCGGCGGCAAGACCTGGCACCGGATAGCTCCCTTCGCGTCGGTGGGGCTCGGGCTCATGCTCTCGAACGACACCCCGCTCGACAGCAGCGGCTTCAAGTTTCACACCCGCTTGGCGCTGACGCCCGGCATCGGCGCCCGTGTCTTCCTGAGCGATCGGCTCTTCCTTCGGCTCGAGGCCCGCAACGCCTTCTGGTCGGTGAGCTACCCCGCGACGTTCCGGGCCGTGCCCTCCACCGCCCCCACCGAGCCACCGGTGCTCGCGACCCCCCGAAAAGAATGGCTGGCCAACGGCTGGTACACCGTGGGCCTGGGCTATGCCTTCAGCCGGCCGTTCTAGGAGCAGTGACCGGTGACCAGTGACCAGTGACCGGTGAAGGGTGAAAGGTGATGAAGCGTGAACGCTGAACAGCGGCTACAGGTAAGTCTGACCCGCACCGTGGGGTTCCACGCGACCCACCGCTACTGGGTCGCGGATTGGACCCCGGAGGCCAATCGGGCTCGATTCGCCGGGGCCACCGAGCCGCATCCGCACGACTACAGTTGCGCCGTGACCGTGAGCGGGACGTTTGACCCCGAAACCGACATGATCGTCGACCTCCCCGCCCTGGATGGTATCCTCCAGGACGAAGTCGTCGCGCGCTTCCACGGGAAGCAGCTCGACCGCGACACCGCCGAATTCGCCGAGGCCGGAATGCTGCCTAGTTGCGAGGCCCTCGCGCGCTACCTCTTCATGCGGATCGCCGCTCGACTGCCCGAGGGCGTGGCGTTGCAGCGGGTGCGCGTCGCCGAGGACGCCACCCTGCACGCGGACTGTGCTGCAGTGACCAGTGACCGGTGACCCTTCCGCCCCGCTGCGCCCCGCCAAGCGCGGCGGCCGCATGGCCGATCAGGCCGCGGTGGAAGAAGTGCCCGTGTGGCTGGAAGTGAACGGGGCCCCGGCGGTCACCTGGATGTGCACGCCCGACCTGCTCGAAGAGCTGGCCGTTGGCTGGCTCGCCGGCGAAGGCTTCATCGCCGGCATCGACGAGCTGCATCTCCGCCCCTGTGCCACCGACCTGGGCTTTTGGGCGGAGATTCCCGCGGAACGCCTGGCCCAGGTGCGCGCCGAGGGTCGCCGGCCCGTGCTCGCGTCCGGCTGCGGGGCGGTCAGCATCTTCCTCGCCGAGCCCGATTCCATCCGTCCGGTGCCCTTGCGGGGGGAGCCGCCGCCGCCCGAGCGTCTCCGCGCCCTGTTCAAGGGACTGTTTGCGCGGGGAGAACGCTACCGCGACACCGGCGGGATCCATGCGGCGGCGCTGACCGACGGCGTCGAGCTCCTCGCCCACGCCGAGGACATCGGACGCCACAACGCAGTCGACAAGGTGATCGGGGCCATGCTGCTCGCCCGTCGCGCCCTGGCCGGCCTCGGCCTGCTGGTCACTGGGCGGATTTCCGCCGAGCTCGCGGCGAAGGCAGGCCGCGCCGGGATGGCCTGGGTCGCCACCCCCTCGGTCCCCTCCACCCTCGCCGTCGAAATCGCCCGGCAGACCGGGATGGTGCTGGTGGGACGCGCGGTAAGCGGAGAACCGCACCTCCACCGGCCGTGAACGGAGCCATTCTCGCCGGAGGGTCCGCGAGCCGCCTGGGCGGCGCACCCAAAGGCTTGCTCGAAGTCGGCGGGCAGCGCATTCTCGACCGCCTGGTGGCTAGTTTCGAGCAGGCGCTGGGGACCCTGCCGCTCCTGGTGGCCAATGCCCCGGATGCCGCGAGCTGGCGGGCCGACCTGCGGGTGACTGCCGACCTCCGGCCCGGGGCCGGGTCGCTGGGCGGTCTCCTCACCGCCGTGCTCGCGGCCCCGGCGCCGGTCGTCTGCGTGGCCTGGGACATGCCCTTCGTACCGGCCGCGCTCATCGCGGCCCTGGCCGCCGGGCTGGCCGGCGGGGATGTCTGCATTCCGGAGAGCGGCGGCCGCCGGGGAGTCGAGCCCCTCTGCGCCGGGTACGGGCCCGCCACGGGGCCGGCAATGGCGGCGGCGCTCGATCGGGGCGATCTTCGAGCCATCGCGTTTCACGACGCGGTGCGCGTGACCCGGCTCCCCGAGAGCGTGGTCCGGCAATTCGGCGAGCCGGAGCGACTGTTCTTCAACGTGAACACCGCGGACGACCTGGTCCGGGCCAACGGGATGGCGTTGTGATCAAAATCGTCTCCATCATCGGGCACAAGAACGCCGGCAAGACCACCCTGGTCGCCGCCATCGCCCACGAGTTCAAGCGCCAGAAGCGCCGCGTCGGGACCATCAAGCACGCTTCCCATCCGCTCGAGATCGACAAGGCCGGGACCGATTCCTGGCGGCACTTCCACGAGGGCAAGGCCGACGGGGTGATCGTGGCTTCGCCGGACCTGCGAGTGACCTTCGAGCGCCGCAGCGACGAGGCGGGGCCCGAGGTGTTGGCCCGGCGCTACTACGCCGACATGGACGTGGTGCTCGTCGAGGGATTCAAGACCGCCCCGATCCCCAAGATCGAAGTGTTCCGCAAGGAGGTGGCCAGGGCCCCCCTCTTCAATCCGGAGGCGGAGAACGCCAGCGACTGGCTCGCGATCATCACCGACGACCATCGCTATTCCGCCCCTTGCCGGGTCCTGCATTTCTCCGACACCATGTGGCTCACCGTGCTGACCGCGCTGATCATGGAGCAGGCCAAGCAGCTGCAGCCGTGACCCCGCCGCTGCCGGCCGCCGACGCCGCGCGCCGCATCCTCGCGGAGGTGCGCCGGCAGCCCCCGCTCCGCCTTCCCCTCGACGACGCCCTCGGCAGTGTGCTCGCCGAAGCCGCGGTCAGTCCGCTCGACATTCCGCCCTGGACCAACTCCGCCATGGACGGCTACGCCGTCCGCGCCGCCGACGTGCGCGGGGCGAGCCCGGCGGCCCCGAGGACCCTGCCGGTGGTCGAGGTGGTGCCGGCGGGAGTTTTCCCCGGCCGCTCGCTTGGCCCGGGCGAGTGCGCCCGCATCTTCACCGGCGCGCCCCTCCCGGAAGGCGCCGACTCGGTGATCCGGCAGGAAGACACCGATCTGGGGACGGAGACGGTCGCGATCCGCAACGACCGGGATTGCGGCGTCAACATCCGCCGCGCCGGTGAAGACATCCGGAAAGGCGCGGAGGTCCTGCCGGCCGGGAGCGAGCTCGGGCCCGCGCAGCTCGGCGTGCTGGCCTCGCTCGCAATGGCGCACCCCGTCGTGTACCGCCGCCCCCGCGTCGGCATCCTGGGCGGCGGCGACGAGATCGTCGATATCGACCAGCCCGAAGCCATCCTCTCCGGCCGCAAGATCGCCAGCTCCAATACCCACACCCTGCTTGCGCTGGTTCGCCTGGCCGGCGGCGAGCCGGTCAACCTCGGCCTCGCCGCGGACACCCCGGCGAGCCTGCGCGAGCACCTCACCCGGGGGCGGGAGTGCGACCTGCTGGTCACCACCGCGGGAATCAGCGTCGGGGACCATGACCATTTGCGGGCGGTCCTCAGCGAGCTGGGCGCCGAGCTCCGGTTCTGGAAGCTGCGGATGCGCCCCGGGGCGCCGGTGGGCTTCGGCGTGTTAGGCAGCCTGCCCTGGATCGGGCTGCCCGGCAACCCCGTCAGCACCATGGTGACCTTCGAGCTCTTCGTGCGGCCCGCGATCCGCAAGATGATGGGGCAGCCGCTGCCCTTCCGCCGCACAGTCCCGGTGCGAGTGGCCGAGCCGATCCGCCTCGGCCCCAAGCTGCAGCACTTCCTGCGGGCCGTGGTCACCCCGCGAGCCGAAGGGCTGGAGGTGCGGCTCACCGGTCCGCAGGGCTCCGGCATTCTCACCTCCATGGTCAAGGCCAATGCGCTGCTCATCATCCCGGAAGGGCAGCACGAAACGCCCGAGGGCGCCCTCGCGAGCGCCCTCGTGCTGGATGACCCGCGGCACGTGAGCGAGCCGCCCTGGTGAGCCCCCGGGTTAGGGACTGACCTTCACGGGGCTGGTCCGGTTGGTGGTGGTCCCGTCCCCCAGCTCGCCGAACGCGTTGTAGCCCCAGCACCAGGTTTCCCCGGCCGTCGTGATCCCGCAGGTGTTGAGCTTGCCGGCGCTCAGGAAATTGAAGCTGTGTCCGCCGACCACCTTGATGGGGGTCGGATGGCTGATGTTGCTGGCGAAGTCGGTCCCCGCGAGCCCGTCGCCCACTTCCCCATAGAAATTGGTTCCCCAGCACCACGCTTCGCCGACCGCGGAAAGGCCGCAGGCGTGGAAGAACCCGGCGCTTGCACTCATAAACGTGACGGAGCCCGTCGCGGTGAGCACCGGGGTGAGCCGCGCGAACAGCGACCCGTCTCCGATCATGCCGCCGCGGGTGGCAATGTAGGTGTTGGCGCCCCAGCACCACAGCGCGCCGACCGGGGCTGGAGTCCTGCCGCAGGCGAAGCGGTACCCGGCGCTTACGTCGGCCCATTGGACCGGCGGTCCCACGACCTGCATCGGCGTGGTGATCGGGGTCCCCAGGATGCCCACGCCGAGGATTCCGGCCTGGTCGGATGGGAAGGCGCTGTTGATGGCGCCGCCGTTGCTGCCCCAGCACCAGAGCTGCGCCGCCGGGGTGACGCCGCAGGTGCGGTCCTGGCCGGCGCTGAGCTTCACGAAGCTCAACCCGGCGATCGGGTCGAAGACCTGAACCGGCTGGTTCCGGCCGACCTGCGTCCCGTCGCCCAGGACGCCCCATGGATTGGCCCCCCAGCACCAGGCCTTCCCCGCCGCAGTCAGTCCGCAGGTGTGGAGACTGCCCGCGGTAATCGACACGAAGGCGGGAGCCCCCTGCACCTGGACTGGCTGGGTCTGGTCGGTAGTGGAAAAGGTGCCGTTACCGAGCTCTCCCTCCTCGTTGATGCCCCAGCACCAGGTGGCCCCCGCCGGCGTGATCGCACAGGTGTAATAGAGGCCGACCACGATCTGGCTGAACACGTGTGCGCCCGACACCTGCACCGGGTGGCTCCGATCCGTCTTGGTGCCGTCGCCCACCTCGCCGTCTTCGTTGCGCCCCCAGCACCAGGCTGCGCCGGCTGCGGTCAGGCCACAGCTGTGATAGCCTGCGCTCACCTGCGTCAAAACGAAAGCCGGCGCCGCCGTGACGGTGACCAGGACCTGCCCCGACACGCCCTCGCTGGTCGCCGAAATGGTGGCGCTGCCGACCGCGACGGCGGTGACCAGTCCGGTACTCGACACCGTGGCGATGCCGGTCGCGCTCGAGCTCCAGGTCACCACGCGGTTGCTCAGGGCGTTGCCTGCCGCGTCCTTCGGCGTGGCGGCGAGCTGTTGGGTGCTGTTGAGCGCCAGGTTGAACGCGCCCGCGGGCGACAGGACCACCGACGCCACCGGTGCCTGGATCTGCGAGATGGCGTAGCCGCTGAAGTGGGTGGTCGTGCCGGTGACGGTGCGCGTCGCGACGTCCACGCTGCTGCCGGGAACCGGCTCCCACACCGCTCCGTTCAACAGGTGGAGCCGGAACAGCGTGGGATCGGCGGTCGGGGAGACCTGCGCGGGGTCGTACCTGATCTTGAGGGTCACCGGCTGGGCGAACTGGGTGCCGTTCGGGCCGAAGTCGTAAGCGGTGCCGGCCACCAGACCGGCCGCGCCGGGCGTAGTGGCCAGCGGGGTCACCGTCAGCGCCAGCGGCGCGGCGAGCGCCTGCGCGGGAAGCGTCACCGAGACGTTGCCGCTCGCGGCGGTGATGGTGCCGCCCGCCACGCTGGCCACCCCGCCGTCCTGCACCGTGATCACGGCATCCGCGCTCTTCCCCTCGCTGGTCGCGGTGATAGTGGCGCTCCCCGGCGCCACGGCAGTCACCAGCCCGGCGTTCACCGAAGCCACGATGGAGGCGCTGCTGCTCCAGGTCACGGCTCGCCCGGCCAGCGCGTTGCCCGAGGCGTCCTTCGGCGTGGCGCTGAGCTGGGTGGTCTGCTGCGGAACCAGGGTGGCCGCCGTCGCGCTCAGCGCAACCGTGGAGACGGGGGCCGGCGGCGGAGGGGGCGGGGGCGCAACGGTGTCACCGCCACCGCCTCCGCAGGCGGCAAGAAGGAGCAGGCCCAGGAGGGCGGGAATCGGTCGGCGCACGGGGAACCCCGCAGAAGGAGACATCCCTTCACGCGCGGATCCGGGTCCAAATGGCTCAGCGGGCTACGGGCTCACCCTTACCGGCGTCGAACGGTGCACCGTGGTCCCGTCGCCGAGCCCGCCGTAGAAATTGCCGCCCCAGCACCAGGTTTCGCCGCCGGTGGTGATGCCGCAGGCTATCACCTGGCCGACGCTCAGTGAGCTGAAGGTGTGGCCGCCGACGACTTTCGTGGGCGTGGGGTAATCGTGATTGGTGGCGAACACCGTGGAGCCTCCATCACCCACCTCGCCAAGCTGGTTGGTGCCCCAGCACCAGGCCTCGCCGACCGTGGAGAGCGCGCAAGCACCGAGATAGCTCGTGCTCACGCTGCTGAAGGTGATAGCCCCGGTTGCCGTGGGGCCGGGCTGAGTCCTAGTCACCCTGGTCCCGTCACCGAGCTGTCCGCCTCTCCCTGCGTAGAAAGTCGAGTCGCCCCAGCGATTGGCGCCCCAGCAGGACAGCGCTCCCGCCGCCGTGCGGCCGCACCCGAATCGGTAGCCGGCGCTGACTTCGGCCAACTGGGCCGCTCCCGAGACCTGGGACGGCTGGGCGATGATGTGCGCGAGCGATCCCACCCCGAGGAGTCCGGCTGGGTCATTGTTGTCATCGACGCCCCAGTTCGGGACGCCGCCGTTGTTCCCCCAGCAGTACGCCAGACCGCCAACCGTCACCCCGCAGGTCCGGTCCCATCCGGCGCTGAGTTGCGCGAAGCTGAGGCCTCCAAGCGCGGCGACGGGCTGCGAGCGCACCAGCTCTT
>Ga0255312_1000198_pt1 | contig 10776 bp, 11 predicted proteins | sample EtOH5_T0_E5_meta_FD_202081 | JGI IMG/M metagenome (GOLD analysis project Ga0255312, IMG submission 202081) | Sandy soil microbial communities from University of British Columbia, Vancouver, Canada - EtOH5_T0_E5 | ecosystem: Engineered > Artificial ecosystem > Sand microcosm > Unclassified ...
AGATGATGAGCCTGTCGCCAGCGGAAGCGCAGCGCCAGGCGGCGGAAGCCGGCAAGCGCGAGGCGTCGCGCGCCGGCTCGGGGACAGCGATTTTCCCGATCTTCTTCTGGCTGATGATCCTGGTTTTCGTGCTCCTGTCGAAGCTACGTCGCGGCAGCGGCCGCCGTTATCGCCGGCGCGGCGGCGGCATCAATCCCTGGGTGGTGTTGTGGGGCCTGAATGAACTGAGCCGCTCATCGCGCAGCAGCAGCGGCTGGGGCGGCGGTGGAGGCTCGGGATGGGGCGGCGGTGGCGGCTTTGGCGGCGGCGGTGGCGGCTTCTCGGGCGGCGGCGGTTCGTTCGGCGGCGGCGGAGCGTCGGGCGGATGGTAGTCTCTCGCCTCAGCGAAGCCGACCACGCCAAGGTCAGCGCGGCGATTTCCGCGGCGGAAGCGGGCAGCAACGGCGAGATCGTCGCGGTCGCCACCGACCTCAGCGACCCGTACCACGACGTCGCGCTGCACTGGGCGGTGCTGGTGCTGATCGCCGTGCTGGCCTGGGCGGCGGCATGCCCGACCTGCCTGCAGTGGTGGTTTGACGCGCTGATGGGCGGCTGGCGGCCGGAACCGAGCTTACGCGAATTGCTGACGTTCCTGATGGTCCTGGCCGTGTTCAAGTTCACCGCCGTGCTGCTGATCCTCAAATACATGCCGCTGCGGCTGGCGCTGACGCCCGGCGCGACCAAGCATCGCCGGGTCCGGCGGCGGGCGGTCGCGGTGTTCAAGGCCGCCGCCGAGCGGCGCACGGTCGGCCGCACCGGCATCCTGATTTACATGTCGATGGGCGAGCGGCGCGCCGAGATTGTCGCCGACGACGCGATCCTCGCGGTCACCGACGAGCACATTTGGGGCGAGGCGATGGAGGCGCTGCTGGTCGAGGTCCGCGCCGGCCGGCCGGGCGACGGCATGGTCGCGGCGATCGCCAAGGTCGGCGAGGTGCTCAAGCAACATTTCCCGCGCTCCGCCGGCGACACCAACGAAATCCCCGACAAGCTCATCGAACTATGAACGGTGAGGACGACGGCCCTCCCCAAGTCATGTGGGAAGGCAAGTACGTCCGGGCGCTGAAGCGCGGCAAATGGGAATATGTCGGCCGCGTCGGCGGCGTCCGCGCGGTGGTCATCCTCGCCGAGCACGAGGGCCAGGTGATCCTGGTCGAGCAGCCGCGGATCGCCGTCGGCGGCCGTTGCCTCGAGCTTCCCGCCGGGCTGGTCGGCGACGAGGACCCCAACGCGACGATCGAGGGCACCGCGGTCAAGGAGCTCGAGGAGGAAACGGGTTTCACCGCCGACCGCATCGAGCGGCTCGGCGACTTCCACTCGTCGCCGGGGATGCTGTCGGAGAGCTTCACGCTAGTGCGTGCCCATGGAGTCAGCCGTTGCGGCGAGGGCGGCGGGACCGAGCATGAGGACATCAAGGTGCATTTGGTCGCGCGCGCTACAATTCCCGCTTTCATCGAGGAAAAGCGCGCGGAAGGCCTGGCGATCGACGTCAGGCTGCTGCTGTTCCTGAATTACTGAGCTTGTCGTAAGCGGCGCGGCTCGCTTACACGCTGCCCATGACGACCATCGACAGTTTCGACCTCGAGGATTTCGTCCGCCGCGTGCTGGCCGAGGATCTCGGCTCGGGCGGCGACGTCACCTCCAACGCGACGATCGCCGAGGTCACGCATTTCACTGCGAGCATCAATTGCCGCGAGGCAATCGTTGTTGCTGGACTGTACGTCGCCGCGACGTTCTTCCGAGCGCTCGATTCGGACGTCGAAATCGAGCCGCTGGTCAGCGACGGCGACCGCGCGGCGACGGGCACGGTGCTGATGCGGCTCGCCGGCAATGCGCGCGCGATGCTCGCCGCCGAGCGGTCGGCGCTCAACACGCTGCAGCATCTGTCGGGCATCGCCACGCTGACGCGGCGCTACGTCGATGCGATCGACGGGACCGGCGCGACGCTGCTCGACACGCGCAAGACCATCCCCGGCCTGCGCAACCTCGACAAATATGCGGCGCGGATGGGCGGCGCCCGGAACCACCGGATGCGGCTCGACGACGGCGTGCTGATCAAGGACAACCATGTCGCGGTGTGCGGCGGCGTCGCGCAAGCGGTGCGCGCGGCCAAGGCGGCCAACATCGGCCTGCCGGTGCAGGTCGAGGTCGACCGCCTGGACCAGATCGAGCCCGCGCTCACCGCCGGCGCCGACCGGCTGCTGCTCGACAACATGGACGTCGCGACTCTTAAGCAGGCGGTCGCCCAAGTCGCTGGGCGGGTGCCGCTGGAAGCGTCGGGCGGGGTGAATCTCGACACCATCCGCGGCATCGCCGAAACCGGCGTCGACTATATTTCGGTCGGCCGCATCACCCAGTCGGCGCCCGCGGTCGACATCGGTCTCGATTATTCGCTCACACCGCGTGCCGAATAGGGATTTCAAGCCTAACATGGATTTATTTCGCATCTGCCGCGTTCGACATTATATGACGCCGAAGCGTTAGGAGAGTTGAGTTGTTCAAGGGGGTCAAGCCCATCCTTTACGGTGGCCGCGAGGTGTGGCCGCTGATCGAAGGCGGCAAGGGCGTCAGCGCGACCAATCATGCCAGCTCGGGCGCGTGGGCGGCGGCCGGCGGAGTCGGCACCGTGTCCGCGGTCAACGCCGACAGCTACGATCCCGATGGGCGCATCATCCCCCAGGTCTACAAGGCGCTGACTCGCCGCGAACGGCACGAGGAACTGGTCCAGTACGCCATCGACGGCGCGGTCGCGCAAGTCGAGCGCGCTTATGAAATCGCCGGCGGCCACGGCGCCATCAACATCAACGTGCTGTGGGAAATGGGAGGCGCGCAACGCGTGCTGCACGGCGTGCTCGAGCGCACCAAGGGGATGGTGACCGGAGTCACCTGCGGCGCCGGCATGCCGTACAAATTGTCCGAAATCGCCGCGTCGTACGGCGTCAATTACCTGCCGATCATCAGCTCGGCGCGCGCCTTCCGGGCGCTGTGGAAACGCGCTTATTCGAAAGCCGCCGAGTGGCTCGCCGCGGTCGTCTACGAAGATCCCTGGCTGGCGGGCGGGCACAACGGCCTGTCGAACGCCGAGGACCCGCGCAAGCCGCAGGACCCGTATCCGCGGGTCGCCGAACTGCGCGCGACGATGCGCGAGGGCGGCATTCCGGACAGCCTGCCGATTGTCATGGCCGGCGGCGTCTGGCGCCTCGACGAGTGGGACAATTGGATCGACAATCCCGAGCTCGGGCAGATTGCTTTCCAGTTCGGGACGCGGCCGCTGCTGACCCAGGAAAGCCCGATCCCGCCCGAGTGGAAAGCGCGGCTGATGACGCTGGAGGAAGGCGACATCCTGCTCCACCGTTTCTCGCCGACCGGTTTCTATTCGTCCGCCGTGCGCAACGCCTTTTTGCGCAACCTCGAGGAGCGCTCGCACCGCCAGATCGCGTTCACCAAGGAGCCGCTGGGCGACCACGCGTTCGAGCTCGACGTCGGCCTTGCCGGGAAGCGCCATTACTGGGTGACCAAGGGCGACTTGCAGCACGCGCGCGAATGGTATGCGGCCGGCTTCACCGAGGCATTGAAGACGCCCGACGAGACTTTGGTGTTCGTCACGCCTGAGGAAAAGAAGCACATCCGCACCGACCAGGCCGAGTGCATGGGCTGCCTGTCGCAGTGCGGTTTTTCGTCGTGGGCGGATCATGAGAAAAACAGCACTGGGCGGCTCGCCGATCCGCGCAGCTTCTGCATCCAGAAAACGCTGCAGGAAATCGCCCACGGCGGCCCGACCGAGCACAACCTCATGTTCGCCGGCCACTCCGCGTTTCGCTTCCAGAGCGACCCCTTCTACTCGAACGGCTTCGTGCCGACCGTAAAGCAGCTCGTCGACCGGATCCTGACGGGAGCGTGATGCGAACCCTTGCCGCGGCCGCGCTGCTAACGCTCGCGACCGCCGCGAGCGCCCAGGACAAGACCCCGCCATACTGGGCGTCGATCGCCAGCGGCGAGGCGATGATGCGCACCGGGCCGGCCCGCAATTATCCCGGCACCTGGCTGTACAAACGCCGCGACCTGCCGGTGCGGGTTATCAAGACCTACCCCAACTGGCGGATGATCGAGGACCCCGACGGGACCAGGGGCTGGATGCTGGTGACGCTGCTCAGCGACCAGCGCACCGCGATCGTCAGGCCGGGCGAACCGCGCGCGATTCATGTGGAAGCGAACGAGACCAGCCGCGTCCGCTACCGCGCCGAGCACGGCGTCGTCGGCCGCATCGACAAGTGCCGCGCCGGCTGGTGCCGAATCGCCGTCGGCAAGCGGCAGGGTTACATTCGCACCAGCGACATCTGGGGCGTCAGCGACGGCGAAACGGTCGACTGATCAGGCGGTGCGGATTCCCGCACCCGCCTGATCGAAGCCATTACATCGTCAGCGGAACGTACGCGGTGCGCTTGACGGTGAGCTTTTCGCCCTTGTCGCTGGTGGTTTCGCCTGAGCCGCCCTCGGCCACCATCGGATCGGTCCAGCAGACCTCGCCTTCCTTGGTCATCGCGCTGGTGAAGCAGGCCTTGCCGTCCTTCATCGTCGCGGTGCCGTGATCGATATGTTCCTTGCCGGAGACGGTGATGTACTTGCCGGTCGCGTCGATTGATTCCTGCATCGGCTTGCCGGTCTTGGTGTCGGTGTATTCCCAAGTCGTTTCGTTGAGCGACGCGAGCGCGGTACCGGCCACATTGGCCTCGGCCACATTGGCGTCCGTCGCGACATTGGCGTCCATCGCGACATTGGCCTCATTGGCCGGCGCCGCCGCCTTTTGCTGACAGCCGGCAAGCGCCGCAACGGTCGCGAGCAGAATGATCTTGTGCATTTGCTTCTCCCCTCTTTGGTGGCGAACGATTAACAGGGTTCGATTATCGTGGCGAATCCGACGCCATGACGCCAATCGCAAGCGGCTAGATCAGCTCCACCGCGACCGCCGTTGCTTCGCCGCCGCCAATGCACAGCGACGCGACGCCGCGTTTGAGGCCCTTCTGCTTGAGCGCGTTGACCAGGGTGACGAGGATGCGCGTGCCGCTGGCGCCGATCGGGTGGCCCAATGCGGTGGCGCCGCCGTGGACGTTGATCTTGTCATGGCTGATGCCGAGGTCCTTCATCGCGAACATGGCGACGCAGGCGAACGCCTCATTGATTTCGAACAAATCGACGTCGCCGACCTTCCAGCCGGCTTTGGCCAGCACCTTGTTCATCGCGCCGATCGGGGCGATCGTGAACTCGGCCGGCTCCTGCGCGTGGGCGGCGGTGGCGACGATCCGCGCGATCGGGGTGAGGCCGGCGGCCTTGGCGGTCGATTCGCGGGTCAGCACGAGCGCGGCGGCGCCGTCGGAAATCGACGAGCTGGTCGCGGCGGTGATCGTCCCTTCCTTGGCGAAGGCGGGCTTCAATTGCGGGATCTTGTCGGGGCGGCCGCGGCCCGGCGACTCGTCGGTGTCGACGATGGTCTCGCCGGCGCGGCTCTTGATGGTCACCGGCACGACCTCGTCCTTGAACCCGCCATTGTCGATCGCCGACTTGGCGCGGCTCAGGCTCTCGATCGCGTAATCGTCCATCTGCTGGCGGGTCAGCTGGTACTGGTCGGCGGTGCACTGGGCGAAGCTGCCCATCGCGCGGCCTTCCTCATACGCATCCTCGAGCCCGTCGAGGAACATGTGGTCGTAGGCGGTGTCGTGGCCGATGCGCGCACCCGAGCGGTGCTTCTTGAGCAAATACGGCGCGTTGGTCATCGATTCCATGCCGCCGGCGATGATGAATTGCGCGTTGCCGGCGGCGAGTGCCTCGTCGCCCATGATCACCGTCTGCATGCCCGAGCCGCAGACCTTGTTGACGGTCGTCGCTTGGACCGACTTGGGCAGGCCGGCCTTGATCGCCGCCTGGCGCGCCGGCGCCTGGCCGAGCCCGGCAGGCAGGACGCAGCCCATGTAGATGCGGTCGATGTCGCCGCCGGCGACTCCGGAGCGCTCGACTGCCGCCTTGACCGCGGTGGCGCCGAGATCGGTCGCCGAGGCGTCGGCGAGCGCGCCCTGCATCGCGCCCATCGGCGTGCGCGCGTAGGAGAGGATGACGGTGGGGTCGGACGAAGGGGTGCTGGCCATGTGGTGCTCCTAGTTACGTCATTGCGAGGAGCGACAGCGACGCGGCAATCCAGACTGGATTGCTCCGCTTCGCTCGCAATGACGATGTTGCAGTGCACATAGTGACTCGGGTCTGCTTGTCCAAGCCTCGAAGCGGGTGCTAACCGCTCGCTGCAAAGGGAGCTCCACGATGTCCGATCCCGGCCTCGATTTCGACCTCGGCGAGATGGCCGACACGATCCGCGACACGACGCGGCGTTTCGCGTCCGACAAGATCCAGCCGATCGCCGCCGAGATCGACGAGAAGGACGAGTTCCCCAAGCATTTGTGGCCGCAGATGGGCGAATTGGGGCTGCATGGCATCACCGTCGAGGAGGAGTGGGGCGGGCTCGGGCTTGGCTATCTCGAGCATGTCGTCGCGCAGGAGGAAGTCGCGCGCGCTTCGGCGTCGGTCGGCCTCTCCTACGGCGCCCATTCCAATCTGTGCGTCAACCAGATCCGCCGCTGGGGCAACGACGAGCAGAAGCGCAAGTATTTGCCGAAGCTGATCAGCGGCGAGCATGTCGGCTCGCTGGCGATGAGCGAGGCCGGCGCCGGCAGCGACGTAATCGGTATGAAGCTCAAGGCAGAGAAGAGCGGCAATGGCTACCGCCTCAACGGCACCAAATTCTGGATCACCAACGGCTCCGACGCCGACGTGCTGGTGGTCTATGCCAAGACCGGCGAGGGCAGCAAAGGCATCACCACCTTCCTCATCGAGAAAGGCATGGAGGGGTTCTCGACCGGGCAGAAGGTCGACAAGATGGGCATGCGCGGATCGCCGACCAGCGAGCTGGTGTTCGACGATTGCTTCGTTCCGCCCGAGAATGTCGTCGGCGAAGAGAATAATGGCGCCGCGGTGCTGATGAGTGGGCTCGATTACGAGCGCACGGTGCTCGCCGGGATCCAGATCGGGATCATGCAGGCGTGCCTCGACGTGGTCCTGCCCTACGTCCGCGAGCGCAAGCAGTTCGGCAAACCGATCGGCAGCTTCCAGCTGATGCAGGCCAAGATCGCCGACATGTATGTCGCATTGAATTCGTCGCGGGCCTACGTCTATCAAGTGGCCAAGGCGTGCGACGCGGGGCGGGCCACGCGGTTCGACGCGGCCGGTGCGATCCTGCTGGCGAGCGAGAATGCGGTTAAGGTCGCGGGCGAGGCGATCCAGGCGCTGGGCGGCGCGGGCTACACCAAGGACTGGCCGGTCGAGCGCTATTTCCGCGACGCCAAGCTCTTAGACATCGGCGCCGGCACCAACGAGATCCGCCGGATGCTGATCGGGCGGGAGCTGATCGGAGTCTAATAGGCAGCGATTCTCATCAGTCCCCAAGCGACGAGAGCGGCGCCTGCGGCGCGCCCGAGGAATGGTCCGTGCGGCACCAGTTTCTCGACGGCGACGATCAAGGTCAGCGCGACGACCCACAGCAGGTTCATCACGCCGCCGACGAACAGCAGCGCCATCAACAACCAGCAGCAGCCGACGCAATAAGCCCCGTGCAGGAAGCCGAGGCGCGCGGCTCCGTCCCATCCCGGCCGCCAGTGACGGCTCAGGAAGGCGGCCGGCGACCGGCATTGGCGCAGGCACGCCGACTTGAGCGGCGAGAGCTGGTACACGCCGGCGGTTATGAGCAACGCGCCATCCGCCGCGCGATTATCGAGCGCCATCGACGGGCCGGTCAGCAGGCGCTGCATCGACGCCGCCGCGATCGAGAACACCAGCCAGACGCCGAGATAGCCGGCAAGAAACACCCACGACTGGGCGATCGCCTCCATGACCTTCCGCTGCTCGCGGACGCGCGCGTAGAGCAGGATCGCCGGCGCGGCGGACGGCAGCATCATCGCCGTCATCATCAGCCACCACATCAGCACCAATGCGGCGAGCGGCGGGGGATGTAACCCGCCCATGCCCCCGGCGTGCCCTACGCCCGCGCCGCGCGCGATTAACCACCAGCTAAGCGCCGCCAGCAGCGCGACGCCGCCGGCGACAATAGCGCGCTCGTGGCGCAGGGCTCGGCTGATCAGGTCAGGCGCGGACGACACCGTTGCTGTTGAGGTGCAGGTTGGCGAACTGGCCGTAACTGTCCTTGAACTCGACTTGCACGGGCCCCGTTGTCCGGCTCGACGCGCTGCCGATGTCGGCGACGGTATATTCGAATCCGTCAGGCAGCACGATCTGGGCCCGCGACTCCGCGCCGGTCACCTTGTTGCGGATGGGTTCGCCGACCGTCTCGATATAGTCCGGGACCGTCAGACGGGCGCGGCGGCCCTCGACATCGACCTCGAAGTCGACGTCGGTGAACACCGGCTCGTGCATCTTGGTGACGGTTGAGGCGTAGACCGCGAACATGGTCGCGAACGGATCGGTGTCCTGGCCGGTCATGATCCTCAGAAGCGCCTCGCGCTGCTGGTCGTCGGCCCTTCGATCCACGAAAGCGATCGCCTCGCCATTGCCTTCGTGGATCGGACCCGGCCATTTGAAGATGGCGGCGACGCGCAGCCCGTCGAGACGGGTGTCGCCATGGTGGCCCTCGTCGATCTGGATTCCGGCGACGGCGTGACAGTGCCCTTTGTCGGGCAGCGCGTTGAACTGGCAATTGCAGCCATATTCGCAACTGCAGTTGACCAGCTCGCGGCCTTTGAACTCCCAATGCGTCATGTTGGCCTCCCGGACAGGGAAGACGGGGCCCATAGCAGATTCGCGGCGGACGGCGAAGGCATGGACCCGGGAGCAGCCGCAATAGCTTGGCAACCGCGGCGTGCAGCGGCTAGGCCGCTGACGATGAGCGCGCCACGGATCGACACCAAAGTCTCTACCGACAGCCAGGAGTATCGCGCCCGCGCCAAGCACAACCGCGCCTTGGCCGAGAAGCTGCGCGCCGATGTCGCCCAGGCCGCACTGGGCGGGACGGACAAGCATCGCGAGCGCCACCGGTCGCGCGGCAAGCTGCTCCCTCGCGAGCGCGTCGAGCGGCTGCTCGATCCGGGCTCGCCGTTCCTCGAATTGGGCCAATTGGCCGCGTTCGACCTCTACGACGGCGAAGTGCCGGGCGCGGGGATGATCGCCGGCGTCGGCCGGGTGGCGGGCCGCCAGGTGATGGTCGTCGCCAACGACGCGACGGTGAAGGGCGGCACTTATTATCCGCTGACGGTCAAGAAGCACCTCCGCGCGCAGGAGATCGCCGAGGCCAACCGGCTGCCGTGCATCTATCTGGTGGATAGCGGCGGCGCCAATTTGCCCCACCAGGCCGAGGTGTTCCCCGACCGCGACCATTTCGGCCGGATTTTCTACAACCAGGCCAACATGAGCGCCAAGGGCATCGCCCAGATCGCCTGCGTGATGGGCAGCTGCACGGCGGGCGGCGCCTACGTCCCGGCGATGAGCGACGAAAGCATCATCGTCCGCAATCAGGGCACGATCTTCCTCGCCGGCCCGCCGCTGGTGAAGTCCGCGACCGGCGAGGAGATTTCGGCCGAGGATCTCGGCGGCGGCGACCTCCACGCGCGCAAGTCGGGCGTCGTCGACCATCTCGCCGAGAATGACGAGCATGCGCTGACCATCGTTCGCGACATAGTTTCGACTTTGGGAGCGGAAGAGGGCGCTCGAGTGGAGCTGCGCGAGCCGCGGCCGCCGCTGCACGACGCCGAGGAGCTTTACGGCCTGATCCCAGCGGATGTGCGCGAACCTTACGATGTTCGCGAACTGATCGCTCGCATTGTCGACGGATCCGAGCTGCACGAGTTCAAGGCGCTCTACGGCAGCACTCTGGTGTGCGGCTTCGCCCACATCTGGGGGATGCCGGTGGCGATTCTCGCCAACAACGGCGTCCTGTTCTCCGAAAGCGCGGTCAAGGGCGCGCATTTCATCGAACTGGCCTGCCAGCGCCGTATCCCCTTGCTGTTCCTGCAGAACATCTCGGGCTTCATGGTCGGCGGCAAATATGAGGCGGAAGGAATCGCCAAGCACGGCGCCAAGCTGGTCACCGCGGTGGCGACCGCGCAGGTGCCCAAGATCACATTGCTGATCGGCGGCAGCTTCGGCGCCGGCAATTACGGCATGGCCGGCCGCGCTTACTCGCCGCGCTTCCTGTTCACCTGGCCCAACAGCCGCATCTCGGTGATGGGCGGCGAGCAGGCCGCGTCGGTGCTGGCGACCGTCCACCGCGACGCCGACAGGTGGACCAAGAAGCAGGCCGAAGCCTTCAAGGCGCCGATCCGCGAGGATTACGAGGAGCAGGGCAACCCGTGGCACGCGACCTCGCGGCTGTGGGACGACGGCATCATCGATCCCGCCCAGACCCGCGACGTGCTCGGCCTGGCGTTCGCGGCGTGCCTCAACGCGCCGATCCCGGAGCGCCCGCAGTTCGGCGTGTTCCGGATGTGACGTGCCTCAGCACGTCATCCTGAACTCGTTTCAGGATCCATGTTCGTGAAACGCGGTGCGGTCTCCGCAATGGACCCTGAAACAAGTTCAGGGTGACGGCAGAGGTGGGAGACCGAGCCCGATCGCCAGATCATACCAGTCAGGGTTTTCGCTCTCGATCAGGTTGATCTTCCACTGACGGTGCCAGCGCTTCAATTG
>Ga0255312_1000199_pt1 | contig 10759 bp, 10 predicted proteins | sample EtOH5_T0_E5_meta_FD_202081 | JGI IMG/M metagenome (GOLD analysis project Ga0255312, IMG submission 202081) | Sandy soil microbial communities from University of British Columbia, Vancouver, Canada - EtOH5_T0_E5 | ecosystem: Engineered > Artificial ecosystem > Sand microcosm > Unclassified ...
CGCTTCCCTACCTGCAGTCCGGGCAGGAGTTCACGCTGACCGAGCCGGTCTACGTGTCGCTGCGCTACGGCCGCCGGGAGGAGCGTCCCACCCTCGCCTCGATCCAGCATGACCTGGACGTGACGGTGGCGGGTTGGCGGCTGTGGGCCAAGACTTGCGCCCTGCCGACTTTCGCTCCGGAGGCCGTGCTGCGCTCGGCGCTCTGCCTCAAGCTGCATGTGTACCACGATACCGGCGCCATCATCGCCGCGGCGACCACCAGCATCCCCGAAGCCATGAATACCCCGCGAACCTGGGACTACCGCTTCTGCTGGCTGCGCGACGCGGCATTCACGGTCGAGGCGCTGCGACGGCTCAGCCATCTCAACGAAGGCGAGCGGCTGCTGCGCTTCGTGCAGGACGTGGTCGAAGCGGGCCCGCTGCAGCCGGTGTACGGCATCGGCGGGGAGCGGCAGCTCGACGAGATCGCCCTCGACCATCTCGCCGGATTCGGCGGCAATGGCTTCGTGCGGGCGGGCAACGCCGCGAGCCTCCAGCTCCAGAACGACCTGCTGGGCGAAATCGTGCTCTGCTTCGAGTCGCTGCTGACCGATCCCCGCATCGTGCACGACGACCCCGCCTCGTATTTCCCGCTGCTGCGCAAGCTGGTGGAAAAGGCGATCGAAGTGGCTCCCCAGCCCGACACGGGCATCTGGGAGTTCCGCACCCGGCTGGCCCACCACACCTTCTCGCGCGCGATGTGCTGGGTCGCGATGCACCGGGGCGCTCTGCTGGCCGACCGGATGGGCTTCGGTCCGGAAGCGCGCCGCTGGGAAGCGATCGCTGCGCGGGAGCGCGAGCTGATCCTCGAGCGCGGCTTCAACGCGGAGCTGGGCTTCTTTACCCAGCAGCTCGACGGCAAGTTCGCCGACGCCTCGAACCTGTTGCTGCCGACGCTGGGACTGGTGGATGCGAGGGACCCGCGCTTCGTCAGCACGGTGGAAGCCTACGAGCGCATCCTCACGCTCAACGGTCTGATGCGGCGCTACGGCAACGTGGATGACGTCGGCCCGACCACCTCGTGCTTCTCGGTCTGCTCGTTCTGGCACGCGGAGGCGCTGGCGCTCATGGGCCGGCTGGATGAGGCGGTCGCGCTCTTCAACCGCTTGCTGAGCTACGCCAATCCGGTCGGGCTCTTTTCGGAGGACATCGATCCCACCACCGGGGCGTTGCTGGGGAACTTCCCGCAGGCCTACACCCACGTCGGGCTGGTGCACGCGGCGATGACCATCGGCGAGCTGCTGGAGGCACGCGACGGCCGCGTGCGGGCGTGGACCTGATGGCACCGCGCGTGTTGATCGTCTCCAACCGCCTGCCGGTGAGCATCCGGCGCGGCGAGTCGGGCTTCGAAATCGAGCGCAGCCCAGGGGGGCTGGCGACCGGCCTGCGCGGACCGCATGAGCGCGGGGATGGCTGGTGGCTGGGCTGGCCCGGGATTGCCGGCGAGCTCTCCGAGGCCGAACGCGGGGAGCTGGCCGCCCGCCTGGCACAGGACCGGATGGCCCCGCTGTTCCTCAGCCCGGGCGAGCTCACCCGTTACTACGACGGTTTCTGCAACGGCTTTATCTGGCCGGTTTTCCACTACCTCACCGGGCAGGTCCCGCACCGGACCGAGGACTGGCCGGTCTACCGGGACGTGAACGAGCGGTTCGCCGACGCGGTGGCCGCCCGCTACCGCGAGGGCGACCTGGTCTGGGTCCATGACTACCAGCTCATGTTGTTGCCGTCGCTGCTGCGCCAGCGGCTGCCGCGCGCCCGGATCGGGTTCTTCCTCCACATCCCGTTTCCGGCCTCCGAGGTGTTCCGAACCCTGCCCCATCGCGAGGACCTGCTGCTCGGATTGCTGGGTGCGGACCTCATCGGTTTTCACACCACCTCGTACCTGCGGCACTTCGCCTCGGCGCTGCTCCTGCTGCTCGGACATCCGACCCAGGTGGATCGCGTGCTGGTGGAGGATCGGATCGTCCGGCTGGGTGTCTTTCCCATGGGGGTCGACGCGAAGCGCATCGGCGCGCTCGCCGAGCGACCCTCGCTGCAGCCGGAGGTTGAGGAAATCCGCGCCGGGTCGGAACACACGCTGGTCGCGATCGATCGGCTCGATTACACCAAGGGGGTGCCCCAGCGCCTACTCGCCTTCGAAACCCTGCTGCAGCAGCACCCCGAGCTGCGCGGCAAGGTCAAACTGGTCAACCTGGCCGTGCCGTCGCGGGTGGCCGTGCGGGCGTACCGGCACTTCCGGCGGGAGGTGAACGCCCTGGTCGGCCGCATCAACGGGGCCTTCGGCACGCCGACCTGGGTGCCGTTGCATTACATGTTTCGCAAGCTGCCCGAGCGGCGCGTGATCGCCCTTTACCGCGCGGCCGACGTGATGCTGGTCACACCGATCCGGGACGGGATGAACCTGGTCGCCAAGGAGTACGTCGCGGCCCGCAGCGACCTCAAGGGCGTGCTGGTGCTCAGCGAGTACGCCGGTGCGGCGGCGGAGCTGGTGGAAGCCGTCACGATGAACCCGTACGACATCGACCGGGCCGCGGAAGCCTACTACACCGCGCTCACGATGCCCGAGACCGAGCAGCGCGAGCGGATGCGGGCCCTCCGGGTACGGGTGATGAGTCAGGACGTGCAGCGCTGGGTGGAGAGCTTCGTACAGGCGCTCGCGGCGCAGACTTCGCCCACCGAGGTGGCCGTGAACGGCAATGGGTCGGCGCGGGCCGAGTCGGTGTTGCCGGCGCTGCTGGCTGCCCGGAGGCTCGTCCTGGTGCTCGACTACGACGGCACCCTGGTCCCGCTGGCGCTCTCACCGGAGCGGGCGATCCCGGATGACGAGTTGCTCGACCTGCTCCGGCGCCTCGCGACGCGCCGGCGAACCGAGGTGCATATCCTCAGCGGCCGCACCACCGGCTTTCTGGATCGCTGGTTCGGTGGGCTGCCGGTGCATCTGCACGCGGAGCACGGCAGCTTCTCGCGGCGGGCCGGGCGCAATCGCTGGGCGCGACGGGATCATCCCGCGCCCGACTGGCAGGAGGCAGTGCGTCCCATCCTGGCCGATTTCGCCCGGCGGACTCCCGGGGCGCTCGTAGAGGTAAAGGAAGCGGGCCTGGCCTGGCACTGGCGGGCCGCGGAGCCCTCCGTCGGGGATCGCCAGGCGAACGAACTCGGCATGCACCTGGGCCAGCTGCTCGGCAATCTGCCGCTCGAGCTGCTCTGGGGCGATCGGGTGCTCGAGGTGCGGCCCCACGGCGTGCACAAAGGGCTGGTCGCGGCGGAGCTCGCGGCCGAGCACCTGCCGGAGGGTGTGCTGGTGGCGGCGGGTAACGACCGAACCGACGAGGACCTCTTTGCGGCGCTGCCGCCCGAGGCCATCACGATCGCGGTGGGCGATCGGCCCAGCCGGGCGCACTTTCGGGTGCACGATGTGTGGATTCTGCGTGACCTGCTGAAGCGCTGTGTCCCCGAAAACTGACGGCCGCGAGAGCTAGGAAGTGTTCTCCACCCAGCACGCGAGCCGAATCAGCTCCTCCTCTTCATAGGCGCCCAGCAGCCATCGGAGGGCGTCATCGAGGTCGGCAAACGCCTTGAGATTGACATGGGGGGTCGAAGCGACCGCCTCGCCGATCCGGAGCACTTCGTACACCGGGCTCCTGGGCGGGGCCAGCAGGGCCCACTGCACTTCGCCGAGCTCGGCGGCGCGTTGGTGAAAGAAGGCGAGGATCCGGTCGATCATCCCGTAGGGGAGCGGGGCGCTGCGGCGCCGATCGCTCAGGATGCGGCGCCGCGTGGTGGAGGGACGCGGGTCGGCGCGGAGGAGGCTGCGCACCGCCGCCTCCCAGCCCTCGTAGGTGAGGGTTCCCTCGTTCCCCAGCACGACGAGACCGGTGACCGGCTCGATGCGGAAGAGGTCAGCCATCCCGCCCCACTCCCAGAGCGTCGGCGACCCGGTTGATGTAGTTGAACCACGAGGCGATCAGGGTGATCTGCAGGATCCCCGTGTCATCGAATCCCGCGGCGCGCAGCCGGTCGTGATCGGCCGGGGCAATGCGGGTGGCGTCGCGGGTGAGCTGCACGACGTACTCGAGCATGACCCGTTCCGGTTCGGCGATCGGCGCGGAGCGGAAGTCCTCCCGCAGCGCTTCGACCAGGGCTTCGTCCAGCGTGACCCGACGCAGAAACTCTGCGTGCGAGGTAATTCAATAGCGGCACCGGTTGGTGACCGACACCATCGTGGTGATCATCTCGTGATGGCGCCGCGTCAGCGGGAGCGTCGGGGCCATCAAAGCGCCGAAGGTGGCAAAGGCGTGATACAGCGCGTCGGGGATCAGGCTGTGCGAGGCAACGATGCCGGAGGTGCCGTCCGCGGTCGGTTGCACCGGCGTGGCGTACTCTGCCGGGTACAGCGCACGCTGCTGCTCGATCGCGCGGCGCAACGCCTCGCTCGCTTCGGCCAGTGGAATCGTCTTGATCCAGGTCATGCGGCCTCCTTGCTTCCCGGCGCCGTTGGCCGACACTTCCGACTTGGATCGGATCGGGTGGGTGACCGCGGCATCGAGCGCCGCGACTCCGCCGCGACAGCCCGAGCGGAGGGAATGGCGGGAAAGTGGGCCCGGCGCGATTCGAACGCGCGACCTCTTGCTCCGGAGGCAAGCGCTCTATCCAGCTGAGCTACGGGCCCTGAACTGCGGTGACCGGTGACCAGTGACCAGTGAGTGCTGACCTGTTACCGGCTACTTGTCACCGGTCCCCGGTCACCCTTCACTGTTGTTATCGGGGCGCCGGGATTTGAACCCGGGACCTCCTGCTCCCGAAGCAGGCGCGCTACCAGGCTGCGCTACGCCCCGCGAAAGTCGGACGGATGGACGGTGCGGACGGTCGGACGGTTACCTCCTCCCCGCCGACCCCACCGACCTCCCCGGCCCACCGTGGACACGCGCCCTGAGGGATTCGAACCCCCAACCTTCTGATCCGTAGTCAGATGCTCTATCCAGTTGAGCTAAGGGCGCAGCCGGGAGTGGGCGGTACAAGATTCGAACTTGTGACCTCTACGATGTCAACGTAGCGCTCTAACCAGCTGAGCTAACCGCCCAAAGACGGACAGTGGGGACGGTGTGGACGGTCGGACCGACCGCCCCCGTCCCCACTGTCCACTGTCCTCACCGTCCATCCTGCATAGCGGGGGTGGGATTTGAACCCACGACCTCCGGGTTATGAGCCCGGCGAGCTACCAGACTGCTCCACCCCGCGACGTTGACTGCCTGGCCCTGCGTCCTTCGAGAGCGGGAAACGGGACTCGAACCCGCGACCCCAACCTTGGCAAGGTTGTGCTCTACCAACTGAGCTATTCCCGCAACCGAGCGGGCTCTCAACCTAGGCCCGTCGCCCGCCCTTCGCAACGGTTTGTGCGGAACGCTGCGGCCCCGCTTCCGACGCGAATGGAGGCGAGGGGGATCGAACCCCTGACCTCGTGAATGCCATTCACGCGCTCTCCCAACTGAGCTACGCCCCCGCTATATTCTCGCTCGCTCGTCGGAAGCGCGGCCGCAGGGCAAAATAGCGGCCGCTCCGAGACGAGTCAAGCGAAAATCATTCCATCCGCGTTGTCCCAACGAGCCAACGGGCCCTCGTCCCGCGAGGTTCACCCACGATGAGCAAGCCGAGGAACCGGAAAGGCCAGACCGTCGCCTCGCTCGGGGTGTACGAGGCGGAACGCGACCTGCTCGACCTCTATCTCCGTGAAGTGAGCAAGTCCCCGTTGCTCACGCCCGCGCAGGAAATCGCGGTCGCGCGTCGCGTCCAGCTGGGCGATGAGGCGGCCATGCAGGAACTGGTCACCAAGAATCTGCGCTTCGTCGTCTCGGTCGCCAAGAAGTACCAGAACCGCGGCCTGCCGCTCGTGGATCTCATCGGCGAGGGCAACATCGGATTGCTCACCGCGGCCCGGAAATTCGACCCCGACCACGGGGTGAAGTTCATCAGCTACGCCGTCTGGTGGATTCGCCAGGCCATCCTCGCCTCCATTGCCCGCTTCGGGCGCACGGTCCGCGTCCCGCTCAACCGTACCGCCGACCTCTCCCGCGTCGTCCGGGCCGCTGAAGCGCTGCGCCAGGAGCTGGGTCGCGAGCCGACCGCCGAGGAGCTGAGCGAATCGGTCGGTCTCTCCGTCGAGCTGGTCCAGTCGCTGGCGGCCCTCAATACCGCCGAGGTGCGCCTCGACGGCCCGCTTACTCTGGACGGGGATCGCTCCACCATCGAGCGGTTCATCGTGGACGGGCATCCCGATGCCGAGGCCGAGGTCATGGACCGGTTCCTGGCCGAGGAAGTGACCGCCGCGCTGCGCACCCTGGCGCCCCGGGACGCCCGGGTGCTGCGGCTGTACTTCGGACTCGAGGGGGGGCGCGAGCATACGCTCCAGGAAATCGGCGTCCTGTTCGGGATTACCCGGGAACGGGTGCGCCAGCTGCGCGACCGCGCGCTCAAGCGCCTCCGCGAAGGGGAAGTCGGGCGGGCCCTGGCGAGCTTCGCGGCATGAGTGCCGTGGAGCCGGCGCCTTCCGGCTGGCTGCACGAGGCCCTGGTCGTGAGCGGCCGCTGGGTGCTCGAGGCCCGCCGTGCCCTCGCCGACGTCCGCACCTGGCGGCCCCTCCTGCTGCCCCAGATGAGAAGGCTGGGCGTGGATTCGATTCCGGTGGCGCTGTTCATCGCAGTCTTCACCGGGATGGTCCTCGCCCTGCTGTCGTCCTATATGTTCACCCGGGCGATCCCGCTCTACTTCGTCGGCACCCTGGTCACCAAAGCGGTGATGCTCGAGCTCGGCCCGGTGCTCACCGGCATGGCCTTGGCCGGCCGGGTCGGGGCCAACGTCGCCGCCGAGCTGGGCACCATGCGGGTCACCGAGCAAGTGGATGCCCTCGAAACCCTGGCAATCAGCCCCCACGCCTACCTGGTCACCCCACGGGTGCTGGCGGCCACCCTCATGTTCCCGGTGGTGACCGCCCTCGCCATAACGGTGGGCGTGATCTCGGGGTGGCTCACCGCCGTCAATCTGCTCGACCTCTCCACTTCGGAATTCCTGCGTGGCGCGCAGCAGTTCTACAAGTTCAAGGACATCTGGTTCGGTCTGGTCAAAAGCGCGAGCTTCGGAACCGCCGTCGCCACCATGGGGTGCTTCCAGGGCCTCCAGGCGCGCGGCGGGGCCGAAGGGGTGGGCAAGGCCACGCGGTATTCCGTGGTGCTCGGCTGCCAGGCGATCCTCGTGCTCGACGCCTTCTGGGCGCTGGTGCTGCTGTGATCCGCTTCGAGGGTCTCGCCAAGCGCTTCGGCGAACGGCGGGTGCTCGAAGACTTCAGCCTCACAATTCCGGAGGGGCAGACCACCGTCCTGATGGGGTATTCGGGCACCGGGAAGAGCGTGGTACTCAAGCACATCGTCGGGTTGCTGGAGCCCGATGCCGGCCGGGTCGAGGTGGACGGACTGGTGGTGCATGAGCTCGACTACGATGAGCTGATGCAGTTGCGCGGGCGGATCGGCTACGTGTTCCAGTTCGCGGCCCTGTTCGATTCCCTCACCGTCACGGAGAACGTGAGCCTCGGGCTGCGGCGCCAGCGGCTGGACCGCGAGGTAATCGCTGAGCGGGTCGCCGAGAGTCTGCGGCTGGTGGAGCTGAGCGACGCGGGCGATCGCATGCCCGCCGAGCTTTCGGGCGGCATGCGGAAACGGGTGGGAATCGCGCGGGCGATCGCGCTGCGGCCCCGCTACATTTTGTACGATGAGCCGACCACCGGACTCGATCCGGTGACGACGGCAGCGATGAACGACCTGATGATCCGGGCCCGGCGTGAGCTCGGCGCCACCAGCGTCGTGGTGACCCACGATCTCAGCAGCGCCTTTACCGTCGCCGACCGGATCGCGTTCCTCGATCAGGGACGTGTCCGGCAGGCCGGCACGGCGCGGGAGATTCGCGCGAGCGCTGATCCGCTCATCCGGGAGTTCATTGCGGGTTTCCTCGACCACGAAAGCGGAGGACACGCGTGAAGCGATCCAACGAGTTCGCGGTAGGGTTCGTCACCGTCGCGGCGGTGCTCGCCATCGTCGCAGGCGCCGTGGCGCTCGGCCGGCTGCACCTTGGCCGTCGCGACGAGATCCGCACCGCTCGGTTTGCCTCGATCGGCGGTCTGGGCCCCGGCGCCAATGTCGCCCTGCGCGGCGTGAAGGTCGGCCGGGTGGCCACCATCCGGGTGGTGGGGGACGACTGGGTGGAAGTGGACTTCCGCCTCAAGCTGGGCCTCAAGCTGCCGGCTCGACCGGTCGCCATCGCCGCGCCGGCCACTCTGTTCGGCGAATGGCGGGTCAACATCCTCGACTTCGACGAGGCTCCCTCGGAGCAAGTGCAACAGCAGCTCGCCAAGGCCGCCGCGGTCGGGGGCGACCTGTGGCCCGGAACCACCCTCCCCGACATCGGCGAAATCACGCTGCAGGCCAGCCGGATCGCCGGCGACATCGGCACCATTACGAACCGGATCGGCGGCGCCCTCGACTCCACCGCGGTGGCCGACGTCCGCGCCAGCCTCAAGGATCTCCGGGCCACCGTGGTGCACCTCACCGAGATGGCCAATGCGCAGAGCGAGAATCTCTCCTCCCTGACCGGGAACCTGACCCGCGCTTCGGGTGACGTGGACGTCGCGTCCCGCCGCTTCAGCTCGGTAATGGGGCGGGTCGATTCGGCCACCATGAACGGCCAGCTCCAGGATGTGCTGAACTCCACGCGGGAAACCGGCCAGGCGCTCAAGCGGATGACGGCCGACATGCAGACGATCGTGAACGACGTGAAGGAGCACCGCCAGAGCCTGGTCCGGGTCCTGACCGCGAGCGACTCGCTGCTCACCCGGGTGCAGGAGGGGCGCGGGACGCTCTCCTTGCTGGCCAGCGATTCCGCGCTCTACCACGAGGCCACCGGCGCGGTGCAGCAGCTCAGGCGGCTGCTCGCGGATATCCAGGCCAATCCCCGGCGCTACTTCCGCTTCTCGGTGTTTTGATGGGGAAGCGGAAACCGGAGCGCGAAGTCTCCGCGGGAGGGATCGTCTTCCGCCGCGACGCCGCGGGGGTCCTTCGCTTCCTGTTGATCAAGGATTCCTACGGCAACTGGGGGTTCCCCAAGGGACACCTCGAGGACGGCGAATCTCCCGCCGATGCGGCGTTCCGGGAAACCGAGGAGGAGACCGGGCTGCGCGGCCTCGCACTGCACGGCCCGATCCGGATCATCGACTGGCACTTCCGCTTCCGCGGCCGCTTCATCCACAAGTACTGCCACTTCTTCCTCTTCGAGTCCGCGGCAGGCGAACCGGTTCCCCAGGAGGACGAGGGCATCACGGCCTGCAACTGGTGCACCCTCGAGGCAGCCCTGGGGGAGCTGAGCTACGAGAATGCCCGCGGCGTGCTGCGGCGCGCCGGCGACATGGCCCGTACCCTGGTCGCGATGGGCGCCGGCCGCACCCGGCCGGCGCCCAAGCCCTTCGCGCCCAGTTGAGCCCATGCGTGCCATCGCCGCGCTGCTCGACAGCCGCGACGGGCTCACGGCGCTGCGCCGGTCGCTGCCCCGGGGGGCCGCTCCCATAGTCGCCTGTCGCTCGATCGCGGGCCTGCAACGCGCCCTCGAGGGCCGCCTGGTCGAAACGATCGTGCTCGGCGCCAACCTGGCCCGGCAGCCCGAGCTCACCGTGCTGCAGGTTCGCTACCCCCACATCCCCGTGGTGATCTTCGGGCTGATTCGCTCCGAGGACGCCGAGTGGCTGCTGGCCTGGCAGCGGCTGAACCTGGCGGCGGTCGCGGTCCAGGGAGTCGACGATCCGATGCTCGGCGAGCTGGTCGTGCGGCAGTCGATGTCCGCGCGGCGCGCTGTCGCTTTGGGTGACGCGCCCCGCCTGCTGCGGCTGAGCGAGCCGCTGCAGCGGCGCGCCTGGGAGCTGCTGGTAGGGACGATGGGAAGGCCGCCCCGGATCAGCGTTCTGGCGAAGCAGCTCGGGCTGTCGCGCGAGCACCTGTCCCGGCAGTTCGGCGCCGGCGGTGCGCCCAATCTCAAGCGCGTTGCCGATCTGCTCACCGTGCATGCCGCACTGAGCCTGCTGGCCAATCCGGGCTACTCGGTGAACACCGTGGCGGCGCTGCTCGATTTCGCGACCCCCAGCCACCTCCGCCTGGTGGTCCGCCGCATCACCGGCGTTGGCCTCGACGAGGCGCGCGCGCTGGGTGAACGGGAGGTGCTGGGCCGCTTCGTTCGGCTCAGCGCCCGGAGCCGCCACTAGGGGGTGGGCGAGGCGCGGCTGCCTTGCGCGGGCTTGAGATTGTGATAAATTTCACAAGCAACATTTTCCGTCACTTTTCGCCCCCGGTACCCAGGATCCCATGGCGACCGATTCCATTCTCCGACCCGGTGAGCTGAAGGACATTCTCCTCAAGGAGATCGAGGCCGCCAACCTCGCCCAGGCTGACACGGCCGATGTCGGTACCACCCTCGAGGTCCGGGACGGGGTGGCGCGGATCTACGGGCTCAAGGCCGCGCTGGCCGGAGAGATGCTGGAGTTCTCCTCCTCGGAAACCGGCGAGACCATCAACGGGCTGGTCCTCAATCTCGAACAGGACAACGTGGGCGCCGCGATCATGGGCGACTACCTCAAGCTCAAGGAAGGCGACGAGGTGCGCTGCACCGGCCGCCTGCTTGAGGTGCCCACCGG
>Ga0255312_1000201_pt1 | contig 10684 bp, 9 predicted proteins | sample EtOH5_T0_E5_meta_FD_202081 | JGI IMG/M metagenome (GOLD analysis project Ga0255312, IMG submission 202081) | Sandy soil microbial communities from University of British Columbia, Vancouver, Canada - EtOH5_T0_E5 | ecosystem: Engineered > Artificial ecosystem > Sand microcosm > Unclassified ...
GTCAACCAGGTAGTTCTCGGCGTGGACTTCGAAGAAGCCTAAGTCCGGGCGGGTGTCGATGATGTGCTGATAATGCGGTGATTTGAGCCCCAGTCCTGATCGCTGGGGTAGCATTAAGTCGTTAGAAGATGCGGAAGCGCCACAAAATGTCGGCTGTGTGGTCGTCATAGTGGGGCGCTCCGTCAATGGCTACTTTATTTCTTTGCCGTGAAGGCCTGCAATTGACCAAATCCGGTGGGTGAGGTCGATGACTTGGTTTTTACGCAGGTGCCGGCGGGTACTTTTTTCCAATCGCTACCTTGATAATCCATTTTTGAGGAGCCAGCGCAGCTGGTACCGGCACCAGAAGCGCAGTCATTTTTGCCTTTGGCGGCAATACCGTAGCACTTTTCCACACCGTCCATGCTGGTCATAGCAGAGTCAGCAGCCATGGCAGGAGCCACCGCCAGAGTCATGGCGGCACCAAAAGCCAAAGCCAGGGAGGCGCCTGTGATATTGCGAGATTTAGATTGAATGGACATGTCTACTCCTTCAGGTTGTTAAACACAGATAAAAAACTAAAACAAATCGAATTTGCGCCACAAATAAGCAAGAGATGCTTGCTGATGATGTGTATGCGTTTCATTAGTCGCCGCTGAGGGCGCATTCCTTACACTACGCTAGAAATATTTCTGCAAATCCATGCCGGTGTAGAGCGGCGCCACCTGATCGGCATAACCATTAAGCATCAACGTATCCCGCTTGAAGAGATCACCGATACGCCGCTCTTTAGCCTGGCTCCAGCGGGGGTGATCCACTTGCGGATTGACGTTGGAATAAAACCCGTACTCGCTCGGTGCGGATAGATTCCAGCTAGTGGGCGGCTGGGTTTCCGTGAACTCGATGCGAACAATGGCTTTGGTGCTTTTAAAGCCGTACTTCCACGGCACAACCAGGCGTATTGGCGCGCCGTTCTGTTTGGGCAGCGCCTGGCCATAAAGCCCCACCGCTAGCAGGGTTAGCGGGTGCATTGCCTCATCAATCCGCAGACCTTCCTGATAAGGCCATTGCAGTACGCGGCGTTTCTGGCCGGGCATTTCTTCGGGACGATTCAGGCTGGTAAACGATACGTATTTGGCGTTAGCGTTGGGCTCGAAGCGCTTGAGCACGCTGGCCAGCGGCACACCGAGCCAGGGGATAACCATGGACCAGCCCTCGACGCAGCGCAGGCGGTAGATGCGCTCTTCGAGCTGCTTTTCGTCGATCAGTTGGTCGATGTCGACGGTGCCGGGTTTGGCGCAGGCTCCAGCGACTGTCACCGTCCACGGCCGGGTTTTCAACGTGTGGGCGTTGCGTGCGGGGTCCGCTTTGTCGGTGCCGAACTCGTAATAATTATTGTAGCTGGTGATCGACTCCAGCGTGGTTAACTTTTCGTTGCTGGACAACGTAGATTTGCTGCCAGTCAGCGGTGCGCCCTCAGTGGGCAGCGCGGCTACCCACGGGCTGACCGTAGCAGCCGCCAGGCCGGCCAAAGCGGCCTGATGCATGAACTGGCGACGGTTGAGGTAAACCGAATAAGGAGTGATCTCGCTAGGCTTGATAAGGTCAGGTCGATTGCGTGGCATGGCAGACCTCTCGCTGGGGTGGTTGGCTAAATCTAGCTCAAAAAATCATTTTGTGCATGTGGATATCCACCACCGAAAATCGTTCTGTCCGAAATTATTCAGGCACCAGCCAGGCGACTTGGGCGCGGCCTTCTTTGGGCGCCAGGCGGGTGGCGAGGGTGGGTAGCCATTTGGTGAGGGTTTCGGCAACGCCCCACGGCGGATTGATGATGATCATGCCGCTGCCGTAGAGTCCGTATAATCGCTCTGGGCCGGTGGTTAACTCCACCTTTAAAATTCGGCGCAACCCCGAGTTGATTAAGCTGCGATGCAGGCTGTTAGCGGGGGTGCGGTACGCAAGCGGATACCAGGCGGCGAAAACCCCGGTGGGCCAGCGTTCGTGGCTGGCGAGCAGGCTGGCCAGAAGGCGGTCGGTTTCGTTGGTTTCTTCGAATGGGGGGTCGATCAGCACCAGGCCCCGCCGTTCGGCAGGCGGTAAAAAAGCTTTGAGGGCTTCGTAACCATCGCGTTGATGCACGGCCGTTTGCGGGTCGTTGGCGAAACCCATTTTGAGGTGCTGATATTCTTCTGCCTCAGTTTCGCAAAGGATCAGTCGATCCGTCGGGCGGAGCAGAGCGCGGGCCAGCTGCGATGATCCGGGGTAATCCGTGGGCAGGTCGCGGGCGGGCTCGGGATTAATCTCGCGCACCGCTTGCAGATAGCGGGTCAACTCGGGCCACTCGTTAGCGGGCGTGCTGCCTTTAGCGGCCCACAATCGACCGATACCGTCGCGCCATTCACTGGCCTTGGCCGCCGCACCTTCCTGCAGCTTGTAGCTATAACGGCCGGCGTGGGTGTCCATGTAGACCATGGGCTTGTCTTTGCGGGACAGCGCCGCTAGCAGCGCCGTGAGAATTAAATGTTTAGTCACGTCGGCGAAATTCCCGGCGTGATAGGCGTGGCGATAGTTCATGGGCTCTGGGATGTCGTAAGAAGGCAGCCGATTATAGGCTGATTTGTGGTGCCGAGGTAACATCCTGCGGGTATAATCCTCGCGGGTGGTCCCTGTCACAAAGCCATGGTAAGCTCCAAAAATTTACCGTCTAATGACTGTCTGGGCGAGCCCGCATCAGCGCGCTTCGCCTGCCCTTTGTGTTTCATCAAGATATAAGGCGTTCTTTCAAGACCATGTTCGGCACCTTAGCTCGTAAAATATTTGGCACTCGTCATCAACGGACGGTGCGCACGCTCTCCAAAACAGTGGCTCGGATTAACGCTCTGGAGGATTCCTTAGCCGCGCTGGATGATGCGGCGTTACAAGGCAAAACAGCGGAGTTTCGTTCGCGCTTAGAAAAAGGCGAAACGCTTGATGATCTGCTGCCAGAGGCTTTCGCGGCCGTTCGCGAAGCCGGTAAGCGGGTGATGGGCATGCGCCATTTCGATGTCCAGCTCATGGGCGGCATGGTCTTGTATCAAGGCAAGATCGCCGAAATGCGCACCGGCGAGGGCAAAACCCTGGTGGGGACGCTGCCGGTTTACCTTAATGCGCTCAGTGGGCAGGGTGTTCACGTGGTGACGGTGAACGACTATTTGGCTAAGCGCGATGCCGAATGGATGGGGCCGCTGTATCGGGCGCTTGGACTATCGGTGGGCGTCATCCTGTCCAATCAGGATCCAGACAGTAAGCGCGAAGCCTACCGGTGTGACATCACCTACGGCACCAACAACGAGTTTGGCTTCGATTATCTGCGCGACAATATGGCGTTTAGCCAGGCAGAAAAAGTCCAGCGGCCGCTCAACTTTGCCATCATCGACGAAGTGGATTCGATTTTGATCGACGAGGCCCGTACCCCGTTGATTATCTCTGGTAGCATCGAAGACAATACTGATCTTTATATTAAAATCAATAAGTTGACGCCTAATCTTGTACGCCAGGAAAAAGAAGACGGTGTCGGCGAGTTTTGGGTGGACGAAAAACAGCGGCAAATTCACTTGACCGAAGAGGGTCACGAAAAAACCGAAAAGCTATTGATCGGTGCGGGTTTGCTGCGTGAGGGCGAAAGCCTTTACGACGCTCATAATTTACAGCTGATGCACCATATCAACGCCTCTTTGCGATCCCATTATTTGTTTGCCAAGGATGTCGATTACATCGTCGGGGAAGGCAAGGTGGTGATTGTTGACGAATTTACCGGTCGGACGATGCCCGGGCGTCGCTGGTCCGAGGGGCTGCATCAAGCGATTGAGGCCAAAGAAGGGCTGAAGATACAAAACGAGAATCAGACGCTGGCGTCTATCACCTTCCAAAATTATTTCCGCCTCTACAAAAGATTGGCGGGGATGACCGGGACGGCCGATACGGAAGCGCCGGAGTTCCTGCAGATTTACGGGTTGGAAGTGGTGGTGATTCCCACCAATCGACCCATGCAGCGCAAAGACATGTCGGATCAAGTCTACATGTCCAAGCAGGAGAAATTTGCGGCGATTGTTAAAGACATTGAGGAATGCCGAGGCCGGGGCCAGCCAGTGTTGGTCGGCACCACGTCAATTGAGAACTCCGAATACCTGTCTGCGATGTTGCATAAAGGCAAAATTGCTCACGAGGTGCTGAACGCTAAGCAGCACGCCCGCGAAGCGGAGATTATCGCGCAGGCCGGCAGTCTGGGCGCAGTGACGATTGCCACCAACATGGCCGGTCGCGGTACCGACATCGTTTTGGGCGGCAATCTAGAGGTCGAAATCAAAGCCTTGGGTGATGCGGTGACTCCTGAGCTGGAGGCGAAGATTCGCCAGGATTGGCAGCTGCGCCATAACAAAGTCATTGAGTTGGGTGGCCTGCACATTGTGGGTAGTGAGCGGCACGAATCACGTCGTGTCGACAACCAGTTGCGTGGTCGATCAGGCCGTCAAGGCGATCCGGGTTCCAGCCGCTTCTATCTGTCGCTGGATGACAATCTGCTGCGGATTTTTGGCTCTGAAAAGATCAGTGCGCTGATGCAGCGCATGGGCATGGAGGAAGGCGAGGCCATCGAGCATCCGTGGGTGACGCGAGCCATCGAAAACGCCCAGCGCAAGGTTGAGGGCCACAATTTTGATATCCGCAAGCAATTGCTGGAGTATGACGATGTCGCCAACGATCAGCGTAAAATCATCTATCAGCAACGCAATGAGTTGCTGGTGTCCGAGGATATCTCCGAAACCATCAACAACGTCCGTGTTGATGTGCTGCGGGGTATTACCCAGCAATTTATTCCGCCGCAAAGTATTGAAGAGCAATGGGATATCCCTGGGCTGGAAGAGCATCTTAAACGCGAATTGGTGGTGGATCTGCCGATCCGCCAGTGGCTTGAAGAAAACCCTGATTTGCCCGAGCTGGAATTGCATGATCGTGTCCTGAAGGCCGTCGAGGCCAGTTATCAGGCCAAGCTGGAAAAAGTCGGCCCCGGCATCATGCATCAAGTCGAAAAGTCCATCATGCTTCAGGTGCTTGACGGCTTGTGGCGTGAGCATTTGGCGGCCATGGACTACCTGCGCCAAGGTATTCATCTGCGGGGTTATGCGCAAAAAAATCCCAAGCAGGAATACAAGCGCGAAGCTTTCGAGATGTTCAGCGAACTGCTGGATCGATTAAAGCAAGACACGATTCTGTTACTGCATAAGCTGCAGGTTCAGCAGCCTGAGGATGTCGAGGCGGTGGAGCAGCAGGGGCGGCCATCCCGGATGGAATTTCATCACGATGATCCCTCTGAATCGTCCGATGCCGCACCCGTTGCCGATGATTTCGGCGCGGATGGCGTGCCAAAAACCATAGTGCGTGAAGCGCCCAAAGTGGGACGTAACGATCCTTGTCCGTGCGGGTCCGGCAAGAAATACAAGTCTTGTCATGGCCGGTTGGTTTAGGGGAGCAGCATGGCGGTTGGTCTAAAATCTCCCGGTGTGCTCTATCCGGTTCGGGGCGTGCGCCTGGGCATTGCCCGTGCGGGTATCCGCAAGCCGGATCGTCGTGACTTAACCATTTTCAGCCTGGATAAGGGTAGCCAGTTTGCGGCGGTGTTCACCCGTAACGCTTTTTGCGCCGCCCCGGTTCAGATAGCCAGGGCGCACTTAAGCAAAATGATGCCGCAGGCCTTGGTAGTTAATACGGGCAACGCCAATGCAGGAACCGGCTCGCGTGGCCTGGCGGATGCCCAGCGTACTTGCCGTGAGCTGGCTGATTTAATGGGGCTTGCGGTGGAGCAGGTGTTGCCATTTTCTACCGGAGTCATTGGCGAATATTTGCCGATGGATCGTTTGCTGGCTGGCCTGCCCGTGGCGTTGTCGGCGATCAAAGAAGATAACTGGCTGGAAGCGGCGCAGGCGATTATGACCACTGATACGCTGCCTAAGGCGGTCAGTCGGCGGTTTGCTTTGGGTGACCGCCAGATCACCGTTACCGGGATATCTAAAGGCGCAGGCATGATACGTCCTGATATGGCGACCATGTTGGCCTACATCGCCACCGACGCGCCGGTGGCGCAGGACGACCTGCAAGCGTTGCTGTGCCGAGTGGCAGAGTTATCGTTTAACTGCATTACTATCGACGGCGATACCTCCACCAACGACGCCGCCTGCCTGATCGCCACCGGCCAGGCTGGCGGTTCGATGATCAGCCCTTCGTGTGCTGAGTGGCCCGCGTTTGAGCGGCATCTTACGGCGGTTTGCGTGGAGCTGGCTCAGGCGATTGTTCGTGATGGCGAGGGCGCAACTAAATTTATCACCCTCGATATCCAGGGTGCGGCCGAGCCAGGCGAGGCTCGCCGTGTAGCCGACGCCATCGCTCATTCCCCTTTGGTCAAAACGGCGTTTAATGCCAGCGACCCTAATTGGGGCCGTATTCTGGCCGCCGTTGGTCGTGCCGGCGTGCCGAATCTGGCGCTGGAAAAAGTCGAAATTGCCCTTAACGACGTGCTGGTGGTTAAACAAGGCGGCGTGGCGCCTACGTATACCGAAGCAGCGGGACAGGCAGTGATGGCCGAAGCCGAGATCACAGTCACTGTTCGCCTCGGTCGCGGGGCGGTTGCCACTAAAGTCTGGACTTGCGATCTTAGCCACGATTACGTCACCATCAACGCCGAATACCGTACCTAAGCGGATGGCTGATATGCCAAATAAGTTGCTGCATGTGGCAGTCGGCGTGGTGATGGATGCTTCGGGAAACGTTTTGATTTGCCAGCGCCCGCCGGGCAAACATCTGGCAGGTTTGTGGGAATTCCCAGGCGGCAAGGTGGAGCAAGGTGAAGATGTGCGCCAGGCCTTGCGGCGAGAGCTGCACGAAGAAGTCGGTCTTGATGTCGAACCGGGTCGGCCCCTCATTCGCCTACACCACCGTTACACTGAACATGATGTTTGCCTGGATGTCTGGCGGTTAGACCGCTTTGACGGCGTTGCCTATGACAAAGAAGGTCAAAATCTCGCTTGGGTTCCTCCTCAAACTTTAAGCCAGTTCGCTATGCCGGAGATCAATCGGGTCATTGCCACCGCGTTAAATTTACCGACGACCTATTTGATTACGCCGGTGCTGTCAGAGCTGACACGTTTCCTTGATGGCTTGGAGGCTGCGCTGATCGACGGTGTTCGGCTGATACAGCTGCGTCAGCCGCAGTTATCGGTCGATGATTTAAGCCGCTGGGCCGAGGCCGCGCTGGCAGTCTGTCGGCGCTACGGTGCGCGCCTGTTGATCAACGAGCAGGTCGCGTTGGCCAGCGAGTTAAAACTGGACGGGGTGCATTTGACTGCGCGTCAATTGCTCAGTTTGGATCAGCGGCCATTGCCCGCCGGTTTTTTGGTGGCGGGGTCGTGTCACAACGCCCACGAACTAAGCTGTGCGCAAACTCTTGGGTTGGATTTTGCCGTGCTGTCACCGATTCGGCAAACGCCGAGCCATCCCGCCACGGTAGCGGTATTGGGCTGGGAGGGTTTCGGCAAGCTAGTTGAAGGCAGCAATCTTCCGGTCTACGCTCTGGGCGGGGTAGGCATTACCGATCTTGATCAGGCTTTCGCTTGTTATGGTCAGGGAATCGCTGCTATTCGCGGGCTTTGGACGGGTTAAGAGCCGGTCGGAATACGACTTTATTCTAAATCTGATTCGGATGACGGCTCGGCTATTTCTCGGCCGGGAATCCGTCGCTCCTCACTCAACCATTCACCCAGATCAATCAGTCGACAACGCTCACAGCAAAACGGCCGCCAGGGATTGCTTGCCGCCAGGCTGGTTGGTTTGGCGCACTGCGGGCAAGCGGGCTGTCTGGCCATGGTCTAGCTGCCGCAAAGCGCAAGGCGGAAATTGACGTCTTGCTTGGCCATGGTTGGTCGTTCTTTGGTGTTATGGCTTTCCAGGAAGCGCACAGTTAAACGATGACGGCCGGCGCTAATTTCTGGAAAGATGGGGCTATCTGACGGCATACTGATCCGTATCAATTGATGACCACGGTCTTTCTCAAGGATTCGTTCAAAAGAGCCATGCCGAGCGATTTCCTGCGAGCGTGCCCCGGTCTCTCGCGTTAGCCTTAGCAGCGTCGTTGTGCAGTCTTCAAGTAACGAGAATTGACCAAACCAGTCCGCAAGGGTTTGCTGCCGCTCCTGGCCGGGCCGCTGTAACCAGCAATGCAGCGAGGGCAGATCAAACGCGCAGGTTCCTCCTGGAATAGTATTGCGCTGGCGAACAGCAACAATAAATTCATTTTCTCGAAGGAGATGGCCGGGTTGACCCACCAGGCTATGCATGCGTCCGCTGAGGTCGCGCAAATGAGTGAGCAGCTGGTTGAGCTGCTGTTGATCCACTTCGGGGTAGCTTTTCAACCGTTCCATGCTGGCATGGTGGCGGTCGAGTTCGGTGATAAACTCGCCTTTTATGTCGCTACGACCGAGGGCGTCCAGGATTTCAATGAGATGCAGGATCGTTTCTCTGCTGTCCCACGGGCTATGGCTGCCTTCCAGGGTGTGTCGTGTTCGTGCAAGCAGGAACTCCAGTCGCAGCAGTCGGCGTAACTTTTCATTGAGCGGAAACTCGTATTCTGTGGAACCACTCACCGTTGTCATCCATCCGTTGTCTAGAAGAGATATTTTGCCTTGATCACCGCATTATCGGCTAAGCCTATCATGCAGTCACAGCGGCGGCGAATATAGAATCTCGCATCCTAACCTAAGATGGACTTGTTGTGGGCCTTTCGGGGAGAATCAGCCGGATATTTTGTGCGGATTTGTCATTGACCATAAGCAGGTAAGCCGCGTGGAGGATAGCAACGGAGGCTTTGATGGACGCCATATCTCCATCGTTATGGATAATGTCATGAGCGGCGGCGAGCCGCTGCTGCCGGCTGGCCTGAGCGCTCAATATGGCGTCAGCCTGCGGGCGATCTGAACCGTCGCGGGCCATCAGCCGCTGGATTTGAATTGCTTCGGGTACATCGACTACCAGAACCCGTCCTACCAGGCGGTGTTGCCCGGTTTCCACCAGCAGAGGCACCATCAGGATAAGGTACGGCCCCTTGGCGGCGGCAATCGCCTTCTGCATACGCATTCCGATGGCGGGATGCATGATGGCGTCCAATTTACGGCGTTGGGCCGGATCGGCAAAAGCGATTTGCCGCATGCGTTCGCGGTTCAGTCGGCCGTCATCATTAAGTATGGTTTCGCCGAAGGTTTCGATTAGTTTGGCGAGGGCGGGCTCGCCCGGCTCGACAACCGCCCGGGCAACCTCATCGGCATCCACCACCGGGACACCAAGTTGCTGAAACTCTGCGGCGACGGTGGATTTTCCGCTGGCGATGCCGCCAGTGAGACCAACGATAAACATGCGTACCTTCCTTGGTGAGTTCAGTACTTTCCTAGTGCATACCGGCCAGATTCAGATATTGACTGTTAATCTGCCCTCCCCAGATCAGCATGATCCAGCCCGCAATCGCCAGATAAGGGCCAAAGGGCATGGGTTGATCTTGTTGATGCCGCCGACTGACAATCAGCGCAATACCCAGAATCGCGCCCACTAGGGACGACAACAGTACGGTGGCTGGCAGCGCCTGCCAACCCAGCCACGCACCGATCATGGCAAGCAATTTGAAGTCCCCATAACCCATGCCTTCCTTGCCAGTAAGCAGGCGAAAACCATGGTAAACGCTCCATAGCGCCAAATAACCCGCCATGGCTCCAATAAGGCTGGATACTGGGTCCGACAACCCGCCGAACAGGGAGAATAATAACCCCCCCCAAAGTCCCGGCAAAGTGATGTTGTCAGGGAGCAACTGATGATCCCAGTCGATCATGGCCAGGGTAACTAAAATCCAGGTCAACGCCAGGGCTCCGGCAGCGTCTATGCTAAAGCCAAAATGCCAGGCGACCGCAGCCGATAACAGCGAGGTAATGGCCTCGATCAGAGGGTAGCGTGGGCTGATAGGGTTTTTGCACTGGCGACAGCGACCGCGCAGAACGACATAGCTGATAACGGGAATATTCTCCATAGCCCCAATCGGATGCTGACAATTTGGGCAGCGGGATCGCGGATGAATCAGGCCGGGCGGCGCACTGGCCGGGGGTATTGTCACGCCATTCAGCTCCGCGCACTGTGATCGCCAATGATATTCCAGCAGCGGCGGCAGGCGCAGAATCACCACATTAAGAAAGCTGCCCACCAGCAGCCCAAAGAGGGCGCAAACAATCACCCAAGTCTCTGGCTGTTGCGCCATCACGTCCGCTAGGATCATTACGCTTCATGCCTTGTATTAGTGTTAGACCACTTGACCCATCTGGAAGATAGGCAGGTACATGGCGACCACCAAGCCACCGACCACCACGCCCAGAAAGGACATAATCATCGGCTCAATCAATGTACTTATGCTGTCCACCATGTTATCGACCTCGGCTTCATAGAAATCAGCCACCTTGGAAGCCATGTCATCCAGTGCGCCAGATTCCTCGCCGATGGCGATCATCTGCACGCACATGTTCGGAAACAGCCCCGACGCTTGCATACAGACGTTTAATTGCTGGCCCGTCGATACCTGTTCACGGATGGCCAGAACACCTTCTTCGTAAAGGATATTACCGCAAGCGCCGGCAACGGAAGT
>Ga0255312_1000204_pt1 | contig 10663 bp, 7 predicted proteins | sample EtOH5_T0_E5_meta_FD_202081 | JGI IMG/M metagenome (GOLD analysis project Ga0255312, IMG submission 202081) | Sandy soil microbial communities from University of British Columbia, Vancouver, Canada - EtOH5_T0_E5 | ecosystem: Engineered > Artificial ecosystem > Sand microcosm > Unclassified ...
CCTCCGCGCCATGGAGATCAAGGCCGACGCCATCCTCAAGGCCACCAAGGTGGACGGCATCTACGACGCCGACCCGGTCCAGGTGAAGGACGCCCACATGTTCGACCGCATCAGCTACATGGACGTCCTCAAGAAGGGCCTGAAAGTGATGGACTCCACTGCCATCAGCCTGTGCAAGGACAACAACCTGCCCATCGTGATCTTCAACCTGAACAAGCGCGGCAACATCCGCCGCGTGGTCACGGGCGAGAAGATCGGTTCCCTGGTCGGCGCCTGATCAGAATCACATCCCGAGCGCAGCGCGAGAGCCCTACCCTCTGCATCAGCCAGCAAGAATGTCATCCTGAGCGGAGCGAGTCCCGCACCGCGGGACGCGCGCAGTCGAAGGACCCCTACCCGCGCGGCGAACCATCGGGCGGTTCGACCGCCCCAATCTGAGCCAGATTGCTCACGGCCGCTTCGGCCTGTGGGCCGGTGGCGCCCCCAGCCTCGGCGATCTGCTTCAGCGTGCGCGCGCCATCAGTCGCGCGGAAAACCGCCGCCGTGCTCTCGTCCAACTCCACCACGTAGACCTTTCCCATGTGCGTGCGGGAGAAGAGCAGCGTCACGCCCCGGTGAGATTCCTCTCCCACCGGCTCCCCTTTGCGCAGCCGTGGCAGCATCTCCGGCAGCGCCCACTCAAAGTGAATGCAGGTCGCGCTGGGGCTGGGCCGGTGGTGCGCGCCGGGTTGCGCTCGTTCGGTGGTTGCAGTCTGCAGAAAATGTGCGGATTCGTAGGCGATGAGGTCGTTCCACCAGGGGTAGAGGCCCTGGCCGGTTGCAAGATGCGCGACGGCCATCTCTCCCGCCCGCCGCGCGGAGGCGAGCGAGCCCAGCACGCAATCATTCAGGAACGCCTCGCACTCCGGAAGGTCGCAGACCTCCTCCGCCCGCCGCCCCGTCCGGCCGGATAGAACTCGCGAGTAGCGGAACGAGCGGATGAGCCGGTCGCGGTAGTAGCGCCGCGCCAGGAACCGCGCAAACTTGTTTGCCTTTTCCGCTTCATCGCCTGTGAGTCTTAGGGATCGGGGCGGCGCGCGGCGTAACTTTGCGTCGCTCAGATAGCGGATGAGTTCGTCCTGGAGGGCACGGTCGTTCATGCGCTCCTAGCTCACCCCGAAAGCCGCGCGCGTAGCCCGCATGGAGCCCAGCAGCAAATCCGCCGTCACGCTGGGGGAGAACATGTCCACCGTCACCGCCCGCAGCTTGGGAGCGCGCGCTGCTGCCCAGACGGCCAGGTCCAGGATCTCCGGCGTGGGCGCCTGCGGAGCCACCCACGGCCCGCCCAGATCCGGGTCTTCTTCAACTCCGCCTACGTGGATCTCGACCACTTTGTCCAGCGGGAACTCGCCGATGTACTCGCGCGCGTCGCGGCCGGCATAGTGCGCCGCCAGCCACAGGTGCGGGATGTCGATGAGGAAGCCGCAGCCGCTCTCTTCGAAGAACCGCCGCAACCACTCGCTCTCCTCCATCTGCGCGTGCTCGACGGAGAAGAATCCCGGGATGTTCTCCATCACCAGCTCTGCTCCTACGGCCTGGCGCAGGATGCGGGCGTTCGCCACGTAGCGCGCTAGAAAGTCTTCGGTGTAGAGCGGCGGAAAGACGTAATCCAGCGTCCGGCCGCCGTCCTGGGTGTGCAGGCACTGGAAGTGCTCCGCTACCCATGGGCCCTGGTACATCTCCTGCAATCGCCGGGCGCGCGCCAGCGCCTCCTCGCTCATAGGGTCGGAGAGTTGGCCCAGATAGTCGTGCAATAGCAGGGGGAACTTCTCCCGGACGCGGGGGAAGGCGGCATCATCGGCGGCCGGGGGATCAGCCATCGCCAGGTGGCCGATCAGGTCGCTTGAGGCCAGGATGGCTTCTGCCACCTGCGGGTTGTAGAAAGTCCCGACCGAAAGCCGGCCGGCGCTCATGGCAGCCATAACAATGAAAAACCCCCGCGGTGCAGATTATAGGCCTGCCGGCGCGGGGGTCTGGGTTCAAGGAAAAGGATGCTTAGTGGCAGGTCGGGGCTACTTCGGCAACTTCCACGATTCTCATTGGCTAGTTCTCCTTTCGGTCGAACCTACGACACCTTGAGATGCGGATGTCCCGGCAAGGATTCATGGAGATCCTGGAACTTTGCCGCTCAAACCACATCCGTTGGGGGCATATACTACGCTTCTTTCATGGCCCGGGAACAAAAAAAAGACGTGGTGGAGGTCCTGTTGCGGGAGCGGGAGATCGCCCGCGATCTGGCCCAGGCCTTCCGCTCGCGCTTTCTGGACGAGCGCTTCTTCTACTGGCTGCCCTCCTCCGTGCAGGCCTGGGTGGAGCTCTGCTCCGCTGCCGAATATCGCAACGCCAATCGCGCTCTGAACCTGCTGCAAGAGGCCGCGCCCACTTTGTCCCAACGCTGGCCGGAGATGAGGGTCCTCTGCGGGGTCGGCTGCGGCGAGGGCAGCAAGGATCGCGTCCTTCTGGACGCTTGGGCCGCGCAGGGCTCGCGCCTCGCTTACGTCGCCGCCGACTTCAGCCAGGCGCTGATCGAGCTGGCGCTGGAGAGCGCCGCTCCCGCCGCAAGCTCGCTCCGCGGCGTGAAGCTGGACGTAATGCGGGACGACCATCTCTCCGCCCTGGCCGCCGGCGAAGGCCCCCGCATCTATTCCGTGCTCGGCAACACACTCGGCGCTTTCGACCCCGACCAGTTCCCCGCCCGCCTGCGCCGCATCCTGAAGCCGGACGATCGCGTGCTTTTCGACGGCGAGCTCTTCGCCGGGGATGAAACCCTGCGCGGTTACGACAATCCCGCCAATCGCCGCTTCGCCTTCGCGCCCCTGGCCGGCCTGGGCCTGGCGGAAAAGGACGGCGAACTACGCTTCGAGCTGGCTTCCGGCCCCGATGGCCTGCAGGAAGTGAGCAAGCACTTCGTCGCCCGCCACGATCTGGAGCTCACCATCGGCGGCGCCCAGATCGCCGTCGCCGCCGGCGAGAAGCTGCGCATGAGCAGCTCCATCAAGTACGCCGACGAATCCGTCCTGCACGCCCGCATCGAAGCCGGCGGGTTCCGGGTCGAACAGGCGTGGAAGAGCCCGGACGGCAGGTTTCTCCTGGCCGCCGCCGCGCCCCGCTGAGCCCGCCCTGCACGCCTTTTCCTCTGCCACGTCCGGCGGCATCCCGGCTGTGTTTATAATGTGCGTTTCTACATTTTCCGTCAGGCGGACCGAACCATGACCCAGCTCACGATGGTAAGCGTTCCCGCTCTCAAAGAATCCTACCTGCAGCTCAAGACCCGCATGGACAAGGCGGTCGAAGACTTCCGCCGCGAGATGACCGGCGTACGCACCGGCCGCGCCTCCGTGCACATGCTGGACTCCGTCCACGTGGATTACTACGGTTCCCAGGTGCCACTCAACCAGATCGCGCAGGTGCACGCGCCCGAGCCGCAACTGCTCACCGTGCAGCCCTTCGACCCCACGGCGCTGCCGGTCATTGAGAAGGCCATCCGCTCCGGCGACTTGGGGCTGAACCCGATGAACGACGGCAAGATCATCCGCGTCCCCGTGCCCGCGCTCACCGAGGAGCGCCGCAAGGAGATGGTCAAGCACCTGCACAAGGTGCTGGAAGACCACCGCACCGCGGTGCGCAATATCCGCCGCGACGGCAACGAGCTCATCAAGAAGGCGCTCAAGGACAAGAAGATCTCGGAGGACGAGGAGCGCCGCTCCCTCGACGAGATCCAGAAGCTCACCGACACCGAGATCAAGAAGATGGAAGAGATGAGCGCGGCCAAGGAAAAAGAGGTCCTGCAGGTGTAGCGCCGGCGTCTCGCCGGCTGTGGGGCGCGGGCGCCTCGCCCGCGCTCGCCTTCGCCGAAGAGTCATGAGTTCTCGCCCGCTCGCTGGCTTCCGTGTCCTCTGTGGTTAAATAAGGCACCGTGAAACGCGTGGTCCACGCCGCCTGCCCTCACGATTGTCCCGACGCCTGTGGTGTGCTCATCACCGTCGAGGACGGGCGTGCTATCCGGATTCAGGGCGACCCCCGGCACCCCGTCACCCGCGGCTTCCTTTGCGCCAAGGTGGCCAAGTATCTGGACCGCGTCTATTCCCCCGACCGCGCCCTCTACCCTGTGCGCCGCAAGAAGAACGCCCCCAAGGGCGGAGGACACAAGGGCCTGGATGACTTCGAGCGCGTCTCCTGGGACGCGGCCCTCGACCAGATCTGCGAGCGCTTCAGAAGTATTTCGAAGGAGTTTGGTCCCGAAGCTATCCTCCCCTACTCCTACGGCGGGACTCTCGGCGCCTTGAACGGCGCTTCCATGGACCGCCGCTTCTTTCACCGCCTGGGCGCCTCGCAACTCAACCGCACCATCTGCGCCACCGCCGGAGGCGATGCGCTCATCTCGGTCCTCGGCGTGAAGGAAGGAACCGAGCCCGAGCAGTTCCGCCATTCGCGCTACATCCTGGCTTGGGGCGCGAACATCCACGGCGCCAACGTCCACCTGTGGCCCTTCATCGAGGAAGCGCGGCGCGCCGGCGGCAAGCTGGTGGTCATCGATCCTTACCGCACCCGCACCGCCGCCTGCGCTGATTGGTACCTGCCCATCCACCCCGGCACCGACGTGGCCCTGGCGCTGAGCATGATGCACGTCATCCTCAACGAAAACCTTCATGACGCCGACTACGTCACCCACCACACCGTGGGCTTCAGCGAGCTGCGCAAGCGGGTGCAGGAGTACCCGCCGGAGCGCGTCGCCGCCTGGACCGGCATCGCCGCCGCGGACATCGTCCGGCTGGCGCGCGAGTACGCTACCTGCCGCCCCGCCGGTATCCGCGTGAACTATGGCGTGCAGCGCTCGGAGAACGGCGGCATGGCCATGCGCGCCATCGCCATGCTGCCTTGCATCACCGGCTCCTGGAAGGAGGTGGGCGGTGGCCTGCAGCTTTCCACCAGCGGCGGATTCCCCTTGGACAAGGCCGCGCTCGAACTCCCCGACCTGATGAAGTCGAGCCCGCTCGGCCGCCCGGCCCGCTCGGTCAACATGACGGAGCTGGGCAAGGTCCTCACCTCGCCGGGCTCTCCGCCCATCCAGGCGCTTTTTGTGTACTGCTCCAACCCGGCTGCCATCGCGCCCAACCACAACGACGTCGTCCGCGGCCTGCGCCGCGATGACCTGTTCACCGCGGTGCACGAGCAGTTCTTCACCGACACCACCGACTACGCCGACGTGGTGCTGCCGGCAACCACCTTCTTCGAGCACAAGGACTTGCAGGCCTCGTACGGTCACTACTATCTGCAGATGTCCGAACAGGCGATCGCGCCCCTCGGCGAGTGCCGCTCCAACGTCGAACTGTTCCGCAGCCTGGCGGAGCGCATGGGCTTTGCCGACGAGTGCTTCCGCCAGTCCGAGGACGAGATGATGGACCTGGCCCTGGCCAGCGGCCACTCGCGCCTCGCCGGCATCACGCGCCAGCGGCTGGAGGCCGAAGGTCACGTGCGGCTGAATCTCCCGGATTGTCATCCCGAGCGAGCCGCAGCGGCTGTTTCGCCAACGACCAACGGCCACGGGCCAACGACTGCTTTCCTCCCCTTCGCGGAAGGCAAGTTCCCCACTCCCAGCGGCAAGGCCGAGCTCTACAGCGAGGCTTTGGCGGCGCAGGGGCTGGACCCGGTGGCCAGCTTCGTTCCCCCGCGCGAATCGCGCCACACCGAACTGGCCCGCAAGTTCCCGCTGGAGCTGCTGGCGCGCAAGTCGGACAACTTCCTGAACTCCAGCTTCTGCAACTTGGAATCGCTGCAGGCGCTGGAGCAACCGGAGCTTCTCGAACTTCACGCCGACGACGCGGCGTCGCGCGCCATCCGCGACGGCGACCGCGTGCGGGTGTTCAATGAGCGCGGCGAGATCCTGCTCACCGCCCGCGTCAACGGCTCCGTGCCGAAAGGCGTGGTGGCGGCACGCCTCAACTGGGCCAAGCTGACCCCCGACGGACGCAACATCAACGTGCTCACTTCCGAACGGCTCACCGACATCGGCGCCGCCGCCACCTTCTACTCTGTGCTGGTGGAAGTGGAGCGCGCCTGATCTTGTGTTCCGACCACTCTTGGGCGCTGGGAGGTTGGTTTTCGGGGATTTCTTGTAATCTATCGCGCGATCCAGCGGAATCAATCGGTTAGAGAGCGAGATCCCCACCGAATCCCCGGAAAATCCCCAGGGGAACCCTCGGGGAAGCAGTGGTTGGCCAGAGGCCAACCCGGCCGACTGTGGGAAGCCCCTAGGCCCCCTCCCCCTGTTACGACAAACAAAGGACTTACGGGAGAAAATCCGTCGAGATCCGACGGATATCCGAGCGTAGTCCGTGGCGCAGTTTTCAAAGACCGAAACATATTATCCTTATGATAATCAACTATTAACTATTATATCTTAACAATCAACGCTTGTCAAGTGTTTTTTGTGGAATAACTGGGACGGGCCGGGAGGATTGCCGTGCGCTCATAGCAGCAGGGTGGGAAAGGATGTTGCCGGGCGGCTCGTTGGTGACGTCAAAGCTTTTTGACTCGCATGTTCATAGGGTTCAGGGGGTCTTCCTGGAACCCCGCAGGAGCGATGTGGACCAAGTGCGGGCCCACCACCTCGAACCGGCATCCCGGCAGTTGCCCAATGATGTGCGCGAGCGCTTCTCCTAAGGCTGTTTTCCCCAGAGAGCCTAAGCGGACGGTCGGCTCTTTACCACCCTTCAGCCGCACTTCAACGCCGAAAAGTACGTATCCGTGTTGAGCGGTGGCACCGACCTCCGAAAGGGCTTCTGTCAGCACGACCCTCTGATGATGTGAGGTCACGAAAACCGGCAGTTGCAAGGGGCTGCTGCCATCGACGGCGCGAACCATCGGTGGCGCTATCAAGACCTGGAGCAATATCAGGCTGCCGGCGCCGGTGAACCACAGCTTGAGGAGAAACCAGAGAACGACTCCTGGACATCAACGTCGCTCAAGCCCACATCACCTCGTTTGCGTCGCTCACCCGTGTCACATTCCCTTGCCCATCCTGGCCATCGACCGCGCCGCCTTCATCATCCGCCAGCGCGGCATCTACGCGTAATGTCGCCGCTGCGGCAACCGCGAGGCTGGACCACTAAGGCGAGCGCACCAGAATCTATTGTTTACCACTTTGAAGCCGCGCCCAGTTACGCCAATGCTCGGTGTATCGTTGCGGCGCTGCTTTGAATTCCTCTTCAAGAGGCCGCCATTCGCCTTGGCCTGTGATCTCTCCTAGGCCGATGACCCCAAAGTACTGGACATCAAGGTCCGGGTCCGACAGGGCTGCAACGAGAGGTTGGATCGCGGCTCGGCTTCCTGAGTTCCTAAGAGCCTGCGCGGCTGCTCGGCGGACTCGGACGTCAGGGTTGTGGAGCAGGCTCGACAGGAACTCTGTTGCTTTCGGATCTGACAACTTCGGGATCGCGTAGATCAGGTTCTCACTTGCGTACTGAGGAACCGATTTGTTCCGTAACGCCGGAGCAACAAGAGGTAACACCGACGTATCGTTGCGCCTCACCAAGTCCGCAAGTATCGCGAGCCGAAGTAACTGGTCGCCGGGGCTGACCCCGAGCGCCCTAAGCGCACGATGCATCGTGGATAGGACCTCCTCCCTATTTTCCGTTGTACTCCGCACCGCTTCCACCGCTTCGAGTCGCCGGTCGGTTGCTTCGCGACCTGACGATATGACCCGCAAGACGCACGCAATCACCACGTCCAGGGAAGCCCGTTTCGAGGCGGAAACGCCCTCGGCCGGGACAGATGGATAGTATGGACTTGTGAACCTGAACCCCGTCTCGCCTTTCAGGAAGAAGAGTCGCACTTGATTGATGGGTACTCCTTCAAATCCCAGTGGCTGATCGGGGAGGTCAAAGGCGACAGTGACGCTGTCGCCCACTTCGCCCTTGATGATTTGTCGCGGCGCAATCGTGGCCCGGAATCTATGAGCCCGCACCCTCTCCCCATTAACCACAATCGAAGTTGCTCCTTCGTTTTCCACTGCTTGAGCAATCCCAACGAGGATGACGTCAGAGTCAGACGTCAGATTCTTCAAGTTCAGCTCGGGCACGGGAATCGCAGCGGCAATAATTGCCGTCAGTCCCATGCTGGCCGCCCATCTGCTAAATCGCATGCTCTCCCCCGCTACGGCGCCGGAGAGGTAACCGCCGTATGTGCAGCATGATCTCGGTACTTCTGCAGCGTATCCGTCTGCACACGTACCCCCGTACCCGGTGTCACGCTGCCAATGCGCCACTCCTGCCCCCAGTGCTGAACAGCAGTCGCATTTCCGGAACAAAGAGGCGTCGGCGTCATGGTGCTTACCTCTCCCTGAATGAAGTCGTCGAATGACGGTCCCCCTGTCAGACCTCCCGGAGAACCTCGCCGCCAGTTTGTGCCTGAATAATCGTTAACTACGGCTGTAGTCCAATTCTCACTTAGGTCGACAGCCGCGGGCAAGTTCGTGGACAGTTGGTCCTGGATCGTGTAATGAATCCGATCGGCATAAGCATAGGTGGCATCACAGCTATGTGTCACGCCGCCCGGCGCGAGTTTCCGGGGGGTTCGAGACGTAATGCCGAACCCCGAGGTTGTCTGGCCAGCGGACGAGACCTTTATTTGAATATCGCTGGGTGCCCCACTGAACGTACTCCCGTTGCTGGTGACCGTCGCGGTGTTCCCCGAACTCGAAAATGTTATCTTGTCAGCACCCGCAGAAACGATCCAGCCATAAGTCCCATCGCCACCCGATGCTGTCAGTGTAATCTGCGTTGCGTACCCTGAAGGTGTCAGCCCCCCGAAATACCAAACAGTATTGGGGCCACTGATCGTCGGTGGCGGGGGAGGTAGTGGGTCGGGTGTCGGGTCGGGACCGCAGGGGTCGCAGTTCTCCACAAATCCCCTTGAAAGAGGGCACTCGATACAGCAGTTGATAGTGGCGTACTCGCCCGGCAGGAAGAACAGGTTCACAGGGCGATTGAACTTCCCCAGCCGGCTGCGCAGCGGCACGGCCTCATCGTCCGTTAGCCGCAGATTGCTCAGCGCAGCCAGGATCCGGCTCTGCGGCGTCACCACTTCCTTGCCCTCAATCCCGGATGGCAGGAAGCCCTCGAGCCGCCCCGAGAAGCGCACCGCTCCGAACTGGCTGGCCTCGCCGCGGTTCGCAAATACCTCCCACTGGGAGGCGAACGTCAGCCCGCTGTCCTGCCTCTCGCTCCCAGAGAGCGAGGCCGAATCGTACTCGTCCACGATCGAGCGCTCGCCCGGCTCGTAGCTGTACTCCAGCCGCTGGCCAGCGTCGGTGACCACCGCGGTCAGCCGGTTCAGGGCGTCGTACTCGAACCGCGTCACCGAAGAGCCGGCCGAGACGTCGGTCAGGTTGCCGTTCTTGTCGTAGCCGAACAGCACCTCCGTGCCATTGGCCAGCAGTTGCCGGGTCACCTGGTAGGAGTCGTCCACGGTCAGCGTCTCTCCGTCCCGGCTGCCGTCCGCCTTCACCACCGCCGTTCCCGTCAGGTTGCCCGCCGGGTCGTAGCTGTACCCGATGCTGCTGCCGTTGCTGTACTCCAGCTTCATCCGCAGGCCCAGGGCGGTGTACTCCATGCGCGCCCAGGCGCCGTCGGCGAACGACAACTGCGACAGCCTGCCGCCGGCGTATTGCAACGTCGCTGTTCCGCCGCTGTCGGTCACCTGATTGATGAGACCGTCGCTGCTGTAGCCCAACTGGAGAGTGGAGGTCGGATTCGCAAACGATTGCAAATCGCCCGCTGCCGAGTAGCCGAATTGCTGCACTCCGCTGGCGTCGCTCACCCGCGTCACGTTGCCTTGCCCGTCGTAGGAAAACTCTCGCACCTGCCCGTTGTTGTAGCTGATTCGCGCCACCTGGCCGCTCACCGGGGCGTATTGGTACTGTGCAACCGTCTCCCCCGACGCCCCGAAGCTGTGCCGCACTGCCAGCCGATGGTCTGGGCCGTACTGCATCTGCTCGGCCAGAACTCCATTCCGCCGCAGCTCAATCACGTTGTGCTCGCCGTCCAGCCCGATGCTGGTTTCTTCGCCCAGCGCATTGATCACCCGTGTAGTGACCCCTTCCCCGTTCTGAAAATACTGGCTCACCAGAGTCTTCCGGTCGGTTACCGTGGTGCTGCGGGCGCTGTCGTCGTACACGTAGCTGATTCTTCCCGACGGCAGGTCTATGGCGTTGACCCGCCCGTCGCTCATGTACCAGGCCTTGAAGTTCTCTCGCCCTGCCGGGTCCACTGCCCGATGGAGTTGGTTCTGCCCGGTGTACTGGTACGTCCAGACGTTGCCGCCCAAATCGGTCACCTGCGCCAGCATCCCCTTGTCGTCATACCCGTAGCCCACGCTTCGCCCCAGGTCGTCGCGGACCAGGGTCACCCGCCCCTGCGCGTTCCTGGTGAGGTCCACATAGTGGTTAGCATTTTGGATGCGGCTGAGCAGGTTGCCGGTGTAGGAAAGCTGCACCTGATTCCCGTTCTGGTCGCTCACCCGCGTCAGCCGGTAGGCGCCTCCGATGAGGCTGAACTCCTTCCTGAATTCCGTGCGGAGGGTGGTGGTGATCAGCGTTTCCGATGCGCGCGTGAGTTTCGGGTAG
>Ga0255312_1000205_pt1 | contig 10659 bp, 11 predicted proteins | sample EtOH5_T0_E5_meta_FD_202081 | JGI IMG/M metagenome (GOLD analysis project Ga0255312, IMG submission 202081) | Sandy soil microbial communities from University of British Columbia, Vancouver, Canada - EtOH5_T0_E5 | ecosystem: Engineered > Artificial ecosystem > Sand microcosm > Unclassified ...
GGCGCGCGGCTCGTGTGCAGCGGCGTGACCAGTCTCGACGAACTGGCCCGCGTTGTCGACCTGACCGGACGCATGGCCTAGGCGAACCGGTTCCCGGCCGTGCGCCAGGTGACCGAGGCGTGCACATGCCCCGCTATTCCTACAAGGCGATCGACGCGTCGGGCGCGACGACGCGTGGACATCTCGAGGCGCACAACTTGCGCGATCTCGAGCAGCGTCTCGGGCACATCGGGCTGGATCTCGTCACGGGCGCGCCTGACCGGGCAGCCGCTCGCGCGCTGGGCCGCCGCAGGATCGAACGCCGTGAGTTGATCAACTTCTGCTTCCATCTGGAGCAGCTCATCGCCGCCGGCATTCCGTTGACGGAGGGACTCACCGACTTGCGCGACAGCGTCGAGAACCCGCGCGAACGTGACGTCGTCGCCAGCCTGATCGAATCCATTCAGGGCGGCAAGAACCTCTCGCAGTCGCTTGCCGGGCACCCGGAGGTGTTCAGCGAAGTCTTCGTCAGCCTGGTGCGAGCGGCCGAACATGCCGGAAAGCTGCCGGAGGTGCTGAAGAATCTCGCCGAGCAGCTTCGCTGGGAGGATGAGCTTGCGGCGCAGACCCGCAAATTGTTGCTGTACCCGGCATTTGTCGGCGGTGTGGTGCTCGCGGTGACGCTGTTTCTCATGATCTACCTGGTCCCGCAGATGGCCGGATTCATCGGCAACCTCGGCCAGGAGGTGCCGTTTCAGACGCGGGTTCTGGTCCGCGCCTCCGAGCTTTGCGTCGCTTACTGGTGGGCGATGATCGCGCTCCCGGCGGTGCTGGCGATCGGGTTTCGGCGACTGGCGCGGACCGATGCGCGCGTCGGCTATGCCCTGGATCGCTGCAAGATCTCGCTGCCGCTGATCGGCCCGATCCTGCGCAAGATCATCCTGTCGCGCTTTGCCGCGAGTTTTGCCCTGATGTACGCTTCCGGGATCATGGTGCTCGATGCGCTACGGTTCACCGAAGGGGTCGTGGGCAACCGGCCGCTGCAGGACGCCCTGCGCGCCGCCGGCCAGCGGGTCGCCGAAGGCAAGACCCTGGCGCACGCGTTTGCGGAGGCGGAGCTCTTTCCGCCGCTCGTCATTCGCATGCTGGGCATCGGCGAGCATACGGGTGCGCTGGACACGGCGCTGCGCAACGTGAGCTACTTCTACACTCGTGAAGTGCGCGAGGCGATCGGGAAGCTTCAGTCGATGATCGAGCCGGTGCTGACGGTCGCGCTCGGTGCGGTCCTTGCCTGGGTCATGTTTGCGGTGCTGGGTCCCGTATATGACACCATAACCGCCGTGAAGCTGTAGCATCGGGCCATCGGCCATGCCGCGGTCCACGCACGGCCGGGCCGAACAACGCTGCCATCTACCGAGCGGAGGATGCAGAGGACAATGAACGAAGAAGAAGTCGCGCAGTTCCTCAGGACGCAGCCGCAATTCTTCGACCGGCACCCGGAGTTGCTGGAATCGATCCTGGTGCCGCACCCACACAGCGGCCGTGCGATCCCGCTTGCCGAACGCCAGATGCTCGGCCTGCGAGACAAGCTCAGGCTGCTCGAAGGCAGGCTTGGCGAGCTGATCCGGTATGGCGAGGACAACGAGGTCATCGGCGAGAAGGTCCACCGCCTGTCGTTGGCACTGCTCGCGGCGCGCGATTTTTCTGCCAGTGTGCAGACACTGTACTTTCACTTGCGCGAGGATTTTTCGGTGCCGCATGTCGTACTGCGCCTGTGGGAGCGGGAGCTGCCGGTGGGCGCCATTGAAGCCATGGAGGTGGAGTCCGCGCTGCGCGACCGGGCCGAGAGCATGGCCGGGCCGCAGTGCGGGACCGCGGCGGCCAGCCCGTTCCTGGCCTGGTTCGGCGGTGCGCAGGAGCACGTGCGTTCGCTCGCCCTAGTGCCGCTCGGCCAGACGCGCGCTTTCGGCCTGCTTGCTCTCGGCAGCGAAGACCCGCAACGCTTCTACGCCGAAATGGGCACGGTGTTCCTGCGCCGGATCGGCGAACTCGCGGCGGCGGCCCTCGGGTCGCGCCTCTGAGCGGGCGACAGGATGGGCGCGAACGCCGCGGTGGCCGCTGCGGACGACGCGCTGGTCCGGGAATACCTCGAATCGCTCCGCCACCAGCGGCGGCTGACTGCCGGGACCCTCGCCAGCTACCGCAAGGCGCTTGACCTGCTGCTCTCGCTGAGCGGCGGTGCGCGCTTGATCTCGCTTGAGCCGGCACAGGTGCGTCGGCATATCGCCCAGCTGCATGCGCGCGGTCTGTCAGGGCGGACATTGGCGAAAACCCTGTCGGCTTGGCGCGGGCTTTACCGTTGGCTCGCGCGTCATCGGGATCTGCGTCTCAATCCGGTACAGGGTGTGCGTGCGCCCAGAAGTCCGCGACCGCTGCCCAAGGCGCTTTCAGTGGAGCAGGCGCAGCGGCTTCTCGGCGCAGATCCCGGCGAGCTGGCGGTGCGGCTGCGCGATCAGGCCATGTTCGAGCTGATGTACTCGTCCGGGCTGCGATTGGCGGAACTGGTATCGCTCGATGCGGGCGATGGCGCGCTCGATCTGCGTGAGTCGCAGGTGACGGTCACCGGCAAGGGCGGCAAGACGCGGACGGTTCCCGTGGGCGCGATGGCCCGGACCGCGCTGCAACGCTGGCTGGCGGCGCGCGCCAGAATGGCGCGGCCGCAGGAAGCGGCGCTATTCGTCGGCGCGCGCGGCCGACGTATCTCGCCGTCGCTCGTCAACCTCCGGCTGAAGGCCTTGGCGCGGAGCCAGGGCCTGGACGTCGCAATCCACCCGCACATGCTGCGGCATTCGTTCGCGACCCACCTGCTGCAATCGTCGCAGGATTTGCGCGCGGTGCAGGAGATGCTCGGTCACTCCAGCATTTCGAGCACCCAGGTGTATACGCATCTCGATTTCCAGGCGCTGGCAAAGGTGTACGACGCGGCGCATCCGCGGGCGCGGAAGAAATGAACGCGTGCCTCGTCCTGAAGCCCGGGCGCGACAAATCCCTGCGGCGGCGGCATCCCTGGATATTCTCAGGCGCGGTCGAGCGCGTCGATGACGCGCCGGCAAGCGGCCACACCGTCGCGGTCAAATCACACGACGGCCGGAGACTCGCACTCGCCGCGTGGAGTCCGGCCTCGCAGATACGGGCGCGAGTCTGGAGCTTCGACTGCGACGCGACCATCGATGCAGGTTATTTCAGAGCGAGGGTCGAGCAGGCACTGGCGCTGCGCAAGGCGCTGCCGGCGGCGCAGCACAGCAACGCGCTGCGACTGGTGCACGGCGAGTCCGATGGCCTGCCCGGCGTCGTCGTCGACCGCTACGCGGATGTCCTGGTGGCGCAATTCCTTGCGGCGGGTGCCGAGCGCTGGCGCGAGCCGCTGCTCGACGCACTCGTGGAGGCGAGCGGTTGCGAGGCGATCTACGAGCGTTCGGATGCTGAAGTGCGCTCGCTCGAGGGCCTTGCGCCCAGAACCGGTTTTGCGCGCGGCAGCCGCGCCGCCGCGCGCTGCGCCATCGTGGAACACGGCATCCATTTCAGGGTCGACGTCGAGCAAGGACAGAAAACCGGGTTCTTCCTGGATCAGCGCGACAACCGGCAACGCGTGCGCGCGCTCGCGGGCGGTCGCGATGTGCTCGATTGTTTTTGCTACACGGGCGGTTTTGCGATCGCGGCGCTCGCGGGGGGCGCCAGGCGCGTGCTCGCGCTGGACAGTTCCGCGGCCGCGCTCGAAGTGGCGCGCGAGAACCTGGCTGCGAATCCGTTTGCCGCCGAGCGGCTCGAGTTCCGTCAGGCCGATGTCTTCGAGCACTTGCGGGCGCTTCGCGATCGCGACGCGAAATTCGATCTGGTGGTGCTTGATCCGCCCAAGTTTGCACCGACCGCCGCCCAGGCGCGCAACGCGGCACGCGCCTACAAGGACATCAATTTGCTGGCCTTCAAGCTGTTGGCGCGTGGCGGCCTGCTGGCGACCTTTTCCTGTTCCGGCGGCGTGCCTGCAGAGCTGTTCCAGTCGATCGTCGCGGGCGCAGCCCTCGATGCCGGCGCCGACGCGAAAATCATCGAGCGGTTTGGCGCGGCCGCGGACCACCCGGTCGCACTCAACTTTCCCGAGGCCGCGTACCTGAAGGGACTGCTCGTGCTGCGCGCCTGACCGAGGCGGCGCGCCGCCTAGCTCGGCAGCGCGGTGTGCCCGCCGGCGGACAGCTTGCGCTCGTCCAGGGCCTCGGCGAGCCGTGTCAGCAGCTTGCGTTCGGACTCGGTGTGCATTTCGTCCTGCGCAAGAAGCTGCAGAAAGCGCTTCGCGAGAGTGCGCTCCTGCCGGCCGATCCGTTTTTGCATGTCGCCCCAAAGCCGCTCCGCACCGACAAACACCTCCGAATCGGCAGACAGCGCGGCGCCCGCCATCAGCGCGACCTGGGCGAATACCAGCCGCGCCAGCTCGATCTCGTCGAGTTCAAAAGTCTCCAGCTCGCGCCCGAAGCTCAGGCGCAGCAGGAGCGACAACTCGCGGTCGCTGGGTGCGAGCCGTGCGCGCTCGCAAAGCAACGGATCCTCGGCAACGCCCGTGCCTTCGTGAGGCGCGGTTTCAAGCGCGGTTTCCATGATCGGCCTCCCGGGTTCTGTGGGTCTTGCCTGACGCGAAAGCCTGGCTTTGGAGCTCATGACGCACCGATGCTGCGGCCGCGCGATCTCGGCGCGTTATGCAAAAGTGCCGCTATTGCCCTTTGGTACCGGTCAGAAGGCTGGCGCGGGACTTTGGTACCGGAGGCGAGGCCGGTCGCGGCGTGAAGAAAGTCACACCCGAACCGTGACAAATGCTCTTGCGGCGCCGCCGCAAGGTCTGGCTGTACAATGCCGCGCTTTGCCACGGAGTCGGCATGGCGCAGCAAGACATGGTGCCGGTCACCATCCTGACCGGGTTCCTCGGCGCCGGCAAAACGACGTTGCTGAACCGCATCCTCAAGGAGGATCACGGCCACCGCATCGCGGTGATCGAGAACGAGTTCGGCGAGGTCGGCGTCGACAACGAGATCATCGAGAGCAGCGACGAGCAGATCGTCGAGATGAACAACGGCTGCATCTGCTGTACCGTGCGCGGCGACCTGATCCGCATTCTCGGCGAACTCAAGCAGCGGCGCGAGCAGGGTGCGCTCAGGTTCGACCGCGTGGTGATCGAAACCACGGGCATGGCCGATCCTGGCCCTGTGGCGCAGACTTTCTTCACGGACGAGGAGATCGGCAATTACTTTCTGCTCGATTCGATCCTCACCGTGGTGGACGCGAAGCACGCGCCGCGGCAGCTCGACGAGTACCACGAAGCCCAGGAGCAGGTCGGATTCGCCGACCGCATCCTGCTGTCGAAAACCGATCTCGTCGCCGAGGCCGAGGTACGTGCGCTGGTCGAGCGCCTGCGCCACATGAACCCGCGCGCGCCGGTGAAGGCGGTGCACTTCGGCGCCGCGCCGATCGGCGAGATCCTCGACATCCGCGGCTTCAACCTGAACGCCATCCTCGAGCTGGATCCGGAATTCCTGAGCGACATCCATCATGAGCATCATGACGAAGTCGAATCGTTCGTGTTCCGCTCGGACAAGCCCTTCAACGGCGACCAGCTGGAACAGTTTCTCTCCGGCATGATCCAGGTGTACGGTCCCGATCTGCTGCGCTACAAGGGCGTCCTGTGGACCAAGGGCAATGCGCGCCGCGTGGTGTTCCAGGGGGTGCACATGATGATGGGCGGCGACCTGGGCAAGCCTTGGGCGAAGGGCGAGAAGAAGCAGTCGGTGATGGTGTTCATCGGCCGCAAGCTGCCGAAGGACCTTTTCATCGCCGGCCTGGAGCAGTGCCTGGCGCAGAAATGAATCGCCCGCGGGATTCTGGCAGAATGAGCCGATGAGCCTCGCGCGGTCGCTGCGGATCCTGCTGGCGCTGCTGTTGCTGGGCGCGCAGCATCTGGCATTGGCACACCAGATCTGGCACGTCGGCGACCAGAGCGGTCAGCCGGCGCAACAGCAGCTGTGCGACAAGCACGAGGCGCTCGGGGCCGTCGCCGGCGCGCTGAATGGCGCCGGCATGACGCTTGACGCAGAATCGGCGGCAAGTCTCGCCGTCTTGCGCGCCTGCCTGCCCGCGGCCTCGACGCCCGGGTTCGTTGCCACTTCCCGGGGTCCTCCCTCGCTCCTCTGAAACGCCGTGCCGGCGCGCGTCTACAACCGCGCGCGCTTTTGCATCGCTTTTTGCGAAGGAGCAAGACATGCATCGCAAGACGTTGTGCGCCATGGTGTTCGCCGTGGCGTGGAGCGCACCGCTTCCGGTGCGCGCGCAGGACACGGAGCTGAGCAAGATCCGCGAAGAGATTAGGCAGCTGAAGGATGCTTACGAGAAACGCATCCAGGCGCTGGAGAATCGACTGGCCGAAGCGGAGTCCCGTGCAGGGAGGGCGGAGCAAAGCGCTGCGCGCGCGGCGACGGCTGCCGCGCAGCCGGGCGCCCGCGCGGGAGGAGAGAATGCGTTCAATCCTGCGATCTCGCTGATCCTGCAGGGAACCGCCGCGCGCATCTCGCAGGATCCGGACACCTACCGCATCGGCGGCTTCGCGCCCTCTGGCGGTGAAGTCGGCCCCGCGCCGCGCGGATTCGGTCTCGGCGAGTCCGAGCTGATCGTCAGTGCCAGCGTCGACCCGTATTTTCGCGGCCAGCTGGTCGCCGCACTCACGCCGGAGAACGAGCTCGAGGTCGAGGAAGCCTTCTTCCAGACGCTCGCGCTCGGGCACGGCCTCACGCTGAAGGGCGGGCGGTTCCTTTCCGGCATCGGCTACCAGAACGAGATTCACCAGCACGCCTGGGATTTCCAGGACGCGCCGCTCGCGTACAAGGCATTCCTCGGCGGACGGCTGAATGATGACGGCGTGCAGCTGAGATGGGTTGCGCCGACGGAGCTTTTCCTCGAACTGGGCGCGGAATTGGCGCGCGGCCGCAATTTCCCTTCGACCGAGCACGGCAGGAACGGCGCCGGCGCCTGGAGCGTGTTCGCGCACGTCGGCGGCGACCTTGGCGTCAGCGCCGCGTGGCGCGCAGGCCTTTCCCACCTGCGCGCGTCACCGCGCGGGCGCGCGTTCGAAGACAGCGATTCGCTCGGCAACCCGGTGCTGCAATCGTTCAGTGGGCGCAGCCGCCTGTGGGTCGCCGATTTCATCTTCAAGTGGGCACCGCGCGGCAATGCTTCGGCGACGAACTTCAAGCTCCAGGGCGAATATTTCCGCCGCAGCGAGTCCGGATCGCTTACCTACGACGACAGCGCGGGCAGCGCGCTGTTCGGTCCGCTCGCGAGTGCTTTCGCATCGCGCCAGAGCGGCTGGTATCTGCAGAGCGTGTACCAGTTCATGCCGCGCTGGCGCGTCGGCTACCGAGCTGACCGGCTCAATTCCGGGACGGTCGAAAACGGCATCGTCGGTTCGGGGTTCGGACTAAGCGCAAGCGATTTTGCGCTCCTGATGGGCGCGCGCAAACCTGCGCGCGACACGCTGATGCTCGACTGGAGCCCGACCGAGTTCAGCCGCATCCGGCTGCAATTCGCTTCCGATCGCTCGCGTCCCGGCGTGACCGACCGGCAGGCGCTCGTGCAGTACATCTTCAGCCTCGGCGCGCACGGCGCGCACCGGTTCTAGAGGCCGCCATGAGAATCCTCTGGGCGGTGGTTGCGATGCCGTTGCTGGCCTGGGCCCTGCCGGCGGCATCGGCGCTCAATATCTTCGCCTGCACGCCGGAGTGGGGCGCGCTGGCGAAAGAACTGGGCGGCACGAAAGCGAACATTTACGTCGCGACGAGCGCGTTGCAGGACCCGCATCGGATCGAGGCGCGGCCCAGCCTGATTGCGGCCGCCCGGCGTGCCGACCTCGTCGTGTGCACCGGCGCCGAACTCGAAATCGGCTGGCTGCCGCTGGTACAGACACAATCGGGCAACGCGAAGATCCAGTCGGGAAGGCCCGGTTACTTCGAGGCGGCCGGCGTCGTGGCGCTGCTCGAAAAGCCCGCGCGCATCGATCGCGCGATGGGCGACGTGCACGCGGGCGGCAATCCGCATCTGCACCTCGATCCGCGCAACATCGCGAAGGTTGCTGCCGCGCTGGCCGAACGTATGGTCGCGATCGACGGCACCGAGGCGGCTTACTACCGCGAGCTTGCCGCGGGCTTTCTTGAGCGCTGGCGGCAGGCGCTGTTGCGCTGGGAAAAGGCCGCGGCGCCCCTGAAAGGTCAGCCCGTCGTCGTGCACCACCGCGATTCCTCGTACCTGATCGGCTGGCTCGGCCTGCGCGAAGTCGGCGCGCTCGAGCCGAGACCCGGGCTGCCGGCGACGACGGCCCACCTGAACGAGCTGCTCGCTCGGCTCGCGCGCGATCCGGCCAGGGCAGTGCTGCGCTCGGCCTACAACGATCCGCGCCCCGCGCAATGGCTCGCCGAGCGCGCGAAGATCCCGGCCGTCGTGCTGCCGTTCACGGTCGGCGGCACCGAGCGCGCGCAGGATCTGTTCGGGCTGTTCGACGACACGCTCGCGCGCCTTCTGGAGGCCGCTCGATGAGCGCCGAGCAATTCCAGTTTGCCATTCTCTGGCCAGCGCTCGCCGCGGGGCTCCTCGTCACGGCGACGCACGTGCCGCTCGGCATCCAGGTGCTGAACCGCGGCATCGTGTTCATCGATCTTGCCGTGGCGCAGATCGCCGGCCTGGGCGTGATTCTCGCGGATCGTCTGGGCTTCGAACCCCGCGGCGCCGCGGTGCAGGTCGCGGCACTCGCCGCAGCGCTCGCCGGTTCGCTGCTGCTCAACTGGAGCGAACGGCGCTGGCCGGAGGTGCAGGAAGCCGTCATCGGCGTGATCTTCGTCCTCGCCGCTACCGGCGCGACGCTGGCACTGGCGAGCAATCCGCATGGTGCCGAGCATCTCAAGGACCTTCTCGTCGGTCAGATCCTGTGGGTCGACGCGATTTCGCTTTGGTTTCCGGCGCTCGGCTACGCAGTCGTTCTGGGGCTCTGGTTCGGCGCCGGCAGCCGGCTCGGCCGCGCCGGCTTTTATGTGCTGTTTGCTTGCGCGGTCACGGTTTCGGTGCAGCTCGTCGGTCTGTACCTCGTGTTCGCCACGCTGATCGTGCCCGCGCTCGCGACGCGGCGACTCGCGCGCCGCCGTCTCGCTGCGGCCTACGCGTTGAGTGCAGTCGGCTATGCCACGGGACTCGCGCTGTCGCTCGCCACCGATCTGCCGCCCGGGCCGATGATCGTCTGGACCCTGACGGCCCTGGGTGTCGCGCTCTTCGCGCTGGTGCCGCCGCGAGCGGAACGAGCGCCGCCGGCGGTCTAGAATGCGCGCTCACTCGGAGAACATGAACATGGAGCAGTGGCACGGCACGACGATTCTTTCGGTGCGGCGCGGATCGAGCGTCGCCCTGGGTGGTGACGGTCAGGTCACGCTCGGGCAGGTGGTGATCAAGGGCGGGGCGAAGAAAGTGCGCCGCTTGTACCAGGACAGGATTCTCGCGGGTTTTGCCGGCGGAACCGCCGACGCGTTCACGCTGTTCGAGCGTTTCGAGGCCAAGCTCGACAAGCACCAGGGCAATTTGATGCGTTCCGCGGTCGAGCTCGCCAAGGACTGGCGCACCGACCGGGTGCTGCGGCGGCTCGAGGCCATGCTCGCAGTGGCCGATCGCGAGCACTCGCTCGTGATCACCGGGCTGGGCGACGTTCTGGAGCCGGAACACGGCGTGGTTGCGATCGGCTCGGGCGGGCCGTACGCGCAGGCCGCGGCGCGCGCGCTGCTGGAGGCCACCGAGCTTGCGGCGCGCGAGATCGTCGAGCGCGCCCTCGCGATCGCGGCCGACATCTGCATCTACACCAACCACCAGTGCACGATCGAAGTCCTGGAGTGACGCCGTGAGCGCAATGACGCCCGCCGAGATCGTGCACGAGCTCGACAGGCACATCGTCGGCCAGGACCGCGCCAAGCGCGCGGTGGCGATCGCGCTGCGCAACCGCTGGCGGCGTCAGCAGGTGGCCGAGCCGCTGCGCCAGGAGATCACGCCCAAGAACATCCTCATGATCGGGCCGACCGGCGTCGGCAAGACCGAAATCGCGCGGCGGCTGGCGCGGCTCGCCGATGCGCCGTTCATCAAGGTCGAGGCGACCAAGTTCACCGAGGTGGGCTACGTCGGCCGTGACGTCGATGCGATCGTGCGCGACCTGGTGGAGATTGCGATCAAGGCTGCGCGCGAGCAGGCGACGGGCCGCGTCCGCGCGCGTGCGCAGGACGCCGCCGAAGAGCGCGTGCTCGACGCCCTGCTGCCGCCGGCGCGCGGCGTGGGATTCCAGGAGACGTCCGCGGAAGAGAGCGCCACGCGGCAGAAATTCCGCAAGAGGCTGCGCCAGGGCGAGCTGAACGAGCGGGAGATCGAGGTCGAAGTGGCGGCGGCTTCGCCGCAGATGGAGATTCTGGCGCCGCCCGGAATGGAGGAGCTGACCACCCAGATCCAGGGTATGTTCCAGAACCTTGCCGGCGGCCGGCGCCGCACGCGCAAGCTGCGTATTCGCGAGGCGATGCAGCTGCTCACGGACGAGGAGGCGGCGAAACTGGTGTCCGACGAGGACCT
>Ga0255312_1000206_pt1 | contig 10631 bp, 11 predicted proteins | sample EtOH5_T0_E5_meta_FD_202081 | JGI IMG/M metagenome (GOLD analysis project Ga0255312, IMG submission 202081) | Sandy soil microbial communities from University of British Columbia, Vancouver, Canada - EtOH5_T0_E5 | ecosystem: Engineered > Artificial ecosystem > Sand microcosm > Unclassified ...
TCAATCCATCGCCGATTCCACTGACCACCGAGGAGATGGATTACGTCTTCGATCAACCCTATGCGCGGGCGCCGCATCCGTCGTATGGCGATGCTAAGATTCCCGCCTGGGAGATGATCCGTTTTTCGGTGAACATTATGCGTGGCTGTTTTGGCGGCTGTACCTTTTGCTCCATTACCGAGCACGAAGGGCGCATCATCCAAAACCGCTCGCAAGAGAGTATTTTGCGCGAGATCGAAGCCATCCGCGACCAGGTCCCCGGCTTTACTGGCGTGATCTCAGATCTGGGCGGCCCCACCGCCAACATGTACCGCATTGCCTGCAAATCACCAGAAATCGAAGCCGCCTGCCGCAAGCCTTCCTGTGTCTATCCGGGTATTTGCGATAATTTGAACACCGATCATTCGTCGTTGATCGAGCTGTATCGAAAAGCCCGCGCCTTGCCGGGAGTGAAGAAGATATTGATTAGCTCTGGCCTGCGCTACGACCTGGCTATTCGCTCGCCGGAATATGTGAAAGAGCTGGTGACTCATCACGTCGGCGGTTATCTGAAAATTGCGCCAGAACACACCGAAGAAGGCCCGCTGTCCCGGATGATGAAGCCAGGCATTGGCGCCTATGATCGGTTCAAACAACTGTTCGATAAATACTCTGAAGAGGCGGGGAAGAAGCAGTTTCTTATTCCGTACTTCATCGCGGCGCACCCCGGCACCACCGATGAAGATATGATGCATCTGGCCATTTGGTTGAAGCGTAATGGCTTTCGTGCTGACCAGGTGCAGACGTTTTACCCGTCACCGATGGCCACAGCAACAGCGATGTATCACAGCGGCAAGAATCCGCTGCGCAAGATCAGTCACCAAAGTGAGCCCGTAGCCATTGTGAAAGGCGAGCGTCAACGCCGGCTGCACAAGGCTTTTCTACGTTACCACGACTCTAACAACTGGCCTTTGCTACGCGAAGCATTGAAGAAAATGGGACGGGCTGACTTGATTGGTAATGGCAAGCATCACCTTATCCCGATCTGGCAGCCCGCAGTTGACGGCAGCTATCAGAGTCCGCGCCGCAAAAACTCAACGCCGTCCGCTGCCCACGCTCAGCCAAAGCCATCTGCGGCACCGACCAAGGGCCAGCTGCTTACTCAGCACACCGGCCTGCCGCCCAGGCAAACGGGTGCGGTTGCCAGCCCATTGAACTCAAGTAAACCATCCTTTCGGCCGCGCCGCCGGAAGTAAATTCTCGGCGCCACACATTGGATTATCTGATGAGATAAAGGCAGGATCATGAAAAAGTATGTTGCCGCTGCTGTTTTAACAATTTTCGGCTTCATGGCGGCGGGACCCTTTATCGCCGCTTACCAAATTAGAAACGGTGTAGAGCAAAGGGATGCCGTCCTACTTTCCGAGCACATCGACTATCCCACGCTGCGTGTCAATCTTAAGGAGCAATTCAATGCTGCTCTGGCGAAAGAAGCCCAGCCTAGGGCGACGAACACCCCGTTTGCTGCCTTGGCCATGGCGTTAGCGTCAAAACTTGCCGATGGTATGGTGGATTTAATTGTCACTCCCGAAAGTTTGGCCGAACTTATGGCGGGCGAGCGCCCCAGACTCAAAGACAAAAATAATGCCACGGCGCCCTCTCCCACCAAAGCTGAGCGGCGACGTAAGCTTTACGAGAATTCCCGGTTTACCTACGACAACCTAAGCCAGTTCTCCATTTGGATAAAAAACGAACGCTCTCAAGAAGTTCGGTTTGTCCTCACTCGCTACGGACTCACCTGGAAATTGACCAATATTGTTATTCCGATAGACGACTGAACACGTAAATCGATCCGATAATTAGGCAAAATAAACGCCCTCTAGTATGCGCAGATCACCGAAACCACCTTGTTAGTTATACACAAATTCAATTTGCTGAAACAAAGCATTAAAGCTATTTCATCATCTCGATTCCATCATAAGAAAACATAGTAACTTTTTGATAAATAAAATAATATTTTAATTGTCGAAAAGATCGTCAGCCGGAAAAATCTTATGGTTAACCAGGTGTTAAACCGTTTTTACCCGACATTATTCACAACGTTATCCACAGGGTTTGTGGATAACAGAAAAAATGCTTAGTAGATGGGTGACTTAGCTTAGCTATGGCGATGAGGGTGCCGCAGGCCATCCACGACGTAATAACAAATACCCTGCCAGCATGCCGCCTAAGTGGGCAAAGTGCGCCACCCCTTCGAAGGTTCCCGTCACTCCGAATACCAATTCGACAAGGCCATAAACAATCACAAAATTTCTAGCTTTAATTGGTATGGGAGGGAACAGCAACATGATTCGCTGCTGTGGAAACGTCATGCCAAAGGCCAAGAGGATGCCGAAGATCCCACCAGAAGCGCCTACTGTTGGGTAGGTTTGAGTTTGCCCAAACCAGGGGCCGGTGACTACCAGCTGCGCGCCCGCCGCGCCAACAATGCACAACAAATAGTAAATAACGAACCGCCGACCGCCCCAAACAATGGCCAGTGGACGCCCTAACATGGATAAACCAAACATGTTTAGGATCAGATGTGTCAGGCCGGCATGAAGAAATCCGTAACTAATTAATTGCCACGGTAAGAATGTGCGGTTAAAGCCATTATTTTGCGTCGTAACTACGATATCCAGGGTTCTTATCGGCCATAAAGCCAGCCAATTCAACAAATGATCCGGATACCAAGCCAAGACGGCAAAGGCCACGATGTTGATCAAGATAATTACCCTGACAACACTACCCTGTCGCGCAAGCATATTTGCTTCCATTAGCGTTTAAGTTGTTGGATATCCCTGCACCGCCATTAGCATGGCAAAAATTAATAGTATTGCGATCTCCGACACATCGACTAATATTAGACAATGCGCCTCCACCCAACAGGTACAGACCTATGTTACGCAAAACGCTTATCCTCTTTCCCATACTGTTTAGCCTGACTGTGGGAACAGCTTACGCTGCCTACAAAATTAAAGCTTCTGATGCCATGGATTATCGCCAGGGCGTGTTCCACGCCATCGCTTGGAACTTCGGTTCTATGGCGGCGATGCTTAAGGGCGAAATCGCTTTTGATCAAAATCAGTTTGCGCGTAGCGCACTGCGCATAGAGCAGCTCTCGCACATGCCGCTGGAAGGCTTTATTCCGGACAGCACGGGCTGGGGCAGCGACGCCAAGGCAGCTATTTGGAGTAACTGGGATGATTTCAAAGCTAAGATGGAAGAATTTCAGCGAAACTCGGTCGACTTAACCAAAACCGCCAACGCCGGTCAGCGTGAAGCGATTGCGGCGGCTTTCACCAAAACGGCGGAAAGTTGCAAGGGCTGTCACGATAAATATAAAAAATAATTGCTCAAAGCGCAGCAAGCAACGTGGTGCCTAGCGCACAAATTAACAACCAGGCCAGTGCCCACCATACCAGGCGGGGGTCACTGGCCTGCGCACTTATGTCCCCTGCAGTTTTGGTTGCGAGATCGCTATCCACCGGCACATTCTTGTATCCGGTGATCATGGGCTTAACCAAATTTTCTCGACCGGCAAAAAAATAGTAAGCGATGGCTGTGATGTGCAACCCAACCACTGCCAGCAGAACATAGGCATTAAGCTTGTGAATACGGGTGAGTAGTCGACTGAGAAAACCCGGCAGATCGTCAGCCAGCGGGCCAGCGACGAGCACCCCATCGTCGGCAAATAATCCCGTCAGCACCTGCACTCCAAGCAGACCCATCATCAACAGTACAGAGTATCCCCCCAAAGGATTATGCCCCAGTGCTGGGCGGGTACTATTTGGCTCCTGCCCCCGCAAGTAATACCATACCGCCCTGGGAGAGCGAACGAAGTTAAAAAAGCGCGCATAGTGGCCGCCAAACCATCCCCAACCCAATCGGAAAAACCACCAGGTCAGCGCAGCGTAGCCGAAAAATAAATGCGCATCCATGCTGCCCCAGCCCAGCTTGGCTGTCGCCCAGGAGCCCGCAAAAATCAGCACCAGCAGCCAATGGCCAAGCCGGACCGCCACATCCCAGACCTGGATCACTCCATAGTTAGGATGGTCGGGGATTTTCATGCGATTTACTCTTGCTCTACTAATGACGGAAGTGGCGCATCCCGGTGAAGACCATCGCCATGCCATGCTCATCGGCGGCGTTGATAACTTCCTGATCACGCATTGATCCACCCGGATGGATAACTGCCGTGATGCCGGCTTGAGCGGCCGCATCAATACCATCTCGAAAGGGGAAGAAGGCATCCGAAGCCATCACCGAGCCGGCGACAATCAAACCCTCGTCCGCCGCTTTGATGGCCGCGATGCGGGCGCTGTAGACGCGGCTCATCTGCCCAGCGCCCACACCGATGGTGCGGCCATTGCGCGCATAAACAATGGCGTTTGATTTAACAAATTTAGCTACCCGCCAGGAAAACAGCAAATCGGAAACTTCCTGAGCGGTGGGTTGCCGCTTGCTCACCACCTGCAATTGATCGATGCCGATTTGCCCCAAATCGCGATCCTGCACCAATAACCCGCCACCCACCGAGCGCATTTCCCAGGCAGCTTCACGTTGCTGCCCCCAGGGTTGGCAGCTCAGTACCCGAATGTTGGGCTTGCGGGCCAGCACGGTCAAAGTGTCCGTATCGATGCCTGGCGCGATAATGACTTCGACGAATTGTTTGCTGATAATTGCTTCGGCCGTCGCTTTGTCTAGCGGCTGATTGAAGGAGATGATGCCACCGAACGCTGAGGTAGGGTCCGTGGTGTAGGCATGCTGATAGGCGTCTAAAAGGCTGCCGGCTACTGCCACTCCACAGGGATTGGCGTGTTTAACGATGACGCACGCCGGTTGATCAAAGCTTTTGGCGCATTCTAATGCCGCATCGGTATCTGCCACGTTGTTATAGGACAGCGGTTTGCCCTGATGTTGCTGGGCGGTTGCTACGCCGGGCTCGGTGACGCGGTGATCGATATAAAACGCAGCCTGCTGATGGGGATTTTCGCCGTAGCGCATGTCTTGCCGCTTATGCCATTGCTTGCTTAAATACGGTGGGAAGTTGTCGCGGGCGCCATCCTCTCGATAACTACTGAGATAAGCCGCAATCGCACCATCGTAATGCGCCGTGTGGGCAAACGCCTTGCACGCCAGCGTATAACGCAGGCGATCAGTCAGCGTGCCGGTGCGCGACAATTCGTTACTGACCATGGCGTAGTCTTCCGGATTTACCACCACGGCGACGCCCACATGATTCTTGGAGGCAGCACGCAACATGGCCGGGCCACCAATATCGATATTCTCTATCGCCGTCGCCAATGAACAATTTGGATCAGCGACCACCTGTTCGAAGGGGTAGAGATTAACCACGAGCAGATCGATAGGAGCTATGTCGTGAGCCGCCATCACGGCATCGTCAACGCCGCGTCGACCCAATAAGCCACCGTGAATACGGGGGTGCAGCGTTTTAACCCGCCCCTCCATCAGCTCGGGAAACCCTGTGTAATCAGCTACCTCAGTGACTTCGATACCTTGCTTGGCGAGCAGTTTAGCCGTGCCCCCCGTAGACAGAATTTCTACCCCTTGGACGCGGAGCTGGCGGGAAAAATCGACGATGCCGGTCTTGTCGGAAACACTGATAAGGGCGCGTTTTAACTGAAACATAGGTGGTTGAGACTCAACTGATTAAGGCAATCAATGGGGATGGTTATGCGGAATCGTCGACTCCACCGCCGAAAAGTGGCGGCGATAATAAGGGAAAACAGCAGAAATGTCGCCGGATCACTTCGGGTCAACGTTATCAGCGCTTATCGACCCGGCCTTAGCCCAGGTCGTGTTGCTTGAGTTTTTTGCGCAGGGTCGCACGATTTATGCCGAGAATTTCGGCCGCCCAGGTTTGGTTACCCGAAGTATATTGCATCACCCGCGAAAGTAAGGGGTGTTCCATTTCACGCTGCACCATCTCATAGAGATTGGTGGGTGTATGTCCTTCTAAATCAGCGAAATAACGATCTAAGGCACGCTCTACACACAGGCGCAGCGGATCGTCTTCGTTCTGATTAGAGACGACCAAATTCAATGCCCAATTTGCTTTTTCCATACCCATTCCCTTGGCGATCCATTCTTAATTGCCTTCAGAGGCTGGATTTTATTTGCCGATGATCGTACTACGTTAACTTTAGACAGTCCAACGACAGAGTCAATTGCCCTCTCAACAACGATTGGATTACGGAGTCGACAGTAGATCGTAGCGATACCCAACCACGGTATCGCCGGGATCGGTCAGTTCAAGGGTGATCGTCACGGCAATGCCTGGCGGCAAAAGCGTGTCTGCCAGCGCTGGATCGGTGCGATATTGTGCCGGAGTGTAGACTTGAGTCGTCAACGCTTCGCCAAAACGATCTTCCAAGATCAGCCGGAGGGTGGGTTGCGGTTGCGAAAAAGCGGCTTGATTTTCAAGCCGCGCCGCAAAGCTAAGTTTGCCCGGCTGTTGGGGCGCAGACGTGAGCGCAGCGTGAGTCAGCCGCAGGCGGGTTAAGTTCTGCAGTGGCGGCAGCGGGCAGGGAATGGAAAAAAGGCTAGGAATAAACGGTTGAATCTTGACGCACGCGGGATCCAGCCAAGGGCGCAGCGCTGGGTTTTGTACCCATGCCGGATACTGCCAGTAGATCCATTGTACCGGCAACGCCAGGGCGGCCAGGAAGATGAGCGGAATCCACAGCCAGAAGCGGCGACGCTTGATCCGGTGGCTATCGATCTCATCATCGTAGCCACCCGCCAGTTCACCGGTGATTTCCCAGATGGGGCGTGCGGCTTCCCGCCAATCCGTGTCTGCATCAGCTACTTCGTAGAGTGACGTTGCGGTTAGCGTATCGGGTTGCGGGGGGAATTCGTGTTGCGGCGCCTTAATAAAGGGCTCATCTTCGACGGCTGGCTGATCTCGCTCTGTGGCGCCGTCATCCCGCCGGCCAGTCGACTCATCGGGCTGCGCTGGCTCGTTTAGTGTCAGCAGAGGAATAATTTCTTCCCTGAGATGGTCGAGGACGTCGAAAACTGCACCGCACTGACTACACTTGGCCCGACCGCGGCCAATTCGCAATTCATCGGCCGTTACGGAGTAAATAGTTTGGCAGCTAGGGCAATGGGTGATCATGGTTGTTGTGGCTGACCTTTAACCCTGCCAATAAAACCCAACGTTCATTTTCATCCCGCTGTTTAAGATCAATATGAGGGTAGTAGGCATTGTGTACACTGCTTTCCTGCTCGTCAATCAATCCGGCCAGCGCCAGCGCTCCGCCGACCTTCAACAACGCCGTCAACCGAGGTGCGAGCGCAATCAGTGGGCGGGCCAGAATATTAGCCAGCAATAGATCGCACTTAATAGAGTCCGGCAGATCCTCTGGCTTGCCAATGTGGATACGATCCGCAACACCGTTGCGCTGGGCATTATTCAAGGTAGCCGTGAGTGCTTGCGGGTCGATATCCACCGCCCAGACCTCCTTAGCGCCTAATCGAGCTGCCGCAACGGCCAGGATGCCTGAACCGCATCCGTAATCTATCACTTGATTGCCCTGGACAGGGGTCTGAGCAAGATAGGCCAAACACATGGCCGTGGTTTGATGCGTGCCGGTACCAAACGCTAATCCGGGATCCAGAATCACATTAACTGCCGTGGGATCCGGCGGCTGACAATGGCTTGGGCAGATCCATAGCCGCCCGCCGAAGTGCATGGGGTGATAATGATCTAACCAGGCCCGCTGCCAATCTTTATCCTCAAGCGAGGTAAAACGGCATTCGGGCATAGGCGTATCGGCCAGCGCCAAACGCAAACGAGAAAAAATTTGCAGCGGGTCATCATCGTCATGATAAAGGCCGGTCAACCGCGCTCTCTGCCAGCGCGGTAACTCCCCTGGGCCAGGCTCCCATAAAGGCTCATCGCCGGCATCCTCTAGACTGACTGCCTGAGCCCCCGACTCCAGCAAAGCATCTTCAAAAATCTCCTGCTGCTCGATATCGGCTTCCAGTATCAATTGTCGCCAGGACATGCGCTTTCTCCCTTAGGCCTTAGAGAGAGCAAGCTTTCTTTCCAGATAATGAATATCCATGCCGCCTTTTTGAACCGCGCCATCATCCATCAGCTCGCGGTGCAGGGGGGCGTTGGTTTTAATGCCGTCGACAATCAGTTCTTCAAGCGCCGTGCGTAGACGCGCCATGGCTTTTTCGCGGGTATCTCCATAGGCAATCAGCTTACCTATGAGCGAATCATAGTTAGGCGGTACGCTATAACCACTGTATAGGTGCGAATCCATGCGAATACCCGGCCCACCGGGGGTGTGGTAGTGAGTCACTTTGCCCGGCGAAGGAATAAACGTCCACGGGTCTTCGGCGTTGATTCGACACTCAATGGCATGGCCACGCATAATGATGTCCTCCTGCCGATAGGGCAGCGTTTCGCCTGCAGCAATAAGGATTTGCTGAACCACCAAATCCACACCCGTCACCATTTCGGTTACCGGATGTTCGACCTGGATGCGGGTGTTCATCTCAATGAAATAAAATCGATTGTTTTCGTAGAGAAACTCGAAAGTACCCGCGCCGCGATAACCGATACGCTTACACGCTTCGACACAGACTTTGCCAATCTCCTGACGCTGCGCTTCGGTAAGGCCGGGGGCGGGCGCCTCCTCAAGTATTTTCTGATGACGCCGCTGCAGCGAGCAGTCGCGCTCTCCCAGGTGAATAGCATTACCGTGCGTATCGGCCAGCACCTGAATTTCGATATGGCGCGGGTGAACTAAATATTTCTCCATGTAGACCCTATCATCGCCAAAAGCTGCTCTGGCTTCGGCCTGCGTCAGGGAAATCGAGTTTTGTAGCGTGGCATCACTATGCACCACTCGCATACCCCGGCCACCCCCACCAGCGGCCGCTTTGATGATGACCGGATAGCCAATTTTGTGTGCGATAGCCAAATTCTCTTCGGCATCATCGCCCAAGGGCGCGCCCGAACCGGGCACGCAAGGCACGCCGGCGGCCTTCATTGCGTTGATGGCAGAAACCTTATCCCCCATCAAGCGAATGGTTTCTGCTTTTGGCCCAATAAAGACAAAGCCACTTTGCTCGACGCGCTCGGCAAAATCAGCATTTTCAGATAGAAAACCATATCCTGGATGGATGGCCTCGGCATCGGTCACTTCTGCGGCACTGATCAAGGCCGGCATGCTCAGATAACTTTCTGAAGCAGGGGGTGGGCCGATACAAACGGACTCGTCGGCCATCAGAACGTGCGGCTGGCTGCGGTCCGCCGTGGAGTGAACGGCTACGGTTTTGATGCCCAGTTCGCGGCAGGCCCGCAGGATACGCAGGGCAATTTCGCCACGATTAGCGATAACTATTTTTTCGAACATGTTGTTTATCAAATTAAGAGAAGGTTACTGAATGATTAAGAGTGTCTGACCGTATTCCACAGCTTGGCCGTTTTCTACGAGAATAGCGACCACCGTACCGCCGCACTCGGACTCAATCGGATTCATCATCTTCATGGCCTCAATAATGCAGAGGGTCTCGCCTTTCTCCACGCGCTGGCCAATTTCTACAAACGGTTTGGCCGTGGGAGAAGCCGCACGATAAAAAGTACCCACCATCGGCGAAACGACGGGCTGGCCCGCTGGCAATGCCGCACCACCCACTTCAGCAGGCGCAGCCACCGGCGCGGTGTTTACCGCCAGGTTAGACGTTAACTGGGTGGGTTGATAGGCGGTCATGGGCTGGAACGACATCCCCTGACTCTGTCGAGCCAAGCGTATGCTCTCTTCGCCCTCTTTGATCTCCAGCTCTTGCAATCCAGACTCTTCTAACAACTCAATGAGTTTTTTTATCTTTCGAATATCCATGAGAGTTTCGTCCTTGCTCCCAACTAGGGAGACTTGGGTTGGGCAACGGGGCTTGCTAGACGCGCCAAAGCGGCTTGCAAAGCCAACTCGTAACCGATGGGGCCCAGCCCGCAGATAACCCCTGCCGCCACATCAGAAAAATAAGAGTGGTGGCGAAAAGGCTCGCGAGCATAGACATTAGAAAGGTGTATCTCGATAAAAGGGATGCCCGTTCCCAGCAAAGCATCACGCAGAGCAACGCTGGTATGAGTGAAAGCCGCCGGATTAAGGAGTATGAACGCCACCCCCTCCGTCTGTGCACGATGCACTCGCTCTACCAGATCATGCTCCGCATTGCTCTGAAAAATCAGGAGGTTAACCCCCGCCTGCTTAGCCAGTGCTTGCATATGGCTCTCAATCTCAGCCAGAGTCCGTTGGCCATAGTGACCAGGCTCACGGGTTCCGAGCAAATTCAGATTAGGGCCATTAAGCAATAAAAGTTTGGTCATCGACCTTGGGCATCCCTATTTTCTGACGGGGAAATCCTCCGCCTATCAGATAAAACGCTAACGTTACAACCTGTTTATAGCCAATTCTCTACGAATTGGCCGCTATTTTCGGAGAACACGCCGGTTATTGTGCCGCTAGCTTGACTACGTTGCAACGTCGAATCGATGAGGAAATGCTGATTTGTTTGGCCACGCCAGCGTAAACGATAAAGAAATCGTTCGAAAAAGCGCCGGCCCTCTAAAA
>Ga0255312_1000207_pt1 | contig 10613 bp, 10 predicted proteins | sample EtOH5_T0_E5_meta_FD_202081 | JGI IMG/M metagenome (GOLD analysis project Ga0255312, IMG submission 202081) | Sandy soil microbial communities from University of British Columbia, Vancouver, Canada - EtOH5_T0_E5 | ecosystem: Engineered > Artificial ecosystem > Sand microcosm > Unclassified ...
AGCTTCAGGCGCTGATGAATAAGCGCGCTACGCTGGTTCAGGATGTAGGCAAAATAAAAAGCCAGCAGGGCGATGAGGCGCGGCTGTATCGGCCGGCCCGAGAAGCTGAGGTTTTACATGCGGTTGCGGCACGTAACCAGGGGCCGCTCAAAACAGAAACCATCATCCTGTTATTTCGCGAGTTGATGTCTGCTTGCTTGGCTCTCGAAGGCGGCGTCAAAGTGGCTTATTTTGGCCCGGCAGGCACCTACACTCAGGGCGCGATGCATAAGCATTTTGGCCATGGCGTCGACGCCATACCGCTGCCCGGAATTGCTGAGGTGTTTCGAGAAGTCGAGTCGGGCAGCGTGAATTATGGCGTGGTGCCGGTGGAGAACTCGACAGAAGGCGGCGTCACACATACCTTGGATAGGCTGGCCCGCTCTCCACTGCGTATTTGTGGCGAGGTTCAATTACCGATTCACCATTGTCTACTTAGTCAGGCCGCCGATTTAAAGCTGATCAAAGAAGTGCGTGCCCACGCCCAGTCTTTGGCGCAATGTCGGGAGTGGCTTGACACTTACCTGCCCGATGCTCACCGACTTGCAGTTAGTAGCAACGCCGAGGCGGCGCGCCAAACGGCTACCACGCCCGGAGTTGCAGCCATCGCGGCTCGTCAGGCAGCAGAGGTTTATGGGTTAGGTTTGTTGGCGGAGAATATTGAAGACGAGCCAGACAATACCACTCGCTTCCTAGTTCTGGGCAAAGAGGCTGTGCGCTCCACGGGGCGAGATAAAACTTCGCTGATGCTTGCGGCTGCCAATAAGCCGGGCGCTCTGTACCGTCTTCTGGAGCCTTTTTCAAATCATGGAATTACGCTGACGAGGATAGAATCTCGACCGTCGCGGCGCAGCTCCTGGGATTATAATTTCTTCTTGGATTTCGAAGGCCATGAAGAAGATGCTTTGGTGCGTCAAGCGCTTGACGAAGTCCGGAGCGAAGCCATGATTTTTAAAGTGCTGGGATCCTATCCCCGGCCCGTTTATTGAATGTTATTAAATAGTTCTAAAAGCACGCAGCATGAGAGGTCAACAGCGCATGTTTGATCCGTCGGCGTTGGTTGGCCGAGCGCAATCGGGTGTCCTGGGGCTGTCACCTTACGAGGCGGGCAAGCCTATCGCCGAATTGCAGCGACAATATGGCGTAAAGGATGTCATCAAGCTGGCATCCAACGAAAGTCCCTTGGGCCCCAGTCCATTAGCTAAAGCGGCGATAACGAGGGTGTTGGACGAGTTAGCTATTTACCCTGATGGTAATGGCTACGAGCTAAAGCAGGCGTTGTCGAGCCATCTCGGCGTTGATATTTCCCAGTTGACTTTGGGTAATGGCTCGAATGATATCCTGGAGCTCGTGGCTAGGGCGTTTCTCGGTCCCGGTCGGAATGCGGTTTACGCCGACCACGCATTTGCTATTTACGCCATGGCCACTCGTGCCACAGGCGCTGAAGGCCGCAGTGTTGCCGCTCATCCTGGTGGTCACGCGCAGCCCTATGGCCATGATCTTGCCGCCATGGCAGCGGCTGTTGACGATCAAACCACGGTAATTTTTGTCGCCAATCCTAATAATCCGACGGGAACCTGGTGCACTCGCGCCGAGTTGCTGGCATTTCTTGATGCGGTGCCCTCACAGGTGGCGGTGGTTTTGGACGAGGCCTATTTTGAATACGTAGACGAAGCCGAATACCCTGATGGAATGTCCTTGTTATCGAAGTATTCTAATTTGATTGTCACTCGTACCTTCTCCAAGGCGTATGGCTTGGCGGCGTTAAGAGTGGGCTATGCCGTCTCGCATTCTGCGGTGGCTGATTTGCTCAACCGAGTGCGTCAGCCGTTTAATGTGAACCACTTGGCGCAAGTTGCCGCCGTGGCTGCGTTGGCGGATCAGAATCATTTGGCAAAGGCTTGTGAGATTAATCGTGCGGGGTTGAAACAACTAAACGACGGTCTGCGTGGCATGGGATTTCGGCCCATTCCATCGGTAGGTAATTTTCTTACTTTCCGGATTCCCCATGCCGCTGCAATTTACGACGCCTTGTTGCGCCAAGGGGTGATTGTAAGGCCGGTGTGGAATTACGGCTTAGTTGATTCTTTGCGTATCAGCGTGGGCTTGGCGGAACAAAATGATCGAGCGTTGATTGCGTTAAAGCGGGCTCGGCAGGAGGTAGGCCAGACGTGATTCGCCGGCTTTGTATCATCGGTGTCGGATTAATCGGTGGATCGCTGGCTTTGGCGCTGCGCCGTTCCGGCTATTGTGGTGAAATTGTCGGCTGCTCTCGCGACGAAGATCACTTGCGCCGGGCGGTTGAGTTGGGCGTGATTGATCGTTATGTGCGCAATCCGGCTCAGGCCGTACAGGGCGCGGACATGGTGGTGCTGGCGGTGCCGGTTCAAGCGATGCTGACTATCCTGCAAACCATCCGCGATCACCTGGATAGCAAGGCTGTTATCACCGACGTAGGCAGTACCAAGGCGGCGGTGGTTCAGGCTGTCAAGCAGGTATTTGGCGCGCTGCCGGCTAATTTTGTGCCTGCGCATCCCATTGCAGGTACCGAGCGCAGTGGTGTAGAGGCCGCGTTTGCAGCTTTGTTCGATCACAGGCAAGTTATTTTGACGCCAGAGGCAGCCACTTCACCTGTCGCCATTGAGCAGGTGGCTGCCATGTGGCGCGCCGCTGGGGCCGAGATCTCTCAGTTGACGGTGCAAGAGCACGACGCGCTGCTCGCCGTCACCAGTCATCTGCCCCATTTACTGGCTTTCGCGCTGGTTGACGCCGTGACGCAGGGCGGTGAACAGATCGATATTTTGCGTTATGCTGCCGGTGGTTTTCGCGACACCACTCGGATTGCGGCCAGTGACCCGATAATGTGGCGCGACATCTGCCTGACCAATCAAGCGCCGTTATTGGCCGCGTTGGATCGGTTTTCCGCCGGCTTGAATCAAGTCAGGCAATCTGTGGCGCAAGGCGACGGCCCAGCACTCGAAGAAATGTTCCGCCGTGCCAAGCGAGCAAGGGAAAAATTTCATGACTAAGTCTTCTACCCACTCAGAGGCGCTGATGAATTTCGGCGTGTCGCCCGGCGGCTCCTTGCAGGGCGAAATCACCGTGCCGGGGGATAAGTCGATTTCTCATCGATCAATTATGTTGGGCGCCTTGGCCGAAGGCGTAACCGAAGTGGGTGGTTTTCTCGATGGCCTGGACTGTCTGGCTACCCGCGATGCTTTTCGAGCCATGGGCGTGCGAATCGAAGGCCCGGATAATGGTCGCATTCGCATTCATGGTGTTGGCCTGCATGGCTTGAAGGCGCCGTCTGAGCCTTTGGATTTAGGTAACTCGGGCACCTCCATGCGGCTGATAGCTGGCATATTATCGGCCCAGGCATTCGATTGCACCTTGATTGGTGATGCCTCGCTGAGTCGCCGGCCAATGCGTCGTGTGATTGAGCCGCTAGGCCGCATGGGTGCAAAAGTCGAAGCTACAGCGCAAGGAACTGCGCCTTTGCATATCCATGGCGGGCAGCGGTTGCGTGGCATCCATTACGAATCACCGGTGGCGAGCGCCCAGGTTAAATCTGTCGTGCTACTGGCGGGCATGTACGCCGAGGGCGAAACTCGAGTGATCGAACCGGGCAGCAGTCGCGATCATACGGAGCGTATGCTCAGTGCGTTCCGGTATCCTGTACAGTGGCAAAGCAATACTGCCAGTTTGCGTGGTGGCGGCCGCTTGATCGGGAAGTCACTGCAGGTGCCGGCGGATATTTCATCGGCTGCGTTTTTCCTGGTGGGCGCCAGCATTGCGCCGGGCTCCGACTTGTTGCTACGCAACGTCGGCATCAATCCCACCCGAACCGGCGTAATTGAAATTTTGCGGCGCATGGGCGCCAGTATCGAATACGTCAACCAACGTCAGCTGGGCGCCGAACCAGTGGCCGATTTGCGCGTGCGTTCTCGTCCGCTGCATGGCATTCACATCCCCAAACAGCTTGTTCCTCTGGCGATTGATGAATTTCCAGCGCTGTTTATAGCGGCCGCCTGCGCTGAGGGAGTGACTTTGCTCGATGGTGCGGAAGAATTACGAGTCAAGGAAAGTGATCGTATTCAAGTGATGGCGGACGGCTTGCAGCAACTGGGAATCAAAGCGGAGCCCACCGCCGATGGCATAAGAATCGAGGGTGGGGAGTTAACCGGCGGTACCGTCGATAGTCAGGGCGATCACCGAATCGCCATGTCTTTCGCCATGGCGGCGTTGCAGGCGAGTGGCGAGATTCAGATTCGTGATTGCCGCAATGTCGGCACTTCTTTCCCGGGATTTGTGGGCGCCGCGAAGCAGGTGGGCTTAACCATCGAAGAAAAACGGGAGCTGCCATGAGTCTGGGTGTAAACTCTGTGCCCGTGATTTGTATTGATGGCCCCAGTGGCGCCGGCAAGGGCACAGTAAGCCGCATGATTGCTCGCCACCTGGGCTGGCATTTTCTCGATAGCGGCGCCCTGTACCGCCTAGTGGCTGTCGAAGTTGATCGCCAGGGAATTTTCCTCAACAACCATGTTGAAATGGGTCGAGTCGCTGGTTTGTTGCAGGTACGTTTCGAGGTGGATGAGCAAAATAAAGTTGCGGTGTATCTTGGCGACCGGGAAGTATCTGCTCTCCTGCAAACCGAATCAGCAGGTAACATGGCGTCACGGGTTGCGGCGATACCGGAAGTGAGGCGAGTGCTTTTGGATAAACAACGCGCTTTCTGCCAGGCTCCTGGCCTATTAGCCGATGGTCGCGATATGGGCACGGTGGTGTTCCCGGCCGCGCCGTTAAAGGTATTTCTCACCGCATCGCCCGACGAGCGCGCGCGTCGCCGTTATAACCAGTTGAAAGAAATGGGATTGGATGCTAGCCTTTCCACCCTGGTTGAAGCCATACGGGAGCGTGATCGGCGAGATGCCGAACGGCCGATCTCCCCCATGGTGCCGGCCAAAGACTCGGTGGTGCTGGATTCCACGAGTCATGATATTGAAAAAGTAGTGGCTATGATTCTGTCGCTGGCGCAAAGTCGCGGCTTAAATCCGGCGCACTAATTAAAGTTGTTTAGGTTGTGTTAGCGCATGACCTGACAGGGATCCTGGCAAGGATGCTGGGATATTAATCAAAAACCCGTAGCCGATTGGGAATGTCGGTTCGGATAGGTAACAGCAGCGTGACGTTGCGGGATAGAAAACTCAATGGAATCTTTTGCGGAACTCTTTGAACAAAGTCTTAAGCTACAGGATATGCGCCCTGGCGCCATAATCACCGGCCGAGTTGTGGCCATCCGTGGCGACGACGTGATTATTAACGCTGGCTTGAAATCGGAAGCGGCAATACCGATTGCTCAGTTTTATGATGATCATGGTCAGCTGGAAGTCAGTGTTGGCGACGACGTGGATGTCGCTTTGGATACCGTAGCCGACGGCTATGGCGAAACCATACTGTCTCGCGAAAAAGCTAAGCGTGCGCGTTCCTGGATAGTGCTGGAGAAAGCCTACGAGCACGGTGAAATTATCAAGGGCATCATCAGTGGCAAAGTCAAAGGTGGCTTCACTGTTGAGATTGATCAGGTCAGAGCCTTCCTTCCCGGCTCTCTGGTTGATGTGCGTCCGGTGCGTGATACCACGCACCTTGAAGGTAAGGAGCTGGAATTTAAGGTGATTAAGCTCGATCGCCGGCGTAACAACGTGGTGGTGTCGCGTCGCGCGGTTGTCGAGCGCGAACACAGCGTTGAGCGGGAAGCCCTGCTGGAATCACTCCAGGAAGGCAATACCGTCCGTGGTGCGGTTAAGAATCTTACCGACTATGGCGCTTTCATCGACTTGGGTGGCATCGACGGTTTGCTGCACATCACGGACATGTCCTGGAAGCGCGTTAAGCATCCCAGCGAAGTCGTGACTGTCGGTGAAGAAATCGAAGTTAAGATACTGAAGTTTGATCGTGAGCGTCAGCGCGTTTCCCTCGGCCTCAAGCAGCTCGGAGCCGATCCTTGGGAAGCCATTGCCCGTCGTTACCCCACCGGTACCCGGTTGTTCGGCAAAGTCACCAACATTACAGATTATGGTTGCTTTGTGGAGATCGAAGAAGGCGTGGAAGGGTTAGTCCACGTTTCAGAAATGGATTGGACCAACAAGAACGTCAATCCGCAGAAAGTGGTTGCGCTGGGTGATGAAACCGAAGTTATGGTGCTGGATATCGACGAACAACGTCGTCGTATATCGCTGGGCATGAAACAGTGCCAGGTCAATCCCTGGAAGGAATTCTCCGAGAAATTCAACAAGGGTGATCGCATCTCTGGCGTGATCAAATCCATCACTGATTTCGGTATCTTCATTGGGCTGGATGGCGGCATTGATGGTTTGGTGCACATGTCCGATATCACCTGGAATGAAACCGGTGAAGACGCTGTTCGTCGTTTCAAGAAGGGCGATGAATTAGAAGCCATGGTTCTGGCCGTTGATCCTGAGCGGGAGCGCATTTCTCTCGGCGTCAAGCAGTTAGAGCAGGATCCATTCACCTCCTTCATGGCTAATTTCCCCAAAGGCTCGATTGTAACCGGCAAGGTTATATCCGTGGATGCCAAGGGTGCGGTCCTGGATTTGGGCGATGGCGTGGAAGGACATCTGCGATCCTCTGAGTTGGGTCGTGAACGCGTTGATGATGCGCGCAACGTCGTGCATGAAGGTGACGAAATCGAAGCCCGAGTGATCGGTGTGGACCGTAAGAGCCGTGCCGTGAGCCTGTCGATTAAGGCCAAAGAAATGCATGACGAGAAAGAAGCCATGGAAGATTACGGTCGGTCTGCAACAGTGGGTCCAGGCAAGCTGGGCGATTTGTTGAGAGAGCAAATCTCTGCGCAGAAAGATTCGGAATAACTTATTGATTAAGTTTGTTATTGTTCAATGGTTCTGACTGGAAAAAATAATCCGCGAGCGAGCCTGTTCGTTCGCGGATTTAATAGGGTAATACAGTGAAAATGACAAAATCTGAGCTTATTGAGGCGATTTCCCGGTCTCAGGGGCATCTGGACCACAAAGATATCGAATTGGCGATCAAAGCCATGCTGGAAATTATGAGCGGGGCCCTGGCTGAAGGTGAGCGTATCGAAATCAGAGGGTTCGGTAGTTTCTCTTTGCATCATCGGCCCGCTCGAATCGGTCGTAATCCGAAGACGGGCGCGGCGGTTTCCTTGCCGGACAAATACGTTCCGCATTTTAAACCCGGTAAAGAATTGCGTGACCGAGTCAACAAGCTGGCTGATAAGTTCTAGCTGTTGTCTGCAGGCAGTGTTGACGGAAATGTACGCAGGTTTGCAGTCTGTCTTGTGGTCGCCTATAAATCCAGGGAAAAGTACCGTACTTTCCCCTGGGTTTGTTGTTTCCGATGACGTAACCGGAGGAGATTCAAAATGCGCGCTTTGACTGGATTGTTTTCTTTGTTTGTAGCCGTTGTGGCCTTTAGTTTCGCCTGGTTCAATTCCGGCACGGTCACCGTAAATTTTCTGGCCGGCACATGGGATGCGCCGTTATCTGTGATTATGGCGGTAGCTCTATTAATAGGTTGGTTCTTGGGCGTGGCAAGTATGCTGAAGCCCTACGTGGGGTTAAAGTGGCGCACTAGCCGAAAAGCCACCGAGCAGAGCAAAAGCCCAAAAATTGAAGCGCCTACGGGAAACCTCCAGACGCTCGCTAAGTAATGGTGATCAGCGCTCAAACGCTGCTTTTTCTTCTGTTGCCTGTCGCGGCAGCGTCAGGTTGGATTGTCGCCCGGTATAAAATTCGTGCATCCAAATCTCGCGTAACATCTATTCATCCCGATTATCTCAAGGGGATGAACTACCTTATCAGTGAACGGCCCGACAAGGCGATTGAAGTATTTCTTCGCTTATCGGAAGTCGACGAACAAACAGCAGAGACTCATTTTGCGTTAGCCGGTTTGTATCGTCGCCGAGGCGAAGTGGATCGGGCGATTCATATCCACCAGGATCTGGTGGTCCATCACAATCTGGATGATAGCTACCGCGATCAAGCTTTGTACGAGCTGGCGCAAGATTATTTCGCCGCCGGTTTGCTGGACCGTGCTGAGGATCTTCTCATTGGCTTGTTGAAAAACGGCACTCTACGCGGCGATGCTCTTCGCGCACTGTTGAAGATTTATGAGCAAGAAAAAGATTGGCCCGGTGCGGTGAGTATGGCGCAGCAGCTCGAAGCACTCGATGGCGTACCGAGAGCCAAGATCATCGCCCATTATTATTGCGAAATGGCTGAGCTTGCCGAGAGCGAAGGCAAGATCGATCTCGCCATGGAATATCTGGAGCAGGCGTTAGTGATCGATCCAGGATCGGTGCGTTGCAGCATCATTGAGGGACGCATGGCTTGGGGTCGCGATGATTGTCTGGCCGCACTTATGGCCTATCGGCGGGTTATCGATCAGGATATTTATTTTGCTTCTGAGGTGCTGGACGAGGTATGCCGTTGTTTTCAGGCCATTGGCGACAGCGTAGGAGAGCGGGCGTTTTTGACGGCACTGGCGGAGCAAAGCCGTTTTCCTGGCTTGAGAGGCAAGCCGCTTTTGCCGTTGCTGACATTAGCAAAAAATCATGATGAACTGATGCGGGAGTTTGAGGATTATGCCAGCGAATCGCCGAATTTAGCGGGGATATGTAGCTATTTAACTGCAATTTCTAAGGTTGGCTCAGCGGGTTCCTTGGCTCAGGTTGATGGCATGCTGCCCACGGTGCGGCAGGCGTTGAACACTATTTTGGCTCGGGAAAATCGTTACCGCTGTGGAAACTGTGGCTTTTCTGCCAATACGCTCTACTGGCAATGCCCAGGCTGTAGGTTCTGGGGCAGGGTGATTCCACAAAGCTGACGGCAGGCTTTCGGCAGTTGTCAAACCCTTGTGTTTTATGACGGGCTTGCCAATAATCAGCCGGAGTATGGGTAAGTGGTTACTGGTGAGTAGTATGAAGATTCGAAAAATTATTGGCTGGGCGTTGCTCTGCTTTGCCTTAAGCCCTTGGGCTGCGCCAGTCAATATCAATAAGGCCGACGAGAAAGCGCTTGCCGATAACCTAAAGAATATCGGGCCAGCGAAAGCAAAAGCCATCATTGAGTATCGCAAAAATCATGGGCCGTTTAAGACGGTGGAAGATTTACTTATGGTTAAGGGAGTCGGGCCGAAGACGCTAGATATAAATAGACAAGATATTCGATTAAAGGATTAAGTCGCTTTAATTTGTCCCCTTGGAGTGGCTGGTGGCGGCTTTCAGTTTTTGGAAGTGGCCGCAGTATGCCCTGTGGTTTCGGGCTTTGAGGGGTTGTGGTTAACTATGTAACTAACTGAAATGAGGATAAAAATGGGTAATCCGCAAGTACGGGTTGGGGGCCGCATCCGCAAGGCCGTTTTTCCGGTGGCTGGGTTGGGTACGCGGTTTCTGCCTGCGACCAAGGCAAGCCCAAAAGAAATGCTGCCGGTTGTGGATAAACCACTCATCCAGTATGCCGTTGAAGAGGCGATCGCTGCCGGTATCGAAGTACTCGTTTTTATCAACGGGCGTAACAAGCATTCCATCGACAATCACTTCGACAAAGCTTATGAGCTTGAGCAGGAACTGGCGAATCGAGGAAAAACTCAGTTATTGGAGATGGTGCGCAACATTGTTCCTGACAACGTGACTTGCGTTTACATTCGTCAAGCCGAGGCACTGGGTTTGGGGCATGCTGTACTCTGCGCTAAACCGGTGGTGGGTGATGAGCCCTTTGCGGTGCTGCTGGCCGACGATTTGATCGATGGTCGTGGCATACCGGCGCTAAAGCAGATGACGGATCTTTATCAGGAATACGGCGCCAGCATCCTGGCGGTAGAAGAAGTGCTGGGGGACGATATCCAGAAATACGGCGTGGTGGATGTCGCGGGGCAGACCGGGGATATCGTCGAAATCGAAGGTATCGTCGAGAAGCCAGAACCGGCCAAAGCACCTTCAAACCTGGGTGTTGTGGGGCGTTATATTCTTAATCCACGAATTTTTAGCCTGATACGCGCCACGCCTAAAGGCAGCGGTGGTGAGATTCAGTTGACCGATGCCATTGCGCGTTTGCTGCCTTATGAAAAAGTGTTTTCTTATCGTTTTCAGGGGCGGCGTTACGATTGCGGCAACAAGCTGGGGTATTTGCAGGCCAATGTGGAGTACGGCTTGAATCATCCTGAGATTGGCGAAGACTTCCGAGGTTATTTGCAGACCTTGACGGAAGGGAAGTTTTAAATAAGCCGATTTTGGCTTGTCGTTGTTTGCCGCGCCGGAAGGCTCTAGGCTCTGTCTTATTGACGATACGGCGCGGTTTCCTGGCCCAGCCGATGAACTGCGGCGACCTCCTGGGGATGGGTCTGAATGTAGGTATTCAGCCCTGTGTCCAGCTCGGTTAGCCAATCGGCAATATTGGCGGGGTCTAGAGCTTTGCCAAAATTCTCTTCATTGTTTGCCAAGGGTTGTTTCAACAGACGTTGCAAAACGATCTTCCCCAGCTCATGTCGATAATGCGACGATTCAAAATACCAGCGCA
>Ga0255312_1000208_pt1 | contig 10609 bp, 6 predicted proteins | sample EtOH5_T0_E5_meta_FD_202081 | JGI IMG/M metagenome (GOLD analysis project Ga0255312, IMG submission 202081) | Sandy soil microbial communities from University of British Columbia, Vancouver, Canada - EtOH5_T0_E5 | ecosystem: Engineered > Artificial ecosystem > Sand microcosm > Unclassified ...
AGCCAGCGCGTGCCGGCCACGCTCCTCCGTCCCTTCAGGCCACAGCACGCCAAGCAGCCGCTCGCGGCTCAAGCCGCGCGGGCCGGCGGCGGCCAGAACCGCAAGCAGTGCCAGGCGCCTGGGGGGTGGAGTGGGTGCCGGCGACGGGCCCGAACTCTCGATCCAGAGCCCTCCGAACGTCCGCAGGCGTAACGTGTTGGCCGTGATGATCCCGCGCTGATTGGGGGATGAACGCGCGCTGACCCATCGCGCGTAGCTTGCCCCGATATCTACCCCGTCCGGAGCCAAAGTGCCATGCAGTCTGGCCCGGATCCCCCTGACGGAAGCGAGTCACGCGATGCGATCGATCACCCTCTGCCTGATCCTGGCGATCGGGCTACCGGCAGCTCCGTTCGCGATGGGGGCGGCTCAGACGCCGGCCGATACCAGCGCAAAGGTCAAGAAGCCACCGAGCAAGCTCGGCAAGATCGCCAAGCGGATCGCAGACACCGCCGCGACCACCGCCGCCGGGGCGGGCGTGCAATCGCTGCTCGGCAAACAGGCCGGGGGAGTGGCCAACGCGCTGGGGGCCGGGGGTGTGAATCCGTGCGCTCCGGGACACGCCACCACCGCTGGTGCGGCGATCGTGGGCGCCGCAAAGGGTGTAGTCAGGAAAGCCGCAGATTCGGGGCAGGTCGCTTCCGGTGCTCCCTGCGCTCAGGGCGTGGTGATTCCCGGGATGCCTGCGGGGCTTCCGGGCATGCCGGGTGCCGCTGCGGCCGCAGGGGCAGCGCTGGGCGGGGTGATCGGGGGGGCCCCACCCGCCGCGTCCCCGCTCGGCGGGATGGGTGGCATGGGGGCCGTGGCCTCGATGACTCCCATCGGGCTCGCGGCAGGAGCCGCACCCGGCGCGATCAAGGGGATCAAGGGGATGCTGGGCGGCAAGCCGCAGGACAAGCTCGCGATGCTGCGCGAGCTCGGCAAGGGAAAACTGGAGTTCAAGAGCGTGAAGTTCATCGAGGGCACGCTGGAGTTCGAGCCCGGCTTCGAGCAGACCTTCGTGGCCTTCGCGGAGGCTGTCGCCCTGGTCGAGGGTACCTACTACATGCACGTCTCGGCGGAGTCTCCTCGGCAAAAAGGGGGCGCTCCCGACACGGCGCTCGCCCACAAGCGGGTGGCAAAGGTCTGGGCTCTCATGGCGGCCAACGGCGTATCCGATCAGAAGGTTATTGCCGTGAGTGAACTCCCCGCGGCACTGAGCGAGGGCCGGAAGCTGCCCAAGCCGGGAGACGTGAAGGTCGAGATCATCAAGTTCGAGAAGCAGCCGTAACCGATGCGGATTCAGCAGTGGGCGACGGTCGCCGGGTTCGTGGCTGTCTTCACGGCGGGTTGGCCGGCCAGCGCGGAGGAACGTCTGTGGCGAGCCGACATCCGGATCCGGTCGCTACGGGTCACTCGCTTGGACGACAAACTCCTAGCGCGGATCGTGGTTTACAACGACAACGCCGACGAGGCGCGGGCGGGCCGGGTCGAGATTCTGGTCCCGGTCGGGGTCGGCATCGTGCGCATGGCCACGGGGTGCACGGCGAGCGCGGGGCCGCCCGGCATCAGTGTGCTGCGAGCCCGAGTGACCTGCGAGCTGGGCACCTTGGCGGTGCAGGGCAACCGGGAAGTTTTCGTAATGACGACGATTCCGCCGTCCGGGACGCCGAGGGCGTTCGGCGCCTTCGTCATGAGCGATACTCCCGACCCGAAGCCGAGCAACAACTTCGCGGAAGGGGCCCTGCCATGAAGTCCGCATTTACCATCTTTTCCATCCCCACTCTCGCGGTGCTTCTCACGCTCGCTGTCGATGCCGGCGCCCAGGCCCCCTGGAAACTCACCATCCGGCCGAGCCTGCCGTCGCTGGTGGCGGGCAGCTGCACGCCCGTTCGCCTCGAGCTGCTGGACGCCTCCGGAAAGGCACCACCGCGCAACCCTGCGGGAATGCTGGTCTCGAGCAGCGACTTCGACATGAGTGTCACCGGTGGCGCGGTAGTGGGCCGCTACGACGGCGCCAGCGCCTGGTCCGCCTGCGCCTGCCCGGCCTCGGCTGGTGTCTCCGCCACCATCACCGCTACCTATCCCGCCCGCGGGCTCGCGCAGAAGGCACGAGCGACCGGCGTGGGATTCCAGTCGAGCATCACCATCCCGGTCGTGGCCGGATCCAGCAGCGGCGTCCCGATCGGCTGCGAGCAGTTCAAGACCAGTACCGTCCCCGCGGGGAGCGGGGCACCCTGGACCGTCACGCTGACGACGGGCCTGAGCGCGCTCGCGATCGGCACCTGTGGCCCGATCGGAATCGATCTCCGCGACGCAACCGGCAGAGAGTACCCCAGGAACCCGGCCGGGAAGCTGGTGTCGCTCGCCGATTTCGACATGACGGTGACGGGCAGCGGCGTCGTCGGGCAGTATTCCGGTGCGTCGAACTGGTCGGCCTGCGCGTGTCAGAGCGCAAGTGCCGGCGCGACGGCGACCATTACGGCGACCTATCCGGCCAGCGCTCTGGCGACAACGGACCGGGTCCCTGGGGTGGCCTTTCAGGCTTCGATGCAGCTTCCGCTGGCGGCCGGCCGAGGCCCGTACGATCCGCCGGGGTGCAGCGCCGCCGGTTCCCGAACCGTCGCGACTGCGGTGACCGCGCTTGCGCCGGTGGCGGCGATACCGGTGCCCCTGCAGCCGGTGCCCCTGCAGCCAGCGCCCCTCCAGCCAGCGCCCCTGCAGCCGGCCGCAGCTCAACCGGTCGCAGCACAACCGGTCGTGCTGGCGCCCGGCAGCCAGCCCATCGGAACCGCGCCGCAGCCGACCAGGACCGCGGTCCCCGCGGCGCCAGCGGCCGCGCCCCCGGGTCCAGCCCCGATCGGGGTGAGCGCCACGGGTACACCTGGCTCCGCCACACTCACCTGGCAGCCGGTGGCGGGAGTGGCTTCTTACGTGGTGACCCGGCAGCAGGCCAACGCGCCGCCCGTTCAGCAGAACCTGTCGGCGAGCAACACCGGGATGTTTGTCAGCGGGCTGGGGCCGGCCACCGCGTACACCTGGACGGTCAAAGCCATCCAGGCCGACGGCCGGGAGGGCTCGGCCACTGTGCAGTTCACCACGCCGCCCGCCGAGAACCCTCTGGGGTTCATGGCCCGGCAAACCGGCGATGGCCAGGTCAAGCTCTGGTGGCAATGGGTTTCCGGGGCGTCCTACTACGTGCTGTTCGGACCGGGCACCGCGGGCGGTGTCAAGGTGGACAGCAACACCTTCACCCACACCCTGACCGGAATCCCCGACGGCGCCCAGCAGTGGTCGGTGGCCAGCTACTACGACCCGGGCCCGGCTTCGACTCCCGCGGCGCAGTTCTCCAAAGTCCAGCTCACCGTGAAATCCTACCTGCTGTCGGGCTGGGTTGATCTGCACACCCATCCGATGGTCAACCTCGCCTTCGGCGGCAAGCTGATTCATGGCGGCGTCGACGTGGGGTCGCTGCTTCCCGCCGACAATGCGTGCAACAAGGGCGTGCGCGCCACTGCGATCGATCACGCGCTGGGCGACGATCGCCCGTCGCACGGCGGCTGGAACCTGTTGACCTTCCCTTGCGGCGATGATCTCCGCCAGCTGCTGATTCACGAGTTCCAGCAGGGCAATGCAGCGCTCACCACCGCCAGCCCGGCGCGCGGTTTCCCTGATTTCCTCGACTGGCCCAAGTGGAACGACATCACCCACCAGAAAATGTGGTTCGAGTGGATCCGGCGGGCGCGCGACGGCGGCCTCCGGGTGATGGTGGCGCTCGCCACCAACAACAAGACGCTGGCCGATGCCATGTCGGGAGGGAGCCCGATTACCGGGACGGCTGATGGAGCGACGGACGACAAGTCCTCCGCCAATCTCCAGCTCGCCGAGATGGAAGCGTTCGTCAAGCGCCATCCGGACTTCATGGAAATCGCCTACGGCTCCGCCGATATCCAGCGGATCGTGCAGGCCAACAAGATTGCGGTGGTGCTGGGGGTCGAGGTGGACAATCTCGGGAACTTCACCAGCTCTCCGGTCGCCACGCTGCCGCCTGCCGCGGCCCGGTTGCTGGTCGCGGCCGAGATTCAGCGGCTCTACGATGCCGGGGCGCGCTACATCTTTCCAATCCATGTGCTGGACAATGCGTTCGGCGGCACCGCGATCTACGAGCACGGTTTCAACGTGTCGAACCTTCGGGAGTCGGGACATTACTGGGACATCGAGTGCGCCGACGTCTCGGACGACATCACCCACACCTACCAGCTCGGCACCGACGTGCTGGAGAACATCCTGAAAAGCACGGTGTCGCTGATCAAGCTGGGTATCGATCCCTTCCGGCATCCGGGCGCCCCTCCGGTCTGTCCCGGCGGTTTGCCGGGCAAGAGCGGGGGGCACCGCAACGCGCTCGGTCTCACTCCGGTCGGCGTCATGGCGGTCGAGGAGATGATGCGACGCGGAATGATCATCGACATCGACCACATGTCGCAGAAGGCGGCCGATGCAACCCTCACCATCGCGGAGAGCTTCGGCTATCCCGTGGTTTCCGGCCACACCGGCATCCGAGGTCTGGCAGGCTCCGACGCCGAGAACGCGCGGACGCCCGCGCAGATGGCGCGGATAAGCAGGCTGCACGGAATGTTCGGGCTGGGCTCCGATGGGGCGAGCGCCTCCGGTTGGGCGCGGCTCTACCAGAGCGCCATGCGCAACATGGGGTATCTCAACCCGGACACGACGAAGGCGACTTATGAGAACGGCGCCGTCTCCTTCGGCACCGACCTCAACGGGCTGGTCAAAGGCCCCCAGCCGGGCGGAGGCAACCGGGTGCAATACGGCCCGGCGTTCCCGATGAGCAGTTCGGTGATGAAGTCCTGGAACTACAACACCGAAGGCGTGGCCCACTACGGGATGCTGCCGGATTTTCTGATGGATGTGCGGACCGCGCCGTCCGATGGATACGTCACCGGCGGGGCCCCGGTCGGGGTCGCGGGGGACGAGCTGGTGGGCCACCACCTGTTCCGCAGCGCCAATTATTTCTGGCAGATGTGGGCGCGGATCGAGGCAAGGAAGGCGAACGTCCCCTAGACGCCGCGGCTCTACAGCTTTACGACCTCCACCCGCCGGTTCTGGGCCCGGCCCTCCGCGGTCGTGTTGAGCGCGGCGGGTTTGGTGTCGCCCAGGCCTTTCGTGGTGATGCGCTCGCCCGCGATCCCGAATCCCGTCACCAGGGCTTCCTTCACCGCGGCGGCTCGCGCTCCGCTCAGGGTGAGGTTGGCGGCGGGTGCTCCGACATTGTCGGTGTGTCCCTCGATGAGAATCTTGAGCTCGGGGTGCTCCTTGAGCGCCCCCGCGATCTCCTTGAGCACCGGACGCGACTCCGGCTGCAACTCGGCTTTGCCGGTTTCAAACAGGATCCCCTGGGTCGCCCAGCGCCCCCTGGCGGCGAGCGCGTCGTACAGGACGTCGGTGTCGCTCTGGGCAACGCGAATGCGGGTGAGATAGACAGCCGAGGTCGAGTCGTCGAACGCCGTGACGAAGACGCGAATGACCGAATCGCGCCGGAAGTAGAGCTCCGGGATGCTGTAGTTGCGCTTCTCATTGGTGTACATCTTGAAGTACACGCTGTCCATCAGGATCCGCACATGGGTGGGATTGCCCATGAGCTGGCGGGTCAACTCCTCGGAGAAGGGCCGCGAGCTGTTGCCCATGTCCATGCCGCCGCCGATGATCGCGGTGCCGGTGTGGTGCCAGATTACCGCCGCGGACTTCTCTCCCCGGTCAAGCTTCGGGCCACCCTCAAAACTCAGCTCCTCGTAGCCGCAGCACTTCACTCTCCACGGGATAATGTCGAACTCAAGAGTGAATCGTTGGGGCAGCCTGCGATGAAGGAGGATGAGAAACTGCGATGCCCCGGTCGCGCGGAGCACCTTGACCCCGTCCCGCTCGACCACCTCGACGGGTCCGGCGACCCACTTCAAGCTGCGAGCGAAGTTGCCGACCCGGTCCTCGGAGAAGTCGGTGTAGAAGATGACCTTGTTGCCAGGGACGAAATCGTAATTGTCCCAGATCTTCGGGTCCGCCTGGGCAGCGGCGGGAGCCGAATTGAGCAACAGGGCCAGGATGGGAAAGAGGATTCGGACGGCTGACGACGGGCGCATTGCAGGCTCGCGGGAGTGGGAACGGACGCCAGCATACTGCCGCGGCGTCACTCCCCGATCACGGGACCATCAGGCCCCCGTCAAACTCCCTTGCCCGCCTTCGCTTTCGCGCGCAGGTAGCGCTCCCGGAACTCAGGATCGGCTCGGCGCCAGGCTCGTTCCACCGCTCGGTAGTGGGCCGTTGCACTGTCGGCTTGGCCCACCACCTCAAAGGCCTGGGCGAGGGCCTCGTGCAGCTCGGTCCGGCTCACATAGGAATTGCTGCCGTCCACCCCGCCGCGCAGGGCAGGCTGGAGGATCGCAATGGCCTCGCGGTTGCGTCCCAAGGCCAGCAGGCTGCGCGCCATCATGAGGTTGGTCCTGGTGTAGCCATCGGTGGTGGAAAAGATCCCCTGTCCGAAGGCGTCCACCGCATCCTGATGGCGTCCGGCTCGTTGCAGCAGCAACCCGCGGAGCACGTGATGCAGCCTCTCGTCCCGACCGAAGCTGCTCTCCTGACCTAGCACTCGAACCGTGTCCGCGAGTTGGCGGACTCTCGCCGTGTCTCCCGCTTCTGCATAGGCGGTTGCCGCCAGGGCGAGCTGCCAGGTCGCCACCCGGGCTATCAGTCCCGGCGGGGCTTGCGCCGCGCGGGTCTGATCGGCCTGCCCGCGAAATCCTCGGGCCGCCTCACTCCAGCGGTCGCTGAGCAACGCAATCAGGGCGAGCTCCACAGGTTCTGGCGTGAGGCCGGGTACCAATTCGCCGGAATCGGGAACCCGCCCCGCCTGGGTGAGCGCCGCCGCTTCGCTCCGCCGTCCCTGATCCAGTAGGCTGAAAAGCAGCAGCCAACGGGCCTCCTTTCGCCTACTCAGCGACGGATCGTGGAGGTCCGAGAGCAGCTCCCGGTTCACTTCCTCGTAGCGGCCCCAGCGGATCAAGTCCCGCTGGAGCTGCGGCTCAGCCATGGTCGCCGTCGTGGAGAGTGCCGCGGCGCGCTCGTACGCCGCTTCCGCTTCCGTGCGCCGGCCCAAGCGAGACAAAGGCTCCGCCAGGTTGATCCACCCCAGGCGGTCGTCGGGGCGTAGGGCGATCTGCCGCCGGGCCGATCGTTCCGCGGCGCCCGCGGAGTCCCACCACATGTAGGCGTTGGTCATCTCGGCGAACGCCAGGCAGACGCGACAATAGGAACCGGCCAGGGCTCCGGCGGCCGAATCCAGACGCACCGCCCGCTCCAAGGCCGCAACGGCTTCGGACCATTCGCCCTGGGCAAAACGAACCCGGCCGAGGAGGATCTGGCCGTCTGGGTCGGTCGGGTAGCGGACACTGAGGGTTTCGGCAATCGCGACCGATCGGGCGAGCGGGGCATCGAGGGCCGCAACCGATCCCAGAATCAGGAGGCGCTCACGATCGATGGCCCGCCCGGCCAGTCGTTTGGCGAGCAGCATGACGCGGTCCGTCTCGGCTTGATTGGTAATGCCCCGGCTGCTTTGCCAGGCGTAATACGCGGCCATGGCGAAGCCGGAGTCTCGTTCGACGGCGGCGCTCATCAGGCGGTAAGCGGCGGCGGCGTCGAACTTGTAATAGGCGCGAAGGCCCTCCTCGTACAACGCGTACGCAGCGGGCGACGAAGTACGGATGTCGCTCACCGATCCCGGTCGTGCCGCGACGCCGAGGTCGCGCGCGATCGCGGCCGTGGCGCTGTCGACCAGGGCATAGCGATCGGCCCCGCGCACCACGTAGCCGTTGCGGACGATGCCCCGATTCAGCGTCACCCGACGGAGCGTCAGCACAAACCCGCTGTTTCCGGGGCCCACTTCTCCCTCAATCAGCTCGGTCGCCCCCGCTCGGCGGGCGGCGTCCGTCGTGGCCCCCGGGGTGGTGTCCGCGCCGCGCGGGATCAGCTCGATCACGCGGGAATTCGCCACTACCTGCAAACCCGGCACCCCGCCGAGGCCGGTCGCGAGCATGTCGCGGAGCACTGGGGAGAGGGCGCTGTCGGGCAGGCCGGAGGTCCGGATCGTCCCGACGGCGAGGAAGGGCGGGGGCGGACTCGCTCCCGGCAGGACCGCACGAATCGCCACGGCCAGGAGGATCACGCCCACTCCGGCGGCCAAGCCGGCGATCCAGCGCGAGCGCCGCGCGGGTTCGGGGGGAAGGGGTGGCTGGAGCGCCGGTTTTAGGGGCACGCTGGGCTCTGGAGCATGCGACCCGGTGCTCAGTGCTGAACCAGGCGCCTTCGCCGAGGCAGTGACGGGGGAAACCGGGGCAGGAGCCCGCAGCTGCTCGAGCAGATGTCGTATGCCCGGCTCGAGGTCGGCGTCGAGCTCGCGGCGGACTGCCTCTTGGTGCGCTCGGGCGTGCGCAATTGCCTGCGCGCGATCCCCGGAGGCAACCAGCACCTCCATATAAGAGGCGGCGTACCGCGCGCTCAACGGATCGAGCTCGGTGAGGCGGTGGGCCCAGTGAACCGCCTCCTCGAGTCGTCCCGCTTGTTTCGCGGCTTTCACCGCCTGCTCCATGGCCCGGGTCGCCAGGCCGTGAAGTGCCGCCCGCTCCTCCTCCACCCAGCGCTCGAATTCCGTCGCTCCAGGCAGGTAGAAGCCGTCGAGGAAGGCACCGCTGTAGAGCGCGGCGGCGGCGGCCGGATCTCCCTCGGCAACCGCGTCCAGCAACTCCCCGATATCGCTGGAGATGGAAGGGTCGAGACGCAGCTCGGCGGCTCCACCAATCAGGTCGTGGCCGGTCTCTCGGCGGAGGCTGTACAATCGCTGGGAGAGCGCGTGCCGGGCCAGCTCCGGATCGCTTTCCGGCCAGAGGATGCCGAGCACTCGGTCGCGGCTGATCCCCTTACGGCCGGCTGCCGCGACGAGGGCCAGCATCGCCATCCGCCTTGGCCCCAGGGGTGCGAGCGGCGGCGTCGCTTCGATCCAGAGCCCACCAATCGTCCGCAGTCGCAAGGAGTTCCGGAGCGTGATGAAGGGGTGACGATTGCCTGATCGGGTGGTGACGATCGGCTGTTATGCTCACCGGGATTCTAAGGGCAAATCGCTTGCTTCGGCAGACCGGGGGCGTCAGGCGCGCCAGGAGCGCCAAATGCATCGAATCGCGGCCGGGCTGGCGAGCGTGGTCGCTGCGCTTGGTGTCACGCCGGCCCAGCAGGCGGTATGGCAGGCCGATCTGCAGATCCGGAGCCTCACGGTTACGCAGCGCCAGGGGCACCTGACCGCGCGGGTCGTGGTGGCCGTCGAGGTCGGGGAGGCGATGGCGGTGCGGGTGGAGCTGCTGCTTCCGGTCGGAGTCGGTCTGCTCGAGATGCAAGAGAGCTGTAAGCCGGGTCCCAGCGCGCCGGGGATCAGCGCGCTCCGTGCGCGGGTTATCTGCATTCTGGGCGATGTACCCATTCGGGGCACCCGGGAGATCTACGTGGTGACCACCACGCCGCCCGCGGGAGTCGCCCGCGGATTCGGCGTGATCGGCATGAGCGACACTCCCGACCCCAGGCCGAAGAACAACTTCGCGGAGAAGGCGATTCCATGAACCCGCAGAGACATCACTCATTGCTCTGGTTGGCGATCCTGGCTGCCCCGCAGGTGTCCCTGGCGGCGCAGGGTCCGGCGGTCGTCACCGGCGGCAAGTTCACGCCCGGCGGGCAGGTGCTCTTCGCAAGCGACTTTAGCGCAGTCCCGATCGGCAACTTCCCCAGCGGGCTCAAGTACCTGCGCGGCCCGATGGAGGTCGTCACGGTGGACGGCGTCCCCATGCTGCGGAGCAGCGGCCCCGCGGAGTTCATCATCCCGCTCCCCGGCCCGCTGCCGCAGGACTTCACGCTCGAGTTCGATCTGGTCGCGCGCAATTCCAACTGTTGTTCCGGCGAAGAGCTGGCCTTCGAGGCCAGTCCGCAGCTCAATCGCAGCGCGGGTTCGGCCTGGGTATCCTGGCACCACCAGTACACGGCGATCCTGGGTGGGGGCCAGGACATGGGGACCAGCACGGTGCGATTTCCCGAGGACTTACAGGCCGAGTTGATCGGGCAACTGGCGCAGATTCAGGTGATGGTGAGCGGGGCCCAGTTCAAGCTCTATACCAATGGCCGGCAGGTCTACAACATCCCGAACCTGGTCATCCGCCGGACCAACGTGCTGCGGGTGTTCCTGGGCGGCGTGGATGATGCGACGGGAGCGGTGTATCTCGCACGGGTTAGGCTGGCGACGGGCGGGGGCGGAGTGGTGGCCGCAAATCCGCCGCCTCCGCCACCGGCAGCACCCGTAGCGCAGCCTGCGCCGGCTGCCGTTCCGGCCGCTGCTCCGGCGCCAGCTCCTCCTCCGGCTCCCCCGGCGGCTCCAGCTCCTGCTCCAGCACCAAATCCCGCTCCGGCGCCGGCGCCAGCATCTGCTCCGGCGCCAACGCCTGCTCCCGCTCCCGCTCCCGCGCCACCTCCACCGCCGCCTCCGCCTCCG
>Ga0255312_1000209_pt1 | contig 10577 bp, 8 predicted proteins | sample EtOH5_T0_E5_meta_FD_202081 | JGI IMG/M metagenome (GOLD analysis project Ga0255312, IMG submission 202081) | Sandy soil microbial communities from University of British Columbia, Vancouver, Canada - EtOH5_T0_E5 | ecosystem: Engineered > Artificial ecosystem > Sand microcosm > Unclassified ...
GGGCTTGATGTCGCGGTGGACGATACCGCGGGCGTGGGCATGGTGCAGCGCGGCGGCCACCTGTCGCGTGATGCTGATGGCCTGCTCGATCGGCAGGGGCCCCTGGCGGGCCAGCCGCTGGGCGAGGGATTCGCCCTCGACGTAGGGCATCACATAGTAGAAGAGCCCGTCGGTCTCGCCCGAGTCGTAGAGGGCAAGGATGTTGGGATGACTGAGGTTCGCGGCGGTGCGGATCTCGCGCAGAAAGCGACCCGACCCGAACGCCGCCGCGACCTCGGGCAGGAAGACCTTGATGGCGACCTGGCGGCCATGCCGAAGGTCTTTGGCGAGAAACACCTTGGCCATGCCACCCTGGCCCAGCTCTCGCTCGATCGTGAAGGCGCCTTCCAGGGCCGCCTCCAGCCGGGCGCGGAGGTCAGTCACGCGCGACCGGCTCCGGCTGGGGCCAGCCTTCCGGCTCGAAGCAGGGCATAACGGCTCCTTCCGGGCGAAGCAGATCCGCGCTCAGCAGCACGATGCCCGGCACTCCTTTGAAGAGGCTCAGCGGGCGCTGCGCCCGGCCCCGCCGCGCGGTCGCGGCGGCGCGCTCGGAAAGCTGGCGGGCCCGCAGGAGCCAGTCGGGATTCCCGGTGTATTTGTAGAGATTCAGCAAGCCGTATCCCCTGCCGGCCAGACCGCAGCACAAATCGGGGAGCGTGGCGCGGCCATCCCAGGCACTCCAGGCGCTCGCCTCCGCCAGCGCAAGATAGTGCTCCCGGCGAAACTCGTCGTGCGCGAGCGTCCACAGGTGGATGAATCCCGCCGGGCCGTTGCACCATCCCGAGATCAGCTCCGGCGCCCAGGTGTTCGCCTCGCCGGCGCGGTGCGGGCGCGGCCAATGCACTCCGCGTCCCAGGGGCTCGGCGGCGCCGGCGAGCTGCTCCAGCCGGCGCGGCAGGCCCGCGGGGAGCGGGGTTCCCGCCGCCCGGCACCAGCGCAGCGACGCATAGATGAGTCCCGCCCACCCGTGCGCGGTGGCGGGATCGGGGAGCTCGCAGGCGCGGCCGATCGTGCCGAATTCGTCGAGCTGCTGCCAGAGCGCCGCAAGAGTACCGTTGCCGACGCCACGAATCGCTTCCGTCTTCGCGGACCCTGCGGCGGCGAGCGCTTCGAGCAACAGCGCGCTTCCGAGCAGAGTGCCTCCGCGGCCCAGGGTCAGGTCGAGGCCGTGCCAGGGAATCCCGGAAGCCGCAACCCAGCGGTCCACCGCCCGCTCGGCGGGCCGCCGATCCCCCATCGCAAGCGAGACCAGCGTGCGCACCAGGTGGACGCCGCACACCGAGTGAAAGGGAGACACCGGCCCGAGATTGTCGGCCGTCAGCTCGGTTCCCGGTGCGGTGAAGGCCTCCGGCGCGTCGCTCTGCTGCTCGGCGCGGGTGATCCAGGCGTCGGCCAGGGCCAGGCTATCCGCCGAATCCTGCAGGCAGGCCAGCCGGTACAGGGTGTAGGCCACCCCGGCGGCGCCGAACATCAGCGAGGCGGTCGGTCCCGGGTGCGCGGCGGCCGGCCACTCGCGAAACGCCGCAGCGGAGTAGTGCACCTGAGCCAGGAACTCCTCGACCAGGCCGGATGAGGCAGCATCCTCCAATTGCGCCGGCCGAGGCGCGGGCGCAGCCGCCTTGAGCCGGGCGAGGGCGGCGGCGAACGCGCGGAGCGTGGGGAATCTTGCGGCGGGGTCCTTGCTCAGCGCGCGCGCCAGGGTGTGCTCGAGCTCGGGCCAGGCGGGAATGCCGTGCCGCGCAAAGGGCAGGGGGCGATCCTCCAGGATCTGGCGCAGCATGGCCTCGCGATCGAGCGCGAACTCGGCGTAGGCGCGTCCGGTGAAGAGGGTGTAGAGCACCGCCGCGACGGCGTACTGCTCACTGGACGGCGTGGGAGCGGGAGGCAGGCGGCCGGCGAGCAGCGCGCGGGCGTGCTCGGGCGGCAGGAAGGAGGCAACACCGCCCCGGGGGGCGCGTCCCGCCAGGCGCAGCGGGGGCAACCCCACCGCGAGCCCGAAGTCGATCAGGGTCACTTCGCCGCGGCGGCCGATCAGCAGATTGTCGGGATGAACATCCCCGTGCAGGATGCCGCGACGGTGCAGCTCCGCATAGGCGCGAGCGATGGCGCCGGCGCGGTCCAGCAGCGCGTGGCGCGCCGTCACATCGCGCTGCTCCCGGAGCTCGTTGAAGGCCACCCGTGGGGTGATTCCCGCCGACCACGACAGCGCGAGCCAGGGGCGCCCGCGCTGCCGTCCGCGCGCGATCAGGCGTGGGGCCCGCGAGCCGTTCAAGTGGGCGAGCACCGCGGCTTCGCGGCTGAACATCGGGCCGAGGTTCTCCGCACGGGGCCGGGCGAGCTTCACGGCCACCAGCTTGCCGTCCCTGCCGCGGGCCTGGTACAACTCGGTATCGTCGCGCAGCTGCACGCAGCGCAATACCTCAAAGGGGCCGATGCGGTCGCCGCGCTCCCGCGAAGCCAGAATAGGCGCCGCGTCGGGCGAGCCGGCGGGGACCAGGAAGCCGGCGTTGAAGCAATCGCGCAGCAGGGGAAAGGCCGCCTTGAGCAATTGCTCGGGATCGAGGCCTTGGCGGCCCGCGAGGGAGAAGATGACATCGGCCACGCGCCTTGGCCCGCGGAACTCTTCGAGCAGGCGCGCGCCGTCCGCGTCCACCAGCTTGGCCCGCGCGCGGCCCTGCGGGCGGGTCAGCGCAAAGGCTCCTTCCTGGCCCTTGAGACGGGCGCGGACCCCCGCCGCAAGCCGCGCGACGGGCACCACGGTCACGTCCACCGGCAAGACCAGCGGCTCAGTGATGGGCATGTGTCTCGAAGCCCTTCCAGAACCACGCGGGCGGCGTCCAGCTCCGCGGATCCACACCATCGAGGGAGACGCGGTCCAGGGCGTAGTGCCAGGCGGGCACCGGCGCCCCCGCGGCGAGAGCGGTGGCGAGCGCGGTCGCGAGCCGCGCGGTGATCCAGCGGCGCCAGCTGGTTTGCCGCAGCGGTCCCGGCGGCTCGGCGAGGTCGCCCGGGTCAGCGCCCCATGACAGCAGGCGGCCCGCGCCGAGCTCGGCCGTGAAGGGCACGCCCTGGCCGGGCAGGCCCGCGAGGGCGCCACGCAGCCGCTCGGCGCCCTCCCGCAGCTCGGCGAGCGTGGTGTAGTAGGCCACCAGTTTTTCGGAGCGGAGCAGGGTGAGCAGATCGCCGCCCAGCTTCAGCGCAAAGGGCGCCCCCTGAGTGCCGGCCAGGGAAAGCACGGCGCGGCGGGCCTCCGCGATCGCCGCGACGGGAGGCGTTACATAGAGCTTGTAGGTCGGGGCGCCCGGCGGTGGAAGCGGCGCGGCGCGGCGCTCCCACACCTCCCAGACCGGGCCCTTGTCGGCACTGACCCACATGGTCCACGGCGAGCGGCCGCCGCGTTTTCCGGGGTGCCGCTCGCATCTGAGCAGTCGCGCCACCGCGGATGGATCGGGAAGCCGGCGCCGCCACTGCGGCGAGGCGGGCAGCGTGTTATAGCGGTAGAGCGCGTGGGCCAGCAGCAGCGGCTGCGCGGACCCCAGCACGGCGGCGTAGTTGAGGGCTTCGAGCGAGAGCTGTCCCAGCGGACCCACGGGCGTTGGAGCTGCGCTCTCGAAGAACAGCGAGTGCGCGGCCGGACCGGAGATGAATTCCCCCTCGCGCTCGACCTCCAGGATCCCGTCGAGCACGAGGCGCGCGACCGCGGCGGGATCGGATCCGACAGGAAGCGCCGGGGCACGTTGCAGGGATGCCAGCAGTTCGACGGTTTCCTGGGTGACGAGATGAGCGCGCCGCCAGCCCGGCCGTTCCGGGGTCAGTGCTCCCGCCCAGCCGGACCCGGCCCCGGCGTCGGGGAGATTGGCGCGATCCAGGGCGGAAACCGCTTCGATGGGAACAAAGCGGAAATCGCCCGCAGCCCGCAGCGGAGCGCGGGTCAGGGAATGGGTCCGAAGCTCTTCCATAGAGGAAAAAGAACCGGCGGCGGGCCGAGCGTCGGCACCAGCCGATCGCTCAGCCGGCCGCCGGGCCGGTTGCGGGTTCAGCCGGTCAGTCGAGCATGGCTCGCAGCTGATCCTGCAGCTCGGGAAGATCCGACTCGGCGGCCGCGTTCCAGCGGGGCTTGGGCTTGGGCTTCGGCCGGGGCCGTTCGGTCTTGGTGTTGTTGGTGCAACCGGTGCAATCGCCGCACTCGCCGCTGGCGCCCCACTCTCCGACCGATTCTTCCGGCAACTCGGTGACCATCAGGTCCCGGCTGGCAAACTGTTGCATGCTTTTCTCCGGTGGCGACAGGAAAGTGACCAGAATTTGGGCCAGCGTGATATACGAGCTAATCGGGAGCCCGTCAAGCAACCGCTTGCCACGCCACCACCCCGCGGGTACTCTCTGCGCCGGTATGACGGCTCCCGCGGCGCCCCCCGTTGCCCTGCACAGCATCGCGTTCGCCTACCCGGGCAACCGCGGCACCATCCCCTTGCGGGACCCGGTGACCTCGCAATTCCTGGGGGATCACCCCGAGTGGACCGCGGGTGGCCGGCAGGTGCCCGCCGCATTCGTCCGGGGCAGCGTGACGGGGGCTCGGGTGTGTTTCGCGCGGATTCCCGGCGGGGGCCAGGCTCCGGCGGGAGCCGTCCGGATCGGGGCCCGGGCGGAGGGTGCCCCGGGGGTGGCCGAACGGGAGGTCGTCCTCGCGTTCGATCAGGCCGGGATCTCCGCCCCGATCGACTTCCAGCTGAATGGCCCCCACCACCCCTCGGTTCGCACGGTGCAGGTCGAGTGGCATTGGTACCTGCGTGACGGTGCCGGCGAACACCCGATCGGCATCAGCCGGCACGAATGGCTGCTGGCCTGGCGGCAGCCGATTCCCCCGACCGATTGGGCTTCCCTGCTGGAGCCCCGCGATGGCCCGGTGGGTCAGCCCGACGTGCCTTGGGTGTACCTGCCCATCATGCGCTGGACCTGCGAGTGGGGAACCGAGCAGGGCGACGAGCGGCAACTGTGCGATGCGCTGCTCGCCGGGCTGCCGAAATCGGGCCTGGTGTACGCGGTCGGCGCCTGGAACGTGCGCGACATGCTGCTGAAGGGCGGCGGCTATTGCGGCGCGTTCTACCGGATGTTTCAGGCGCTGGCGGGAGCCCAGGGCGTCCATCTGGAGCGCCGGCAATTCGCGGTCGACTGGCGCCCGCAGCCCGGCAACCAGGCGAGGTGGTGCGCCATCGTGGTGGAGACGCCCGGCCTCAACCGGAAAGCCCCGGCGGAGGATCCCAGCACCTTCCACGACGTGGGGAACCGTCCAGTCGAGCGGTCTCCGGTCGACGAGCAGCTGCAGCGCCGCTACCGCTTCTGGGGGATCCCCAACGCAGTGGGCGACGGGCACTCCCTCAACTTTCTCCACGCGGGAGACCGCTGGTACCTCTACGACGCCTCCTTCCAGCACCGGGTCGAGCTGGACGGATTCGAGCTACCTCCGTCCGATCATACCAAGCGGATTTCCGTGGAGACGCTCGGCAACTTCAAGGAAGCCTATCTCGACGTCGCGGTGCAGTTCATGCTCGGCTCGCTCCAGCATGGGGGGAGACTCTTCGAGACGGTCCACCCGGTGCCAGGTACACCGAACTTCAAGCCGGGCGAGGTGCGGAACGGGCTGTCGGTCAAGACCGCCCTGGTCGAGGACCGCGACGCGGCGATCACCTTCTACTGGGTCTAGAGATGGACAGCCCGCACGATCACCTTCGCCACATCCTCGCGGGCGACATGCTCGGCGGCGGCCGCTATACCTGGCGGCATGTGGTCGGGGTGCTGCAGCGCGTGCGCGAAGATGGGTCCGAGGCGTCGCACCTGGTGCTGCGGGAGGCGGCCGTGTTTACGGGCCGGCTGGCCCTGGATGAGAGCCAGGGCCTGCCGCACTCGATGTCACCGGAAGATTTCCTGCGCTGGGTGGCGGTGCAGACCCTGGGGGCGTGGGACGCGACACGGCATCGGGATGTGATCGCGCGCGCGGCCGGGCTCATGGAGCACGAGCATCTCGCGGTCCAGGCCAGGCGATTGCTCGCTTAGCGCCCGTCGCCGGCGAGCCGGTGCTGGAACCAGCGCAGGGTCTCTCCGAGGTGCGCCCGCCAATAGCTCCACTGGTGACCGCCCTCACGCTCGAGGTACTGGTGCGCCACGTGCAGCTCCCGCAGCGCCGCGGCGAAGGCTCGATTCTCGTCGAGGTACGGATCGCCGGTTCCCACCTCCAACCAGATCGCCGGTAACCCGCGTCCGCTGTCGCGCAGGCGCCGCGCGGCGCGCTCGGGATCGTGGCGCCACCAGGCGGCGGTGTCCGGACCCCAGCGTGCCCGGGTGAATGGCCCCAGCGGGCGCCCCATCGCTTCCTCCAGGTCGCCCAGCGAGCGGGCCTGCCCAGCCGGCGCCTGGTACGGCCGGGGCCCCAGGTAGAACGGAGCCGCGACACTGGAGAGCGCCGCGACGGCGGAGAACACGTCCGGGTAGGTGAGCGCCAGGGTCAGCGCCCCGGTGCCCCCCATGCTCAGGCCGGCAACGCCGCGATGGGCCCGGTCGGCCAGGGTGCGAAAGGCCGAGTCCACCTGGGCCACGAGGTCGCGCGCGACGTAATCGCCGTAGCGGGAGACCGGCACGCAGAACGATGACGGCGCCTCGGCCAGCAGCGAGTCGCCGGCGCACGCGGCAACGCCCGGCGACGCTTCCCAATTGACCCAAAAGCTGTTGTCGCCGTCCGGCATCACCAGGATGAGGGGCGGCGGGCCGGCCGCGAACACCGAGTCGGCCACGGCATCGAGGTCGCCCTTGGCCAGCCATTCGGCCTCGTTGCCGGTGCGCCCATGGAGGAGGTAGACGACGGGATAGCGGGTGCCGCGGCGGGGGTACGAGGGCGGGAGGTAGACCAGGAAGCGCTTGCGAGCTCCCAGCGCGGCCGAATAGAAGGAGCGAACCTGCACGGTGCCGCGCTGCGATGGTCGCGCAGCCGGCGCACTCTGGGCCGCGGCGGACCCCGCCAGCGCGAGCAGCAGTGCGGCCGACCCGGCAGAGCACGGGCGGCTCATCCCATCGCCTGCTCCAGGTCGGCGATCAGGTCATCCACCTGCTCGATACCCACGCTCAGCCGCACCAGCGACTCGGTGAGGCCCATGGCTTCGCGCATGGGCAGCGGGACCGACGCGTGGGTCATCGAGGCGGGGTGGCCGATGAGGCTTTCGACGCCACCCAGGCTTTCCGCCAGCTGAAAGAGCTTGACCTTCTCCACGATCCGCCGCGCCAACTCGACGCTGCCGACGTCGAACGACACCATGCCGCCGTAGCCGGACATCTGCCGGTTGGCCAGCTCGTGCTGCGGGTGGGTGGTCAGGCCGGGATAGTAGAGCTTGCGGACCGCGCGGTGACCCTGCAGCCAGTCGGCGATGCGGCGCCCATTGGCGTCATGCTGCCGCATGCGCAGCGGCAGCGTCTTGGTGCCGCGCAGCGCGAGCCAGCAATCCAGCGGCCCCGGCACCGCCCCGCTCGCGTTCTGAATGAAGCCGAGCCGCTCGGCGAGGTCGTCGCGGTTGGTGACCAGCATGCCGCCCACCATGTCGCTGTGCCCGTTCAGGTACTTGGTGGTCGAGTGGAGCACCACTTCGCACCCCAGCTCCAGCGGACGCTGGAACACCGGGGTGGCGAACGTATTGTCGACCGCCACCGGGATTCCGCGACTGGCGGCGAGATCGGCCACGGCGCGGAGATCGGTGAGGAACATCATCGGGTTGGTCGGGGTCTCGCAGTAAATGAGCTTGGTGGCCGGGGTGAGGGCACGCTCGACATTCCGCACGTCGCGGGTATCCACGAAGCTGAAGCTCAGCCCGTAACCGGCGAAGATCCGCGTCATCAGCCGGTGGGAGCCGCCGTAGAGGTTGTCGCCGGAGACGATGTGGTCGCCCGCGGTGAAGAGCTTGAGCAACCCATCGAGGGCGGCGAGCCCGGAGGCGAACGCAAAGCCATGGCTGCCGCCTTCCAGGGCGGCGACGTTGCGCTCGAGCGCTTCGCGGGTGGGGTTCTGGGTGCGGGCGTACTCGTAGCCCTTGTGCTTGCCCAGGCCTTCCTGCCGGTAGGTGGACGTCTGGTAGATGGGCGTCATCACCGCGCCGGCCAGCAGGTCGTCGATCCGGCCGGCATGCACGGCGCGGGTGGCGAGGGCGTGTTCGTTGTCGCTGGGCAGCAGGCGGGTCATAGGAGGGGCGGTGAAGGTTGAAGGGTGAAAGGTGAAGGGTGACCGGTGACCAGCGACCAGTGACCGGTGGCTGATAAGATAGCTCCTCCCCGCCGTCCGACTTGGGAGACCGTCGCCCTCGCCATCCCCCCTCGGCTCTTTACACATCGCCCGACGGTGCCCTAGGTTCCTCGGGTGATCCCCGCCAGCATCGATCCGCGCTGGAGCTGCTCGAGCAGGCCGGCGCCGTCGTGCTGATGATCAGCGACGTCAACATGCCCCAGATGGATGGGATCACGCTGCTGCGGGAAGTGCACCGGCGCTGGCCCGACATCGCGGTGCTCATGCTCACCGGCGTCTCCGAGCTCGGCACCGCCGTGGAGTGCCTTACCCACGGCGCAATGGATTACCTTGCCAAACCGGTGCTGGTGGACGACCTGCGGGCGCGGGTGAACAACGCGCTCGAGAAGCGTCGGCTGGTACTCGAGAACCGCTTTCTCCAGCAGAGCTATCAGGAGCGTCTCCAAGCCTCCATCCGCGAGCTTGACCAGCGCAACAAGGAGCAGTTCGTGGGCCAGATCCAAATGGCGGTCCGGATGCTGGAAAAGAAGGACGTCTACACCCGCGGGCATTCTCAGCGCGTCAGCCGCTACGCCGTGAAGACCGCGGCGCTGCTGGGTTTCTCCGGCAACATGCTGGACCAGATCCGGCTGGGCGGGGAGCTGCACGACATCGGGAAGATCGGGACGCGCGATTCCGTGCTGCAAAAGCCGGGGCCGCTTACGCCGGTCGAGTTCGAGGAGATCAAGAAACACGTGACCGAAGGCGAGGACATTCTCGAGCCGCTCCGGCGCGAGAATCCGCTGGTGCTGCAGATCGTGCGCAGCCATCACGAGCGGCTCGACGGCAGTGGCTTCCCGGATGGACTGCGCGGCGACGCCATCCCCATGGTTGCCCGGATCGTCGCGGTAGTGGACGCCTTCGACGCGATGACCACCAATCGTTCTTACCGGATCCCGCGGCCCGCCAGCGAGGCGCTGGAGGAGCTGCGCCGTTTCGTCGGGATCCAGTTCGACGACGCGGTGGTCGCGGCCTTCCACAAGGCCTTTCCGGATCCTGAGAAGCTGCCGATTTCGGTGTAGCAGTCTAGCTTTTCCGCCATGTCCAACACCCTGATGATCTCCGTCTCCGGCATGCGCGGCATCGTCGGCAGCGACCTCACGCCGGAGCTGGTGGCCCGGCACGCGGCCGCGCTCGGCGCTTGGGCCCAGGCCGCGGGGAACTCCACGCTGGTGCTCGGCCGGGACGCCCGGACCAGCGGCGCGATGTTCGCGCACGCGGCCACCGCCGGGTTCCTCTCGGTGGGTTGCAGCGTGATCGAGCTCGGTATCGTCCCCACCCCCACCGTGCAGCTCGCCGTGGAGCACCATCACGCCGGCGCCGGACTGATCCTGACGGCGAGTCACAATCCCGTCGAATGGAATGCGCTCAAGCTGGTCGGTCCGGACGGGATCTTCCTCGACGCCGAGGCCGGCGCGCGGGTACGGGCGCTCGCGGAGCAGGGCCCGCCACGCCGCGGCTGGGACGGGATCGGGAGCGTGCGCCAGGATCCGGACGCGATCGAGCGGCATCTCGCGGCGGTGCTCGGCCTCCCCGAGCTCGACGCGGAGGCGATCCGGCGCGCCCGCTTCGCGGTTGCGCTCGATTGCGTGCGCGGCGCCGGCGGCGCCGTGATCCCGCTCCTGCTCGAACGGCTCGGCTGCACGGTCACCGGCATCAACCTGGAGACCGATGGCCGCTTCCCCCGGGAGCCCGAGCCGATTCCGGAGAACCTGGGGGAGCTGAGCGAGCTGGTGAAGCGTTCCGGCGCCGCGATCGGCCTCGCCGTCGACCCCGATGTCGACCGGCTGGCGCTGGTGGACGAGCGGGGCGAGCCGATCGGAGAGGACTACACGCTGGCCTTCGCGATCCGGGCAGTGCTTCGAAGGAGGGACGGTGAGGGAGGCGAGGTCGGTGAGGTAGACTCTCGTCCGACCGTGGTCGCCAATCTCTCGACCAGCCTCGTCGTCGAGGACGCCGCGCGGGAGGTCGGCGCCCGCTTTCTCCGTGCGCCCGTGGGCGAGTCCAACGTCGTTAACACCATGCAGCGGGAGGGGGCGCGGATCGGGGGCGAGGGTAACGGTGGCGTCATACTTCCTGCCCTCCATTTCGGCCGGGATGCTCCCCTGGGGGTGGCTTTGATCTTGCAGTACCTTGCACGCGAAAGCCGTCCGGTTTCCAGCCTGGTTGCGGCGGCTCCCCGCTATCGGATCGTGAAGGTTAAAGTGAAGCGGGGAGCGGA
>Ga0255312_1000211_pt1 | contig 10537 bp, 9 predicted proteins | sample EtOH5_T0_E5_meta_FD_202081 | JGI IMG/M metagenome (GOLD analysis project Ga0255312, IMG submission 202081) | Sandy soil microbial communities from University of British Columbia, Vancouver, Canada - EtOH5_T0_E5 | ecosystem: Engineered > Artificial ecosystem > Sand microcosm > Unclassified ...
GGAATCACCGGCTTGCCTCGATCATCAGTGGTCAATCCGAGCACTCCGGACAACGCCAGATAATTCAGATCGTGCCCGCTGCGCTCGCGATGCGGACCGTCCTGACCAAAGCCCGTCAGCGAGCAGTAAACTATTCGCGGATTGTTTTCGGCGACTTGCTTGTAATCAACGCCGAGCCGCTCGACGACTCCCGGGCGAAACTGCTCCAAGACGACATCGGCCGTGGAAGCCAGCTTCAGGAAGATGTCTCGACCTTCGGTTTGCTTCAAGTCGACGGCGATTGATTTCTTGTTGCGATTGACCTGGGCGAAAGGCGCGCTGTGGCCTTCGACGATTGGAGGGCTCCTGCGCGTTGGGTCTCCCGATGGTTCCTCGACTTTGATTACTTCGGCGCCGAGGTCGGCGAGCATCATCGAACAATAAGGCCCAGGAAGCATTCGCGAGAGGTCCAAAACGCGGATGCCTTGCAGCGCTTGTTGCTTTTGTTCTTCGTGCTCCATAAGAAGCCGTTAGTGCCCCACGTTCGTAGTTCGGCCTTCAGGCCGAAGTTCGTAGTTTGGACCTTTAAGGCTTCACAGTCCAGGATTCAGCTATATGACACTTGAACTCTGAACTACGAACTCGCTCTGCGAACTACGAAACACCTCGCAGAGCTTGTAGCACAAGCCGCCAACCACAACAAACGTTTTATCCGGCTTGCGGGACGTAAGCTGCGCGGGCAAGATCGCTACGGACATGAACTCGCCATTCTCATTCCAAAAAACTGCAAGTGACAACGCAACTCGAGCACGTGCTGGTCGCATCGTCACCTCTCACGGCTCGATCGATACGCCGGTCTTCATGCCCGTTGGCACTCAAGGAACCGTCAAAGCGCTCACTCAGCAGATGCTCGAAGATGCCGGCGCCTCGATCATCCTTTGCAACACCTATCATCTTTACCTGAGGCCCGGCTACGGGACGATCAATCGGCTCGGCGGGCTCCATCGGTTCATTTCCTGGGACCGCCCGATACTCACCGACAGCGGCGGGTTTCAGGTCTTCAGCTTGAACGAGCTACGCAAGCTGACTGAAGAAGGCGTCGAGTTTCAATCTCACATTGACGGCTCGACGCATTTCCTATCGTCCGAGAAATCGATGGAAATCCAAGCGGCGCTCGGCTCGGACATCGTTATGGCTTTCGACGAGTGCACCCAGTTTCCCGCTACCCGCGACGAAGCGCTCGCGTCGCTCCAACTCACCCAGCGATGGGCGAGACGATCAAAACAGCGGCTGAGCGAACTACACGCCGGTCCCGCCGCCGCCGCGGATGCCGGGATCGCGATAGTCAATCGGTCTCAGGCGTTGTTCGGAATCAATCAGGGCAGCACGTATCTCGATCTGCGTGAGCAAAGTCTTGAGGGGCTGGTCGAAGTCGGCTTTGATGGATACGCGATCGGCGGGCTGTCGGTCGGCGAGGAGAAGAGCGCGATGTTCGAAGTCGTCTCGCACATCGCTCCGCTGATGCCCGAGGACCGGCCTCGTTATCTGATGGGAGTCGGAGCGCCTGAAGACATCGTCGCAGCGGTCGCGCTCGGGGTCGATATGTTCGACTGCGTGATGCCGACACGCAACGCGCGAAACGGGCAGCTCTTCACCAGCCGCGGCAAATTGAACATCAAGAACGCGCGGTATAAGGACGACGCTCAGCCAATTGACGAGGTTTGTGGGTGCGCGGTGTGCGCGAGATATTCGCGAGCTTACGTGCGGCATTTGTATATGAGCGGAGAGATACTCGGGTCGGTGTTGAACTCGCTGCACAACGTGACCTTCTACCTTGACATGATGGGTATGATGAGGCAAGCTATCACGCTTGGCACGTTTAAGGAATGTAGTGATTCTTTTCTGAGCGGACTAGCACGCGGATTGGACTGATCCTCACCAAGGATTTCGGACCGTAGCCCCCGCGGGCGGAACCTCCCACTGGAAGTGCCAACACGTTTCAATGGACACAATCACAAATCTCGGTTCTTTGGCTTTTCTTCAGCCAGCCGGCGGACTCGGTGGACTCGCGGGATTACTGCCGTTCATCCTGATCTTTGTCATCTTCTACTTCCTGTTGATCCGTCCGCAGCAAAAGAAACAGCGGCTAGCCCAACTGGAAAGAGAGGCAATGCTGAAGGCGCTCAAGGCTGGCGACAAAGTTGTCACGAGTGGCGGGATCTACGGGACGATCGTCGCGGTGCGCGAGAAGGACGACACCGTACAATTGAGGATCGCGCAGTCGGTTTCGGTCGAAGCCGAACGCAGCGCGATCGTCCGATTGCAGCCTTCCGAGAAGGAAGCTGACGTGAGCAAATGAACGCTCGGGGCTTTGGCGCCGGGCTGCGGATTCATCGCAAGCTGAGCCTTTGCTCCAAACTAGTTTTCAAGGTGACGCAGCATGAAAAGCAAGATTAGAAACAGGGCCATCATCATTCTGCTCGTATCGATCGCGGGAATCGCGATAGTCTTCAGGCCTCATCACAAACCAGGGTTCAAGGACTTCACGAGTTGGTCGCAAATCAAACAGAACCTTTCGGAGAACATTCATCTGGGCCTCGATTTGCGCGGCGGTAGCCACCTTGTAATGCAGGTCCAAACAGACGAGGTGATCCAGAAGGTCACCCAGCGAAACGCCGAAGTGGCCCGCGCGAAGCTGCAAGAGAGGAATCTCCCCTTTTCCACCGTCAACGGCGATACGCCGGGCAAGGTAGTTGTCGACGTTGCCGACACCACAAAAAACTCGGACATCGTAAGGGAACTCGAGAGCGATTTCGGTTTGGACTGGACCATCACTGAGAAGGGGAACTCCATAACCGCCGCGCTTTCCGAAACGAAGCAAAACGAGTTGCGCCAAAAGGCCACCGAACAGGCGATGGCGATCATAGAGAACCGAGTCAACGCGTTTGGCGTCACCGAGCCTACGATTCAGAGGCAAGGCGGCGAGGGAACGTACCAAATAGTCATTCAAATGCCGGGCATCGATGATCCCGACCGAGTCAAGAACACGTTAAACGCGGATTCGAATCTCGAGTTGAAACTGGTTGCAAAAGGCACGCAGATTCCCTACCCGACCAAGGAACAAGCTGAAACAGCCGCAAAAACGACACCGCCGGGCACCGATACGTACACCAGCCAGTACGAAGTGGTCTTCTATCGCGAGCGCCCCGATGGCGGTGGCGCGGCGCAAGAAGGCTGGATCGTTGTCGGCAAGAACCCGGTAATCACCGGCCTCGATATGCGCGACGCCTCCGCTACATCGTCGCAATACGGCGGCACGGCATACGAAATTGACTTCTCGCTGCTGCCGGAGGGCGCAAGGCGATTCGGCGATGCAACCGGCAAGCATGTCGGCGACCAGTTGGCCATCGTGCTCAACAACGAGGTCAAGTCGGCTCCAAGTATCAAGAGCCAGATCAGCGATCGCGGTCAGATAACCGGCAACTACACAAAGAAAGCGGCCGAAGACCTCTCGTTGATACTGCGGTCAGGAGCCCTGCCGGCAAAGGCGGTCTACCTCGAGGAACGCACAGTCGGTCCGTCGCTGGGCGCGGATTCGATTCGGCAAGGCGTGACAGCCTCCATCGCGGGACTGCTCGCAGTGGTTGTCTTCATGCTCTACTACTATCGCGGCGCGGGATTCAACGCGGTGCTTGCGCTGGTCTTAAACCTGTTGCTGCTGGTAGCCGCGCTGGTAATGTTCGATGCGACACTTACTCTTCCGGGTATCGCGGGCGTCATCCTGACAATAGGTATGGCGGTGGACTCGAACGTGCTGATCTTTGAGCGAATACGAGAGGAGATGCGTAACGGCAAAGTGGTCGCATCGGCGGTCGATGTCGGGTTCAAGAAAGCATTCCTGACGATCATCGACACTCACGTGACAACAATCGTTTCGGCAGTCTTTCTGTTCGTTTTCGGTACCGGCCCGATACGCGGATTTGCGGTCACGTTGGTTGTAGGACTGCTGGCGAACCTATTCACCGCCATATTCGTTTCGAAGACGATTTTCTTGTGGCACCTTAACCGCAGCGCGCGTGTGGAGACATTAAGTATATAAGGACGTGAGGTGTGATGCGTGATCCGGTCACGCCTCACGATTCACGCATCACGGGTAACTATGGTAGAGCTATTCAGGGATCCTACAATCGACTGGATCAAAGCGAAGAAGTTCTTCATCGGCATCACGATTATCCTCTTGCTGTTGGGCGCAGTCGCGGTCCAGATTCGCGGCTTTAATCTCGGGGTCGACTTCACTGGCGGCACGATGATGACAGTGCGATTCCGAGAGGCCCCCTCGGTTGGGAGTATTCGGTCCGCGCTCAGCGATTCGAATATCGACACCTCGAAGGTGACGCTCCAGCCGGTAACAAGCCGGCCTAATGAGATGATCATCCACTCCCCGCAGCTGGACGCCGGGACTGAAGCCGAGCGTCGAGTGGATGAGGACAAGCGGACTATTATCGGCGCGCTGCAGCGGCTCAACCCGGCGGGCGATGTCTCGGCCGGCAAGATCAACATCAACAGTATTGACGCAGCCGGCATCGAGGCCGAACTGCGGCAGGTCGATCCGCTCGGGATCAGGGCGCAGTACTTCCCGACTGAGCATCCCTATCGGCAGATAGGCAATCAGATCATCGGCTTGCGCAACGGCCCGAATAGAGGCTTCTTCGGGGACATGAATGCGCTGCAAGGTCTCACTCCGGAAGTGAAGGATTTCCCCAACTTCGATCAAAACCAGGTTAAGGCCGTGATCCTCGACCGCTTCTACGCTGGCAAGATCGATTTGAATCTTGCAGGCATGGGTGAGATCGAGGAAGCGTTGGGCCGCATCGACCCGCTGGGAGTTGGGGCCGGCGCCGAAACCTATTCGAAAGCAGCTAAAGCCATAGCGGACTATCGCAGCAAGAGCAGTGGAGTTATAACCGACATCGGTCTTATTCAGACTCAGGACGTGTCGGCCGAACTGTTGGAAAAAATGCGCACCTACTTCACCGAAGGCACCTTCGCCGTAATCTCGGCCGACGTGGTTGGCGCGGTCGTCGGGAAGGACTTACGCAACCGGGCGATCTACGTGACGCTTGCGGCGCTGGCAGGAATGCTTGTGTACATCGCATTCCGGTTCGAGTGGATCTATGGAGTGGCGGCGGTACTTGCGGTCGTCCATGACGTGATGGTCACCCTCGGGATTTTCGCATTGTTTCAGTGGGAGATTAGCCTGACGGTCATTGCCGCACTGCTCACGCTGGTAGGCTATTCGATGAACGACACGATAGTCATCTTCGATCGCATACGCGAAAACACCAGATTGCGTCGAAAGGATAGCCTCGTCCAGTTGGCCAACGACGCAATCAACCAAACTCTGTCGCGAACGGTAATAACCTCCGGGCTGACGTTCCTTTCAGTCGTTGCGATAGTCCTGTTTGGAGGCGAAGTGCTGAGGGGTTTTGCGCTCGCTCTGACGATCGGAATCATAGTCGGCTGCTATTCGACTGTCGCGGTTGCGAGCCCTGTGATGCTGTGGTGGCAGTATATTACCGGAGGCAAGAAGGGCGCTCTTAAGGCGCGCTGACGCGAGGGCGCGCTTTGAGCGTCTTCTGGTTCAGGGCTGGTGATTTGCTGGTCGCGGGAACAAAGCTGGAATGTGCGGTGTCTAATCGGCTGAGAGTTTGAAAACTTCTTGACTAGATGGGATGGCGAGTGTAGACTCAGCCGGTTTTCAGCCTGACTCACAGCACAATAGCGTTTATTGACTAATCGGCGTTTCTTGTTTTACCCGTCTCTCCGGAGAGACGGTGGCGACCCCGTGAGGCATGTTTGGAAGCGAGGGCGTCATTCACTGATTGCTGGACACTCACGACGGCGCCGGTTGAAAGTCCTTCTCCGACCCATCGCAATAACCGGAGGTTAGTTCAATGTTCGACCAACTAGTAGAGTCGTCGCCAATCAAAAGGCGATCCGACCGGTGGATTTATTTCTGCGTGACCGGGGCGGTCTGGGTAGCGGTCCTGACGGCGGTGATCGTTTGGGGCATCGTGGCCTACGATGCCAAGCTCAACGAGCAGTTCAATCTGCTGACATTGCTTTCACCCCCGCCGCCACCCCCTCCTCCGCCACCCCCTCCTCCGGCAGCGGCTCCCCAAAAAGTAGTCAAGCAAGACGCGCCGGTGGGTTTCGTTTCGGCGAAAGAACCGCCCAAGGATATTAAGCCCCCTTCGCCAAAGCCGCCGGTTTTTGTCAGTAGCAATGTCGGCACCGAAGGTGGTCAACCGGGCGGTGTACCGGGCGGTGTGCCCGGTGGCGTCCCGGGTGGTGTTCCGGGCGGCATCGGTCCTACAGGTCCAGCAGAGCCGCCACCACCGCCGCCGCCAGAGCCGAAGAAGGAAGAACCGCCTAAGATCATCAGAAAGTCTGGAGGCGTGTTCCAGGGATCGGCGACCAGGCGCGTTGAGCCGACTTATCCGCCCCTTGCAAAGGCCGCGCGGGTGAACGGGTCGGTAGTAGTCGAAGTGACCGTCGACGAACAGGGCAACGTGATTTCAGCTCGCGCGATTTCGGGCCATCCCCTGCTTAAGGATGCGGCAGTAAATGCGGCAAGAGGCTGGAGGTTTAGTCCGACAATGTTGACGGGAGTGCCAGTGAAGGTGATTGGCACGATCACGTTCAACTTCAACCTGTGAGCATGAGGGCTACCGGTGACGCGCAGCCCTACCGTGCAACTATTCTAATTTGACTCTGGAGGGTTTCTACCAATGCTACTTCTTCTATCGAACATATGGCTGGCGGGCAACAAGCTCGCTTTCTTCTTGCTCCAGGAGGCGGCCGCCGGTGACAAGGGCGCGGCAAGCGGAACCGAGGACTTCTCGCTCTGGGGCATGATCCAGAAAATGCAGTGGCCTGCGCTGGTCGTGGCACTCGTACTGGCCATCATGAGCATGTATTCGATTGCCGTGATGGTCGAGCGCTGGCTGACCTTCAACGCAGCGCGAAACCAATCGCGACAGTTCGCACCAAAGGTTGCCGCCGCGCTGCGGGATAACCGCATTGACGAGGCAATAGCAATCTCCGATCGCCACAAGAAATCGCACCTGGCGATGGTGGTCAATGCCGGGCTTCAGGAGTTTCAGGCGCATCAGGCTGGATCCGACATATCGGGAACGACGATGGATGCTGCGCGGCGGGCGCTGCAACGCGCGACCGCGCTGAAGACTGCTGAACTGAAGCGCGGGCTCTCAGGACTGGCGACCATCGGATCTACGGCTCCGTTCGTGGGGCTGCTTGGAACGGTCATCGGGATCATCGGCGCATTCCAGGGAATGAAAGCGGCCGAAGGGACCGGGATCGCAGCGGTCGCGGGTGGCATCTCCGAAGCGCTGATCGAAACGGCGTTCGGTCTGCTGGTGGCAATCCCGGCGGTGTGGGCCTTCAACATCTTTACTAACAAGGTCGAGGCATTCACGATCGAGATGGACAACTCGTCATCGGAACTCATCGACTACTTCATCAAACGCCGCGAACTCAAGTGAGGTAACGCTATGTCAATGGCAGTAGGAAGCGGCGAAGGTGGCTACGTCGCTGATATCAACGTCACACCGATGGTCGACGTGATGCTGGTGCTCTTGATCATCTTCATGGTCATTGCGCCTATGTTGCAGAGCGGCGTCAGTGTCGCCTTGCCAAAATCGAAGTATCCAGACCCCGACCCAAACATCATCAAAGACACTTCGGCGGTTGTCGCCATACCTAACGACGGCGAGTTCTACATAGGCCGCGACAAGGTGGCACAGGCGGACATCGCCACCAGGATCAGGACGATCCTCAAGGACAAGCCCGTTCCTGATCAGGTCGTGTACATCAAGAGCGGCAAACTCGTGAAGTACGGAACCGTTGTGTCCATAATTGATTCGATTCGCGACGCGGGCTTCGACCGAATAGGGCTGGTCGCCGAAAAAGAGAAGTCGAGTTCGGGTGCGGGCGGCGATGAGCAATGAGAAACCGCTCTTGGAAGAGCTAGCATTTGGATGCGGGTGCTCCCTGCGAGCGCCCGCCGGATTTGTGCAACAAACACCAGGGAGGATGCTGCTTCACACACAGCAGCTTTAACACACATGGCATACGGAGAAGTTGACGAAGGACTCCATCATTCAAAAGGGCTGGGGCTCGCGCCCCCGAACATCAACGTCACCCCGCTGATCGACGTTTTGCTCGTGCTGCTGATCATATTCATGGTCATCCAGCCACAAAAGGAAGCGAAGTTCGAGTCACAGATCCCGCAGAAGCCCCAAGATACCAAGGACTCTGTGGTGCCGCCGTCGGACTTGCTTATGGTCGATGTCAAGATGCAGGGGGCCGGTCTCGATCAGCAGATCGAACTAAACAGTAGGGCCATGACGTTGGTGGAACTATCCACCACCCTTAAGGATCTGCTCGAACAGCGGCCCGACAAGACGGTATTCATCAAAGCGCCGAAGGATAAACAGTACGGTGACATCGTTTCGGTCATCGATGCGGTCAAAGGAGCTGGCGCACAACCGATCGGGCTTCAGATAGACTACCTGCAGTAAACAGGCTCGCCCCTCCTGCTGGAAACGGGGGCGCGGAATCAAGAACCGGAGGTATGAGCCTTGAACAACAAGAAGAACCTTGCCTTTCTGGTAATAATGGCGCTTGCAGTGATGACGCCGGGCTGCGGGGTGGTCAATAGCCTGCGCGCCAAGAACAGCCTCAACGACGGCGTGCGCGAATTCAACAAGGGCAAGTATAAATTGGCCGAAGAGAAGTTTGCCGACTCGCTTAAGCTGAACCCCGATCTGACGAACGCACAGCTATTCTATGCGCGCGCGCTCAACGCACAGTTTGACCAGAGCATGACGGACGAACTCGGCAAGAAAACCATCGACGCTTACGACGAGATCATCAGCAAGAATGCGGATAAGGCCGACGTGATGGATCAAGCCCTGGCCTTCAAGGCGAGCATCTACGGCCAGCTTACGAAAGCCAACCCCGATAGGGCGAGTGAATACCGGGCGCTGGAGCGCGAGACCCACGAGAAGAGGGCGACACTGTCGTCGACGACAGCGAAGACCAAGGCTGTTATCTACTACACTCTGGGCGTGGGCTACTGGCGAGAATCTTACGACATGAACGCCGGGTATCTCTCTAAGAACAGACCGGTACCACCAGAGATCCTTGAGAAGATGAAGCCGATTGTTCAGAAAGCGCACGAGTACTTGCAGAAGGCGATATCGGCAGACGCGAATTACGCCGACGCCTGGTTCTACGAAAAGCTCGTCTACATTGAAGAGATGAAGTACTCTCCCTCAAAACAAAACGAATTGAAGGCTAAGGCTTTCGAGATGCAGGACAAGTACACGGCGATGCAAAAGGCGCAACAGCAGCAAGCTGCCACCGAAGCATCTCCGCCCGCGAAATGAAGTAGCTTCCCTCCTGTGCTAGAATTCAGGTGACACTCTCAAAAAGGGTGATCACCTTTTTTCTTTTTGGCATATTTTTCCGGCCTGGCATCAGCAATGATTCGGTTCGAAACGATAATAGAAAAGCTTCGAAAGAACCATCCCGACGCCGACGAGGAGCTTCTCCGCCGGGCGTACTTGTTCTCGGCGCGCCAGCATCGGGGACAGACGCGACAGTCCGGCGAGCCATATCTTGTCCACCCACTCGAAGTCGCAAACATTCTGGCCGATCTCAACCTCGACCCGATCTGCGTCGCGACGGGATTGTTGCACGACATCGTTGAAGACACCGAAACGTCCGCCGAAGAGATTGAAGAATACTTCGGTCCCGAAATCGCTCACCTGGTAGACGGGCTCACGAAGATATCCAAACTCGATCACGCCTCCAGCGAGGAACGCCAGGCGCTCAATATGCGCAAGATGTTGCTGGCGATGGTGGACGATGTGCGCGTTGTGCTGATCAAACTCGCCGACCGGCTGCACAACATGCGCACACTTGAGTACCTTCCCGGCGAAAAGCGACGAAGGATTGCACAGGAAACGCTCGACGTCTACGCGCCGATCGCCCACCGCCTTGGTATGGCTCGCGTGCGAGGCGAACTCGAAGACCTGGCTTTCAAACACCTCGAGCCCGAGGAATACCAGAAATTGAAGGAACTGGTCGAGAGCCGACGCTCACGGTTGGAAGCGTTTTTTGAAGAAGTAAAACAGCGGATACTCGATATGATGGCGATCTCGGGAATCCAGATTGTTCACATCGAAGGCCGAATAAAACGGCTCTTTTCGATCTATCAAAAGCTCCGCCGGCAGCAAATCACCATCGACCAGGTCTACGATCTGGTGGCCATGCGAATAATCACTGAATCAGTCAAGGATTGTTACGCTGCGTTGGGTGTGATTCACACAGCCTGGAAGCCGATTCCGGGCCGCTTCAAGGATTGGATAGCGATACCACGGGAGAATTTCTATCAGTCGTTGCACACATCGGTGGTAGGCGAGGGCGGTCAACCCTTCGAAGTCCAGATCCGTACACGCGAGATGCAATC
>Ga0255312_1000212_pt1 | contig 10535 bp, 12 predicted proteins | sample EtOH5_T0_E5_meta_FD_202081 | JGI IMG/M metagenome (GOLD analysis project Ga0255312, IMG submission 202081) | Sandy soil microbial communities from University of British Columbia, Vancouver, Canada - EtOH5_T0_E5 | ecosystem: Engineered > Artificial ecosystem > Sand microcosm > Unclassified ...
AAGGACCTCGAGCGCCTGCTGAAGTACTCGGGATTCGGCTAGAATCGCCGCCTTTACGGCCATGACCACCTATACCTCCGCTGCGGCGCGCAGCCTGGCGCTGCGCCTTGCACCGATGGCGCGCAGCGCGCGCGCCTACTACGCGCTCACCAAGCCGCGCGTGGTGTGGCTCATCGTCTTCACGGCCGTGATCGGAATGTTCCTCGCCACTCCGGGGATGGTCCCTGCGGCGCTGCTGCTGGCGGCAACCGGCGGAATCGCGCTGGTCGCGGCGGCGGCCGCCGCGGTGAACTGCCTGGTCGAACAGGGAATCGACGCCACGATGCAACGTACGCGCCGGCGCCCGCTGCCGCGCGGCGAATTGACGGCGCTGCAGACGCTCGTGTTCTCGGGCGCGATCGGCGGTGCCGGGCTGTGGCTGCTGGCGCGCTACGTCAACGAACTCACCATGTGGCTGACGCTCGCGACCTTCGTCGGCTACGCGATCGTGTACACGGTGATCCTCAAGCCGGCGACGCCGCAGAACATCGTGATCGGCGGTGCCTCGGGGGCGATGCCCCCCGTACTCGGCTGGGCGGCGGCAACCGGCGAAGTGTCGCTCGAGGCGTCGCTCCTGTTCCTCATCATTTTTGCCTGGACGCCGCCGCATTTCTGGTCGCTGGCGCTGTATCGAACCGAGGACTACGCCAGGGCGGGGCTACCGATGCTGCCGGTGACGCACGGCAAGGCCTACACCCGGCTGCAGGTCCTGCTCTACACGCTGATCCTGTTCGCGGTCTCGCTGCTGCCGTTCGCGGTCCGCATGAGCGGCTGGCTCTACTTCGCCGCCGCGCTCGCGCTGGGCATCGCATTTCTGACCTACGCGGTGCGCATCTACGTCGCTTACAGCGATGCCCTCGCGCGCCGCACGTTCCGCTTCTCGATCACGTATCTCGCCGCGCTCTTCGCGGCGCTGCTCGTTGACCATTATCTGGCGCTCTAGCTTCGCGCTGCTCGCCGCCGCGCTGCTCGCCGCGTGCCAGCCGGGCGGGCCGAAGTTCAAGAACACCGACATCACCGGCGCCGATTACGGCCGCGGCTTCGCGCTTACCGACCAGTCGGGAAGGCCCCGCACGCTGGCCGATTTCCGCGGCCAGCTGGTGGTGCTGACGTTCGGCTTCACGCATTGCCCCGATATCTGTCCGACCATCCTCGCGGATCTCGCCGGCGTGATGAAAGGCCTCGGCCGGGACGCCGAGCGGGTGCAGGTGCTCTTCATCACGGTGGATCCGGAGCGCGACACGCGCGAGCTGCTGGCGCGCTACGTCGCCGCCTTCGACGCGCGATTTCTGGGACTGTCCGGCGACCTCGAGGCGACCCGGCAGACGGCGAAAGAATTCAAGGTCTTCTTCGAGAAGCGCAAGGCGGGCGAGGGCTACAGCGTCGACCACAGCGCGCAGAGTTACGTCATCGACGCGCAGGGTCGCCTGCGGCTGTTCGTGCGGCAAGAGCGCATTGCCGCCGACCTGGCGGACGATCTGCGGACCTTGCTGGCGGAGTGACGCGCCGCCGCCGGGGCGGCGCGATGAGCAAGCCTACGCGGCTGCAGTCGCCGTCCGCTGCACCGGCGCAGCCTTCGCCTCGATGGCTTTGCGCATCTTTTCCATGGCCTTGGCCTCGATCTGGCGGATCCGCTCTGCCGACACCTTGAACTCGGCGGCGAGTTCGTGCAGGGTCGCGGCGTCCTTTTCCTTCAGCCAGCGTGCTTCGACGATGCGCCGGCTGCGCGGATCGAGTGCGGCGAGCGCGGTCTGCAATCCGCTGGCGCCGTCGCGCGCGTCCTCTTTGGACTCCAGGATGCGAGAAGGTTCGGACTCGGGGTCCGCGGCGAGGTAGTGGGCCGGGGCGTAGGCCTCGTCGTCGCTTTCGTCGGCTTCGAATGCGAGCTCGTGCCCGGCAAGGCGCGTCTCCATCTCCGCCACTTCGTCGGGTTTGACCTTGAGTTCGCGGGCGATGCGGCGGATTTCCTCGGCGCTCAACGGGGCCAGACCCGGCTTCATGGAGCGCAGATTGAAAAACAGCTTCCGTTGGGCCTTGGTGGTGGCGACCTTGATCAGGCGCCAGTTGCGCAGGATGTATTCGTGGATCTCGGCTTTGACCCAGTGAATCGCGAACGAGACCAGGCGCACGCCGCGTGCCGGGTCGAAGCGCTTCACCGCCTTCATCAGGCCGATGTTGCCTTCCTGGATCAGGTCGGCGTGCGGCAGGCCGTAGCCGAGGTAACCACGCGCGACCGCGACGACGAGCCGCAGGTGCGACAGAACCAGCTGGCGCGCGCCTTCAAGATCGCCGTCGTCACGGAAACGCCGCGCCAACTCGCGCTCGTCCGCCGCGCTCAGAATCGGAAAGCGATTCACCGTCTGGATATACGCCTCCAGACTTCCAGCCCCCATCGGAACGGGGAGCGTCATCGGCAATGTCATTACCGTACCGGTGCTCACAGGGTCTCTCCTTTGCGGCAATATTAGCACTCTCGAAATTAGAGTGCTAATCCCTCATCAGGTTCCCCTAGGTATCAAGTCATTCACCATGAATTCTAGGTTATTTGACGTAAGTGTACACTCACTGACATATACGAACCCAGCCATCCGAGAAGGCCGGCGAAAGCAAGGATGCTGAGGGCGTCGGCGGCGCCGGGGAATCCGAGCCGAAACGTCGATCCATAGGAGCTTGCCAGTTCCTGCACTCCGACATTGAGTGCGCTCAGGCCGAGCCACAGGATCGCGAGCGCCACGAGTCCGCCCGCCACTCCCTGGGCAAAGCCGAAGTAGTAGAACGGCCGCGCAATGTAGCCATCGGTCGCGCCGATCAGCCGCGAGACCTCGATTTCTTCCGCGTGCGTCAGGATCTGCAGCCGGATGGTGTTGAACGTGACCGCGACCAAGCCGACCGCGAGCAACGCAGCCAATACCCCAATGGCGATCCGGCCTGTGGCCGCGATCGCGGCCAGCCGGCGTGCCCAGGCCGAATCGACCTGCACATGGGCCACGCCGCCGAGCAGGCGCAGGTCGCGCGCCAGAGCGTCGAGCGCCTCCGGCGCGGCGTCCCGCGCACGCACGACAAACGCGTCGGGCAGCGGGTTCTGGCCAAGCGCCGCCACCACCTCGGCGAGACCCTCGGTTGCACGGAGGCTCTTGAGCGCCTCCTCGCGTGGTACGAAGCGTGCCGCTGCGACGCGCGTGTCGGCCCTGAGCCTCGCGGCAACGGCGTCCGACTCCGCTTTCGTCGCCGCGGCTTGCAGAAACAGCGACAGTTGGGGTTCCGGCGAAAAGCGCTGGGTCACCGCGAGCAGGTTCGCCAGCAGCACATGGCCGCCCGCCGGCAAGGCGAGCACTACCCCGATCACCAGTGCATTGAGCAGCGTCGCCGACTTCTGGGCGAGGAGCTTGCCCAGTGCGGCTGCAAACGCCTGCCGGTGGTGTCTCAGCCAGGCGCGCATCAGGGCAGCAGGCGACCGGCGGCGAGCCGCAGTACGCGCCCGGCATAGCCGGCGAGGGTCGCCTCATCGTGCGTTGCGATCAGCACCGTGACCCCCACCTGGTTGAAGGCGAAGAAGATATCCAGGATGCCGCGCGCCGACTCGGCGTCCAGGTTCGCCGTCGGCTCATCGGCGACCAGGATCGCCGGGCGGTTCACGACAGCGCGTGCGATCGCCAGCCGCTGCTGCTCGCCGCCCGAGAGCTGCACCGGGCTGGCGCGCTCGCGTCCGAGCAGCCCGACCTTGTCGAGCGCGGCGCGCGCACGGCGCTCGGCTTCCCTCGGCGAATGGTCGCTGAAGGCGAGCGGCAGCACGACGTTGTCATAGACGCAGCGATCGTAAAGCAACTTCTGGTCCTGGAAGACCAGGCCGAGATTGCGCCGCAGATAGGGCAGGGCCGCGCGCCGCAGCGCGCCGACGTTCTGCCCATTCACCAGCACGGTCCCCGCACTCGGCCGCTCGATGGCGGGAATCAGCTTGAGCAGCGTCGATTTGCCGGCACCCGAGCGGCCCACGACGAACGCGAGCTCGCCGGCCTCGAGCGCGAACGAAACGTCGCTCAAGACCTCGTGACCGCCGGGATAGCGCTTCGAGACGCCGGAAAAGCTAATCAACCAGGGCCTCGACGAAATCGCGCGCGACGAACGGACGCAGATCGTCGACGCCCTCGCCGACACCGACGAAATAGAGCGGCGGCATCTTGCGTTGCGCATCTCCCGCGCGCGCGTGCGCAATGGCGCATACCACGCCGCCCCGCGCCGTGCCGTCGAGCTTGGTCAGGATCAGCCCCGTCAACCCGAGCGCGTCGTCGAACGCCCGCACCTGGGCAAGCGCGTTCTGCCCGTTGTTGGCGTCGAGCACCAGCAGCACCTCGTGAGGCGCGCCGGGCAGCGCCTTCGCCACGACCCGCTGCACCTTGCGGATTTCCTCCATCAGGTGCAGCTGGGTCGGCAGCCGGCCAGCAGTGTCCGCAATCAGGACGTCGATGCCGCGCGCCTGCGCCGCGCTCACGGCGTCGAACACGAGGGCCGCCGGATCGCTGCCCTGCTGGCCGATCACGGGAACGCCATTGCGCAGGCCCCAGGCCGCGAGCTGCTCGCGCGCGGCGGCGCGAAAGGTATCGCCTGCCGCGAGCATGACGCTGCGGCCCTGTGCCTGCAGCCACTTGGCGAGCTTGCCGATCGAGGTCGTCTTGCCCGAGCCGTTGACGCCGGCCATCAGGATGATGAACGGCCTCGCGCGCCGCGCATCGAGCGGGCGCTCGAGCGGTGCGACCAGCTCGAGCAGCTCCGCTTTGAGCGCCTGTTTCAGCCCGGCGCCGTCCTCGATGCGTTCACGGCGCGCGCGACCGCGCAGGCGGGCAATAAGCGCGGCCGAGGCCTCGACCCCGCAATCGGCGGTGATCAGGGCGGCTTCGAGCTCCTCGAACAGCGCCTCGTCGATCACCCGGCGGCGCAGCAACTGATCGAGGTTCCCGCCGAGCGCCTGGCGCGTGCGCGCCAAGCCGGCCTTGAGCCGCGTCGCCCAGGAAGTCGCTGCTAACATGAATGCGTGAATTCTAGCAAAGGCCGCACGGCATCCGCGGGGCGCGGGCGCGTGCGCATCATCGCGGGCGCGTATCGCCGCCGCCTGATCGAAGTGGCGCCGCGACCCGAACTGCGGCCGACGCCGGACCGCGTGCGCGAGACGCTGTTCAACTGGCTCGGCCAGGATCTGCACGGCCTGGCGTGCCTCGATCTGTACGCCGGCAGCGGGGCGCTGGGATTCGAAGCCGCCTCGCGCGGCGCCGCCCGGGTGGTGCTGGTGGAACGGGACCGTGCGGCGCTGGCGCAGCTCGGGCGCAACCGGTCGGCGCTCGGGGCGCCGCAGGTCGAGATCGTGGCCGCCGACGCATTGCGCTTTCTCGAGCGCACGCGCGAGCGCTTCGACGTGGTTTTCCTCGACCCGCCGTTCAGGCAGAATGCGTGGCCGGCTCTGGCCGCGCGCCTGCCGCAGCGCCTTGCGCCGCGTGCGCGCGTCTATTTCGAGGGGCCGCAGCCGGCAGCGGCGCCGGCGCCGTGGCGCGAGCTGCGGCACGGGCGCGCGGGCGAAGTGAGCTACCAACTGCTGGAATGGGACGCACATGATCCGAGCGGTATATCCGGGAACGTTTGATCCGCTGACACGCGGCCACGAAGAGCTGGTGCGGCGCGCGTCGACGCTGTTCGAGACGATCGTCCTCGGCATTGCCGACAGCCGCGCCAAGCGGCCTTTCTTCAGCCTGCACGAGCGCATCGACATGGCCCGCACCGTGCTCGGCGGTCTTCCGAACGTCACGGTGGTCGGGTTCAGCGGGTTGCTGATCGATTTCGCGCGCAAGCAGGGTGCGCGCGCGATCGTGCGCGGGCTGCGTGCGGTGTCCGATTTCGAATACGAGTTCCAGCTCGCCGGGATGAACCGCAATCTCTACCCGGAAGTCGAGACGGTGTTCCTGACGCCATCGGAGCAGCACATGTTCATCTCGGCGACGCTGGTGCGCGAGATCGCCACCCTGGGCGGCGATGTCAGCAAGTTCGTGCACCCCTACGTGTGCGCGAAACTGACCGAGAAGGTCAAGTCGCTGGGGGGCTAGCGCTGGCAGCGCGGGCAGTAGTACGTCGCGCGCTGTCCCTGGATGATGCGCCGGATGGGCATGCGGCAGCGGCGGCAGGGTTCGCCGGCGCGGCCGTAGACCCAGTGACGCATCTGGAAACAACCCAGTTCGCCCGCCGCGCCGACGAAATCGCGCAGCGACGAGCCGCCGGCGCGGATCGCGGCGCGCAGCGTCTGCCGGATCGCGGCGGCCAGCGCGGCGCAGCGCGCCGCCGACAGGCGGCGCGCCGGGGTCTGCGGGCGGATGCCGGCCAGAAAGAGGCTCTCCGACGCGTAGATGTTGCCGACGCCGACGACGCGCCGTCCGTCCATCAGAAACTGCTTGATCGACGTGCGATGCGCGCGCGTCAGCGCGCGCAGGCGCTCGGCATCGAAGCCGCGCGACAGGGGCTCGATGCCGAGATGGCGCAGCAGCGGATGCGACTCGGGCGGTGCCTCGGTCCAGAGCACGGCGCCGAAGCGTCGCGGGTCGCGCAGCCGCAGCAAGCGCTGCTGCCCCGCGTGCCTGCCGGGCGCGAGCGCGAAATCGACGTGGTCGTGCTTGCCGGGAGGCACGCGCGCATCGACCAGCCGCAGACTTCCGGACATGCCGAGATGCACGATCAGGTGGCCGGTGCCGCAATCGATGAGCAGGAACTTGCCGCGGCGCCTGAGCGCGCGCACGGTGCGGCCCGCCAGTCGCGCCACCGACGGCGGCACGCGCCAGCGCAAGCGCGGTTCGCGCACCGTGATGGCGGCGATCTTGCGGCCCACCAGATGCGGCGCAATACCGCGACGCGTGACTTCGACTTCGGGCAGCTCCGGCACGGTGTTCCTCGGCTTGTGCGGGGCATCAAATATACCTACACTGACCGACCCATGCCGTTCCGTGCCTTGATTGCGCTGCTTGCGGCGCTTGCCGCGTTGCACGTTCAGGCGCAGGTTCAGGACCCGGACGATGACGACGAGGACGCGCCGCCAGCCGCCGCGGCGGCCGCGCCGCAGCGGCCAGAGAAGCTGCCGCTGCACGAACTCAGCGAACCGACGCTCTACGAGCTGCTGCTCGGCGAGATCGCGCTGCAGCGTGGCGACGCCGATCTGGCGGCCAAGACTTACCTGCGCTTGGCCAAGCGTACGCGCGATCCGCGCGTGGCACGCCGCGCGACAGAAGTCGCGAATTTCGCGCGTGCCCCGGCACTTGCGCTCGAGGCGGCGCGCATCTGGCACGCGGCCGATGCGAAATCGCCGCAGGCGCTGCGCATGCTCACCGCGCTGCTCGTCAACGCGCGCCGCGTGGACGAGGCCGAGCCTTACATCGGGAAGTTGCTGGCCGCCGACGGCCAATCCGCGGCCGACGGCCTGATGCAGCTCGGCCAGCTGCTGGCGCAGAACCCGGACAAGGCCGCCAACCTGCGCGTCGTGCAGCGGGTTGCGGGGCGCTACGCAGGTCTTCCCGAGGCGCACCTCGCGGTGGCGCAAGCGGCGATTGCCGCCGACGACGAGGCGCTCGCGCTGGGCGAACTCAGGCGCGCGGCCGAGTTGCGGCCGGATTGGGAGCATGCGGCGATCTACGAGGCGCAGCTGCTGCGGCGCAAATCCCCGGAGGCTGCGGTCAAGCGCCTCACCGGATTCCTGGACCGCTTTCCGAAATCGCGCGACGTGCGTCTCGGCCTGGCGCGCCTGCTGATCGGCGAGAAGCGCTACCCGGAAGCGCGCGCCCAGTTCCAGGCGCTGCTGGCGATTCACAAGGACGACATGGACGCGATGTATGGCGTCGGCCTGCTGGCTATGCAGGCCAAGGAATACGGCATTGCCGAGACCAATCTGAAGCGGCTGCTCGAGCTCGGCTATCGCGACGCGAACGGCGTGCGCTTCACCCTGGGCCAGCTGGCGGAAGAGCAAAAGGACTGGCCCCGCGCCATCGACTGGTACCGGACGATCGAGCAGGGCGAGCAGGCCTTTGCCGCGCGCCTGCGCACGGCCAACGTGCTTGCGCGCCAAGGCAAGCTCGAGGAGGCGCGCGCGCATCTGCGCAGCGCCGCGGCCGGCGGCGGCCAGCAGCAGGTGCAACTGCTGGTCGCCGAGGCGCAGCTGCTGCGCGAGGCGAACCGCCACCGCGAGGCGTTCGAACTGCTCGGCGGTGCGCTGGAGAAGAATCCGGACCAGCCGGACCTGCTGTATGACCACGCGCTGACCGCCGAGAAACTGGAGCGCGTCGATATCCTCGAATCCAACTTGCGCAAGCTCATCCAGGTGCGGCCGGACCACGCGCATGCCTACAACGCGCTCGGCTATTCGCTGGCCGATCGCAACGAGCGGCTGCCGGAAGCGCGCAAGCTGATCGAGCGGGCGCTCGAGATCGCGCCCGACGATTCCTTCATCATCGACTCGATGGGCTGGGTGCTGTACCGCATGGGGGACCTGAAAGGTGCAGTGGAGCACCTGCGCCGCGCCTGGCGCGGGCGCCCCGATGGCGACATCGGCGCGCACCTCGGCGAAGTCCTGTGGGTGATGGGGGAGCGCGGCGAAGCCGAGCGCATCTGGAAAGAGGCGGCCGAGGCCAGTCCGGAGAACGAGACGCTGCAGAAGACCATCAAGCGTCTCAAGCGGTGAGGTTCCACGCCGCGGCGCGCGCGCTCGCGCTCGCCGCCACGCTCCTCGTGACCGCCTGCGCCGAACTGGAGTTGCGTCTGCCCGCGGACGACATCCGTTTTGAGCTCGCCGGTCGCATCGCGGTGCGCTACCGCGAGGAAGCCTCTTCCGGCAATATCGCTTGGCGCCACGGCGGCTCGGGCGACGAGGTTCTCATCACGAACCCGCTCGGCCAGGGGGTCGCCCGCGTCGTGCGCACCGCCGATGGCGTCGTTCTGTACGGACCCGATGGGCGCGAGCATCGGGCCGCCGACGCCGAGACGCTGACCGAGCAGGTGCTCGGCTTTCGCCTGCCCCTGGAGGGATTGGCCGACTGGGTGCGCGCGCGTCCGGGACCTGGCGCTTACGAGGTGCGGCGCGACGCCGGTGGCCGTTTGGCCGAGTTGCAGCAATCCGGCTGGAAAATCGAGTACCTGGAATGGGGTGAGGACGCTCGCCGGCCTGCGCGGCTCAAGCTGACCTATCCCGGCGTCGAATTGCGCCTCGCGATTGCGGAGTGGAAATGACGCCCGCCTGGGAGTGGTATCCGGCGCCGGGCAAGCTCAACCTGCTGCTGCACGTGCTCGGCCGTCGCGACGACGGCTACCACGAGCTGCAGACCGTGTACCGGTTGATCGACTGGCAGGATCGCGTCGGCATCCGCTTGCGAGCGGACGGCGAAATCTGCCGCGCGTCTCCATTGCCCGGCGTAGCGCCGGAAGAGGATTTGTGCGTGCGGGCCGCGCGGCTGCTCAAGTCGGCGAGCGGCTGCGCGCTCGGCGCCGACCTTGCCGTGGAGAAGAACCTGCCGCTCGGCGGCGGTCTCGGCGGCGGCTCCTCGGACGCGGCCACGGCGCTGCTGGTTCTCAACCGCCTGTGGAACGCCGACTTGTCGCGCGCCGCGCTGATGCAACTCGGCGCGCGGCTGGGGGCGGACGTGCCGGTGTTCGTCTTTGGCCGCAACGCGCTGGGGGAAGGCATCGGCGAGCGCCTCACGGCGCTGCCCCTACCGGCGGCCTGGTATCTCGTGCTGGTGCCGCCCGTGAGCGTGGCCACGGCCTCGATTTTCGGCGATAACGCGTTGACACGTAACACGAAAGCACTCAGAATACCGCCCTTTTTCCGCGGCCTCGGCGGAAACGATCTCGAAGCCGTCGCGGTGCGCCGGTATCCCGCGATCGGGACGCATCTGGAATGGTTGCGGGCGCACCGGCGCGATGCGCGCATGACGGGTTCCGGCGCGTGCGTATTTGCGGAATTGGAGAGCGGCGCGGAAGCGCACGCGCTGCTCGCGGAACTGCCGGGCGGCATGCGGGGTTATGTGGCCCGCGGCCTGGAGCATCACCCGCTACACGACTGGGCGAGCTGATTGATAGAGACGGGTGGGGAGTCGCCAAGCTGGTCTAAGGCACCGGATTTTGATTCCGGCATTCCCAGGTTCGAATCCTGGCTCCCCAGCCACCTGACAACGCGAACGGGACGAGAAACGCACATGGCCGCGATGCCGCTCGAGCGCCTGATGGTGTTTACCGGAAACGCCAACTTGCGCCTTGCGCAGGAGGTCGCGAAGCATCTCAACCTGTCACTCGGGCGCGCGATCGTGGACCGGTTCTCCGACGGCGAGGTGCTGATCGAGATCCTGGAGAACGTGCGCGGCAAGGACGTGTTCGTGCTGCAGTCGACGTGCAGCCCGACCAACGACAACCTGATGGAGCTGATGGTGATGGTGGATGCGCTCAAGCGCTCCTCGGCCGCGCGGGTCAGTGCCGCAATCCCG
>Ga0255312_1000213_pt1 | contig 10531 bp, 13 predicted proteins | sample EtOH5_T0_E5_meta_FD_202081 | JGI IMG/M metagenome (GOLD analysis project Ga0255312, IMG submission 202081) | Sandy soil microbial communities from University of British Columbia, Vancouver, Canada - EtOH5_T0_E5 | ecosystem: Engineered > Artificial ecosystem > Sand microcosm > Unclassified ...
CGTTTTAGATGCCAGTTACCCCATCTTTGAAGAAAAATATGTGAAAGAGTCTTCCAAAGCCTATCCTGTTGCCATCAATGGTAAAACAAGAACTGAATTGACCATTGCCCTCGATGCCACGCAACAACAGGTGGAAGAAATTGTACTGAAAGATGACACAGTGAAGAAATGGCTGGATGGCAAGCCACCGAAGAAAATCATCTATGTAAAAAATAAGATGATTAATGTGGTATTTTAATAAGAATACAAGAAAGGAAAAATCATCCCAAAAGCCTGGGCTGTGTGTTGGTGGCCTCACCTAACGGGGGAGATCGGGAGGGGGCTTTATACCTTCTTCAACTTCCGTTGCCTTGACTTCAGTTTCTTCTGAATAAAATCACTTAGCCTGTACTGGCTTAATATTTCTTCAGGTATATGTGAAGCACCCCTGATAAGACCAATACATTGCGGTTGGTTGCAGTAACATTGAAAAGGGCTGGCCATATCCCATTCTGTTGATGGATAAAAAAAAGTAAACTCCTCACCGTTTTCGATGTCCTGCAGAGCAACTACCTGCATGGCGGTTGTATCAAAAAAACAATTGGGATTGCAACCATGATTGATATGCTGCAAAAAATAAGGATGTAATGCAATATGCTCTTTGTTGCCGGTTTGTACTGTCAGGTAAGAGGGTTTGTTTGAAACAAAAGCAGCACCGAACGGGCTGATGATTTCACCTTTGTGGAATGAGCGCAGCGCAAACAATGTTTGCTGACCGGTGATATTGTCTCTTCTTGTTTCAGCGAAATGATGATTGGTCACGACCGTGTAATCACGGCTTTTAGCTGGGTTGGCTTGCATAGCGGGTTAGTAAATGGGTTATTAATTGTTAACAATTGAAATTATAAATAATAACCAAACTAACAAATTATTAATTATTCACAATGTTCATTTCTTTGTTAGTTGTATAACAGCACTGGTCTCTTCAGTGCTTCTTAACATGGCTTCATAACGTTTGTTATTAACTATAGCCAGCATATAAGAAGTGTTGGGTGGAATAGAACCGAGGTTTTCAGCAACCATGATCAATTCAGTGGTTTCATTCAGTTCGCTTACCGGTAACTTGATTGTATAGGCCGATGCGGTGAGACGGATATGCTGAAATATAAGCTTGTCATTCAGGAAAAGAGATATGGAATCACCATCTATCTCGGCATTATCATAAAACCGGAGTTCGATAGAATCCCCTACCAGCGGGATTTCCATGGTATATACTTTCTTTCTTGAAACAAACTTTTCTTCAATGGTTGGGGCCGGGGAGGTAATGATTTTCTTTTCTTCTGGTTTGGGTATTGATTGCTTGATAACCGGTTCAGTCTTTTCAACTGTCTTTTCAATGGGCTTATTTATTATTATGTCCGGTTTCGGCTTTTGGGGAGGAACGATTATTTCTTTATCTGTTGTTGATGTAATGGTTGCGATACTGTCTATAATATAAGGATCATTGGCGCCGACTGTATAATTCTCAATCACAAAATCCCATTCGTCATGAAAAACTCCTTCCCCGGTTTTTTGCAGATCAACAGGTCCTTTTATTTTATCAGGGTTATCTTTCAAAGCCGCATTTCCATCCAATAACATTTTACCGCTACCCGGGCAATTAAAGTCAGCTGTGGATAAATATGGAATTTTACCGGGTGTACTGAAGATGGATTTAGCTGTTCTTTCTTCAATTAACTGGTCATCCCACCATATAGCGCTGTTGGTATTGGGATCAAAATATCCTTTGATAGAATAGCGGCGGTAATTATTGGATGATTCATAGTAATAAGAAGTGCCGGTAAGACTGTCGCCATTTTGTATAATTTTCAACTCCACTTTCTTTTTATCAATCTTTCCTTCCCAGATGCCGGTAATCATCTGGGCGAAAGAAAAAGAGGTAATCGTAAATAAGACAAGGAAAACAACAAAGTATTTTTTCATGAATGAGTTTGGAGTGTGATTGAAAAACGTTTTTAAGGAATTAATATTTTACCCTTTTACCAATGAAACTCTGACGGGCAAAAATCAGGCTAACTTTATGCAGTAATGTCAACTAATCTTAACGATATTTTAAAGAAGCACCAGGCGGAGTTTCATGCTGTCGTGCCTTTTAACCCAATAATAGATGAATTGCTTCCGCTTGACTTTACAGAAAATAATAAGGAACTGACAACAGAGATACTTAATGATACCAATAAGTATTCAGATTACATTTTCAATAAACTAAAACAGGCGAATGCGAAATATGGTATCGGCGGATATGCAGAACACAGAACTGTATATAGTCGCAGCAAATTATTTGGACCTTCGAAAGTCTCTCCGCCAACTGGCGGAGGAGATTTAGAAGGGGCCGAGCCAAGGCGGTTACATTTAGGAACTGATATCTGGGGTCCGGCTAATACACCTGTAATGGCACCGCTGAATGGCATCATTCACAGCTTTGCCTTCAACGATAATTTCGGTGATTACGGAACAACAATCATCCTGACACATCAGTTAGAGGGGGTGTCTTTCCATACGCTGCATGGCCATCTCAGTTTGAACTCAATAAAAAATTTACAGGAAGGAAATTTAGTAAGGAAGGGAGATGTGTTTGCAGAGTTCGGAATGCAGTTTGAAAACGGGCATTGGCCACCACATTTGCATTTCCAGGTTATTATTGATCTGGAAGGATGGAACGGTGATTATCCAGGGGTATGTAAATTTTCTGAAAAAGAAGAGTGGTTGCAGAATTGTCCCGATCCGGATTTGATACTCCGGATGAAACCCCCATCCCCTAAAGGGGAGTAAGAATTCAGAGTAATGATTTTACAATCTGCTCCCATTCTTCCTCCAATGAAACAGATGGTCTTTTTCTTCCAGCACGGTTGTACCAGTAATCAGCATTCCAGGTATCACCTTCTTTACGGTGCAGGTAAGCATGAATCCATGCTGCATTATTGTCTTCTATACCCTGTATAATATTATGTGCTTTCTCCCAATCACCTTTAGCATCATACCAAAGCGCTTTCAGATAATCAGAAACTGTTGATGGGGCTGATGCAGAAGAAAGACTTTCCTTATACTGTTCAAGGGTCATGGTTCAAAAATAAAAAAGTCCTGTCATACAGGACTCTAAGGATGATTTAGAACCAAGTTACATCTTCAGCAATTTAAACGCATGCGTCCATTGATTCCTGATAAAACCCGGAATGCACCAAAGTATGCACAAGGGTTCAATAGCCCGGGCTGCTTCTACTTTACCCATATCCTCAGTTTCCCAGCCGAATGTAGTAAGAATGCCTGTAACAGTTTTCTTTGCCTCTTCATCATTCCCGCAAATAAACATGGTTGGAACACCGCCAGGAAACTTTGGCTTATACATAAACGCATTACCAACACTGTTGAAAGCTTTTACCACTTTCGCATCAGCGATTAAGTTCTGAATTCTCTCCATCAATGATTCTTCAAGAGTGGTAAAATATTTCAGCACTCCATTATCCGGCGGTACTGCCGCAATAGGATTCGTAGCATCAATGACAATCTTATCAGAAAAATGTTCTTTGTCTGCAAGAGTAACAGCATCTTCTACTACCAACCCACCTACGGCCAATACAATGATCTCTCCAAACTGTGCAGTTTCCTGGAAGGAACCTAATAAACCATCAGTATTTTCGTTCTTCCATTTTACTACTTCTTCTTTATTTATATCTCTAGTGCCCAACATCACTTCATAACCTTCTTTCAAAAATGCCGAGGCCAGTACACGGCCCACAATGCCACTTCCTATTATTCCGACTTTCATATCATGTCTTTTTGCTGATTAGAATTGTTGTTGTTGAAAAGTGCGACGCAACCACAGTATCATAGCTGGACTGCCGTTGGGTACATCATTAAACTAATTTGAATTGTATACCGCTGCAAATGTTTTTGCAAAATCCTCCAGTTTGGTTTTACCCAATGTGGCGGGATGGTTTTTCCAGTAATCTTCCATAAATTTTCCACCATGAATAGCATTGCCCATTTCTGCAAAATTTTTTGCTGCTTCTTCGGGCAGGCCCATTTGCAACATACCACCATAGGCCTGTTCATTTGTAAAAATTACCCATGGAAGTTCAGGTTTGCCTATTGCACTTCCCAGCACTTTGGCAATTTCATCTGTAGCTCTTTCGTCGCTGGCAATGTAACGAACGGAATGACCGGTAAAGTTCAGCTTTGATAATTCTTCAAACGCTGCTTCAGCGATATCATTTGTATCCGCCAATACCATTTTAAAACTTTCGCCGCCAAAATTGTTGCCGATAATATTCATACTTTTTACCATACCCACATTGCCCAGGAGGTTGGAAAAAAAATAAACGGGCCGCAGGTGTCTGATGTTTACTTCTTTCAATTCATTCAAAGCCTGTTCGGCACGGTGAAGACCAGTGACAGGCCCACAACCATCGGGTAAATGTGCACCCACACTGCTCAGGTTTACCACATACTTAATGTTAGTGGCTTTGATGGCGTCCGCATAATTCTTTCCAACCTGCCCGATATACGCTTTTATATCCGGAACAGTATAATTGGGCGGAACCATTGTGTACACAACATCAGCTCCTGTAAAAGTCTTTTTCAGGAATTCCATATCACTTACTGAACCTATTGCGGGTTTGGCCCCCTGGGTAGTCAGTACTTTCAGATTTTCAGCATTGCGGCCGATAACGGTTACATCATGCCCGGCTTTTAATAATTTTTCAGCGAGTGGTTTGGAGATATGGCCGGCACCTCCTGTAATTACATATTTCATACTTTTTGTTTTTTAGTTTGTATGTACAAGTATTTAAATAAAAAAATTGTCAGGGTAATTTATCCACCAGTTTATTCATGCTTTGCACCATTCGGGAACTTTCTTCTTTTCCTAAAGCCGCGGAATATTTCTGGTAAAAATGATTCAGGCATTCTTTCAGTTCGGGCAGCATTGCCTTTGCTTTTGGGGTAGGATAGACATTGGTTAGTTTTCCTTCATTGGTGCGGACGACTAATTTTTTCTCTTCCAGCTTTTCTATCAAACGTGTGATGGTGCTGGGTGTCAGCAAAAGTTGTTTTACCAGCATCGATGGTTGAATACCCGGTTCTTCAATCGCCAGCATCAGTAAATAAGCATGACTGGGGGAGAGCCCCACTTTTTTCCAACTGTCATTGGCCAGCTTTTCAATTTTACGGGCCAGGGCATTACTGGAAAAATACAGGCATTGATAGTATTTACTGTTGGCGGCTTTCATGTGGCGGCAAAATAAGGGTGTTTAATTTGTATATACAAATATTGAGTAATAAAATTTTTGTTAAGAGTTAACCGCAGCTATCGCTAAATTTACAGCATGGCCAATCCCAACCTGAACAGCGAAAAAGATTTTTTAACTCCTGCGGATAAGGAATTTGAAAACAATATCCGCCCCTCACATATTGAAGATTTTGCAGGGCAGTCGCAGATTATTGAAAACCTGAAGATATTTATTAAAGCTGCAAAAATGAGAGGAGAAGCATTGGACCATATCTTATTTCATGGTCCGCCGGGTTTGGGAAAAACGACTTTATCAAGAATTGTAGCAAATGAACTGGGGGTAAATATCAAAGAAACTTCGGGGCCGGTAATTGAAAAACCGGGCGACCTTGCCGGGCTATTGACCAATCTTGAAACCAATGATGTTTTGTTTATTGATGAAATCCACCGGCTGAGTACAGTAGTGGAAGAATACTTATATTCTGCAATGGAGGATTACCGGATTGACATCATGATTGACAGCGGCCCCAATGCAAGAAGTGTTCAGATAAATCTCAATCCCTTTACCTTAATTGGTGCAACAACAAGGAGCGGTTTACTGACCGCCCCGTTACTTTCAAGGTTTGCCATCAGGTCAAGACTGGAATACTATGCTGCAGAAATTTTGCAAAAAATAATTCAGCGTTCGGCAAACATCCTGAGTGTGAAAATCACTTCCGATGCAGCAAAAGAAATTTCAAAACGTAGCCGTGCCACTCCAAGAATTGCCAACGGACTATTAAGAAGAGTAAGAGATTTTGCACAAGTACTGAGTAATGGTGTGGTTGACCTTGCTATTACACAACATTCTCTCAAAGCATTAAATGTGGATGAGTATGGATTGGATGATATGGATAATAAAATCCTGGTTACCATTATTGATAAGTTCAAAGGCGGTCCGGTAGGTATAACCACTATTGCAACAGCCGTTGGGGAAGAAGCGGGAACATTAGAAGAAGTATATGAACCTTTCTTAATCCAGGAAGGTTTTCTGCAACGGACTCCGAGAGGAAGAGAAGTGACCTCAAAAGCTTATGAACATCTTGGAAAAAACCCCGGTAATACCGGTCTCCAAAACCCTCTTTTTCATTAATTAAACTATTCAAAAAAATTATAATAACCCATTTATTGGGTCAGTGTGTCGGCTAAGCCTCCCCTAATGGGGGAGGTATGGAGAGGGCCACTTATTCTTTCTTCATTTCCTTACTCATCTTTATATCAGCCATATCTTTTGACCGCTTCCCGTTTACAAGTATAGCTCCTTTGGGAAAATATTCTTTAAATATCTGCTGAAAGATTTTTTCTCTCTCTTTGTAAGTTGCCTCATCTTTATATTCTGTCATCAGCGTTACGTCCCATGATGTGTCTTCCCGGTTAGTGAGGTATTGGAACGACACAATATATCCTTTCTCCTTTGCCTTATCTCTTGCCACCACCCAGTTCTTTTTCAGGAATTCAATATAATTATCAAACTCACCCGGTTTGGTTTTTATATAATCAACAGCCGTTACAGTTTGTGATGATGCCGTAAAAGCAAATGAAAAAAGCAGCAGGGAGAATAAAAATTTCATACTGCTAATTTAAAAATAAAAAACCCGAAAGTCTTTAATTACTTCCGGGTAATAGATTTTCTAAACTCCTGCTTCAGGGGAGAGCTATTGCACTACCAGCCTGAACCCATTGCCATGAATATTCACGATCTCGATCTTTTCATCGTCTTTCAGGTATTTTCTGAGTTTGGCAATATACACATCCATACTGCGGCCGTTAAAATAAGTATCACTGCCCCAGATTTTTTTCAGAGCCTGTTCCCTCGGCAGCAGGTCATTTAAATGTTCGCAGAGCATTTTCAACAACTCATTTTCTTTTGGTGAAAGGGTTTGCGTAATTCCTTTATGAGATAGTTGCCGCAGCTTGGGATTGAAATGATAGCTGGACAGGTCATATTCCTTATTTTCCTGTTCTTTATTCAACTCTTCATTACGTTTCAGAATAGCCTTTATTTTCAGCATTAATACTTCGCTGTCAAAAGGTTTGGTGATATAATCATCTGCTCCGAGTTTATAACCCTGGATAATATCGTCTTTCATCGTCTTGGCGCTTAGGAAAAACAGTGGAATATCAGGGTCCACATCACGTATCTCTTCTGCCAAAGTAAAACCATCCATATTCGGCATCATTATATCCAGCAGGCAAAGCTCATATTTTTCCCGCTGAAAAGCAGCCAGTCCCAACCGGCCGTCTCTTTCAAGTGTTACATCATAATCATTCAATTCAAGATAGTTCTTCAAAACGCTTCCAAGGTTCTGGTCATCTTCACACAAGAGAATTTTGGGTTTCTTTCCTTCCATAGTTATTGTTATTTGTGGTTTATAGTTTGTTGTTTATTGTGTTTCAATTTCCCCCATTCATAATAAATGAATGCGGCATGCCAACCGAAGCTTCCGCCTTCGTTAAAACTTCAGCGGATAAATCAGCGCAGGTTGGTGAGGTGCGAATAAAGTTAAATCATTTGACCAATACTATTGTACTTAACTAATTTTTTGTTAAGAACCCGGGTCTCGGCATATTTCAGGTCAATAGTTATTTTTGCTGCTTAATGTTTTATTATGGCCATGCATCTTACACCAGATAACCGGCTGAAAAAGCTTGTCGTAATCGGCGACCGTGTTTTGATAAAACCAACCCGGCCGGATGAACGTACAGCCAGCGGCCTCTACCTGCCGCCAGGCATACAGGAAAAAGAAAAAGTGCAGCAGGGATACGTTATTAAAACCGGTCCGGGTTATGTAATTCCTATGCCGATGGAAGATGAAAGCTGGAAAGGTGAGGAAGAAACGGTGAAATATGTTCCCCTGCAGGCCAAAGAAGGTGATCTCGCAATATTTCTGTTAAGCGGTGCTACTGAAGTAATGTATGAAAGCGAAAAATATTTCATTGTTCCCCAGAGTGCTATCCTGATGCTGGAAAGGGAGGAAGAACTTTAATTCTCTTTCCGTTTTATTACCACCAGGCTTGTATCAGAAACCGGCCCGGCAATTTCCTGGAATTAGTTTTATATCGGTTATTAATTTGTAAATACCACGAATGAGGTATTTACATCATCCATGCTATCTATAACTTTACTTTCCCATTTCCTTCCCTGTGGACCTGTTTGAAGATCGTATTTTTTGAAAACTGTTTTTCGGAGTTAAAAACAAAAAATCATGCGTGTAAAAAACGAAGACGGCGAACTGAAGATATATGCAGTAGCCGGATGTCAGACATTGCTGCTGGCATTTGACATTGATAAATCAAAAGTAACAGCTAAAGGGTTTATGGGATTCAGGATTGAAAGGACAGACAGTAAGGGGAAAAAGAAAATACTGAATGGTACCAAACTGTTTGCATCAGATGACCCTGCAAATCCAAAACAGAAATTATCGCCTATCCAGTCTTATTTATGGAAGGACTACCTGGTGGATGCCGGTGAAACCTATACTTACAAAGCGGAAGCAATGCTTGGTACATGGGATAATATGAATCCTGGTTTCTCAGCCTCTATAACTATTGCCACCGAACCACAACAAGACGGAGAACATTCTGTTTATTTCAATTTTGGAGTGACGGGTAGCCAAGCCTATGCAAAGTTTGCCAAAGACCTTCCTCAAAAAAGCATTGATAAGTTATCCGGTGCCAACCGGGAAAAAGCATTTGCTATTCTTGGTCGTGAGCTATGGACAGATGGGCTGAAAAAATTTGTGGCCCAGGCAAAAGGACCAAAGGATCAGTTACTCTGCGCATTTTATGAGGCTGAATATTCTCCGTTTTTTGACCTGCTGAAAAAAGCAAAGGACAAAGGCGTGGATGTTAAAATTGTTTACAGTGGCAAACCTGCTCAGTCAAAAAATAAAACGGAGCTCAAAAGAGCTGGTTTGTTGTCTGTAAGTAAGGAACGTACAAACCAAGTGAGCCAACCGCACAATAAGTTTATTGTATTGGTACAAAACAATAAACCTAAACAGGTTTGGACAGGATCAACCAACATTACTATACGCGGTATATTCGGGCATTGCAATACTGGCCACTGGGTCGTTAATGACGCTATTGCTAAAAAATATAAAGACTATTGGGAAATGCTGGTAACAAATCCGGCTAAACAAAAGTTTAATGACCTTACCAAATCAATCCAGGCCGACCTAGATGGAAAAAATCTTACCAAAGGAACCAAAGTTATTTTCAGTCCAAGAAAAACTGCTGATATGCTTGGTGAATATGTAAAAACAATGGACCAGGCCAACCAGGCCGTTTGTATCATTTATCCTTTTAACATTGAAAAGATCTTTAAAGATTTTTATGCTGAAGACAGGGGATACCTCCGTTTTATTATTACAGATAAGGGCGGCGATAAAACCGATTTTGTTACCAATGATAAAGACGTTATAAAGACTCAGGGTGCTATTCTTGACTCCCACGTGGAGCAATGGGTAGAAGAGATAACCAGCAAGGCCACTACCGGCGCCAGCACCCTGTATGTACATAATAAGTTTTTTATTGTTGATCCTTTAAGTGCCAGCCCGGTGGTGATAACCGGTTCGGCCAACTTCAGTGATGAATCGCTGACCAATAATGATGAAAATATGCTGGTGATAAAAGGAAACAAACGGGTGGCAGATATTTATTTCGGTGAATTTGCCCGGCTTTTTGATCATTTTCTTCCCCGCTACCTGCAAAAGAAAAATGAAGAAGAAGGTAATGCGCCGACGGCGGGGTTCAGCAAGCCACTCGATGAAACAGGAACATGGTGTGATAAATATTATGATGAAGACTATATCGGGCAGAAGAGAAAACGGATGTTTAAGAAAATGAAGATCTGATCTCATTTTGTTTTTAATAGTCCGGCAGATAATGATTGTTTGCCGGATTTTTTTATGTTAATTTACCCGGTTCATAATTTTCATTACAGTAACTTTCAAAAAAATTATGGCAGATAAATCAAACTTTCCTGATGCGGTTAAAGCCGGTTATACTTTCAAAGGGGAAGCAGTTAAAATAGGTGTTGGTGTATTAGACGGTGAGGTGGTAAGTGGTACTGATATTTTTCTTCCATTAAAAACCATGAACCGTCATGGCCTGATAGCCGGCGCTACCGGAACAGGGAAAACCAAAACCCTTCAGGTAATAAGCGAATGTTTGAGTGATGCCAGTGTACCTGTTGTTTTGATGGACATCAAAGGTGATCTGAGT
>Ga0255312_1000214_pt1 | contig 10518 bp, 14 predicted proteins | sample EtOH5_T0_E5_meta_FD_202081 | JGI IMG/M metagenome (GOLD analysis project Ga0255312, IMG submission 202081) | Sandy soil microbial communities from University of British Columbia, Vancouver, Canada - EtOH5_T0_E5 | ecosystem: Engineered > Artificial ecosystem > Sand microcosm > Unclassified ...
CTGCGGCCGCTGCTTCGCCTTACGCGGCGGGCGCTTCCTCGGCCGGGGCTTCTTCGCTCGTGCCACCGGTGGCTTCTTCCTCGGACTGCTGCAGGCGATAGCGCTGCTTAAGAACCGACAGGCCGTTGAGGCGCGCGTCGTACAGGCCGCGGCGCGTGAAATCGAACTGCATCAGCGGGGCGGGCTGGCCTTCCACGAAGCGCGCGTCGTGGTCCAGGCGCAGACCGTAGTGAAAATCGCGCGGGGCGATCTTCTCGCCGCCGAACGACAAGCCCAGGTACGCGCGGCTCTCCGGCGCCTGGTCGTTGCGGTCGGTGGCGCCGGCCACACCCAGTGCCAGCACGAAACCCGCCGCTGCGATGCCCGTGGTCCGAATGATTCTCCGCATTGCGCGTCCTTGTGAGTTCGTTTTGGGGGTCGCCTCCAGGGGCGACGCCAGCGAACTATAGGCAGCCCCCGGGGGGCTGGCAAGTAAGACCTTCCGCGCAATCGAGCCTGCGCATTCAGCTCGCCCCGGGGCCTTTGCTAGACTGCAAACCCTTTTACGGACAAGCGCTTGGGACTTTTCGTGCAGCGCATCATTGGGGTCCTCCTGCTGGCGTTTTTCGGCGCGTCCGCGCTGGCCGAAAGCGACGTCCGCTACGTGAGCGACGAGATCACCATCGTGCTGCGCGACACGCCGCGCGCCGAAGGCGGCGCGCGCGGCGTGGTCAGCAGCGGCAACCGCGTGACAGTGCTGGGCGAGGACGCGGCTTCGGGGTACGTCCGCGTGCGCACGGCCGACAACCGCGAAGGCTGGATCCTGCAGCGCCACCTCAAGGCCGAGCCGATCGCGCGCGAGCGCCTGCAGCGCGCCGAGAAGGACCTGGCCGCCGCGCAGGCCGAGTTGAAGAAGCTGCAGGAAGAGCACGCCAAGCTGATGCAGGATTTCGCGCGCATCTCGGGCGGCGAACCCATCGCCTCGCGCGAACTGATGGACGAGGTCGAGAAGGCGCGCGCGCAGCTCAAGCAGAAGGATGCGGATGTCGCGAGGCTGCGCGAGCAGTACGATCTCGAGCGCGCCTCGCAGCGCACCCTGCTGTTCGGCGGGGCGCTGGTCGCCGGCGGCTTCCTGCTGGCGCTGTTGCTGCGGTTGCTGTGGCCGAAGAAGCGCTGGGGCGACTTCTGATCGCGGCCATGGGCCGCTCCCACGGGGCCCGTCCATGAAGCTGCCTTCTGCCGGGACGGCCGACACCCTGCTGCTGACCGGCGCGGCCGGCCGGATCGAGACCCTGGTGGCAATGCCGCCGAATCCGCCGGCTGGGTTTGCGGTGGTCTGCCATCCGCACCCGCTGCACGGCGGCGCGCTCAGCAACAAGGTCACCTACACGCTGGCTTCCTGCGCCCTGAAGGCCGGCCTCGCCGCGGCGCGCTTCAACTTCCGCGGCGTCGGCCGCAGCGAAGGCGCGCATGACGAGGGCCGCGGCGAGACCGAGGACACGCTCGCGGTCATCGACTGGCTGCGCCGCCAGCTGCCGGGAAAACCTTTGCTGCTCGCCGGTTTTTCTTTCGGCGCCTTCGTCAGCCTGAAGGCCGCGGCCAAGGCTCGGCCGGCACTGCAGGTCAGCATTGCGCCGCCGTTCAAATACTTTGCATCCGAGCCGCTGCCGCCGCGGCCCGCCGCGCCCTGGCTGGTGGTGCACGGCCGCGATGATGAGGTTGTCGCCTACGCCGACACCAAGGCCGTGCTCGACCGCTACGAGCCCGCGCCCGAGCTGGTGACGCTCGACGGCGTCGGCCATTTTTTCCACGGCCGGCTCGGCGATCTCGAGCGAACGGTCAGCGATTTCATCCGGCGGCGATGGCCCGCGGCCTGATTGTGTTGCTGCTGGTCGCGGCAATGCCCGCCGCCGCGGCGCCGGGCTTGTTCTCCGGGACCGGGTTGCAGGGCTGGACACCCCAGGCGTTCAGCGGCAAGGCGCCCACGCAGTACCGCCTTGCCGGCGACGTGCTCGAAGCGCAGTGCCGCGCGGGCGCCTCGGGCCTGATCTGGAAGGAACGCATCGACCTCACGCGCGCGCCGACGCTGAGCTGGCGCTGGCGCGTCGACGGCATCTATCCGGCGCTCGATGAGCGCACCAAGGCCGGCGACGATTTTCCCGCGCGCGTCTACGTGGTGCGCGACGGCGGCTGGGCGTTCTGGCGCACCCGGTCCCTGGTCTATGTCTGGTCCAGCCGCGAGCCCGCGGGCAGCGACTGGCCCAGCGCCTACACCGACCAGGCCCGCGTGGTGGCGCTGCGCTCGGGCGCGGCCGAGGCGGGGCAGTGGCGCGAGGAGCGGCGCGACGTGCGCGCGGACTTTCGGCGTTACTTCGGCGTCGACCTGGACCACATCGACGGCGTTGCCCTGATGACCGATTGCGACGATGCGCGCGGCGCGGCCACCGCGGGCTATGGCGATCTGCGTTTCGAGCCCTCGCGCCGCTGATTCCGCATCTGCTATTCTCGAAAAAAATCCACCGGAGGAACCCATGAACTCGCGAATTCTCGCTGTCCTGTTGTGCGGCTTGACCACGGCGGTCAGCGCCAAGGATGTCGAGATCACGCCGACCTGCGTTGGCGCGGTCTGTCAGCAGGCGTTCGACTCGGTCGCCGAAGACCTCGTCGCCGTCATCGATTACAAGGCGCTCGGCCCCGCGGAGGCCACCGGCCTCACCGGCTTCGGCATCGGCGCGGTGATGTCCTATGTTCCGGTCGACGTGGAGGCCGACTGGCAGCAGGTGACCGGGCAGGATTTCAGCGGCCTCGGCCTGGTCGGCCTGCAGGTGACCAAGGGTCTGCCGCTGGACCTCGACATCGGCGCGTTCTACACCACCGTTCCCGGTACCGACGTCGACGTCTATGGCGCCGAAGTGCGATACGCCTTCCTGCCGGGCTCGACCACGATGCCGGCGCTGTCGCTGCGCGGCTCCTACGTGACGGTCGCCGGCGTCGACAGCTTCGATCTGGAATCGAAAGCGCTGGAGCTGGCCTTCTCCAAAGGCTTCGGTCCCATCACGCCCTATGTCGGCGTGGGCTATGTCTGGGGTGAGGCCGAGGCCGATCCCTCGACCGGCCTGCGCAAAGCCGAAGTCGAGGACACCAAGGCCACTATCGGCGTGCGCCTCAGCCTGGGGCTGTTCGAACTGACGCCCGAGGTCGGCCAGGTCGGCGACAACGTGACCTACGCCTTGCGCCTGGGCTTCTCCGTTTGAGCGGGCGCTAGCGCTCCAGCATGTAGAGCGCCACTTCGGCCAGCAGGTTGGGCATCAGCCGCAGCGCGCCCTCGTCCCGGCGCTCGTGGCCCATCAGGCTGCGCTGGCGCACGTTCCAGCCGCGCGCGCGGCACAGATCCTCGAAGTCCGCCACCGTGCACAGGTGGATGTTCGCGGTCGCGTACCAGGTGTCGGGCAGCGCCGGCGTGGCGGGCATGCGGCCGCGCGCCAGCGCCAGGCGCACTTTCCAGTGGCCGAAATTGGGAAAGGTGACGATGCCGGTGCGGCCGACGCGCAGGATCTCCGACACCACATGGTCCGGCCGCTGCATCGCCTGCAGCGCCTGCGTCATCACCACGTAGTCGAAGCTGCCGTCCTTGAAGTCCCTCAGGCCGTCGTCGACGTCGACCTCGATCACGTTGACGCCGGATTCGAGGCAGCGCGCGATGTTGTCGGGATCGATCTCCAGGCCGTAGCCGCGCACCTGGCGCGTCCTCGCAAGGTGCGCGAGCAACGCGCCGTCGCCGCAACCGAGATCGAGGATGCGCGAGCCCGGCTTGATCCACCCGGTGATCAGCGCGAGGTCGGGGCGCAGGCCGTTGCTGTCGCCGCTCATGCATTGACCTCCGCCGCCGCGCGGCCGAGGTAGGTGGCCAGCACGCGGTTGTACTCGGGCAGCGGCATCAGGAAATCGTCGTGCCCGAGCTGCGAGTCGATCAGCGCGTAGGACACATCGCGCCCGGCTTCGACCAGCGCGCGCACGATCTCGCGCGAGCGCGCCGGCGCGAAGCGCCAGTCGCTGGAGAAGGCCACCACCAGGAATTTCGCGCGGGCGCGGCGGAAGGCCTCGGCCAGCGAGTCGCCGAAGTCGCGGGCCGGGTCGAAATAGTCCAGCGCCTTGGTCATCAGCAGGTAGGTGTTGGCATCGAAGCGGTCGACGAAGGACTGGCCCTGGTAGCGCAGGTAGCTCTCGACCTCGAACTCGACGTCGTAGTTGAAGCCCATCGCGCCGGACTTCAGCACGCTGCCGAATTTCTCGCGCATGGCGGCGTCGGACAGATAGGTGATGTGGCCGAGCATGCGGGCGAGCTTGAGCCCGCGCGACGGCACCACGTTCTGGCCGTAGAAATGTCCGCCGTGATAGTCCGGGTCGGACAGGATGGCCTGGCGCGCGATCTCGTTGAAGGCGATGTTCTGCGCCGACAGTTTCGGCGCGGCGGCGATGACCAGCGCGTGGCGGATGCGGTCGGGGAAGTCGATGGCCCACTGCATGACCTGGAAGCCGCCGAGGCTGCCGCCGATCACGGCGGCCCACTGCCGGATGCCCAGCGCATCGGCCAGCAGCGCCTGCGAGCGCACCCAATCGCGCACGGTGACGATCGGGAAGTCCGGGCCCCAGGGCTTGCCGGTGTCCGGGTTGATCGTGCCGGGCCCGGTCGAGCCACGGCAGCCGCCGAGGTTGTTCAGCGCGACGACGTGGAAGCGGCGGGTGTCGATCGGCTTGCCCGGGCCGATGCAGCTGTCCCACCAGCCGGGCTTCTTGTCGCCGCCCGCATGGTAGCCCGCCGCATGGTGGTCGCCGGACAGCGCATGGCAGATGAGGATGGCGTTGCTGCCCTCGGCGTTGAGCGCGCCGTAAGTCTCGACCATCAGATCGTGGCGCGGCAACGTCTTGCCGCAGTCCAGCGCCAGCGGTCGGTCGATGGCGACTTTGCGCGGGGTGACGAGGCCGACGGAATCCGCGGGCAGTTCTGAAGCGTTCACTAGCGGAAGATGCCGGGCAGCGGCACCAGCAGGTTCGCGAACTGCAGCAGCAGGATCACGACCAGCGGCGACAAGTCCAGCCCCGACATCGGCGGGATCACGCGGCGCACCGGCCGCAGCAGCGGCTCGTTCATGCTCCACAGCACGCTGCCGGCCGGATTGCTGACGCCGGGGCCGACCCAGGACAGGATCGCCTGCACGAACAGCGCGAAGGTGTAGAGGTTCAGCGCCAGCGTCACCAGCTTCAGCAGCGCGTACCACAGCGACGTGACGCCGCCGACGCCGTAGCCGAGGATCGCGGCGACGGCGTGGATGTAGATCACCGCCACGACGGCGAGCAGCCCGAGCGCGGCGACGTCCCACTGGCGGACCTTGGGCAGCACCTTCTGCAGCGGCCCGAGGATCGGCTGCGTCAGCTGCCAGATCAGCTGCGAGATCGGGTTGTAGAAATCGGCGCGCACCGCCTGCAGGATCACCCGCATCATCACGATCCACAGGTAAACGTCGAACAGCGTGCTGACCAGGTAGAAGAAAGCGTTGTTGGCGTTGGCGCCCATGGTCGTTCCTAGCGGGCCAGCGCCGCGCCGAGCTCGCGCGAGCGGCGTTGTGCGGCGCGCAGCGCGTCGGCGAACAGTTGGCGCAGTCCGTGCTTCTCGAGGTGGGCCACCGCGGCCTCGGTCGTGCCGCCTTTCGAGGTGACGTTGGCGCGCAACTCGGCGACGTCCTTGCCGGCGCTGTCGGCCATGCGCCCGGCGCCAACCAGGGTGCGCTCGGCCAGCAGGCTGGCGGTGGCCGCGTCGAGTCCGAGCGCCACGCCGGCTTCCTGCAGCGCCTCGGTCAGCAGGAAGTAATACGCCGGGCCCGAGCCGGACAGCGCGGTGACCGCGTCGAGCAGCGCTTCGTCCGCGAGCCAGCAGGTCTGGCCGACGGCGCCGAGGATTTTCTCGGCAAGCTGGCGCGAGCGCTCCGGCGTGCCGGCCGGCGCGTGCAGGCCGGTGACGCCGCAGCGCAGCAGCGCCGGCGTGTTGGGCATGCAGCGGACGATTGGGGCCGCGTCGCCGAGCCAGGCGCGCAGGCTGTCGACGCGAATGCCGGCGGCGATCGACACCACGGTCGTGGTTGCGGCCGGTTGCAGGCCGGAAAGCGCCTCGCGCATGACCTGCGGCTTGACGGCGAGCACCAGCGCATCGGCGCCGTCGAGGATGTCGCGCGCGGAATCCTTCACCTCGATGCCGTACTCCCGGCGCAGCGCGTCGGCGCGCGCGCGGTCCGGCTCGGCCACGCGCAGGCGCGACGCGGCGTGGCCGGCGGCGCGCAGGCCACCCACCAGGCTGCCGGCCATCTGGCCGCCGCCCACGAACGCAATCAGTTCCGCCATCGAAGTTTTCGTACCGGGAAAAGGGGTCAGATGCAATTTCCGCCAGTCCGTCTCGGCCCCGCTGACCGATCAGGAAATTGCATCTGACCCCTTTTCCCGAAGTCCGCGTCGCCAAAGGGAAAATCCAGGGGGCGCCTATAATAAATGAACCATGAAGACTCCACCCCGGCGCCCGGCGCTGAAAGCCGCGCAGAAGCTGCTGGCCAGTTACCGCAGCCGCATCGAGCTGGCCAGCGTCTACGACGTGGCGAGCGTGACGCCGCTCGAGCCGGCGCCCAGGCTGTCCGCGCGCCTGAACCAGCGCATCAGCCTGAAGCGCGAAGACCTTCAGCCGGTGCACTCGTTCAAGCTGCGCGGCGCCTACAACAAGATGTCGCGGCTGTCCGCGGCCGAGCGCGCGGCCGGCGTGGTCACGGCGTCCGCGGGCAACCATGCCCAGGGCGTGGCGCTGGCGGCGCGCAAACTCGGCCTCACCGCGGTGATCGTGATGCCGGGCACGACGCCGAGCATCAAGGTCGACGCCGTGAAGGCGCTCGGCGGCAAGGTCGTCCTCGACGGCGACACCTACGACGAATCGGCAGCCCATGCGCGGCAACTCGCCGCCGAAAAGGGCATGACGCTGGTGCATCCGTACGACGATCCCGACGTGATCGCCGGGCAGGGCACCGTCGGCCGCGAAATCCTGCAGCAGGCGCAGGACGGGCTCGACGCGGTGTTCGTGCCGGTCGGCGGCGGCGGCCTGATCGCCGGCGTGGCCGCCTACCTCAAGTCGGTGCGGCCGTCCGTGAAGATCATCGGCGTGGAGCCGGACGATGCCGCCTGCATGACGCAGGCGCTCAAGGCCTGCCGCCGCGTGGTGCTGCCGCAGGTCGGCCTGTTCGCCGACGGCGTGGCGGTGCGGCAGGCCGGCGCCGAGCCGTTCCGCCTGGCGCGGCACCTGGTCGACGAGATGGTCACCGTGTCGGTCGACGAGATCTGCGCGGCGATCCGCGACCTGTTCAACGAAAACCGCTCGCTGCCGGAGCCGGCCGGCGCGCTGTCGGTGGCGGGCATGAAGCGCTGGCTGCACGAGCGCCGCCCGGCCGGCGACCAGTCGCTGGTGGCGATCGTCTCCGGCGCCAACGTCAACTTCGATCGCCTGCGCCACATCGCCGAGCGCGCCGAACTGGGCGATGCGCACGAAACCCTGCTGGCCGTGACCATCCCGGAGAAACCCGGCAGCTTCAAGCGCTTCCTCGGCAGCCTGGGCAAGCGCGTGGTGACCGAGTTCAACTACCGTTACTCCTCGCCGCGCGAGGCGCATTTGTTCGTCGGCCTCAAGCTCGGCGAAGACGGCGAACGCGAGCGGCCGGCCATCATCCGCACGCTGCGCGGGCAGGGTTACCCGGTCACGGACATGACCGGCAACGAGATGGCCAAGATGCACGTGCGCTACATGGTTGGCGGCCGCGCGGCGGGCCTGAAGGACGAAATCCTGTTCCGTTTCGAATTCCCCGAGCGGCCCGGCGCTGCGCTGGAGTTCCTCAACGCGCTGCACGGGCGCTGGAACATCTCGCTGTTCCACTACCGCAACCACGGCGCCGCGTACGGGCGTGTGCTGTGCGGCCTGCAGGTGCCGCGCAAGGAACGGTGGGAATGCCGGCGCACGCTCGACACGCTCGGCTACGTCTACGCGGAAGAAACCGGCAACCCCGCCTACGACCTGTTCCTCGGCACGGGGTCAGACCGCGATTAATCGTGGTCTGACCCCGATTATTCGAGCGTCAGGATCGTTTCCCAGTGCTCCGCCGACACCGGCTGGATCGACAGCCGGCTGCCTTTGCGCAGGAGCATCAGCCCCTTCAGTTGCTTTTCGCGGCGGCGCAATTCGGTCAGCAGGACCGGGCGCTTCAGGTGCCGCCGGTACTTCACGTCGACCAGGAACCAGCGCGGTTGCTCGGGCGTGGCGGCCTTGTCGTAGTAGGGGCCCTTGCGATCGAACTGCGTCGGGTCGGGGTAGGCCGGGGTCGCGATTTCCATCACGCCGTAGACGCCCGGCTCGGCGCAGCTCGAGTGGTACAGAAATGCCAGGTCGCCGACTTTCATCCGGTCGCGCATGAAGTTGCGCGCCTGGTAGTTGCGCACGCCGCTCCACGGTTCGCTGCCCCGCGCCTTCAGGTTGTCGATGCCGAAGGTGTCGGGCTCGGACTTCATCAGCCAGTGGCTCATCGGCGGAACCAGCGCAAGCCGCGCTCGGTGACCACCGCGTCCAGGCGCGCATCGAGCGCGGACACCGGCACCACGCGCACTTCCTGGGCGGCGAAGGCGTAGCCCACGCGCAGCGGCCGGCCGAACGGCCGGCGCCGCGCCAGCAGGCGGTCGTAGTAGCCGCCGCCCATGCCCAGGCGCGCGCCGCCGCCGTCGAAGGCGACCAGCGGCAGCACGATCAGGTCGAGCCGCGCCGGCCGGCGCAACGCGGCCGGCTCGTGGACGCCGTAACGGTTGGCGACCAGCGGTGGCGCCAGGCGCGAGAAGCGCAGGTTGCGGCCGGGGCCCAGGCGCGGCGCGTAGAGGCGCGCCCCGCGCAGGGCGGCGATCAGGGGACGGGTGTCGATCTCCTCCGGCACGCCGAGGTACAGCGCGATGTACCGCGCCTGCCAGCGCCGACAGGCCAGCGCGAGGTGTCGCGCCGCAGCCTGCGCCGCGCGGCGGCGCTCGGATCGCGGAATCGCAGCGCGCGCCTGGCGCAACTGCTGGCGCAGCGCGCGCTTGCGCGCCGCGAGGGGATTAGCGGTGCCTCCCGCCTGTGCCGTCATCCGTCTTCGACCTTGAGACAAAGTCTCAAGTGGGTGCCTCGCCTGGTTTTCGGGCTTTCCGCTACGAGGCGGACCTGCACTCCCAACCCGGTTAATGGCTCCCGTGGTGACAAAGTAGGCTCAAGGGGTTCCCGACAGATGTCGAACACTGCAGGAGACACCAGGGCCATCATACCCCCGCGGTGCGCCGTGCCAAGGCCTTGACTGTGGGAGCGGCCCATGGCCGCGATCTAGTCCGCCGACAACGTGCTGTCGATGTCCAGCTTGAGCTGGCGCACGCGCTCGACCACGAGCGGATCGGTGCCGGGGGCGACGCCCTCGACGCCCTTCAGCGTCAGCAGCTCGCGTGCGAGGTTCAGCGCGACCATCACCGCGATGCGCTCCGAGCCCAGCGCCTTGCCGCGCTTGCGGATCGCGCTCATGCGCTCGTTGACGAATTCGGCCGAGGCGACCAGCGCCTCGTGCTCGTCGGGCGGGCACTCGACGTTGTATTCCTTGCCCATGATGCGGATCGGCACGGACAGCCGCTTGGCGTCCTTGGCGTCCGCGCTCACGCCTGCCCCCGAGTGCTTGTGTCGGGGGCGTCGTGCTCCGAAATCTGTTCCATCGACTTGATGCGCGTGATCACGCCTTCAATGCGCTTGCGCAGCTCGTTGTTCAGCGTCACCAGGCGATCGCGCTCCTGCAGGGCGCGACGCCGCTCCAGGCGGGCCTGCTGGTAAGCCGCGAGCAACCGTTGGATGCGCTCTTCGAGCGCGGCGAGTTCGGATTCCAGCACGGGGGGCCCCATAAAGATGGGAGCCAGTATAAGACAAGGCAATCCGAAAGTAGGGCGGCATTCCCATGCCGCCGCTTCAGCGCGTCGGCAAATGATTGCCGACCTACTGCACGACGATGAAGAAGGCGTTGTTGCCGCGCCGCACGTGCAGCAGCAGCTCCTTCTGGTCCTGGCCAGCGAGCTTGTCGAACTGTTCCATGGTTTCCACGCGCTGGCGGTTGACGCCCAGGATCACGTCGCCCTGGCGCAGGCCGAGGCGCGCGGCCGGGGACCGTGGCTGGATCGCCTGCACCACGATCCCGCGGGTGTCGGCCGAGTTGCTCTCGTCGGCGGGGGCGAAGGTGGCGCCGGCCAGGCGCGGATGCAGGTTCTTGCCGGCCGCGGCCTGCTCGGTGTCCTTGCCGACCACCACCGGCACGACGCGGGTCTTGCCGTCGCGCCAGACCTTGAATTCGACGCGGTCGCCGACCTTCATCAGCCCGATCAGGTTGCGCAGGTGCGCGAAATCGCGGACCTCGTGGCCGTTGGCCTCGAGGATGATGTCCTCGGTCTTCAGCCCGGCCTTGTCCG